>OKSB01000704.1_pt1 | contig 35989 bp, 24 predicted proteins | sample 1601171 | NCBI WGS metagenome assembly OKSB01 (sample SAMEA3541496, study PRJEB24748) | human gut metagenome | biome: human gut; feature: human-associated habitat; material: faeces | place: China | collected 2012 | reverse complement strand
CGGGCCGGGCCGCTTCCCCTTTTTTCCGCGAGCGCGCCGCCCGCTTCCGGCGCGTGCCCGGAGGCAGCATGCCGCGTTTCGTACGTTGTATCCCGATTGTTTCCCTTGTCCTGATTTTCTCCCTGGCTGTTGCGCTGTCTTGGCCCGTGTCGCGGGCCAAGGCCGCCGTGTCGGGCCAAAGCGCAGAGGATGCCGCGCATCCCGCTCCGGACTGGGACAAGAAGGGCGCGCCCGCGCCTGATTCCGCCGACCCCGCTCCCGGCCTGGAAGACGGCATGGACCTGCCGTCCGTCAACTCCGGCGGGCAGGCCTCTCCCGCCGCCGTGGTCAAGGAAATGCGCCCCCTGCTGGACATCCGGGCCCTGCGCCGGAGTCTGGACGACATCGGCCTGCTCAAGGCTGCGGGCTTTGCCTATCAGGAGGGCCTGACCGTGCCCAAAGACATCTGCCCCCAGCCCGGCGACCGGGATCAGGCGGCGGTGCTCAGCGGCATGGCGGCGTCGGATCAGGCCTACGCCCTGTTTTTCGGCAAGGCCGAGGACGCGGCGCGCGAAAACCGCCTTTTGCGCAAACTGAGCCCCAAGACCCATCTGCCCGTTCTGACCGCCAAGGAAAAGAACGTCTTGGCGAAAGATCCCACCGGCCCGGCCGGGCGGGAGATCATTGTCCGGCGCAGCGAGTCCCAGGTACGGGCCATGCTGGCGGCGGCCTCGCAAAACGAGGCCAATCTGCGCTTGCTGGGCGCGCATCTCTACGGCCTCTTTTTGGAGCGCCTGTATACCACGTCCGTCATGGTGCTGGCCGCCGCTGAAAGCGACACCCTGGAGCCGCTCCACAAGGTGCATGCGGCGTTGAGCGCCAGTCAGGGCAAACTGGTGGAGATGCTGGCGCGGCGCGGCCTGCTCGGGAACGCGCGCTTCGCCGCAACCCGCCTGGAGACCGTGGACAGCCTGTTGCGCCTGTTGGCGAGCAATCACGGCCGCCCGAGCCTGGCCCAGATGGAGGAAGTTCTGGGCATTGTGCGCGAGGAGAGGGCCTCGTTTTTGACGCCCTGCCCCTAGAGGGTGTCGTCATGAGTGTCTTTTCGGTTATCTCTGCGTCGAAATTCGCCTTTTATTCCGGCCGAGTACCATAGCTCTGCTGTCCTCATCCGTAAGCAGCTTCGCCGCAACGGCTGAGGCAAGAGTACACTCCCTTCATGCTTTAGCCGTTATGCGAGGAACGAGCATTACGGATAAAGACAGCAGCGCTAACAGGCTCTTTCTCCTTGATATAACACGAAAATCCATCTCATGACGACACCCTCTAGGCGTAATGTTTCAATAGATTGTTCAGCCTTCGTCCATTTTTGAACTCGTTGCCGGAGCAGTCCGGTCCTTCGGGCAACGGGGTTCACGGCGCACCGCTCTCTGTCCGTCAGCCGCCGTTTTTTCGCTCCCCGCGCCATTTTCGGCCGGACGGACCGCGCATTGACAAAGCGGGCATTATCACTATGCTACAATAAAGGTCTTTCGGCACAACAACGGGATGTTCCGACGAGGGGCGTCCCGTTGCGTCGTTTTACGGGTGGCCGCATGCGCGGCCCCGCCAACCGAAGCCGACAGCGCCGGAGCTTTTGCCGGAGCGCCGCCCGTCCAACGCGGGATGGCCGCCGCAACCAAGGGTTTTTGTGAACGCAAAACTAAAGGACGCCACCTCCACCCTCCGCAACCGCCTGGTCAACCGAGCTCTGCGCCTGGCCGACCAGGCCGCGGGCGTCCCCACTCTGGCCGCCGTCCGTTCGGCGCTTATCGTCATGCTGCCCTTCATGTTCCTGGGCTCTCTGGCGATTTTGCTGAACAGCTTTCCCCTGACCGCCTACAGGGACTTCATGGCCCATGTTTTCGGCCCGCGCTGGACCCTGTTCGGTGAGATCCTCTACAGCGGCACCTTTGCGATCATGTCCCTGAGCCTGGTCTTTTCCATCGGCCAGCATCTGGTGGACCAGTTCAACAGCGCCAGCCGGATTTTCCGGGCCAACCCGGTCATTGCCGGTCTGGTCAACCTGGCGGCCCTGTTCTGTCTTTTCCCGCAGTCGGCCTCGTCGGACAATCTGCGCTGGTTCGGCGTTTCCGGCCTGTTCGTGGCCCTGCTGGTGGGCCTGGCCTCCACCCGGCTGTTTCTGTTCTTTTTTTCCTTCAAGCAACTCCATCTGCATTTGCGCGGCGGCGCGCCGGACATTGCCCTGCCGCGTACCTTCAGCTCCTTTCTGCCCGGCATTCTGACCTTGTTGGTCTTTGCCGCCGTCGGCACGCTGCTGCACGGCACGGGTTCGTCCCTGCACGAACTGGCTTATCATTACATCCGCCTGCCTTTCGACGCCCTGCACGATGGTCTGGAGCGGAGCCTGCTCTATATCCTGTCCCTGCATGTGCTCTGGTTTCTGGGCATCCACGGGGCCAACGTGCTGGACCCCATTACCCACGATATTTACGGTGCGGCCATGCTTGCCAATGAAACCGCCGCCGCCGTGGGTCTGCCCCTGCCGCACATCATGACCAAGAACTTCATGGATGTGTTCGTGTTCATGGGTGGTTCGGGCGCGGGCATCTGTCTGGCGGGCGCGCTGATTCTGTTCGGCAAAACCCGCACCAGCCGGGGCCTGGGGTTTTTGTCCCTGCTGCCCGGCATGTTCAACATCAATGAAATTCTGCTCTTCGGCCTGCCCGTGGTGCTCAACCCGCTGATGCTGATCCCCTTTGTGGGTACGCCCCTGATTCTGGCGGGCATCAGCTATCTGGCGGTGGTCTGGGGGCTGGTGCCGGGCGCGAGCGTGGCCACGGAATGGACCACGCCCGTACTGCTCAACGGCTATCTGGCCACCGGCTCCCTGAACGGCTCTTTGCTGCAACTGGTGAACCTCTGTCTGGGCGTCTGCATTTACGCGCCCTTTGTGGTGCTGACCAACAAGGTCAACATCCGCCGCACCAACGCGGCGTTCAGCACTCTGACCGGGCGGATCTGCGGCGGGGACGGCGGCCCCTACAGCCGCCAGCAGGACGACGCGGGCACCCTGGCCCGCAGCCTGATCCTGGACCTGGAAAGGGAGAGCCGCAACGCCCAGGGCCTTTTTCTGGAATACCAGCCGCAGATTTGCGCCCGCAGCGGCAGGGCGGTGGGCGTGGAGTCTCTGCTGCGCTGGCGGCATCCGGCCTACGGGTCCATTCCCGCGCCCGTGACCGTGACCCTGGCCGAGGAATCCGGGCTGATCCGGCCCATCGGGATCTGGATTTTCGAAACCGCCTGCCGCACGCGCCGCCGCTGGCTGGACGCGGGCCTGACGGACCTGACCGTGGCGGTCAATGTTTCCGCCCTGCAGCTGCAGGACTCGCTGCCGGAGCGTTTTATGGAGATAACCCGCCGCTACCGCGTGCCGCCCGCGCAGATGAGCGTGGAAGTGACCGAATCCAGCGCGCTGGACTCCGGCTCGCCGGAAAGCCGGGTAGTGGCGCGCCTCCATGATCTGGGCTTTCCCATCGCCATTGACGACTTCGGCATGGGGCACAGCTCGCTGAAGTATCTCAAACAGTTCCCGGTGAATTATGTGAAAATCGACGGCGAAATCACCAAGGAACTGGTCACCAATCCCATCTGTCGCGATATCGTCTCTTCCATCACCCGTCTCTGCCGGGCCCGGAGCATGAGCTGCGTGGCCGAATTCGTGGAAAACGACGAACAGGTCGCCATTCTGCGCGAGGAGGGGTGCGACATTTTCCAGGGCTGGCGCTACAGCCCTGCCCTGCCCGAAGCGCAATGTCTGGCGTATCTTCAGCAAAACAGGGCCGAGGGCGGCGAAGACCGCGCCACCCCATCCGGCGCAACGCGGCCGGGGCCCGACGCCGGGGAACGCTAGCCTGTGGCGGAACAACAGCAACGCCTGGTTCCGGGCTGTTTCCGCACCCTGCGGCTGCTTTGTCTTCCGGCGTTGTTCTGGGCATTGCTCTGGGCGCTGTGGCCCGTGCACGCGGATGCGGCGGATGTCGCGGACAGTCCCGACAAGGGCAGCCCGGCCCGGACGCTCCTGCCCGAGGACAGTCCGCTCAGCCCGCTGGTAAACGACGCCCATCTCAGCGGCGGCCTGTACTTCTTCGGCCGGGACCGCCAGCGCTACGACGTGGACCGCAAAACCTACCGCACCAACCTGCGCCACGGCTCCCTTCAGGCCAATCTGGATCTGGTTTCCGGCTATGCCTGGGATCATCTGGGTTTCGATTTCGGCGCCTTCACCTCCCATGATCTGTTCAACTACGGCGCGCCGGACCATGAAATGGGCTACGTGCCCTGGCAGGACCCCTGGCACCCGGACTGGAGCAGGCACTTCACGCTGAGCGGCGTTTCCATCTACAAGGCCGCGCTCAAGGCCAAGGCCGGTCCGGCGTGGCTGCGCGCGGGCTGGTTGCAGCCCGAAGGGCCCGGCGTGCTGGGCGTGAACTGGTCCATTATGCCCGGCTCCTGGCGGGGAGTGAACGCGGGCCTGGATTTCGGCGGCTTTTCCGTGGCCGGTATGGTGGCCGACACCTACAAGGCTCCCTGGTTCCTGGACGAATACAAACTGATGAAGAACGACGGCGAGAGCCATGTGCCCGGCGTCTGGAGCCTAGGCGCGCGCTACGCCTTTGACAACGGCATTACCCTGGAGGCGGCCTACGGCCAATCGCCGGGTCATCTGCACAACGCCCATTTCAAGAGCGGCTGGGAACTGCCCGCGGGGCCCGGACGGCTGAAGTTCGGCTACCATCTCTACGCCATGGCCGACAGCGACGACGGCGGCGGGATCAATAACAACTTTGACGGCCTGGCCCTTCAGCACTATCTCTTCGGCCTGTACGAGCTGGATATGTGGACCTTTCGCCTGGAAGGCACCTATACCGCCGCGCCCATGTCCGGGCCCTGGAGCCAGGGGCAGTTCGCCTACCGCCTGGCGGACCGCAACGGCGGAGCCAAGGGCGCCTATGAGGTCTGGTGGGATTCCCGCTCGGACTGGAACGCGGACGATGAAAAGGCGGTCTTCGCGGGCGTGGAGCGCCGCCTGGACGATATCCTTCCCGTAAAGGGCTTTTACGTGGGGGTGAGCGGGGCCATGGGCTGGGACGGGCGGGGCTGGGGAACGTCCGAGCGCCTGAACGAATGGGCCGTGAACGGCGATCTCGGCTACGTCAAGCCCGACGGCCCCCTGGAAGGCGCTTTCGTCAAGCTGCATTACACGGAATATCGCAACGGCACGGACGCGCCCAGCTGGTCCGTGTACAAGAACGGTTTTCAGTCGGAACACGATTTCAAGATTCTGATCGGCCTGCCGTTTTCGTTTTAAGCCAAAAGAATATGCCGGACAGGGCTAATCCCCGGACAAAGTCTGCCGTAAAGCTGATTAACAGAATCATATATCGGCCGCGCACCGCGCGGCCAACCGTGCGACTTTTTCGCGGGAGATACGAGTATGCGTTGGCGAGACATCCGGCTTGTCTACAAATTGAGCCTTGCCTTCGGGGTGATTTTTTTGTTGTTCGGCCTGTACACGGTTTATAATTTCAAAGTGATCGGCGACATCTCCGGGGTTTCCGACGACCTGGACCGCAGCAGCGAGTCCGAACTGACCCTGCTCAAGGCGGAAAACGCCCATTTCATCTGGGCGGCCAACGTGGCGGCCTACCTTCTGGACGATACGGTGACCAGGCTCAATGTGGTTACCGACGGACATCAGTGTACGTTCGGCAAATGGTTTTACGGAGAAGGCCGCGAGGAACTGGAACAGCGTCTGCCCGCCGTGGCTCCCATTCTGGACGCCCTGGAACAGCCGCATCTGGCCTTGCATGCGGCCGTGCCCGGCATCGTGGCCGCCCATGAAAAAGGCGACGTGCAGGGCATGCAGAGGCTCTACCGGGAAGGGATCGCCACCAATCTGCTGTTGATCCGCGAAGGCCTGACCAAGGCCATCAAACTGGTGGACGAAGACCTCATGCGCTCCAACACGGCCCTGGCCAGGACCCTTGTCCAGAGCCGGAATGTGGCCCTGGCCATGAGCGGCGGCATTCTGCTGGTCTGTGTGCTGCTGGCCGTCTTTCTCACCCGCAGCATCGCCGGGCCGCTGCGCCGTCTGGTGCTCTACGCCAGGGAAGTGGCGGGCGGCAATCTGCGCGAGCCCCGCATCGTCCAGAAAGACGAGGTGGGCCAGTTGAACGCGGCCTTGGGCGTGATGGTCGGCACGCTCAAGCACAAGATCGAGGAGGCCCGCGAACAGACCGATATGGCCCTGGCTAAAAGCCGGGAGGCCGAGGAAGCCTTGAGTTCGGCCGAGGTGGCCGCGCAGGAGACGGCGGCCAAGAATGATATGATTCTGGGGGCCTGCCAGCGCATCGAGGATGTGGTGAGCAATGCCAACCGCGCTTCGGGCGAGCTTTCAGCCGGTATTCTCCAATCCAAGAAGGGCGCGGAGGTCCAGGCCCGCAAAATTTCCGAGACCGCCTCGGCCATGGAACAGATGAGCGCCGTGGTGATCGAGGTGAGCCGCAACGCGACCTCGGCGGCGGAACTTTCCGCCGGTGCCCGCCAGAAGGCAGAGGAGGGCGCGGATGTGGTGCTGGAAGTGACCCGGAGCATCCGCAGCGTGCAGGAGCAGTCCCGCAGGCTGAAAGAGGATATGCAGACCCTAGGCCAGCATGCCCAGGCGGTCAACCGGATCATGAGCGTGATCTCGGATATCGCGGACCAGACCAATCTGCTGGCGCTGAACGCGGCCATTGAGGCCGCGCGGGCCGGTGAATCCGGGCGCGGCTTCGCGGTGGTGGCCGACGAGGTGCGCAAGCTGGCCGAAAAAACCATGGCCTCAACCACGGATGTGGATAACGCCGTGCGGGCCATCCAGCAGAGCGCGGACAAAAATATGCGCCAGGTGGATGAAGCCGTGCAGACCATCGAGCAGGCCACGGAACTGACCGGCAGGTCCGGCGAGGCCCTGCGCGAAATCGTTTCCATTGTGGACGGCGCGGCCACCCAGGTGCGGGCCATTGCCACGGCCAGCGAGGAGCAGGCCGTGTCCAGCCGGGAGATGGCCGACGCCATCAACGAGGTGGATACGGTGGCCGGGCAGACCGCCCAGGCCATGAACAACGCGGCGCGATCCGTGGCGGACCTGGCCGGGCAGACCCGCACCCTGCACGCGTTGGTCACGGAAATGCGCGGCAAGGGGTAACGGGGCGCGGAAAAAGCGGATTTTGTAAAATAACCGCAAAACCAGCCCCCCCCCCGCTCACCTGCCGACAATATCGGCTGCGTTCGCGGGTCTGGAGCGGATTCGCTTTGAAATTGTGCCGATTTCAAAGCTGACGCTGCCTTCAGCCTGCGGCGGGAACGTGGTCCCGCCTTGGCTTCAGGCGCGGGCGTCCGCTCACACGGCCGCCAGGGCATTTCAACATTTTCAAAGTTGAAATGCCTTAAAGGAAAGAAGACGCACCGATGGAGTCAAATGCATATCCGAAGAGGAGACATTCATTCGATTGCCCTGCGCGAAAGCGCCTCACCCCTTGACAGCCCCGCCTTGCCTGGGCTATGTCCAACCCCTTGGAGTTTTCCCCGTTTAACTGTTCCTTATGGAGGAATGCATGCCCACGATCAATCAGCTCATCCGCATTGAGCGGAAAGCCGTGGTGAAACGCAAGAAGACCCCGGCGTTGCAGGCCTGCCCGCAGCGTCGCGGCGTATGCACCCGCGTTTACACCACCACCCCGAAAAAGCCTAACTCGGCCCTGCGTAAGGTCGCCCGCGTGCGCCTGACCAACGGCATCGAAGTGACGGCCTACATCCCCGGCGAAGGCCACAACCTGCAGGAGCACTCCGTGGTAATCATCCGCGGCGGCCGTGTGAAAGACCTTCCCGGCGTCCGTTACCACATCGTGCGCGGCACCCTGGATACCTCCGGCGTGGCCGACCGCCGCAAGAGCCGTTCCAAGTACGGCGCCAAGCGTCCCAAGTAGGTTCCCGGCATTTCAACCCCCTTTGCCAATCCGCCCGGCGTGCGCCATGCGCCGCGCCACGGCCGCCCGCTTTGCTCTGGGCGCCGGCGCGTCGCGGGGTTGGTGACGCCGCAATACAAGCATGAAGGAGAAACCCCATGCCCCGTAAAGGTCCCGTTCCCAAGAGGGAAGTGCTGCCCGATCCGCTGTACTCCAGCCGTCTGGTCACCAAATTCGTGAACCGGCTGATGTACGACGGTAAAAAAGGCGCGGCTGAAAAGATTTTTTACAGCTCCCTGGAAACCCTGGCTGAAAAGACCGGCGAAGACCCCATGCGCGCCTTTGAAAAGGCCCTGGACAACGTCAAGCCGCATATGGAAGTCAAGGCCCGCCGCGTGGGCGGCGCCACCTACCAGGTGCCCATGGAAGTGCGTCCCGAGCGTCAGGTCTCCCTGTCCATCCGCTGGCTGATCAACTATTCCCGCTCGCGCGGCGAAAAAGGGATGACCGCCAAACTTTCCGCCGAACTGCTGGATGCCTACAACGGCCGCGGCGGCGCGGTGAAGAAGCGCGAAGACACCCACCGCATGGCCGACGCCAACAAGGCCTTCTCCCACTACCGCTGGTAAGGCCGTTCCGATTTGAATCGCATGCCGCCGACGCCGCGTCCGTAAGGAAGCGGCGTCGGTTTGGTACCACACCTTCCGCAGTATGGAGGAAATACCGTGTCCCGCACTGTTCCCGTAGACAAACAGCGCAATATCGGCATCATGGCCCATATTGACGCCGGCAAGACCACCACCACCGAGCGTATCCTTTTTTACACCGGCGTTTCCCACAAAATCGGCGAAACCCACGACGGCGAATCCACCATGGATTGGATGGAGCAGGAGCAGGAGCGCGGCATCACCATCACCTCCGCCGCCACCACCTGCTTCTGGAAAGACTGCCGCATCAACATCATCGACACCCCCGGCCACGTGGACTTCACCATTGAGGTGGAGCGTTCCCTGCGCGTGCTGGACGGCGCTGTCTGCGTGTTTGACGCCGTGGCCGGCGTGGAGCCGCAGTCCGAAACGGTCTGGCGCCAGGCTGACCGCTATCACGTGCCGCGCATCTGTTTTGTGAACAAGATGGACCGCATCGGCGCCAACTTTTTCCGTTGCGTGAGCATGATCCACGATCGTCTGGGCGCCAAGGCCGTGCCTTTGCAGCTGCCCATCGGCGCGGAAGACAAGTTTGAAGGCGTGGTGGACCTGGTGCGGGGCAAGGCCATCCGTTTCGACAAAACCACCAAGGGCGCCGAATTCGTGGAAGAGGACGTGCCCGCCGACATGCAGGACCTGTACGACGAAAAGCACCATGAGTTGCTGGAAGCCGTGGCCGAGGAAGACGAAGCCCTGCTTGAGAAGTACCTGGGCGGGGAAACCCTCACGGAAGAGGAAATCATCTCCTGCATCCGCAAGGCCACCATCGCCCGGAACATCGTGCCGGTGCTCTGCGGTTCGGCCTTCCGCAACATGGGCGTGCAGCCCCTGCTGGACGCCACGGTGGACTATCTGCCCTCGCCCGTGGACATCCCGCCCATGATCGGTCACGTGCCCGGCAAGGAAGACGAGATCATCGAATGCCCCTGCGATGACAAGCGGCCTCTGGCCGGTCTGGTCTTCAAGCTCTTTTCCGATCCCTTCATCGGCCATCTGTCCTTCTTCCGCATCTATTCCGGCTTCCTGGAATCCGGAACCAGCGTGTATAACGCCAACACCGGCAAGAAGGAGCGCATCGGCCGCATCCTCAAAATGCACGCCAACAAGCGCGAGGACATCAAATGGGCCGGCGCGGGCGACATCGTGGCTCTGGTGGGCCTGAAGAACGCCTCCACCGGCGATACGCTCTGCGACGAAAAGCACGAAGTGATCCTGGAGTCCCTGAACATCCCCGAGCCGGTCATTGAAGTGGCCATCGAGCCCAAGACCAAGGCCGACCGCGATGCCCTTTCCGCCGCGCTGAACAAGCTGGCCAAGGAAGATCCCTCCTTCCGGGTCAAGGGCGACGAGGAGACCAACCAGACTCTTATTGCGGGCATGGGCGAACTCCATCTGGAAATCATCGTGGACCGCCTGACCCGCGAGTTCAGCGTCAACGCCAATGTGGGCAAGCCTCAGGTGGCCTACCGCGAAACCATCTCCAAGCCCGCCAAGTCGGATATGAAGCATGCCAAGCAGTCCGGCGGCCGCGGCCAGTACGGCCACTGCGTCATTGAGGTGGAGCCGAATCCGGGCAAGGGCTACGAGTTCGTCAACTCCATCACCGGCGGCGTGATTCCCAAGGAATACATCCCGGCCATCGACAAGGGCATTCAGGACGCCATGAAGTCCGGCGTGCTGGCGGGCTTCCCCTGCGTGGACTTCAAGGTCAACCTGGTGTTCGGTTCCTACCACGAAGTGGACTCCTCGGAGCAGGCCTTCTATGTGGCCGGTTCCATGGCCATCAAGGACGCCATGCACAAGGCCGGTCCCGTGCTGCTTGAGCCCATCATGGATGTGGAAGTGGTTACGCCCGAGGAATACCTGGGCGATGTCATGGGCGACCTCAACGGCCGTCGCGGCCGCGTGCAGAGCATGGAAGCCCGCGCCGGAGGCGCGCAGAGCGTGCGCGCCCAGGTGCCCCTGGCCTCTATGTTCGGGTATGCCACGGACCTGCGTTCGCGTACCCAGGGCCGCGCCACCTTCACCATGCAGTTCGACCATTACGAACGTGTGCCGGCGGCATTGGCCGAGGAAATCCAGAAAGCCAAGTCGTAAATTTGAGCCTTTTTGCCGCTGGCTGCGTCAAACGGCGCTTTTTATTCCGGTCAAGTACCATGAGAGTACATTCCCTGCATAAAAAGCTTGTTTTCCTTGCCGGCGAACAAAAAATCTCAAATTTACAGGGTAGTTATTAATAGTCGCGGGAATTTCGCAGCAGTGTGAAATTCCCGCGATTCGCATATGCCCCGTCTGGCCGCATCAGGCTAGGCGGACACAGCGGAATAGGGGATGTTATGATTGACGATCTTCCCACAGGCTTCAAAGCCGGAACCGCAGCGGCCAATTTCAAAAAGGCGGGCCGTGACGACCTGGGCCTGATAGTTTCCGACCGGCCCTGCGTGCTGGCCGGCATGTTCACCCAGAATCTGTTCAAGGCCGCGCCGGTCCTGGTCTGCCAGGAAATCCTGAATACCCGCGGCACGGCCCGCGCGGTGCTGGCCAATTCCGGCCAAGCCAACGCCTGCACCGGCGAGGAGGGCCTGGACAACTGCCGGACCACCCAGGAGATGGCGGCCGAGGCCACGGGCCTTGAGGCGCAGGAGATTCTGCCCATTTCCACCGGTGTGGTGGGAGCCCACCTCAAGATGGACCTCTGGCGCAAGGCTGTGCCCGCCCTGGCTCAAAGCCTGGGCAGCCGCGACGCCGAGGGCTTCACCCGCGCCTTCATGACCACGGACGCCTTTCCCAAGTTCGCCATGCGCGAGGTGACGCTTTCCGGCGGTACGGTGCGCCTGACAGTCATGGCCAAAGGCGCGGGCATGATCTGCCCCAATATGGCCACCATGCTCTGTGTGGCCCTTACGGATGCCGCCGTGGAGCGTGAGCCCTGGCAGGCCATGTTCGGCCGGGCCGTGGACAAGACCTTCAACCGGGTCAGTGTGGACGGCGACACCTCCACCAACGACACCATCCTGGGCCTGGCCAACGGCGCGTCCGGCGTGGCCGCTCGCGATGAAGCGGATCTGGCACTGCTGGAAGAGGCCCTTACCGCCATTCTGGGCACGGTTTCACACATGCTGGTCATGGACGGCGAAGGCGCAAGCAAGGTCATTCATATCAGCGTGCGCGGCGCCCGCAATGACGCGGACGCCGAGTTGGTGGCCCGCAGCGTGGGGCATTCGCAGTTGGTCAAGACGGCCATCTACGGCGGCGACGCCAACTGGGGCCGTATCGTCACAGCTGTGGGCTACAGTGGCGCGAGCTTCGATCCCGCCAAGGTGGGCCTGCACCTCTGCGGCGTGGAACGCTTCCGCCTGGGCCGTCCGGTGAACGACGATCAGGAGGGAACGCTGGCCGAATTGCTCAAGGCCAGGGATATTGCCGTGGACATCAATCTGGGTGACGGCCCCGGCAGCTATACGTTCCAGGCTTCGGACCTGGGCCATGAATATGTGACGCTGAATTCCGATTACCGTTCTTAGAGCGTTTTGATATTGAAAATATCTCAACGCTCGGTGCGGATTTTCACGGAAAATCCGCACCGCGAAAGTATCGCAAGGCGAATTTATTTCGCCGTTAAGCGATAATTTCAAGCGCAAAATGTAGAACGCCCGCTCCTTTCAGCAAGGAGCGGGCGTTCTACATACGGCGTCCGGCCTCAGATGTCTTCGGTCACCCAATCCACGATGGGAGCCATACGTTTGAGCGTGTACTGGTTGGGACCGGACTTCTGGGCAAGGTCATCGAACTGGCCTTCCACCCGGTAGATGCGCCAATCGCCCTCGGGCAGGCGGCCCGCCGCGATTTCGGCGTTGAGCGCCGCACGGGCGTCCGCGGGCGCACAGAAGAGGGAAAAGTCCTGCGCCATGGGGTCGAGCACCACATCCGCGCCGCCTGCAATGTCGATAATGTAATTGCCCGGCGCATAAACATAGACAAAGGGGCAGGGCGCGGGCTGGGGAGCGGGCGGCTCCTCCGACGTATTTTTGGCGCCGCAGGCGGCGAGCAGCAGGACCAGCATAATTCCCAGCGGGAGGCGTAGTTTCATAACCTCGACCTTTGTTGTGAAGCGGATGGTGGAACAAATCAGGGCATGTCACGCTTGAACGTATCACTTCGCGGCAAAGCAAATTCACTTTGCGATAATTCCGCGAAAAATCCACCCGGAGCGATTTAATACTGAAAATACCACAACGCTCTAACGCCGGGCGGCGGCCATGGCCTGCAAACGCCGGATGCGCTCCTCCAGCGGCGGATGTGTGCTGAACAGGTTGGCCATGCTGCCGTCAATGCTGAACATGGGCGCCACAATGAACATTTGCTCCGTGCTGGGATTGCCCTCCTGCATGGGAATCCTTCCGCTGGCCGCGCCCAGCTTTGCCAGGGCTCCGGCCAGGGCCAGCGGCTGGCCGCACAGTTCCGCGCCCGTGTCGTCGGCCAGGTATTCGCGCGAACGCGAAATGGCCATCTGGATCAGCCCGGCCGCGATGGGCGCGAGCAGGGCCAGCACCAGCGCGCCGATGGGATTGCCGCCGCCTTCGCCGTCACGGTTGCCGCCGAAAATGGCGGTGAACTGAAAGATGTTGGCCAAGGTTACAATGGCTGAGCCCAGCACGCCCGCAACGGTCTGGATGAGGATGTCGCGGTTGACGATATGGCCCACTTCATGGGCTACCACGCCGCGCAGCTCCTCGGGCGAAAGCAGGCGCATGATGCCCTCGGTCACGGCCACCACCGCATGCTGCGGATCACGGCCCGTGGCAAAGGCGTTGGGGGCCTCTTCCGGCACCACGCAGACGCGCGGCTTGGGAATGCCGGCATTGCGGGCCAGCTCTTCCACAATCCGGTGCAGATAGGGGGCTTCCTCAGGGGCCAGTTCCCGGGCATGGTACATGGAAAGCACGATTTTGTCCGAGTACCAGTAGCTGCCCACATTCATCACGAGGGCCAGGCCGAAGGCGATGATCACGCCGGTGCGGCCGCCCATCAGGCCGCCAAGCACGATAATGATGCCGGACAGCAAGGCCAGCAGAAGAACTGTTTTTATCTGGCTGGTCATAAAATTCTCCTTATCTTCAAAATGCGCTGGGACGCGTCTTCTCTATCGTAACGACTATAAAATATAAGCATGGCATGTGCGCTGGCAAGGTTCGGGCCAAGCGAGATTTTTTGTCGACGGCGTCGCGAAGCCCAACGCCGTCAGGGGCAAAAGGCTCAATTGTTTTTTCGGGCCTGCCACCAGAGTTGGAAGACCAGCAGCGTCCACAACGGCTTGCGCAGATCCGCCCGGCCTGAAATATGCTCGTTCATGAGCGCTCGCACGGCACGGGGATTGAAAATGCCCTGCTCGCGCAGGCGTGCTTCGCTGAGCAGATCTTCCATGAGCGGGCGCATCCGTCCGCGCAGCCAGGCCGCCACCGGAATCTGGAAGCCGCGCTTGTTGCGGTGCAGAATCTCCGGCGGCAGCAGGTCGGCAAAGGCCTTTTTGAGCAGATACTTGCGCTTGAAGCCGTGCAGCTTGTGGCGCACGGGCAGCCGGGCCGCGAATTCGGCCACGTCCCGGTCAAGGAAGGGCGCGCGCACTTCCAGGGAATGGAGCATGGAGCAACGGTCTACCTTGACCAGGATGTCGTCCAGCATGAACTGGCGGACATAGACGTGAAAGGCGCGTGCCAGGGGAGCCGCCGCGCTTTCCGGCAGCCAGTGCTCGTATTGCTCGCGCGTGGGAGCGAACAGCCGGTCGGGCCGCAGAAAGTCGCCGTGCGCTTCCAGCCAGGGCGTGTCCAGGATTTCGCGCTGCATCTCCGGGGTGAAGGCCGTGAGCATGGTCTGCACCCGCTGCCAGGCCGGGGCGTGCGCCCCGCGCAGAAACGTAGCCACGGCCAGGCGCGGATTGATATACCCGGCCGAGGCGGGCAGATGCCGGGCCAGGGGTTCGATGATCCCGCGCCGGACAAAGGCGGGCAGGGCGTTGTACCACTCCGCCGCCTTGAAGCCGATATAGTGCTCATACCCGGCCCAGAGTTCGTCGGCGCCGTCTCCGCCCAGGGCCACGGTGACATGCTCGCGGGTGACGCCCGAGAGCAGCCATGTGGGCGCTACCGAGGCGTCGGCCATGGGCACGTCCATGCGGCTGACGATGCCGGGCAGCTCGTCCGCGCATTCCTCGGCCGAGAGTATTCGCTCGTGATGGTCCGTGCCGAAGGCTTGCGCCGCGATGCGGGCGTAGCGCGATTCGTCGTAGCTGGCTTCGGTGAAGCCGATGGAAAAGGTCTTGATGGGCGTGGCGGACTGCCGGGCCATGAGCCCGGCCACAATGGTGGAGTCAATGCCGCCCGAGAGAAAGACGCCCAGCGGCACGTCGCTGACCATGCGGCGGCGCACGGCGCGGGAGAGCAGATGGTTCAGCTCCCGGCAGAGTTCGCCTTCATCCCTGGGGTCGGCTTCGTCCGGCACGGGCATGTCCCAATAGCGTTCCAGGCGGACGTCGCCCTGTCCCGAGAGCAGCAGATGGGAGGGCGGCAGGCTGCGGACTTCGCCGTAAACGGTCTGGGGCGTGGGCACGTATTCGTAGGCCAGGTAACGCATGACGGCCTGCGGGTCCAGCGTGAGGGTCAGCTCCGGCACGCGGGTCAGGGCCGTGAGCTCCGAGGCGAAGTACAGGCAGCCGTGCTGGACGGTATAGAAAAAGGGCTTCTTGCCGAAGCGGTCGCGCGCGCAGAGCAGGCGTCGGCGCTCCGCGTCCCAGAGGGCGAAGGCGAACATGCCGTCGAAGCGCGCCAGGCAGTCCGCGCCCCAGCGGCGGTAGCCTTCCAGAATGACTTCCGTGTCCGAATTGGTTTGGAAACGCGCGCCGCCCGCCGCCAGCTCGTCCCTGAGTTCGGCGAAGTTGTAGATCTCGCCGTTGAACGTCACGCTCAGGCGGCCGTCGGCGCTGTGCATGGGCTGGGCGCCGCCCGCCAGGTCAATGATGGAAAGCCGCCGATGCCCCAGACAGACCGGACCGGCCTGCCAGAGGCCTTCGCCGTCCGGCCCCCTGTGGGTCAGGCAGTCGGTCATGGCCTTGACCCGGATTCCGGCTTCCGGGGAGAGCGTTTCCCCGTCCAGACGACAGATGCCAGCTATGCCGCACATGTTTTTTTCCAGTGGGCGTACCAGCTGATGAACAGCTCGGCCAGCCGCAGGTTGTTGGTATGGGGATCGAACATGTCCCGGGCCAGCAGCGCGCCGTTGCGCCCCATGCGCCGGGCTTCCTCCGGATGCCCGACCAGCCGGAGCACGGCTTCGGCCAGGGCCTGCGGGTCGCCGGGCGGTATGGCCAGGCCGGTCTCGCGGTCGCGCACCACCTCCGGCAGCGCGTTGACCGTGGTGCTGATTACCGGCAGAGCGTAGGCCAGTGCTTCAATAACCGTATTGGGAATGCCGTCGCGTCGGCCCGAGGCATGCACCACGCAGGGGGCCACGAAAATGTCATGCTCGTCCAGAATGCGCGGCAGTTCGTTGTGGGAAATCAGGCCCGGCATGTCGACCTGTTTTTCCAGGCCCAGATCCTTGCGCATTTTGACCAGCTGCGCGCCCAAATGCCCGAGCCCCATGACTTTGCCGCCGCCTCCGGCCAGGGTCAGGCTGAAATTCAGGCCGCGTTCCCGGAGGATGCCGCAGGCAGTCAGCAGCACGTCAAAGCCCTTGGTCACGTCGAAACGGCCCAAAGCAAGCAAGCGCACGGGGCCCTGTTCCAGGCGCGGCGTTTTCCGCGTGCAGTCCCCGGAACGGGAGGCCGTGGAATCCACGGCGGGCGGCGGCAGAGTCAGGCTGTTGTAGACCAGGGCTACCTTGCCTCTGGCCTGGCTGCGGTCAAAGGCTTCGATGCGGGCTTGGTCCGCCGCGTTGTTGGCGCGCACAAAAAGGGCCGCGCTCAACTTGTCCGCCAGGTCCGGGTCCGCTGGTTCCAGATTGTCGCCGCGCGCTGACGTGGAAAAGGGCACGCCCGCGATGTCGGCGGCCACCCAAGCCGCCGTGGCCGCGCCACGCGGCCACGGCGCATGGATCATGTCAATGCCGTCCTCACGGAACCGACGGCCCAGATACAGGCCCGCGCCGAAAGCCCAGAGATTTTCGCCAAAAGTTTCAAGGCTGCGCCAACGCCGGAACATGCTGCGACGGAAGAGGCGGCACAGGCGCAGGGGATGGGTCAGCAACTGACGCAGCAGTTCCAGGGCGAAAAGAGGCGCGGCTTTGATCCCGAAGGTGCGCACACTGTCCGCCGCCGCCCGCATTTCCGTGGAGCAGTGGCGCAGATTGCGCGCATACAGGCTGTAGACGGTCAGAGGCAGATGTTCCTTGAGTCCTTCCACTTCGCGGAAAATGAAGGGCTGGGTAAAAAGCGGATACCACAAGAGCACATAAGCCACATGGGGCAGGCCGGCGGGTAGGGGTTTTCCTTCCTCGGGAGGGGATGGATTGATCTGTTCTGTCGTCATGCGGGTTCTCCTCGGTCGCTTCCCCAAGTTGTTCCCCCTTGTCCGGATTCTTTCTCCTGTTTCGCCCCTGTCGTCCAGTCGCACGCGACGTCCGAACGCGGGCAGGCCGCCGAGCTCCCCAGCTCCCGGCGCAGGCCGTCCATGGTCAGGCAGCGCACCTCCCAATGCGCGTGCAGCCAGTCCAGATAGGCTTCGATTTTGGTCATCAGCCGTTCCACCGAGGCTGCGTCGGGCAGATGCGGCGCGCCGCCGGGCAGCATTTCCGAGGAATGCCAGGTCAGCGACAGCACGCGTCCCCCCCGGGCTGCGAACAGACTGGTCACGGCCCGCATGGCCCAGAGCGGGTGCTCAACGGGCAGCAGGGCCAGAGCCCCCCAGTGCCGCAGGCTTGCCCGCACGGCCCGTCCCCATGAATCCGGCCCGTCGGGGAGGGCTCTCAGCATTTTGGGCAGGGGGCGAAGCAGCGGCGTGACCGTCAGGGGCACTTCAAAAATATGTTTGCCCTCCACCGGCACCCAGTAGGGATTGCTGGGGGCATCGAAGTGGTCCGGCCCGGCCGCGACGCCATCCGCGCCTGTTTTGGCGCAGTGCAGAGGGCGCACCGAAGCGTCGCACAAAACGCCCGCCCGCGCCAGCAAAGGCCAATGCGCGCGGTGCAGATCCCAGCGCCCCATGCGGAAAGAGGTCAGGGGCGCGCCCTGAAAATCCTCGCCCACCCGGAACAGAGTGTCCAGCTTGGCCGCCATCAGGGCAGCGGGCACCGATGCCGCGGGCACGCTGTTTGTCACGTCCGCCGCGTCCGCCATATCCGACTGCCCGCTCGCATGGCTGTCCAGGCCCAGAGGCGGCGTGTTCCAGTGGTGCAGATGCGCCCCGATTTCCGCGCCGGACATGTCCCGCAGCCGGGCCAGGATCGCGCGTGAGGCCGGGTCGGTCAGCACGCTGTGCGCGCAGAAAAGCGTGGGCCGCACGCCCCGTTCCAGCAGGGGCGCCAGGCGGGAAAGCTGCGCGGTATTGGTCACGCGCGGCGCGCGGCGGGCGTAGCGGCCGCCGAACAATCCTTCCTCTTCCACATCCAGGCTGACCACCAGGTACAACGTCTCGCGTCGGCGCATGGCTCAGCCCTGTTCCGTCCGCCGGGAGCGGTCGGCCGAAAGATAAAGGTCGCGCAGGGCCGTGATGTTCGTATCCCTGTCGAACATTTGTTCCACCAGCGCGCGGCCCGCTTCAGCCATGCCCAGGGTCCGCTCCCGGTCTTCCAGCATGCGCCGCACGGCCAGGGCCAGGGCGCGCGGGTCGCGCTGGGGCACCAGCAGGCCGGTTTCCCCGTCGCGGATCACTTCGGAGATGCCGCAGACGTCCGTGGCCACCACGGGCATGCGGTGGGAAAGAGCTTCCATGATCACGTTGGGAATGCCGTCGCGGTCGCCGTTGCTGTACACCACGCTGGGCACCACCAGCATGTCGTGGTTTTGCATGGATTCGCGCAGCCGGTCATGGGGCAGGAAACCCGGCATGTCCACGCAGTCGGTCAGGCGCAGCCGACGCCGCAGGGCCGTGAGCTTACGGTGCCAGCCGCCGTCGCCCACCAGGGTGAGCCGCACGGGCACCTGTTCGCGCCGCAGCCTGGCCATGGCTGTCAACAATTCGGGAAAACCCTTGGTGCGCGCGAAGCGGCCCACGGCCAGCAGGCGGTAGGGCGGCCGCATGGGCAGGGCGCATTCCGTCCGCTCGGTAAAGGTCAGGCTGTTGTAGACCAGGCGCACCTTGTCCTGCTGCCGCGGCGGGCAGAAACTTTGCAGCCAGCCTACATTGGCCTGATTGTTGGTACGGATGAACAATGCGTCGCGCGCTTTCTCACGCAACAGGCCGTCCTGGGGATAGATGTCTCCGGCTCTGCCGGTGAAGGCGAAAGGAATGCCCGTCAGGCGCGAGGCCACCCAGGCCGCGGTGGCCGGGCCGTTGGCCCAGGAGGAGTGGATCAGGCTGATGCCGTCGGCCCGGCACTGTTCGGCCAGCAGAAAACCGGCCATAAAGCACCAGAGATTTTCGCCCAGGGACTCCAGATTGCGCATGCGGCGGAAGCAGCCTTCGCGCAGCAGTCGCCAGACCTTGCCCGGTTCCCGCCGCAGGGCGCGGAAAAACGCCGCCCAGATCCGGAAAAAGGCCGTCGCCCCCATGCGGCGCACCGGACCTGGGAAGTCCCGCATTTCCTGGGAGCAGCCTTTCAGGGCCTTGCCGTACATGGTGTAGACGTGGATGGGCAGGCCCAGAGCCATGAGCTGGACGATTTCCCTGAAAATAAAGGTTTCCGAGGACAGAGGAAACCAGAGCAGCACATAGGCCAGAGAGAAGGGCGTGGCGGCGTCGCCTCGCCGGGCCGAAGTTGTGGCGTCTGAAGAAGATGGGTCTGGGGACGCGGCTGTGGGGGCCGCCTCGGAGCGGGACATGGCTTTCTCCGCAAGAAGTGCAAAAAAGGCCGGACCGGTTTTGCGCCGGTCCGGCCGAGGCTGCTGTCAACGCCGAATCGGACGGCACGGACGGGGCAAGAGTGCTAATCGTCCTGTGCTTCGTCCTGATGCTCACGCCGGTATTTTTCCACAATGGCCTGGGCGTTGGGCAGTTCTTCCACCACGGCGTCCAGGGTTTTGCGGACATGTTCCTCGGTGTGGGCCGCGGAAATAAAGAAGCGCAACCGGGCCGTGCCTTCCTTGACCGCCGGGAAGGAGACGGGCATGACGTAGATGCCCCGCTTGAAGAGCTGCTGGGACAGGAAGCCGGAAACCATGGAGTCCCCGACAATGACGGGCACGACGGCATAGCCCTGAGCCGCGCCGGTATCCAGGCCCTTGCTCTGGGCGTATTCGAGAAAATACCGGCTGATGTGCTGGAGCTTATGCACCCGCTCGGGCTCGCGCAGCATGATTTCCAGCGCCTTGCGGCAGGCCGCGGCAATGACCGGGGGCATGCCCACGCTGAATACGAAACCCGGCGAACCGTATTTGAGAAATTTTATCAGGTCGCTGCGGCCCGCGATGAAACCGCCGCACCCGCACATGGCCTTGGACAAGGTGCTCATCCACATGTCCACGTCCGTGGGGTCGATGCCGTAATATTCGCGCGCGCCGCGCCCGGTCTTGCCCAGCACGCCCAAAGAATGGGCTTCGTCCACCAGGAGCATGCAGTCGTATTTCTTTTTGAGCTCAATGATCCGGGGCAGGTCCGGGATGTTGCCGTCCATGCTGAACAGCCCCTCGGTAACGATGACCGCGTATTTGTGCTCGCCGCGGTGGGCTTTAAGCATCTCCTCCAGCGCGTCGCAGTCGTTGTGGGCGTATGAGTAGCGCGTGGCGCCGGAAAGGCGCGCGCCCTGAACCAGGGAATTGTGGGCCAGGCCGTCGTGAAAAATGGCGTCGCGCGGGCCGAACATGAAGCCCAGGGTGGAGACGTTGGCCGCGTGCCCGCTGACGTAGACGATGCAGTCCTCCACCTCGTACAGATCGGCCAGGGCGCGCTCCAGATCATGGTGGGGCGGGCGCTCGCCGCCCACCAGGCGGCTGGCTCCGGCCGAGGTGCCGAAAATGCCGGCCGTTTTGGTCACGGCCTCGGTGATTTCGGGATGGGCGTTGATGTCCAGATAATCATAGGTGGAAAAATTGATGAATTCCTTGCCGTTGATCAGCGTGGTGGCCTTGGCCGCCCGATCGTGGCAAACAAAGAGAGGATTATCCATCCCCATTTGGCTGGCCATTTCCACAAGCCGCTCGAAAGAGAGTTTGGAACGCATGCGGTTGAAGCCGGAAGCGCAGCTCTTTGGCGCAACGGCGCGCTGTTCCGCCGTTGTGGAGCCTGCCTGACAGGAATGGTTGTTCTTCATGCCTTATCCTCGCGAATTGTCCGGAATTTGCCGGATATGGGACCGGCTTGATGGAGTGCCGCTGATTCGGCACATCTTTGTAACGATTCAGTATAGCTGAAGCCGAAACGCAAGGCAAGCCCGTAATGCGCTGAAAGCGGCAGTAAATATCGGCCCGCCCGGCGGGTTTCGGAGAGGGCCGGCGTTCATGACGCGGGCGGACCGGGGCACCCGGCCGTGTCGGAATGCGGCACGGGCTGGACAACAGCCTGGATATGCCCTAGCATTTTTCGCCCGCTCCGCAAGACCACGCCGGATGTTCCGCGCGCTTTTGCGGCGGCGCTTCAAAGGCCGCCATGCACAACGACGATGCCATAACCGCCTCCCTTGCCGCGCCTTCCGCGTCGCTCGCGCTGGAAACCTTCCGGCGCGCCCTTCTGCCTGTCGGCGGTCCGGAGACGGATGCCGCGCTTGTCCTGGCCGCGCCTTGCCTGAGCCTGCTGCGCCTGGGCGCGGCGCGCGGCGCGCCCACCGCCCTCTGGGTCGGCATTGCTCCTTCCCGGTCTTTTTTCACGGACGCTGTTGTTTTTTCCCGCGCCCTGCAAGAGGCTCTCGCCGGGGATGCGGCGGGTTCGGCCCTTATCGGCGCGCCGCGCCTGCTGACAACGGATTTCAGCCCGGAACTGCTGGAAGAGGCGGACCGTTTTCTGGCGGAAAACACGCATGCCCAGCTGGCTCTTGTGTTCTGCCGCCCGCAAGGGAACGAAGCGGGTGTCGGCGGCGGCTGGATCTGTGAGCCGTTGCTCCTGCGCCGGTTGCCGCCCGAGGAGGAGGCGTCAGCCTCGGCATCCGGACCGTCCGTGAGCTCCCCGGACCGCGCCCCGGCCCTGGCCGGAGTCGTCGGCGCATTCGGCGGCAATGCCGCGCGGGAGACCAGGGAGCCGGATGAACTGGTGTTGGACGGCGTGCGCTATGTGGATCTGCGCCAGAACGGTCTGGACTGGCGGCTGGCCGGAATCAATCCGCTCTGGCGGCAGGAGCTTCTGAGCCTGGGCGCAAGCCCGGACGCCGGGGCCGTCAGCGCCCTGGAGGCGCGCGGCCTGTGGCTCGCCCCGGCCATGCCGGCGCCGCCGCTGGCGGTCATGTGCTGCGGCCTGGGCGCGGTCTGGCCGGGCATGGGGCGCGAACTGTACGACAATTTTCCGGCGGCCAGGGCGGCCATGGAGCGCATCGCGGCGGTGGCCGACTGGGATGTGCTCGGGCTCATGGACGAGACGGATGTGGAAAAGATCAGCCTTACCCGCTGGCAGATCCCTTACCTTTTTCTGCTGGAATACGCCCAGTGGAGCCAGTTCGTCTCGCTGGGGCTCGCTCCGGCCCTGATGTGCGGCCACAGCCTGGGCGAACTTATCGCGCTCTGCTTCGCGGGCATTTATGAGCCGGAGGTTGCCTGGTACATCCTGGACACCCGCGCCGTGCACATGGCCGAGCTGGAGGCCAAGGCCACGCGCGAAACCGGCATGATGGCCGTGCACGCCGACGCTGGAGTCATTGAGGAAGCACGCAAAACCTGGCCCGCGCTCTATGTTTCCAACTACAATACCCCCCGGCAGTTCATTCTGAGCGGGCCGCGCGAGGTCCTGCTGGAAGCCCGCAAGCATATGCGCAAGCGGCGCATCCCGGCCATCATGCTCAATGTCAGCCTGGCGTTTCATCATCCGAGCATGCGCGTGCTGCGCGATCTTTCCCAGCGGCGGCTGAACGCTCTTGAAATGCACGCGCCGCGCCTGCCTATGCTCAGCGACATCACCACCGGCTTTTATCCCCGGGAGCAGCCGGACATCTGCCGCTACATTACGGACCTGGACGAAAATTCCGTACGCTGGGTGGAAGGCGTGCGCGCCATGTGGGAGCGGGACGGCATCCGCCATTTTCTGGAACTGGGGCCGCAGGATACGCTCTGCGGTCTGGTGGGGGATATCGAGCCGCGCGCCCTGTGTTTTTCCGCCGGGCGAAAGGGCAGGGAAACCGAAGGCCTGCGACAGGCCTGCGCCCGGCTGTATGCTCTGGGCCATCTGCCGCGGGCGGCCATCCGCGCCAGGGCCGCGGCCCTGGGCGGGCGAAGCGTAGCGGCGCGGGAGAGCACCGCGCCGGGCAAAGTTCCGGCGGCTTCGGGCACGGCCGCCCCGGCGCGCGCCGCGTCCGGCGTCACTTCCGGCCAGATGGACATTGTGCTCGAAGTGCTGGCGAAGGCCAGCGGCAGGCCTGTGGAGGAACTGCGGCCCGAGATGGACCTGCGCTACGATCTGGCCCTGCGTTCGAGCCGTTTTCCCCTGATCCTCCAGGAGGCCGAACAGCGCCTGGGCCTGAGCGTTAATTTTGAGGACCTCTTGCAGGTGGCGACCATTGGGGATCTGGCCCGCGCCCTGACTGGCGCAAAGACCGGCGCAAAGGCCGACGCGGAACGGAAGAGCGGGGAGTCCTCGCCCGGTCCGGAACATAAGCCCGCGCCTGAACATGCCCGGAACCGCGCGCTGGCGCCCCTCTGCCGCTTTGCGCCCCGCCCGCCGTACGCGGACGGCGGTAATGCCTCATCGCCCGTAAAGCCGTGTCCTTCCCCTCTGCCCCTGGACCCCTGCGGCCAGGGACTGCCGTTGCGGCGCGGCGATGTGGTGGCGCTTTGTGTTTTTGACCGGGACCTGCTGCCGCAGTTGTTGAGCGGCCTTGCGCCGCTGGGCTGCACGCTGGCGCCGCCCCTGGACCTGCTGGACGTCTGCGCGCCCCTGGCCAAGGCGGGCGCGCGTCTGACGCCGCTGGACTTTACCTGTGCCGCAAGGCCGGACGCCGAAAGCCTGCGCGCGGCCTTCCGCCGACTTGCCGCCGAGGAAGGACGGGTGGACGGCGTATTTTTCGTGCCCGCGTCCGAGGCCAACGCCGCCGCTCCGGCCCTGCTGGAGGATTGCCTGCGCCCGGCGCTGGCGCACGGGCTGCGCTACGCCTGCTGTTTCAATCGCGTGCCCCTGACGCCCGCCGCCGTGGAGCGGGCCTTTGCCGCCGGGCCCTCGTCCGCGCGCCTGTCCGGCCGCCTGAGCGCTTTGGCCCGCGAGGGGGGCTTTGCCTGCCGCGCCGTTGAGCTGCTGGATGACGGTCGGCGGGCCGGGCTCAATGAATTGGGCGACATGCTGGCCCGCGAGCTGTTGCGCGGGGGCTGCGAAAGAGTGATCTGGGGCCGGGAAAATGCCCTGCGCCCGGATTGCGCGCCGCGCGCCCTGCCCCTGCTGGAAAGGCCGGAGTTTTTCCCGCTGGTTTTTCCCGATCCGCGGCCGCCGCTCCGGCCCACGTCCACCCTGTTCCAGGGGGCCTGCCAGTTTTCCCGTTTCGCGGATCCGGCGCTTTCCGCCCACGGCGGGCGGGGCTCCAATGCCGTACAGGCGTCCGCGCCCTGGCTGCCGGCCAGCCGCGCCCTTCAGGCCCTGCTGGAAGGTTCCCGCCTGTTCCTGCCCTGGTTGGCGGTCACCGGCCTGTCCGACGTGCGCTTTCATGAGCCGCCCCCGCTGCCGACCGGCATTACCCGCGAATGCCGTCTCACTGTGGAAGCCCGGCCCTGGTTGATGCATGACCGGGTCATGACCCGTATGTGCCGCGCGGACCTCGTTGTCCGCCAACTGACGGACAACGGCCGCCATACGGAGCAGTACGCGCCGGTGGCTGAAGGCATGGTGCTGCTGGCCGCCGCCCCCGCCGAAGTACCCCCGCTCTGGCCCGCCGCCGGTGCTGACGGCGTCGATGGAAAGCCGGTGGACGGCGAGGGGCGGGAGGAATTGGCCGTATTTTACGATGCGCTGGGGCTGGACGCTCCCTGGCGTTTGCTGTCCGGCTTTGCGGTTCTGCCCGAAAATATGTACCGGGCCGCTTTGCCCACACCGGAAGAGCCCATTGCTCCCGAAGGGAATTGGGGCTATACTGATTGCCTGTATATGGTGGAGGGGATCGTGCAGGCCGCGTCGCTGGCCTTGGCCCTGGCCCGGCAAGGGGACGGCCCGGTGCGCGCGGATGGTGTCGGCATGGCCGCCGAATTGTGCCGCTGGCGGCTCAATGCGGCTGGTTTCATCCGTTTCGGCGGCGAGCGCGGGGCAAAGGGGCCCTGGCGTCTGCAATTGCGGCGTTCCTGGGCCGACGGCAGATTGCAGCGCTTTGACGCTCAGATTTCCGATGCGCGGGAGCGCGTATTGCTGACCCTCCATCACCTGGAATTTGACCGGCTGGAAACGGCGTCTCTTGAACAGGAGCCGCCGTCCGCCGTCGTTGCGCAACCTTGACATGGCGCGGCGCCGTTTTCCGGCGCAAGCCCGCAAAGGGTCAATCACCGATGCCGCATTTCGCATTACTCACGCCGTCAGCGCGCGTTTTCCTGCCGTTGCTCATGGCCCTGACCCTGTTTTTCCCGGCCTGCGCTTCCAACAAGGCCGGACTCAAGTCGCCGGAACTGCCGGCCAGGCACTGGCTGGAGGAAGCGCCGGGCGTACCCGTGGAAAACAAGACCAAGTTGGAAGCCGCCGTGCCCAACCTGTACGACGCGGGCAAAACTTTCGGCTTTGAGGACTGCGTCTTCCTGACCATCCAGCAGTCTCCCCTGCTGGTCAACAGCGCCGTGAACCTGGAAATCAAACGCGTGGCCCTCACCGACGCGGTCTGGAAGTATCTGCCCGAGCCGCGCATGACGCTGCAGGTTTCCAACAACCTGACCCGGCTGAACATGGACAGCAAGGATACGCCCGGCGATTACGGGCGGACCAAGTTGCGGGTGGGCTTTTACGCCGCGTTTCCCAATCCCGTGGCCACCTATTTCGAGCATCAGGTGCAGAAGATCATGGTCAATCTGGCCATTTCCACGCACCGCAAGGCCATCGGCGAAGCCATTTACAAAATCGCCCAGGCTTATCTGAAGCTTCAGGCCCAGCGCAACATCGTGGCCGCCCAGAAGGAACTCCTGCCTGTGGGCAAGGAGCTGATCTCCTACTGGCAGCAGGTGGAGTCCGTGGAAGGACGCCAGGGCGTGTCGCTCAACCTGGCGACCCAGCACCAGCGCGAACTGGAGCTGACCGTCGAAAAGACCACGATGGAAGAGATCATGCAGCGCACCCAACTCAAGATCCTGGCCGGGGTGGAACCGCAGCAGCGCCTGAACGTGGATACCGGAAGCGCCGACGGGATTCTGGCCGGTTTTGACGGGCACGGGCTGAAGTGGGAAGAGCGCTGGCCCGCCACTGAGGACGATCTGCTGCTGCGCGCCCAGGTCAAGCTGGGCGACTACAATATCATGGTGGCCTGGGCCCAGTATATCCCGGACATGTCCATTCAGATCAACAACAGCCCCCCGGCCGGACAGTACCAGCCGGTCAGCGGCCAGGAAGACACCTTCCTGCACCTGACTTTTGACTTCCCCCTGCTGGACTGGGGCCGCCGCTATCGCGGCGTGCAGACCGCCCGCATGCAGAAGGCTCAGGCCTTCCACGAAATGGCCCGCAAACGCACGGATTATTCCAATACCTGGCTGCAGGCCGAGCAGCGCGTGGCCCTGGCTGAAACTCAGCTCAAGCTGGCCAAGACCCGCTTCGGCACGGCCGAACTGCAGTACAAGGAAGCCCGTATTTCCTTCAACGAAGGCACGGAACAGCTGCCCGTGGTGGCCGAGCGCCAGGAGGCCATGACCAACGCCCGCATCGCTTATATCGAGGCGGAGCTGGAGTATAAACTGGCCAATCTGGAATGGATGTACGTCGCCAATCTGCTGCAAGAGCGTTTCCTGGGCCTGCCCGCCAAGGAGTTCATGTGATGCCGTCCCTTATTTCCCCTTCGTGTTTTCTTCAGCGCGCGCATTGCCCGGGCCGCCCAACCCGTGTATCCCGGGTCTTCCGTGCCGCACTGGTCGCGTTGGCCGCGCTGCTCTGGGCCGCCCTCTGGCCGGTCGCCTCCGGCCCGGCCCTGGCCGCCGAATCCGCTGCGTCCACTACCATCCTGACCGGCAAGGTGGTCACCACCGTAACCCGCGCCGTGCCCATCCCCTTTAACGCGGTAGTGGACGAAGTGCTGGTCAAGTCCGGCGACGCCGTGGAAAAAGGCTCGCCGCTCCTGCGCTACCATCTGCAGGAAGAAGCTGAACGGATTTTGCAGCGCGAAGTGACCATCGGCGCGGCTACCGAGAATCTCAAGGGCCAGGTGCTGGACTTTGAGCGGCAGCTGGCCGAGACCACGGCCCAGCGCAACAAGGCCCGCCAGCTGGTAGCCTCCGGCCTGGGTTCCCGCCAGGCTCTGACCCGGCTGGAGGACGATGTGGACTCCCTCAAGCGCCGCATCGAGCTGTTGCGCACCACCATCCAGAAGACCGAAAGCAACTTCGCCTCCCGCCTCAGGGAGCTGGAAGGTTATTACGGCGTGCCCATCAAGGAGGGCGAACAACTGCCCGTCACCCTGGTGCTGACCTCGCCCATCAAGGGCTATGTGCTTTCCCTGGACTCCACGCTCAATCCCGGCACGGTGCTGGCCGCCGGTACCATGCCCATTCGCGTGGGGCAGCTCAATCCCGTGCTGATCCAGGTGCCGGTCTATGAGGCCGAAGTGAGCGGCATCAAGGAAGGCGACACCGCCGAAGTGGAAATCCCGTCCCTGGGCAACCGGAAATTCACGGGCACGGTCAATGAGATTTCCTGGGTCTCCAACGATATGAGCGTGGGCAGCCCTTCCTATTACACGGTGGAGCTGACCGTGCCCAACCCCGACCTTGAATTGAAGCCCGGCTTCAAGGCCGTGGTGCGCTTCAGCGGCGGCAGGTAAGCCGCCTCCATGAAGCTGAAAAGCATTCCCCGACGGCTCGGCTATATTCTGGGCGCGCAGTGGACGCGCGATCTTTCCTGGACCATTTTCACCATTCTGCTGGCGCGTCGCAGTCCGGACATCATGGGCCAGATCGTTCTGGCCCTGACCTACGGCTATCTGGTCAAAACCGTGGCCGACGTGGGGCTCAACGATTTTCTGCTTTCCACGTTCGCCCGGCGCGAAGGGCGGCCCCGGGCCTTGCTGGGCGAGGTGAGCTGGCTCAAAATGGTCGTGCTGCTGGCCGCTTTGGGCGTCACCTGGCTGATCACCGGCTGGCAGCACTACACGCCGGAATTGCGTCTGATCGTGTTCTGCATTGCCGCCGGACTGGGGCTGGACGCGCTCAGTGATTCCTTTTTCGCGCTCTGCCAGGCCCGTGGAAGGCAGGATGTGGAAATGCGCATCCGCGTGCCGTCGGCCCTCATCGGCATCGGCTACGGCATTGCCTGCGTGTTGCTGCACGCGCCGCCCATCCTCATAGCTCTTTACAAGCCCCTGGAATCCCTGCTTTGCATCGCCCTGGCCCTGAGCGCCCTGGGCCGCAACCCCCTGGCCGGGGTGGGCACGAGCGGCATGCTGGATCTGGCCCGGCAAATGAAGAGCGGGCTGATCTTTACCTGCATGGCGGCCTGCGCCATGTTTTACAACAAGATCAACGTGATCTTCCTCAAACAATACGGCGGCGACGCGGACGTGGGCGGCTACGGCGTGGCCTGGGAAACCGTGGAAGGCCTTTCCGTGCTGGTTTCCAGCGCGCTGCTGGGCAAAGTGATCTTTCCGCTGCTGGCCAAGTCCTGGCAGCAGGATCGCGAGGCGTTCCGGCGTCTGGCCGGGCAGACCGCGCGCACGCTCTGGGCGGCTTCGTTGCCGGTGATTTTTCTGATCTGCGTGGAGAGCGACCGCTTCCTGCCCCTGATTTACGGTCCGAACTACGCCAGCGCGGTGACGGCCCAGCGCCTGCTCACGCCGTGCCTGGCAACGGCTTTCCTGCATAATCTGGCGGCATACGCCATGATCGGCATGCGCCGGCACAAACTCCTGCTGGGTTTTTACCTCAGCGGCCTGGTGCTCAATATTGTCTGCTGCTTTACGATGATCCCGGCCATGCCTCTGGAGGGCGCCGCCCTTTCCCTGACCATTACCAAGGTTTGGGTGGCTATCCTGACCGTCAGTTTCTTCCAGTGGGCGGCCAAGCCCATGACTCTGGGCCAGTGGGCCCTGATGCTGGGTGCCGCTGCCGCCAGCGTTGCGCTGTGGTGGAGCGTGGGGCTGGCTTTGCCGCGAGAGCTGGCCGAACTGGCCGGTCTTGTGCCGCTGCTGGCCCTGTTCTGGTTCTGGCGGCCGCCGCCGCCCTTTGAAAAGGACGAGGCCGCGCCGCTGACGGTTGCCTGACCAGGGTCATTCCTTTCCGCGCTTGTAGACAGAAGTATTCTGTATTTATAGGGTATTACCTTTCAAAGGTAATTGTTCCATGGGCTTGTCATACGGATGAGGAATTTCGAGCCCTGCCCGCGCCGGAGGCGGCCAAACGCCGGGAGGCGTAAAGCTCCCGTGCCCGCAGGGCAGAACAAAACAACGAGCGGAGAACGGAATGAGCCTGTGCCTGAGTCCGTTCAGTTGACGCGGTGAGCCGCTCGGGGATAACTTGCTTTTTATGTTCGAGGTTGCCGCCGAGGGTATCGCCGGGCATAAGGAATGAGGGATTGTGGGGAAAAATCGTTTTTTTCAGCGCCGCCGTTTTCTTCAGGGCGCAGCGGGCCTGCTGCTGGGCGGAACGTTGCCGTCCGCACTGGTTCCCGTTGCGGCCAAAGCCGGGAATCTTACCGGTGAGCCTCTGACCACGCTCATTGACGTGGACGCCTGCGACGGTTGCGGAGCCTGCGTGCGTGCCTGCCGGGATCGTAATCTGGAAGGCGTGCCCCTGCCGGTCCGGCAGCCGCCCCAGCCCTATCCAAGCTGGATACGCATTCAGGACTGGTCCGGCAAGCGCGACGTCACTGACCGGCTCACGCCGTACAACTGGCTTTATCTCCAATCCTGCACGGTGCAGACCGAGGCCGGGGCGCGTAAGGTTTTTCTGCCTCGGCGCTGCATGCATTGCATCAATCCGCCCTGCGCCAATCTCTGCTCCACGGGAGCGGCCCGGCAACGCGCCAGCGGCGCGGTATATATCGACCACGGCAGTTGCATGGGCGACGGCCAGTGCGACCGCGCCTGCCCCTGGATGATCCCTCGGCGGCAATCCGGCGTGGGGCCGTATCTCAGCTTTGCGCCTCGTTATGCGGGCAACGGTCAGATGTTCAAATGCGATTACTGCCAGGATCTGCTGGCAGAGGGAAAACCGCCCGCCTGCATCGCGGCCTGTCCGCGCCAGGCCCAGCGCATAGGGCCGCGCAAGGATATGGTGCGCGCGGCCCGGGTCATGGCGGAGGAGCGCAAGGGCGATATTTTCGGCCTCAATGAAAACGGGGGCACCAATACTCTCTATGTTTCCTCGCTGGCCTTTCGCGACATGGAAGCGGAGCTGTTGCGCGAGGATCAGATCGGTTACGGCCGTCCCAGCCTGCGCCCGGCCGGAGCCAGCATGGACAAGGAAAACCGCCTGCTGGGCACGGTGCTGCTGGCCCCGCTGGCCGGAGCGGCCCTGGCTTGGCTGCGCATCTGGCGGGAAAAGCAGAAAAGGCGGCGGCCGTGAAAGAAGATCCTCGTCTGTTCTCGGCCTTTTTCAAGCTGCTCTGGGCGGCCTGCATGCTGGCCGCCATTGTGAGCGGTCTGGCCCATCTGCCCTTTGCTTTCCGCTACGGGCTGATCAACACTTGGCGTGCCTCGCCCACAGTGGCGCATTACTGGTCGGCGGCAGCCCTGCTTCTGCTGGGCACGTACGCGGCGGTGGTCTGGTGCGCATTGGGACGGCGGGACTACGCGCTGACCCCCTGGGGCGGCCTGCGGGTGGCCCTGCTGCTGGTTCTGGCAGTTACCGGCCTGCTGCTGATCCTGCACAATCTGCCGGGATTCTCCGTATACGGCGCGACCTACGCCGTCATCAAACTCGGTCATTTGTTCTGCGCCCTGGCCCTGCCCCTGCTTCTCTTTGTTCATGGCTGCCTGCGTCTTCTGGGGCGCGGTCGCTGGGTCAGGCTGTTGCCGGCCGCGCACAGGCGTAAATCGCGCGGGCTCCCGGCGACGGATTAAAACGCGCCGTAGCGTTTCCTGTGTCTGCTGAAACGGATAATTACAGCATTTTGCGCTTGAAATGTTGCACATTTGCACATTTCAAACTCTACGCCGCCCCGGTCGCTTCCGTGCTCTTGGGCGCTGGCGTCCGTTTACGCGGACGCCAGGATAATTCATTTATTTCAAAAGTGAATTGCTCTGAGAGGGGCAGGGGGCGGGTAGCGGCCTCATGCCGCGCGGCGTTCAGGCGCACTCCGGAATTGTTTCGGGTGCGCTTTTTTCGCGAGCACAATGTCGTCGTCCTGTCTCCGCGCTGCCATCAACTATGCCGGATAATAATTGACAACAATAAATTGAATTGCCGTGTCGGTTTTATTTTCATAGCTGTGGGTTGATGAAGACTCAAAACACAGCGCGTCCTGCGCTTCCGCAATAAGTGTTTTCCCGTCCACAGTCAGGCAGAGTGTGCCGCTGATCATAAAAATATATTCCTGCGCTTTCGCCGTGTGCCCCGATGATTCGCTTTTCGAGTGGGGGTCAAGAGTTACGTAGAAAAATTCAAAGTTCCTTTGCGCCGAATAGGGAAAGTAGTTGAAAATCTGGTAGGCGGGATTTTCACCGATCAGGGGGACGCGTTCGTTTTTGCGAACAATGGTCACTTCTTTTTTCTGCTCTTCGATGAGTCCGGTATAGGGAATTTTTAACGCCGTCGTGATCTTGAGCAGGACATTGATGGTGGGGTTCCCGTCTCCTTTGGCCAGTTGCGAAAGCGTGGTGGGGTTGACGTCGGAGAGCTTCGCCAGCTGCCGCAGGCTGAGGCCGCGCTCGGTACAGATTCGCTGCAAATTTTCAGCAATGATTACACTGACTTCCATTTTTTTATTCCATTTATAAATTAAAATTGACAAAATATAAATTATAATAAACAGTAGGTGGCATACAACAACGGCTTTCTTGTCGAAGCACCGGTATCTAATTTGAAACATCAGATACACAAACCTGCGGGCGTATGCGGCGGCTACGCCGCCGCAAGTCAGCGAAAATCGAGCGCATGACTATGCCCGAAACTTTTGCGATCAGACGCCAGGAGAGAAGGTATGAACCGCTTAACCATGGAAACGGCCCGGGAACTTTTACAAAAAACAACCACACAACCGCAACTTTTGCAACACGCCCTGGCCGTCAGCGCGGCCATGGGCGCCATGGCCCGGCACTTCGGGGCCGAGGCCGAGCACTGGGAAGCGGTCGGCTTTCTGCACGATTATGACTATCAGCAATATCCTGAAGAGCATCTGCGGCATACGGAAGCGCCCCTGTGCGAGGCCGGTGTGGATGAAGAAAGCATCAGAGCGATTCTGGCCCACGGTTGGGGGGTATGTTCCGATGTGGAGCCGCTGACGGAGATGGAAAAGTCCTTGTATGTGGTTGATGCCGCATCCGCCCTGGTGGGCGCGGCCGCGAAAATGCGTCCCACGGGCATAAGCGATCTTCAGGCTTCCAGTGTGACCAAGAAATTCAAGGACAGAAGTTTCGCGGCGACCGTAAACAGGGAAACCATCAACAAGGGCGCTGCCATGCTCGGAATGGAACGGGCTGAAATTTTTACTCTTTGCATTGAAGGCATGCGCCCGCATGCAATCAGGTTGGGAATAACAGCAAAATGACTCTCCGCGGAATTGCCGCGCTTATCCGGCCATAGTGGTGGCGGGTGGTATGGGCAGAGGCCGAGTTCCGTGGTTGTCCGCGACGACAGGCGGCGGTCGCGGAGAAGAGCATTTTTATTCTTAAAGCTGCTTCGGCGGACGGTTACGGGCCGCAACACAACGCGTCTCCCGGTCCGTGCCCGCCCGCGTGATGCCGAAAGGCGAAGAAACTGCTGGGCGGGTAATCGCCGACTTTTCCCAGCAGGAGGATCAGATCTCGCCGGTGGACGCCGCCTTGAGCTGCCCGCAGGCGGCCTTGATGTCCTGTCCCTTGCTCTTGCGGACAATGGCCGTGATATGGCGCTTCCAGAGGCATTGCTCAAAGGCTAGCACGCGCGCCTCGTCCGGAGCCGCGTAGGGCGCGCCTTCGGCGGGATTGTAGACGATGAGATTGAGCTTGCCCTTGATGTCGGCCACCAGCCGGGCCAGTTCCTCGGCCTGTCCCGGTCCGTCGTTGATCCCGCCCAGCAACAGATACTCAAAGGTGATCCGTTCCCGCGTCTTCAGCGGATAGGACCTGAGCGCGGCCAGCAGCTGGTCCAAAGGCCAACGCGCGGCCTTGGGCATGATCCGGGCGCGCAACTCCTGAGTGGGCGCATGCAGGGAGACGGCCAGATAGGCCAGGCCGCTGGCGCCCAGCTCGGCCAGGCCCTTCTCAATGCCGCAGGTGGAAACCGTGATCCGGCGCGGCGAGAAATTGAGCCCCTTGTCGTTGTTCAGGCTTTGCAGGGCGCGCATAACTTCGCGCAGGTTGAGCAAAGGCTCGCCCATGCCCATGAACACCAGATTGCGCAGCACGGGCCAGTCGGGCCGGTTGTCGCCCAGGTGCTCGCGGGCCACCAGAATCTGCCCCAGAATTTCTCCCATGGTCATATTCCGTTCAAAGCCCATGTCGCCCGTGGCGCAGAAGGTACAGCCCATGGCGCAGCCCACCTGCGAGGACAGGCACTGGGTCCAGCGCCGCACGCCTTCGCGGGAATCCGAGGGAATCAGCACCGTCTCCACCAGCGCCCCGTCTTCCAGGCGGAGCAGAAACTTGGTGGTGCCGTCGCTGCTTTCCTGCACGCGGGCCACTTCAGGCCAGTCGATACGCGCCGTTTCCGCCAGGCGGGCCCGGCAGGCTTTGGAGACGTTGCTCATGGCATCGAAATCGCGGGCCATTTTCTGCCAGATCCACTGCCAGACCTGCACGGCCCGGAACTTGGGCTCGCCCAGCTCGGTCTGCATCCAGTCCGTGAGTTCGGAAAGGGTATAATTGAGGAGATTTATCATTGGCTTGTCCTGCCCGGCGGCAAGGGAAAGGCCGTTACCCCACGGACTTCCGCGCATACTCACGCACAAAGGCCACGGCGGATTCCAGATCCGTCACTTCGCCCGTGATCTGGGCCTGCAGCAACGCGTCGCGGATCACACCCACCATGGGGCCGGGGGCCAGACGAGTTTCGCTCATGATTTCATTGCCGTTGAGCAGGGGTTCCAGCATCTGTTCCGGGGTTTCGGCCCGGTCCAGATATTTCATATTGTGGTTGAAGGACGTATAGCTGCCTTCGCGGGCCTGAAGGTCGGCACGGGCCATGGCGATAAGGCGTGGATATTCGTCCAGGGCCTTAAAGCGGCGGATGCCCCTGTCGGTCATCATGAAGTGGAAGCGCATGTGGTGGTTCACCAGGTGACAGAGCAGGTCGATGTCCTCCTGGGCGAAGTGCAGACGGCGCAGGATCTTGCGCGTGACCTTGGCCCCCACCCGGTGGTGCTGGTAGAAGGTCCACTGGCCGTCGAAATATTCACCGGTGAAGAGCTTGCCCACATCGTGAAAGAGCATGGCCATGGTGCCCAGCCAGTCGTAGTGGAAACCTTCTTCCGGGTAGTGTTTCATGCATTCCAGGGTGTGGTCGAAGACATTCACCTCCACGCCGTCCCTGTCGCGCTCCTGGCAGACGCAGGAGAGCGCCGCCACTTCCGGGATCAGGCCTTGGAGGATATGGGCGTCGTAAAGCAGGCGCACGAAGCGGTACATGGATTCGGCGGCCACCTTGCGCCATTCGTCCATGATATCCGTGGCGGGCACGTAGTCCAGCACGCGCACCGAGGAGCGCACAATCGCCATCCAGGTGTTGGGATCAATGGGGATGTCGAAGTTGGCCGCGAAGCGCAAGGCCCGCACGGCCAGCAGGTAGTTGTGACGCAGGGTTTCGTCCGGCAGGCCGGTGAGCCGGATGGTGCCGCCCTTGAAATCGGCAAAGCCCTCATAGGCGTCGCCGGTGGGGGCCGGGCTGCCGAAACCGGTCATGCGCAGTTGCTCGCGTTCCTTGGGGTCCATCATGGCGGCCATGCTGGGCGTGATGCGCAGCAGCGAAAGCTCCGGATGCCCGGCGTCCGCCACTTCCAGCGGATAGAAACGGAAAAGCACTCCGTTTTCCTCCAGTTCGGCCAGCGCACGCTTTTCCGACTCCATGCGGGCCTTGGGGAAGAGTTTGACCAGGGTGTCCATATCCGGCTCGCAGGCAATGTCCACGGCGGGCTGCCGGACGGCGCGCAACAGTTGCTCCTGCAGGGGCGCGTTGATGACATGCGCGTCATAGCCGTTGCGCAGCAGGGTTTTGCAGATGGTGATGGCTTCTTTGAGCGCTTGATGCATCGTGGGCTCCTTGCGAAAGATGGGCACAGCGTCGTCCTCGCGGCCGGACGGGCCGCAAAACGCGCGGAAGAGCAATGGCGGTGCAACGGACGGGAAGTCGCCCGCAGGGGCCCTTTCTGAAAATCCGGACGGGTCGCGGCGGGAGCGGTTTCCGTTGTGTCGTTATACGCGTGGCTCAAGGGTAGAATGCGCTGGTGTCGCGTCAAGCGACACATGCCGCAAGCCCGTAAAGGGTTGCGCGCCGCCATAGACGACGTAAGCACAGCAAAAACCATGGGTTCTGCTGCGCGATCTTCACGCCGAACCGACAGGTGGGGCATGATATCGCATTAGTTCAATTATGCACAGGAGGCGGTCTGAAAGTCAAGCATCCCGCTCTGTTGGGTCGGGAATGCCGCGCCGCGCGCCGAAAAAGCGAAGGCGAAATGAAGACGCCCCGCGCCATAACGGCGCGGGGCGTCGAGGTTGTTGACAAAGTCGGCAGCCCCGAAAATCAGGAGCAGGTCGCGGCTTTGCCGCGCCGTT
>OKSB01000697.1_pt1 | contig 36357 bp, 45 predicted proteins | sample 1601171 | NCBI WGS metagenome assembly OKSB01 (sample SAMEA3541496, study PRJEB24748) | human gut metagenome | biome: human gut; feature: human-associated habitat; material: faeces | place: China | collected 2012 | reverse complement strand
CTAATATGGAACTTCTTCTGAGAGTACGGGCTCATCTTCGAAGAGCAAAGGATTACGGCCCGGCATCCGTTCCAGAGGCGGCTGAGAGGGAAGAAAGGCCGGGGATTATTCATTATAAGGATCTGAGGCTGGATCTGGACAGACAGTCCGTAGAGAAGGATGGAGAGGTCATTGTACTGACTTATACAGAATTTAAGATCCTGGAGTTGTTTTTGACTCATCGCAAAAAGATATTTTCCATGGACAATATTTACCAGAGTGTCTGGGAGGATGAAGCAGTGGGAGATGGTACTATTATGGTACATATTAAGAATCTGCGTAAAAAGCTGAAGGATAATTCCAGAAATCCGGAATATATCAAAACGGCATGGGGAAAGGGGTATTATGTCGATTAAGGGGAAAAAGCTGGCTGTCGTGATATTGGAATATTTGCTGATCAGTGTGCTGATATCGTTATTCGTGTTTTGCTTTTTGTATTTTTTGTCGGGGTCTATTGTAGAAAACTATTTCTGGCACCATGGGATTGTTTTGACAGAAGTACAGAAAAGAGTATTCAGCGTCTGGCTGCGGAGCGTGTGCGGGCTTGCAGGGCTGATTATTTTTGTCGTTTTATTCCTGTTCATGCTGGGGCAGAGACTGTCTTATCTGATTCAGATTATCCAGGGGGTGGAGCTGCTGAAGGAAAAGGAAATGGAGACCAGGATCCCGCTGGAAGGTGACGATGAATTGACGAGGCTGGCAGAAACGATCAATTTTGTGGCGGCATCCAGAAGAGAGCTGGATCAGAGAGAACGGCAGATGCAGGAGGAAAAGGAGGCATGGGTACGCTCTATGTCCCATGATATCCGAACACCGCTGACCTCAATGGTGTCCTATTCGGAGCTTTTGCTGGACAAGGAAAATCCGGAGCCGGAGGAGTTGAGAGACGCTGTACGGCTGATGCATGAGAAATCCCTGCAGATAAAGGAACTGACGGATCAGCTGATGGGGCAGGAAGGAATCCGGTGGGAAGATATAGAAGATATTGCCTTTCTATTTTCTCAGCTGGTGCAGGAGTGGGAAGAGATCCTGGAAGAACGTTTCACGATCAGGACGGATCTGAGCGGGCTTGCAGCCTTGGAAGGCAGGATAGATATCTTTTCATTAAAAAGGATTTTTGACAATCTGATATCTAATATAGAAAAGTATGCGGACGAAGAGAAGGAAATATTTTTAAAAGTAGAAAATCAAAATCGATGCGTGATCATTACCCAGGAAAACGGAATTCGAAGGGACGAGCGTCAGGAAGACAGCCATAGGATCGGTCTTGCAAATATACGTAAGCTTGCACAGATCTACAAAGGGGATATGGAGGCCGGGGAGATGGATGGGACCTTCCGTATCCGGATCAGACTGGAAATTTCTCCGGCTCTTCAGAATTCTTCAGAAATCTCTCCATAATTTCTTTATGAAAAATTGTTAAACTGCGTTTGTAAAGAAAAAGAGGAAAGAAAAGGAGAAATAATTATGGCGATTGGAATGATTGTAATTTTGTTTGTAGGACTGTGTGTGATCAGTATTTTAGGAACGCTTCTGCTCCTGCTGGTTAAAAGTGAGAAAGCGAAAAGAAAGATATTTTATGCAATGAGTGTCTGGGGAATGGCGGTTGCTGTGCTGAGCGCGACCAGTCTGCCGACCAACTATACGGCGCAGCAGATTGCGGCATGGGCTCTTGGGTTCTTAAGCGTTGCCGGAATAGTTGTACACGTAAAAGCAAAAGAAAAGATGCAGCTTAATATAGCGTATGCATTGGTTATAGTATCCTGCCTGGGAGGAGTTGTAAAAATGTTCCTTATTTAAAGCAGGCAGAATTTCAGAACAGGAAAGGGATAACGGATGAAAAAGATTGTTTTTTTGGGAGACAGTATTACAGATGCATTTCACAAGATGAATGTGGATGAGGAAAAGCTGGGAAATGGATATGTAAAAATCATCTCTGAGAAACTGAAAGAAAGAAAAAAACAGGTTTTTATCCGCAATGCCGGGCACGATGGGTTCACCGTGTCCGGCCTTCTGCGTTTGTTTGAGTATGATTGTATGCAGCATGATCCGGATCTGGTAAGTATCCAGATCGGGTGTAATGATGCGGCAGTGTTTATGAATACCGGGAAAACGCTTGAAGCACAGGAATTTGCGGAGAATTACCGCAGGCTTCTCAGGCGGATAAAGGAAAGTACCAGGGCAGAGATTCTGTGTATGGGGCCATTTATCTTTCCTCATCCGCTGGAGTATGCAAACTGGATCCCGGTGATCAAAAGAATTGAAGAGATGGAGTCTAAGATAGCCCGGGATATGGCAGCCAGCTTTCTGCCGCTGCACGATATTTTGAACCGGACGGCGGAGAAAGAAGGGTATGATGCAGTGACGGCAGACGGAACGCATCTGACCAGATATGGAGCAGGGATCGTAGCGGATCTGTGGATCGGGGCAGCCATGGAGATGGGAATTTAAATGTTGGATTTTTGACTGAATGGATTGACTTCTCCCAGATACGGTGCTATGATAATGATATCAAAATGATATCAAAACTCAGAGAGAGGAGAGTCACTATGAAGAAAGAAAATGTACAGGAAAAAGTGCTGCATCCGGCCAGTGGATATCTGATGCTTCTTTTCGGGTTAGTTATATTGATTGCAGGGATTGGAGGCATTATTGCGGGATCGGTTGTGGGAGCTATGAACGAAAATGGAGTGCTGATCGGTGTAGGCGTCTGCGTGGGGACAATCCTGATTATCGCTGGGATTCTGTTTCTGTGCGGGCTGAAAGTACTGAATCCTAATGAAGCATATGTGCTGACATTATTTGGAAATTATTATGGAACGATCAAACAGGAAGGATTCTTCTGGACGAATCCTTTCTGCTCGGCGATCAATCCGACGGTAAAAGCATTGCCGGTTGTAACGGGAAAGGTGGAAGGTTCTGTCGGGACCATATCTGTGGGAGCCGGAAAGAAGGTTTCCATGCGGATGATGACACTGGACAATAAAAAACAGAAGGTAAATGATCTTATGGGGAACCCGGTAGAGATAGGAGCGGTTGTGATCTGGCGCGTGGTAGATCCTACCAAAGCTGTGATCAACGTGGAAAACTATAAGAATTACCTGTCTATTCAGTGTGATGCAATCATCCGGAATACGGCAAGGCAGTATCCTTATGATACGAATGAGAGCGGGGATGAGAAATCCTTGCGGGGAAGCAGCCAGGAGATTGCAGACATCATGTGTCAGGAGCTTCAGAAGAAAACAGAAGATGCGGGTATCAAGATTGAAGAGGTGCGGATCACCCATCTGGCTTATGCGCCTGAGATTGCATCCGCAATGCTGCAGAGGCAGCAGGCTGCCGCTATCATTGACGCCAGACAGAAGATCGTGGAAGGTGCTGTCGGCATGGTAGAGATGGCACTGACAAAGCTGAATGAAAACGAGATCGTTGAGCTTGATGAGGAGCGTAAAGCAGCCATGGTCAGCAACCTGCTGGTAGTCCTGTGCGGCAATAAAGAGGCTCAGCCTATTGTAAACAGCGGAACACTGTATTAACGAAGGTCTGGGAAAGGTAACGGCGGCAGACATAAGAGGCACCAGATCGGCTGCCGGAAAACTGGACGGAAAGGGGGCGTGCTTTTGGGAAAAGAGGATAAAGCGGCGGAAAAATCAAAAGCCAAGAAACAGGTCCCCCTGCGCCTGTCACAGAAGCTGTATGATGAGATCGCTCAGTGGGCGGAAGATGATTTCCGGTCAATGAACGGTCAGATCGAGTACCTTTTGACAGAGTGCGTGAAGCGCCGGAAGGGAAAAAAGGAATAAATAGGATCTTAAAACGAGATTTCCGTAGATGGTGCAGGAAAAGGACGTATTGCGAAAAGCGATACGTCCTTTTCCTGTGTGGCATATGGTCTTGATGACAGGAAGCAGAAATAAGGGAAAAAACCAGAGAAAATAGTTTGTACCACTTTTCTTCAGTTATTTTTCGTGTATACTGTTTAGAGGGAAATAAAGAAGAGGGGAATGTACTGCAAAAACAGAATTTCAGATAATCTGTGGGCGGGTAAAACAAATGAGGAAGATGAAGGAGAGGGTAAAATGTTAAAGATCATGCATAAAATTGACAGGAGAAAAGCAGCGGCAGTGCTTGTGCTCCTTTTGGTGATGATTCTTTCGGTGACTGTTTTTTCAAAGGCGGCAAGTGACCCGGAGAATCATGCGGAAACAATCGAAGCGCTCGATGAAAAGAAAGAGGATGTCCTGAAACTGACGGCGACATCAGCGGCGGCGGCCACTGCACTTGCGGCAATACCCGGCGACGCGACGACACCTGCGGCAAATAAAATGGCGGATCTGTCATCGTATTTTTTGATCATTCTGATGGTTGTTTTCCTGGAAAAGTATTTGGTCACGCTTACAGGATATGCAGCATTTACAATATTGATTCCGGCAGCATGTGCACTGTTGATAGTGGGGATATGTGTGAATCGGACGTTTCTTCAGGTGCTGGCTTTGAAAATAGCCGCATTTGGACTTGTGATATTCCTGATCATCCCAATCAGTATGAATGTTTCGGTGATGATAGAAGAAACCTATGATCTGAGTGTTGAGGAAACGATGGAAGAGGCGGAGGGAATCACGGAAGAAATAGATGAAAGTACGGATTCAGAGGGTAATATTGTAGAGAAAGCCTTATCCAAGATCAAGGATGGAGCAGAGGGGCTGCTGAAAAAGGGCGAAACTCTTCTGAACCATTTTATTGAAACGATTGCTGTAATGCTGGTTACCTCCTGCCTGATCCCGATTATTGTACTGGTGTTTATGTCCTGGTTTGTCAAAATGTTATTTGGAGTGAAGATAAGCGCTCCAAAAGATATGCCGAAACGGATTGCCACGAAGTTCCCCGGATATAAAAAAGAAGTGAGCGGGAAACTTTCCTAAGTAAGTGAGCATGACTTCCTTTCCCCCTGCATAGATTGTAAAAACAAGATGTGCAGGGGGATTTTTCTTGAAGGATTATATTGAAGAGCGGGCGGTGGAGATCGCATACTATATCATCGAGCACAAGGCCACAGTGAGGCAGACGGCAAAGCAGTTTGGGGTGAGTAAATCGACGATACATAAGGATGTGACGGAGCGTTTGTGGCAGGTGAATCCGGCCCTGGCGGCAGAAGCCAGGAAGGTGCTTGATGTCAACAAATCCGAACGCCATATCCGGGGCGGCCTTGCTACAAGGGAGAAGTATCTGCATCAGCATGCATAAAAATTTGCTGTTGCATTATTGAAAAAATATGTTAATATAGTGCCTGTGAAAAGGAGAGGTTACTATGAACAAAAGATTAGTTGTCTTTCAGGGCCCAAATGACGTTGTGGAATTCGTAAGGAAGGTCACGAAATATCCATATGATATGGATATGAAGCACGGAAGGTATATCGTTGACGCGAAATCTTTGCTCGGCCTTATGAACCTTGGATTCCAGAAAAAGATTGAATTAAAAGTCTATGGCGACGATTGTGAAGAGCTTTGGAACGATATCAGAGAATTTGTAGCGGCATAGAAATGCAGCAGCAAAAGGACTATGCAGGGGTAAAGCAGATATGCTTTGCTCCTGTTTTTATATGCGCTTATCGGAAACTGCATTGACAAATATTCGTGAAAAGAGGATAATGGTTCGAGTCGGAAAGGAAGATGAGGGAACTTGAAAAGTTTGGTACAAAAGAAGGATAGAAGCCATTATCTGTTCAGTAACCGGGAGCTTACTGCTTTGATCATCCCGCTGATCATTGAACAGATGCTGGCTGTGCTGGTGGGGATGGCCGACAGTATCATGGTGGCGAGCGTCGGGGAAGCAGCAGTGTCTGGTGTTTCCCTGGTAGACAATATTATGGTGCTGCTGATCAATGTGTTTTCGGCGCTGGCCACAGGAGGCGCTGTCGTGGCGGGGCAGTATCTGGGACAGGGAAGAAAGGAAGGTGCCAGAAAGGCTGCAGATCAGCTGGTTTGGTTTATCACGATCTGCGCAGTGGCGATTACATTGCTCATTTATGTCTGCCGCTACTGGATCCTGCATGGTGTGTTCGGACAGATTGATGCTGAAGTGATGGGCCATGCCAATACCTATCTTTTGATCGTAACGGCATCGATTCCCTTTATAGCATTATATAACGGCGGCGCGGCCATTTTCCGGACGATGGGAAATTCCCGGATCTCCATGCGGGTATCTATTGTGATGAACATCATCAATGTGACGGGGAATGCGATCCTGATTTATGGAGTACACATGGGAACTGCCGGAGTGGCGATCCCGACGCTGGTTTCCAGAATCGTTGCGGCGGTTTTGATCATGGTGCTTCTCTGTGACAGCCGGAGAGAAATATCGGTGACCCCGTCGCTGAACTATCGCCCTGATTTTATGCTGATCAGGAAAATCCTGAGCGTTGGAATACCAAATGGACTGGAAAACAGTATGTTTCAGCTGGGGAAAATTATTGTGCTGAGCCTGGTTTCTACCTTTGGGACTTATGCAATCGCAGCCAATGCTGTTTCCAATACTCTGGCTTCATTCCAGGTCCTGCCGGGAATGGCCATTGCACTTGCGGTCACCACGGTGATTGCAAGGTGTGTCGGGGCAGGGGATTATGAACAGGTGAAATATTATACCAGAAAATTAATCCTGATCACCCACGGAGCGCTGGTAATTACAAATGTTGTCATTGTGGTGGCGCTTCCATTCATCTTAAAGGTTTACCATCTGTCGGATATCACAGCAGAGACAACTTCGCAGATCGTTATTTTTTATGCAGTCTGCAGCGTGCTGTTCTGGCCGTTATCATTTACCCTCCCGGCTACATTCCGGGCATCCGGTGATGCGAAAATGTGTATGATCATTTCGGTGGTGTCTATGTGGATATTCCGGGTCATTTTCAGCTATGTGCTGGGCGAATATTTGGGCATGGGCGTATTCGGAGTATGGGTGGCTATGATCATCGACTGGCTGGTACGGGAGAGCTGTTTTGTGATAAGGTACCGCAGCGGGAAATGGAAACACCAGGCTATTTCTTAAGGGGAATTTTCGCAGGAACGTAGAAAAATGTCATTGTAAAAGTGGATTTCCTACTTTATAATAAATAAATACAATGATTTTCGAAAAAGAAAATGTAGTTGTTTTGACAGTGTATATAAGGAGGAACAAGGGTGAAAAGAGAGTTAGTCATTGTCCTGGATTTTGGCGGGCAGTATAACCAGCTGGTGGCAAGACGTGTCCGGGAATGTAATGTATATTGTGAGATTTATTCTTATCGGATTGATATTGAAAAGATCAAAGCCATGAATCCTAAGGGAATTATCCTGACCGGAGGACCAAACAGCTGTTATCTGGAGGATTCCCCCACATATTCCAGAGAATTATTTGAACTGGGAATCCCGGTACTTGGCCTGTGCTATGGGGCGCAGCTGATGATGCAAGTGCTGGGTGGCAAGGTAGAACGTGCAGACGTCAGAGAGTACGGCAAGACGGAAGTCCTGATCGACAAGAAGGCTTCCAAAGTATTCCGGGATGTATCTGAAAAGACTGTATGCTGGATGAGCCATTTCGATTACATTTCAGAGATCGCACCGGGATTTGAGATCACAGCGCACACAGCAGACTGTCCGACAGCAGCGGCAGAAAATGAAGAAAAGAAGCTGTATGCGATCCAGTTCCATCCGGAAGTGCTCCACACACAGGAAGGAACGAAAATGCTCTTTAACTTTGTGCGGAATGTCTGCGGATGTGCAGGAGACTGGAAGATGGACTCCTTTGTAGAGAGTTCGATCGAAGCAATCCGTGAAAAAGTGGGAGACGGCAAGGTATTGTTGGCGTTATCCGGCGGTGTGGATTCGTCTGTGGCAGCAGGACTTCTTTCCAGAGCTATCGGAAAGCAGCTGACCTGTGTATTTGTTGATCATGGCCTCCTCAGAAAAAATGAAGGGGACGAAGTAGAGGCAGTCTTCGGACCGGAAGGGGATTTTGACCTGAATTTTATCCGTGTCAATGCACAGGAAAGATATTATGGCAAGCTGGCCGGTGTGACAGAGCCGGAGCAGAAGCGTAAGATTATCGGCGAGGAATTCATCCGTGTGTTTGAGGAAGAGGCAAAGAAGATCGGCGCCGTAGACTTCCTGGCGCAGGGAACTATTTATCCGGATGTGGTAGAGAGCGGTCTGGGCGGAGAATCCGCTGTGATCAAATCTCATCATAACGTAGGCGGACTTCCGGATTACGTTGATTTTAAAGAAATCATCGAGCCGCTTCATGATCTTTTCAAAGACGAAGTAAGAAAAGCAGGACTGGAACTGGGACTTCCGAAAGAACTGGTATTCCGTCAGCCGTTCCCGGGACCGGGACTCGGTATCCGTATCATCGGAGAGGTGACGGCGGAGAAGGTAAAGATCGTACAGGATGCTGACGCTATTTACCGGGAAGAGATCGCAAATGCCGGACTGGACCAGGAGATCAACCAGTATTTTGCGGCACTGACTAATATGCGTTCTGTTGGCGTCATGGGAGACGAAAGGACTTATGACTATGCAGTGGCGCTGCGTGCGGTGAAGACGATTGATTTCATGACAGCCGAGGCGGCGGAGATCCCGTATGAGGTGCTGCAGAAGGTGATGAGCAGGATCATTAATGAGGTCAAGGGGGTTAACCGGGTATTTTACGATCTGACCAGTAAACCACCGGGGACGATAGAGTTTGAATAGACACCACATCTCTGGGAAGCCTTATTTTGCAGGCTTTCCAGAGATTTTTCTCTTTTGTTGGCTACAAATTGGCTACACCTGCCATTTGGCTACCATTCGGAACGTTTCCCCGGTGCCGGATGGCGCTCTGACAGGGCAGGAAACTTCATCCATCTTTAGGTTGACATCGGCGGATGTTATACTGTAAAATGAAAAGAGTTCTCAAAACCGAAGGGAATGACAGCCTGCAGAACGCAGCGGAGGAAGACAAGGAGGAGCAGAAGACATGAACAAGAATAAGCAGAAAATCAGCGCTCTTTTGATCAGCGCGGCACTGATAGCCGTACTGTCACTTTCCTTGATCTTTCTGGTGAAAGAAGCCGGTCATCAGTGCACCGGCGAGGATTGTCCCGTGTGCGCCGGGATCCATCAGATCCGGCAGTCCTTAAGGCAGATTGGCGGTGGCGAAGCGGTGGAAGCGGCGGCAGTGCCGGCGCTGATCGTGTCTGCTCTTCTTGCTTTTTCGTCGGTATCCTATGTATCATCCACATCGCTGATCACACAGAAGGTCAGAATGGATAATTAAATCAAGACCTCCCATACAAGGGGGAAGTATGTCTGTGTAAAGGACAGAGATTCTCCCTTGTATTTTTGCGTCCATTTTTAGAAAGACTGGAGGTCATTTTATGAAGAAATATAAATTTGTTGCAATGATGGCTCTGCTGGTGAGCTGTCTGTGTTTGTCCGCCTGCGCAAATGGCGGAAAGAAGGCTTCGGAAGATTCGAAGACGTCGGAAGCTGTTTCGAAAGAAACCGGAAAACTGAAGATCGTTACCACCATCTTTCCGGTCTATGACTGGGTAAAAGAACTATTGGGAGACCGCGCAGATCAGGCAGAGATTACCCTGCTTCTCAAGGATCAGGCGGATCTGCACAGCTATCAGCCCTCGGCGGAGGATATCCTGAAAATCTCTGACTGCGATTTGTTTATCCATGTAGGAGGGGAGTCGGACAAATGGGTAGCCGATACCCTGAAGCAGGGGAAGAATCCGGACCGCAAGGTAATAAATCTGCTGGATCAGCTGGGAAGCTCTGTGAAAGAAGAGGAACTGGTGGAAGGCATGGAAGCGGAGCCGGAGCATGAAGAGGGAGAGAAGGAAGAAGAGGGACCGGAATATGACGAGCATGTATGGCTGTCGTTAAAGAATGCCGGGATACTTTGCGGCGTGGTGGCTAATACCTTAAAGGAAATAGACCCGGAATATGCAGAGCATTATCAGAAACGGGCGGATGCGTATATCGGCAGATTAGATAAGCTGGACCGCAGATGTCAGGAGACGGCAGATGCGGCGGCCCAAAAAACACTGGTGTTTGGGGATCGATTCCCATTCCGGTATCTGGCGGATGACTATGGATTTACTTATTATGCGGCATTTGCCGGATGCTCGGCGGAGACAGAGGCAAGTTTTAAAACAATTGCATTTCTGGCAGATAAGATGGATCAGCTTCAGCTGAAATGCATTTTTACCATCGACAAACCGGACCAGAAGATTGCCAAAGCAGTCATTGCGAATACCCGGGAGAAGAACCAGAAGATTCTAACCCTGGATTCCATGCAGTATGGAATGTCAGAAAAAGAGTCCCAGGGACATACCTATCTGTCTATCATGGAACAGAATCTGGAGGTTTTAAAGGATGCTTTGCAGTAACGAAGAACAGGAGACGATGCAGATTTCATGCCGGAAACTGGCGCTTGGCTACGAGGGGGACCGGTTGGTGGAGAATCTGGATTTTTGCGTAAATCAGGGGGATTACCTGTGTATCGTCGGAGAAAATGGATCGGGGAAAACGACGCTGATGAGAACCTTGCTTCAGCTTCAGCTGCCGGCCGCCGGAGTGATCCGGCTGGGAAAGGGACTGAGCAGAAGAGACATGGGCTATCTGCCCCAGCAGACTCGTATCCAGAAAGATTTTCCGGCATCCGTAAGAGAGATCGTTCTCTCCGGGTGCCAGAATCTTTCCGGCATCCGGCCCTTCTATTGCCGCCGGGAAAAGGAACTGGCGCAGACCAGTCTGGAAAGGCTGGAGATTGCTCATCTGGCAGGACGCTGTTACAGAGAATTGTCCGGAGGACAGCAGCAGAGAGTGTTGCTGGCGAGAGCGCTATGCGCGGCCCGCAAGATACTGTTCCTGGATGAACCAGTGACGGGACTGGATCCGAAAGCGGCAGAGGGACTCTATGATCTTGTGGCGCAGTGGAACCGGGAAGATGGGATGACTGTCATCATGGTCACCCATGATATTCCGGCAGCCATGACCTATGCAAGCCACATTCTTTATATGGGAACCGAATGGTTCTGGGGATCAAGGGAGGAATATGAAGGATTCCGGCTGCGGTCCGTCCTGGCTTACGGGAAAGGAGGAGACCGATGATGATGGAGTGGACAGAGAAGCTGCTGCTGTATCTTTCTTATCCCTTTGTGCGGTACGCTCTGATAGCAGGTGTACTGATCGCGCTGTGTTCTTCCCTTTTAGGAGTCACCCTGGTGCTGAAGCGGTTTTCATTTATCGGGGATGGACTTTCGCATGTGGCCTTTGGCGCCATGGCAGCGGCAGCAGTTCTCCAGGTCACGAACCACCTGTTGTTCATTCTGGCGGTGACTATGATCTGTGCAGTGTTATTGCTCCGGAGGGGACAGTCGGCTAAGCTGAAGGGAGATGCCGCCCTTGCCATGGTCTCTGTAGGAGCCCTTGCCATAGGATATCTTTTGATGAACCGGTTCTCCACCGGCCCGAATCTGTCCGGAGATGTATGCACTACCTTGTTTGGCTCTACCTCTATTCTGACTTTGACGGAAGAAGATGTGCATTTATGTATGCTGCTGGCGGTCCTGGTTGTGGCGCTGTTCCTGTTCTTTTATCACAAGATCTTTGCAGTGACCTTTGACGAGACGTTTGCCAGAGCGGCGGGGACGCCGGTGGAAGTCTATAACCTGCTGCTGGCGGTTCTGATCGCGGTTATTATCGTACTGGCCATGAATCTGGTGGGATCTCTGCTGATCTCAGCTTTGGTGATCTTTCCGGCGCTGTCGGCCATGCGGGTGTTCCGGACATTCCGGGTGGTCACAGTCTGCTCATCCATACTCTCAGTATGCTGTGCATTTGCCGGAATCCTCATTTCCATTCTGACGGGGATGCCGGTGGGAGCCACCATCGTTGCGGTTAACATAGTAGGCTATGTGATGTTCTGCGGGGCAGGCAAGATTGCCGGGAGGTGAGAATGTATGAAAGGAATCCATAAGACGGCGCTGCTGATTCTGGGGATGTTGGTGATGACCGGCTGCGGTGGCTTGCAGGACAGCAGGGAGAGCCTTCGTCTGGAGATGCCGGAATATCAGCCGGCAGAGAGTCCGCAGCCGCAGGAAAAGAAAAAATCAGGGCAGGCGGATTATGATCTGACGGAGATGAATCAGGATATGTTATATGCAACGCTGTTTCAGATATTGATAGATCCCCGGAAATATGAGGGAAAAACGGTCCGGGTGAAAGGCCTGTACCATGCAAGTACTTCCAGGGACGGCGGACAGCTGCGGCATTGCTGTGTCGTCAGGGATTCAAGGGGATGCTGTGCGCAGGATATGGAATTTATCTGGGGAGATGGAACCCATGCTTATCCGGATGAATATCCGGCAGAAAATGCCGGGATCACGGTACAGGGAACCGTTGAGGTCTATCAGGAACCGCAGGATGAGAAAAATGTATATTGCCGCCTGAAAGGCGCTGCACTGACAGTGGAAGGCGACTCGCAGTAAGTAGGTGAATGTATGAAAAAAGTAATGTGGGAGCAGATTCCCGACAGGAGAAGCATAGCTTCATTTCTAAAAAGACGGAAAGGGATGTGCATCCTGATTCTTTTGTATCTGCTGTGTCTGGTCTTTGTAAAAAATGATGCGTGGCTGTATCGTACGCCCATAGTAAAGATCACGGACGTACGGGAAAAGGAAAATGTACGGGAAGAGGACGAAAATCAAAAAGAAGCCGTCCGGGAACAGATTCTTACGGGAATCCTGCAGAATGGGAAAGAAAAGGGAACGGAGGTCGTCCTGAAGAATAAGTATTCCTATGAGGGAGTGTTGGATCAGGAATATCACAAGGGTGACTACGTGTTTGTGGGCGTCAGCAAAGATTCTTTTTCCGGAAGTATCAAAGGATTGAAAAGAGACGCATATCTGGCGGGACTTCTGGGGGCTTTGTTTCTGTTGCTGGTTCTTGTGTCCGGGAAAAACGGGATACTGACTATCGGAACATTTCTGGGAAACCTGCTCCTGTTCGGCGTGGGATTTTTTGGATTTGCAGAAGGGGGAAATCTGTTCTGGATCAGCGATGTGGCTGCGGTGGTCTTTACGGTAGTGACCATGGTGCTGCTGAATGGATTCCGACGCAAGACCTGGGCTGCGATTATCGCCGTATTCTGCGTCCTGGCGGTGATCATGTGGATCTTTGATTCCGTATCCGCTCATACGACGGAACTGGATTATTCGGTGATGGAGTATCTGGGCAGCCTGGACCCTCCGGAAGAATTGTTCCGGGCTGAAATAATGTTGTCGGGACTGGGGGCTATCATGGACGTGGCGGTCACCATTTCTACCGCAATGGAAGAAATCGTACGGAAGAATCCTCTTGTTACCTTCCGCCAGCTGTTCGTGTCCGGAAGAGAGATCGGATACGACATTATGGGAACCATGATAAACGTATTGCTCTTTGTATTTGCCTGCGGACTGATTCCGTCTTTTCTGATACGGATGAAGAATGAAGTAAGTTTTCTTACCATTGTCAGGCTTCATATTCCATTTGAGATCTGCCGGTTCCTGATGGAGAGTATCGGTATCGTTCTGGCCATACCGATCTCGATCCTGGTGGCGTCTGCCTGTATGAAGATGACAGTAAGGAGGAAATCATGATAGCGATTCTGGCGTTGATATTGTTTGTGCTGCTGCTGGCGGTGGGAGGCGAGCGGGGAGCGGTCTCCGTAATGGCGTTGGCTGGCAACATCATTGTATTGTCTTTAACGGTCCTGCTGCTGGCCTCGGGGTGGCCGATCCTACTGGTGATGGTGCCGGCAGGGATTGCCGTCAGTTACATCACCCTGGTAAAACAAAACGGGAAGAATGTTAAGGCCGGTGCTGCATTTCTTGCCGCCGGCATTGTTATGGGACTTCTGTTTCCGGCGGTTTTACTGGCTGTGACCCAAGCCGGCATCGGCGGTTTGAATGAGATCCAGGCCCAGCAGGAAGACGTGATGCTCTACTATAATGTAAATATTTCCATCCGGATGGTTCAGCTGGCGGTGGGTGTCAACCTGTTGAGCATATTGGGGGCGGTGCTGGATACTACCCTGTCTGTCACATCCTCCATGTATGAGGTGATGCTGCATAAGCCAGAGATTACCAGGGCAGAGTTGTTTGGCTCTGGGATAAAGATCGGAAAGGGGATAACCGGCACGACCGTCAATACGCTTCTCTTCGCCTATCTGGGAGAGTCCATCCTCCTGTTTTCCTATGTGATAAAGATGAGCTATTCCTTTGAGACCGCCCTTAATTCCAAGTTTCTGTTCCAGGACGCGGCGGTCATGCTGTTCGGCGCTATCGCCTGTCTTATGGCGGTTCCCATATCATCTGCAGCTGCGGCCTGTATATATTTACCAGGAAAAGACAGGTAGAAAAATTGGGGGCGGGGAATTTTCGAAAATTCCCCGCCCCGTTAATTATTTTGTTTCCCTTGTTTGTTTACCTGGCTGGAAAGTAGTTTGTCCAGGTAGATGGATTTGAATTGTTTGCTGGCCAGGGCCTGTTTCACCGGCGGTAGTTTCAGGATGGAGCCGAAGATCTGCGCCATAGCCCGATGACTGGCGAAGGCCTGGTTGTCGAACAGGAGATTCTGAAGAGTGCCTTTTTCGATTGCCTGCAGCACGAATCGGTGGGTGCTGTTAACCGGCGTGATGATCTGTACCGGGGCAAACCGGCGGGCCGCCTGCAGAGCTTCACAGCAGCCACAGCAGTTACAGATAAATGCAGGATTCTCCCGGACATTTTCGCCAATCTGTACCAGGTTGGCATCATAAGAACGCTGCAGAGCATCCATGGCTTCTTCCTTGGAAATGAGTCGGGCATGTCGGCCATGCTCCGTCAGAGAGCGGGCCACATTTCCGAAGGTGAGACAGACGTCCCAGGGGGCGTTGATCTCGCAGGGGTGACCGGCGTGTTCCGCCTTGTGACGGCAGTAGCACAGCCCCAGTCCGATATACTCAGCTTCTTCCACGATGTGGCTGGCCTTTTCATAATCCAGGATATGGTTCATCTGGGTGCTGGTCAGTACCGGCTCCTGCACATAGACACGTCACAGTTTGGTCTCGGTGGCGTAGAATAGATCCTTGACAGAATCCTCTTCTACGTTCATATACTGGTAATAAAGCTCACTCAGATACTTCTGGTCGATATCGCCCCGGGTACGCATCAGGGCAAATTCGATAAAACCGGCCATCGGCGGCATGACGAATTTGCGGACACCGTTGTGTTCCGAGTCCACCAGCAGCGCCTTCTCGCAGAGATGATCCAGCATCTTCTCGGTCTTGGCTTCCGAAGTATTCCAGATCCGGGCTGCACGCTTGATGGTAAAGGGGCGAACGGGAAGCATGGATACGACCCGGGCTTCCTTCTCCGAATACAGGACTTGCAGGATCTTATAAAATGTTTCCGAGGCAGGCGCTCCCTAGGTAAACCAGTTGATCCGCTCTTCCAGGCTCTTGTAAGCATTTTTGGATGTAATATGTCCCATAAGCAGTACATTCTTTCTGTTTGAAAATGTTAGATATGTTTCACCGTAATGAATGATTCCTCAATTGCTTTTTATTATAACATATTTCTCGGAAAGTGTTATAATTTGGTATTTTCCAAGGAGAGTGGGAGGTGGAAGAACTGTAATTTTCAGCCGTCATGCATGCGCTTGCGTATCCTTCTTGAGAGTTAGAGATAAGAAGAATCCCTGATGGCCCTATTATGTGGTGGAGGGAAAAGAAGAAATTGGATGGAACTGATTGGATGAGTATGAGAAGTCTTGGAATTTGTCCGAAAGAAATAAATGTACCCTCTTTACCTATATATTCAGTAAAGAGGGTACGTATTAATATATATAGTGCATCCGTGATTATAAATTAAGAAAGCGTTTTGTTTTTTCGCACTTTGCATTTTTTAATAAGTATTCAGGTGTACCTTCTTCTAATATTTTTCCGTCATCCATAAAGAACATTTTATCAGCAATCTCTAATGCAAAACGCATCTCATGGGTAACGAGTATCATCGTACACTTATGATATTCTGCAAGTCTTTTTATAATTTCCAAAACACCGTCTACTAATTCAGGATCCAAAGAAGAAGTAGGTTCATCAAAAAGTATCGTTTCAGGATGTACAGCGAGAGCACGAGCAATTCCGATACGTTGTTGCTGACCACCGGATAGTCTGGAAGGATATTCATTAATCTTATCAAGGAGGCCCACCTGATTTATAAGGGTTAATGCTTCTTCATGTGCATCCTTTTTATTCATTTTTTGGACTAGAGTCATTGGAAGCATAACATTTTCTAATACGGTTTTATTTTTAAATAAGCAATAGTTTTGAAACACCATTGCTGTTTTTCTACGTAGATTTAAAATCTGTCTGGAAGTGCAATGCTCAGAATTGACTTTTGCATCTCCAATTTGAATACTACCTTTGTCTGGCGTTTCAATATAATTAATACATCTAAGTAGCGTAGATTTGCCAGCACCGGATGGGCCTATAATTACTGCAACTTCACCATTTTGTATGGTTAGATTAATTCCTCGTAATACTTCAAGTGAACCAAAGTTCTTATAAAGATTTTCAACTTTTAGCATATGTCCTCCAAACTTACAAAAATCTGCATACTCTTTTTTCCAATTGTTTTTGACAAATATCGACCATAATAATCAATAGCCAATATACTAATCCGGCAGCAACATAAGCTTCCATGTAATTAAAACCTCGTGCACCAAGTATTTTTGACTGTGACAAGATTTCAACAACTCCAACAGTAAATGCAACTGCTGTATTTTTAATTGTTGCAACCAGACTATTTCCAAGAGCCGGCAGTGAAGAGACAAAGGCTTGAGGAACCACCACCTCTTTCATCATCTGGAATTTGTTCATTCCAACTGATAGAGCAGCTTCCTTTTGACCTTTTTCTACAGAAAGAAGGCCTCCGCGGATAATTTCGGTAATAAATGCGGAAGAATTTAGCGCTACTGAAATGATAAACGCTGTTTCAGAAGACATTGTCTGAAAGCTTTCGATTAGTTGTGGCAGTCCATAATAAAAAATGAAAAGTTGAGAAATATATGGTGTTGATCGGAAAAATGAAATATATATCCCGACTAAGCATCGAACCAGCCGCCATTTCGAGTTGCGTAGTATCGCCAGAATTATTGCAAGAATAAACGAGGCCGCAAATGACACAAGTCCAAGCCAAAGCGTGAAAGGAATTTTGGCGATTAATGCTGGAAAACAATGCAAGAAAAACTGTACATCAAATCTCATTTTGTCTTACTCGCTTTTTGGAGTAACATCCATTTTGTAATTCTTTTCAGAAATCTCGGCTAAAGTTCCGTCGTTTAACATCTCCTGAATTGCTTCATTTACTTCAGAAATCAATTCTTCATCAGCATCTTTGGCAAATGGATAAGCATTCTCTTCGATTACAAGAGCTTCTCCTCCAAGTTTAATTTTATAATCTTGTTTTTCCATAGCAGTTGCAAAACCGATTTCTGTAATTGGGAATGCATCTATTCTCCCCATTTCAAGATCTTCATAGATATTGCTGCTTTCAGCTGGAACAAGTTTAATTTGCTGATCTTCAGATAAGGAAGAGTTGTATTCTTCTAAAATAGGATACAATGAATGAGATGGATTGAGACAGACGGTCTTTCCCTGAAGATCATCCAGAGTATCATAAGTAAAATCTTCCCTTACAGCTAAGAAAATCTGGTTAGTACCATATACATCAGAAAAAGTGTAATTTTCCTTTCTTTCTTCGTTAATGGAAATCTGGAAAGCTATAGTATCGACTTTACCAGCATCTAAAGTTCCAAATAAATTATCAGTACCTTCAGCAATCGTCCATTCAACATCACGTCCAATACGTTTACCGATTTCTTCGATAACTTCGTATTCAAAACCAGCCAGGTTTCCATCGTCATCATTGTAACTTGTTGGAGGGAAGGTTGGTGATGTTGCAACGCGTAATGCAGATTTTTCGGTTTCTGTGTTTGTGGTGTCTTCTGCTTTCTCGTTTTCACTGCTGTTTCCACATCCTGCAGCAAGTGTGCCCATAAGGCATAGTGTCAGTCCAAGTGCTAATAATCTTTTTTTCATTTTTTTCCCTTTCTTTTATAAAATATTATTTATTTTCAAAATACCATCTGCTACATACCTAAACATGTGAGACGGCATTCCTACTCCCAGTTCACCACAGTCGCTAATTGTTGATGTTCGTGCACCACAGCACATAAGTGAGAGATTAATATCATTTCTCATAAATGGTTTTGCCATCATGTCGCTGCACATGGCGGCATTCCCTACAGTTGTAAAATTATTTGGGGGACCATAATGATAGGTATAGCCTTGCATAATCTGCATAATCTGATCAGCCATACCCAAAATAATAACAACATCTGCATCAGATAATGCTTCAAGCGGTCCGATTTCCATACCATATATGTGTTGAGGAATTGTAGAAAAACTATTAAAAACCTCCTTTCCAATGGCGAGATCGGAGTATAAACCACTATATTTGTATCCTTGACCAGAAGAATAAATATCAGACGCCTCTTTCATCCCAGATTGGGTGGGCCTCCAGTACAAGAAAAATTATTGGATGTTACTTTTAGATGGGAACCATAATTTGCTTTGTTAACAAAACCACATAAACGTAACTTCCCAGTGAATGATTGAGCAGGACAATCCAGATAATCTTTCTTATACACCAAAAAACGTATACCGACAATTTTACGATGTAGTTTTAAAATCTGTTCAATTTTATTGACACGTATATTTTCCATAATTATTCTCCTGAGTGTATTGTTTCTTCCTGAAGACACCTTTCGCAATGTTTTTGGTATTCCATTGCCTGAATAGCATAGTCGTAATTCATTTTAATGGAAAATCCGAGTTCTTCGGGGAAATCCAGGCGTTGAAGTATTTCTTTTTTTGGTTTATTGTTTTCGGTTAGATTAACGGTATTCAAAATACCATCCAATATACTGGGAATCATATGTATCGGTACCGCCATTCCCATTTCGTCACAATCAAATATTTTTGATTTTCTGATATTTGTGTTAAAAAGAGTTAAGTTAATATCATTAAGAATAAAAGGTCTTGTAATTAGGTCAGCACAAAGACTTCCATTTCCTGTTGAAAGAAGATTCTTAGCAACACCATAGTGTAACGTATAAGCTTGCATGATTCTCATCATATCTTTAGCTGAACCTATAAAAATGACTAAGTCGGATGATGTCATTTCAGAAAGTGGAGATATTTCAATGCCATATATTTTTTGAGGAATAAAATGATAGCTTTCATATACTTTTCGCGCAATGGAAAGACTTTCATAATTCCCTGTGGAATATTCATGTCTTCCAGAAATTACTTCGTCAGGGATTTTTTTTATCCCAATAGAATAGCAGTCCTCAGGATCTTTTAGAGTATAAGCATTTGCTTTTATTCGTTCTCCATGAGAGGCTGCCGATATCATACTAATTATGGAATTGTTAGCTTTATCAAGAGCTGGAGTATCCGCGTATTCTTTTTTATAAACAAGAAATTTTATACCAAGGATTTGACGTGATAATCCCAGAGCTTTCATTACTTGGCAAATTTTTTTTTCGTACATATTGTAGCCTCCTTATTGACATACCGGAGCATATTTAGTGTAATTATATAGTGTGGATATATTTTCTTCAATGCAATTTAAGGAGTATTTGAGTGAATATTCATCGTTTATTTTAATATATTAAAATAAATATAGATATAATGCATAAGTGTTTGGGTTATTATGATAGAAAAATCTGAAAGGAAAAGAAAGATGGGATCTGACAGTAAATGTATCAGTTGTACATATTACACATTTGATGATGATTATGAGGAATACGTTTGCGATATCAATATGGATGAGGACGAATATATACGTCTCATATCGGACAGCCATTATGAGTGCCCCTATTACCGCAGCGGAGATGATTATAAAGTGGTGAGAAAGCAGATGTAAAAGGTCAATTTCAGGATGCTTATTCTGCCGCTGTAAGTTATAATAAAAGTGACCGGTCTGTCAGGCGGCAGGCTGGTTAATTCTAAATACAAAGGAGAGGCAGACCGTGAAACAGGATATGATTGTAATTCTTGACCTGGGTAGTACCGAAAATACTGTGCTGGCGCGGCAGATCCGTGATCTGGGCGTGTACAGCGAGATTCATCCCCATGATATTACCGTGGAGGAGCTCAAGAAGCTGGATAACGTAAAAGGAATCATCCTCAATGGAGGAGAAAACCGGATCGTTGACGGGGCGGCCGTGGAAATCCGGCCGGAGTTGTATGATCTGGAGTATCCCATGATTTCCATTGATTATCCGTCATCCAAATGCGATACACAGCTGAAAGAACTGCCGGATGAGGCGGCGCTGAAGCAGTTTGTGTTTGAGATCTGTAAGGCAGAAGCAAACTGGAACATGAAAAACTTTATCGAAGACCAGGTCGAGCTGATCCGCCGCCAGGTAGGAGACGGCAAAGTCCTGCTGGCACTGTCGGGAGGCGTGGATTCTTCCGTTGTGGCGGCTATGCTGATCAAAGCTATCGGCCAGCAGCTGGTGTGCGTACATGTTAACCACGGTCTGATGCGTAAAAATGAATCCGAGAGCGTGGTTCAGGTCTTCCGGGACCAGCTCCATGCAAACCTGATCTATGTGGACGCTTCCGAGCGTTTCCTGGGTAAGCTGGAAAATGTGGCGGATCCGGAGCAGAAACGCAAAATCATCGGCGGAGAATTCATCCGGGTGTTTGAAGAAGAGGCCCGAAAACTGGAAGGAATCGAATTCCTGGGGCAGGGAACTATTTATCCGGACATTATTGAAAGCGGAACCAAGACTGCCAAGATGGTAAAATCTCATCACAACGTGGGCGGCCTGCCGGAGGATCTGCAGTTTAAACTGGTGGAACCGCTGAAACAGCTTTTCAAAGATGAGGTCCGCGCCTGCGGCGTAGAGCTGGGACTGCCCCACAGCATGGTTTACCGTCAGCCCTTCCCGGGACCGGGACTTGGAGTGCGCTGCCTGGGCGCTATTACCAGAGACCGTCTGGAGGCAGTGCGGGAGTCAGATGCGATTCTGAGAGAAGAGTTCGAAAAAGCCGGACTGGACAAGAAGGTATGGCAGTACTTTACGGTAGTGCCGGACTTCAAGTCGGTGGGCGTGCGGGACAATAAGCGTACGTTCGACTGGCCGGTGATCCTTCGGGCAGTCAATACCGTGGACGCCATGAGCGCGACGATTGAGCGGATCGACTGGGATGTGCTGCAGAGGATTACAGAGCGAATCCTGGCGGAAGTGGAGAATGTAAATCGGGTGTGCTATGATATGTCCCCGAAGCCGCCAGCGACGATAGAGTTCGAATAGGAAAATATTTCTATAACATTAAAACCTTACCGATTTTCAGAAATATAGCTGAAAGCCGGTAAGGTTTTTACGTTAATAATGAGCAAAACAGACATGATCCCGAATAATCGTATAAAAATAATTCAAATAAAATGTATAGAGTATAACTATAGCAGAACACCCGAGGAAGCAGAAAAAGGCACAATTTATAAAAATACAATGTGGATGTTGCGCCAATTATGATGGCCGTTGCGTGACTCTGGCAGACATACCTCCTAAAATGAGAGTATAAAACGAGGAGGTTTTAGTTATGAAATCTATGAGAAAAAGTAGAAAGTATATCTTGGGGATAGGTACCATTGGATTATTTGGTATGGCTGGCTTATTATTAGTGCCAGTTGCAATATGCATTGTGAAAATAATAAATCGCTATCCCAAAATGTTCGGGTGGATTTTCCTGACTGTTTGTGCTTTTATATGTATATATGGAGTCCTATTTAAACGGGAATGGGATATGAGTTTCGTCCTAATAATGTGTATTGGAGTTATTATTGCTATTAGCAGTATTCTGGATACTAACAGCAGATAGTGGAGGGTGTATGGAAATTTCGGAAATGATAAAAGAAGCGAGAATAAAAAAGGGAATGACACAGCAAGAATTAGCAAATTCTGTATATGTTACCAGACAGACTATTTCGAAATGGGAGTTGGGAAAAAGCATACCTGATGAGGCATCATTAAGGCTGTTGTGCCAATGTTTAGAGATTGATAATCAAGAGAGGAATATATTTAAGAAATTTGCTGCTGATAAGCAGCCGTTATTGCTGATTATTCTGGCAGTTGTGTTTTCTCCGGCAGTAATAGGAATCCGCTATTGTTTATTTAAAATGGGAAAACTTGAAGACAAAAAATTCAAAATCATGATTCAGGGTATCGGGTTTGTAGTTTTTGCGCTTTATCTCAGAACTTTGAAAGATAGTGTGGCTTATATTTTGATCCTTATGACGTCTATTTGCTATATCATTTATCAATATTATCTGCTTGGCCTGGAAAGAAAAGTTGAGTAAAGAGAAGGTTATAAGTCTAAAGGCATGAACGGAAAGGAGTACAGACGGCGGTTCTGACTGGTTCGATTATGGTTTTAAAAACTGACACGAATATGAGGAGTTGTGAGAAACGAGAATGATAAAATTAATAAAAGTATAGAAAAACAGTCGGCTCAAACTATCCGGTGAGGAGCCTGAATAAAAGAATATTTCAATGAAGAAGAAAAGGAGAATCAAAATGATCGAAGTGGAAGTAAAGCTGCAGGTCGCGGATCTCGATACGATTAAGGGAAAGCTTTTAAAAATGGGATTTAGAGAGACCGCGTTTATTGAAGAATGTGATACATATTTTGACAATCGGCAGGGAGATATAAGAGCCAATGGTGAGGCCCTGCGGGTGCGTGAAACGAAAGACCATCTGACAGGGGAAAGCCGGGCACAGATCAACTTCAAAGGAAAGAAACTGGACACTTGTACGATGACCCGGGAGGAACTGGAAACCGGTGTAGAGAATGGAGAAATCTGCAGGAATATTCTGCAGGTGATCGGATATGCTCCGGCAGAGCCTGAAGTGATCAAAGATCGGACAATGATGCAGAAAGAGTCCATAACCGCCTGTCTGGACAATGTACGTGGACTTGGCGGATTTCTGGAGCTTGAGATTCTGGCTGACAGCGAAGAAAAGAAAGATGCAGCACTTAGGGGGATAGAAAATATTCTGAACAGTCTTGGATATCAGATTTCGGATACCGTGCGGATGTCCTATTTGTCTATGCTTCGAAAGAACAAATAACTGCTACTTTTACCGGGTGATGTAGCCCAAACTCCCGACACTTACATATATTATAAAGAACGCTAAACTAATAAAGGTATACACAGATACGAAAGAATATGTTACCTCATCATTAGAAACACATTTATTTTTTATATAATTATGAAGGAGCACGCCTTGTTCCTTCAGGCGGGCTTTCCGGCGGGCGAGACGGGATACAGTAACAAGGCAGGCCGGTATCGTGAAGAGTTTGAAAAAATACTGTGGCGGACCGTTCGTCTTGCTGACGGGATGGTGGGAAAAGATGTGCTGTGTTCCGGAGAGGTATTCACGGAATTTACGGTAATGGCGGAGCAGCAGACAACAAGATTGACCAAGGTACCGATAGATTTTCGGATCACGCAGACGGAGGAGAGACTGCGGGCAGACTGTGGGAAATATATGGATCATGAGATGGCAGACAGGATGGACTGTCAGATCAGGCGGCTGAATCAGTGTGTGCTGCAGTTGCTGAACGGCCTGATCATGTTTAAAAAGCAGATATTGCGGGAGGTTACTTCCTGTAGATTATATACGGTTAATTATCCGCTGCTGATCGAGCATATCATCCGAGAGGCGGAATTATATCGGCAGATTATAACGATGCTGGAAGAGGGAAATTGTATTTCGCAGGAAAATATTGCTGAGACGGAAATGTTCTGGAATCAGATCATGATGGAGCATGCATTGTTTATACGCGGTCTGCTTGACCCGACGGAATGTGAGCTGATAGAAACCGCAGATACATTTGCAGGAGATTACAGTCGGCTGCTGGAAGAAGCCAGGCAGCAGGACTGCAGAGCAATGAATGCGCTGACAAGGAAAGCGCTGAAAACGACAGAGCGATATCGTGATTTCAAAGCAGCGGGTGCAAAAGGGATTACCGGATGCGACATACGTTCTGTCATCCTTCCTCTACTGGCGGATCATGTACTGCGGGAGGCAAATCATTACCTTCGGGTCCTGAAACAGGAAGGGGCATAAGCGTTGAAAGGCGGAGCCGCCTGTCCAGGCGATTATCTGTACGGTTCTGGAAGCTTGGGATGGGACGTTGAATCAGGAATGTGGGGCATTTTCCGTGTGATGAAGCAGTCTATCAGGTGCAGATGTAAAGAATTTTGCGGAAGAATATTGAAAAGCAGGAGATAAGGTAAAGGGGCTGACGCATCCAGGGGGATTTCTTAATGGATGCGGCGGCCCCTTAAATGCAGTTACTATGAAAAACAAAGGAAGTTTAGTGCTTCGGAAATTCCATTGATTTGCCTACGGCAAGTCCGTTATAATAATGGAAGAAAAGAGGTGGCATATATTGATGAAAGCAGTCAGGATTATTTCAAAAGGGAGTTATCATATTGGAGGAAAGAAAGTGACCATTGAGGGGAGTGCACCTATTCAGACCAGCTTCTGGCCAGGAGGCCCTCCGGTGACCTATGATCCAAACGGAGATTTTCAGGCAGGGCAGATGTATGTCCAGTATACACGGCTGGCAGATCCGGTGGTGCCTTATCCGGTCTGTATGGTTCACGGCGGCGGATCTTCCGGCGCACTGTGGGAGAGTACCCAGGACGGAAGGCCGGGATGGGAATTTCGTTTCCTTCAGAATGGTTTCAATGTAAATGTTTCCGATGGAGTAGAGAGAGGCCGTTCTTCCTGGGCACAGTTCCCGGAAATCAATGATGGGCCGCCTATGTTCAACAGTTATGCGGAACGGTGGACGACCTACCGCTTGGGACCAAGATATGGCGTGCCCTATGAAGGGAGCCGTTTTGACTACAGCAAATATGATCAATTTATGAAACAGCATGTACCCAGATGGACAACCTCTAATGCTATGGTACAGGCGGCCTATGATACGTATTTTGCCAGCATGACGGAAGGAATGATCGTTATGGCGCACAGTCAGGGAGGTCTTTTTTCCTTGGAGGCTGCTCTTAAAAATGTGGAAAATGTACGGGGCGTGATCCTTGTGGAGAGTTCTTCTGACATGGATGTAGAAAAAGTAGACGTCTCATCCTTTAGAGACATTCCATTCCTTTTCGTATATGGGGATTTCCTGGGAGAAGAGTACTGCATTGACGGGTATAAGTGGCCTGGCGCCTTTTCCTGGGAAGGGAGTATGAGAAATCTTCATGAAAAACTTCTTTCCATGGGAGGGGACAGCACCTGGTTATCGCTGCCGGAATTGGGAATCCGAGGCAATACGCATGCGCTGATGATGGAGGACAACAGTGACGAGATTGCGGATCTGATCTGTGAATGGATGAAAGAGCATATCAAAGGATAGGCAGACGAAAAGAACAAATGAGAGAATAAGAAGGCCAAAAGCGCTGGCTTGTGATGTGAAGATATTTGTAGTAATATAAAAAAGTCTTATATTTTTAGCAGGATTTTACAGAGCCTGCTAAAAATGCAGATAGAAACAGATAAAACATAGATGGTAAGAATTTATGTGTGGAAGATTTTACATAGACGATCACACGATCAGGGAAATTGCAAATGTAGCACCGGAGACAAATGATGCATTTTGGAAAGGAAAATGCGGAGATATTTATCCGTCCCAATCCGCCCTCGTGCTTACTGGGAGGACGGCGCATTTGTCGGCAGAAGAAATGAAGTGGGGATTTCCGCAGTATCAGAAGAAAGGCCTGGTTATCAATGCGAGAGCCGAGACCGTCCTTGAGCGGAATATGTTCCGGGAAAGCGTACGGCGCAGGCGGTGTATCATTCCAGCAGGGCAGTATTATGAATGGGATGCCCAGAAAAATAAAGTGACATTTTCCGGCCAGGATCAGCCAGTGCTCTATTTGGCCGGATTTTTCGACCGTTTTCAGGATGGAGACCATTTCGTCATACTGACTACAGAGGCCAATGCATCCGTAAGTCCGGTTCATGACAGGATGCCTTTGATTCTGGAAAAAGAAGAGCTGGAATCCTGGATCTATGACGATGCATTCCTGGAATTTGCACTGCGCAAAGTTCCGGCGAAACTTCAGAAAAGCCAGGAATATGAGCAGCAGACATTGTTTTAGATTGGCATTATGATTAATCCAGATAAATAAGGAGTTGCCATGAAACTAGCAGTCCTTTCAGACACTCACGGCCTTCTCAGGCCGGAGGTAAAGAAAATCATAAGTGAATGTGACGCTGTACTCCATGCCGGAGACATCGCTTCACAGAAAATCATAGACGAGATCGAGAAAGCCAAAAGAGCGGATGCGCCGCTCTATATAGTCCGGGGAAATAATGATAAGGAGTGGGCGGAGCATCTGCCCCATCACCTGGCGTTTTCCCTGGGAGGCGCAAACCTGTTTCTGGTGCACAATAAGAAGGATGTGCCGGAGGAGCTGGGAGACCGGCAGATCGTAATTTACGGACACTCCCATAAGTATGCGGAAGAGTGGAAAGACGGAAGGCTCTGGCTGAATCCGGGAAGCTGCGGCAGACGACGGTACCGGATGGAGCTTACCATGGCAGTCCTTGAGCTTGATGAGGACGGATGGCGGGCAGAACGGGTGGATATTCCGGATGAGACGCCGCAGAAAAGAGAGAAAGATGCTCCGCAAAAATGTGGACGGCGAAGCATCGAGGCGGTTTTGAGGCGGATGGAAAAGGGACAGACGGTTTCCAGGATTGCAGAAGAGCTGAAGCTGGAGCCTGCATTTGTGGAAGAAATCTGCCGGATCAAGGTTACACATCCGGGCGTGACTGCCCTTGGAATATTAGACAAAATGGAGGTTAACAAAACAGGAAGATGAAACAGCAATCTTATGAACAGACAGTAAAGAGAGAAGGAAATACCATGACTTCGATAGAGGAGCGTTTTGAATTTCGGAATATCCGGCCAGAGGAAGCAGACCAGGCAGCGCAGATTGAACAGATTTGTTTTCCGCCCAATGAAGCATGCTCCGAGAAAATGATGAAGGAAAGGGTGCTGACAGCGCCGGAATTCTTTTTGGTAGCAGTGGACAAGGAGACTGGAAAGATCGCCGGATTTCTGAACGGTCTGGCAACCGATGAGGAAGCACTCAGAGATGAGTTTTTTAAAGATGCCGGACTGCATGATCCGCAGGGAAAGAATATCATGCTGCTGGGACTGGACGTGCTGCCGGATTACAGGAGACAGGGACTTGCGACTGCGATCGTGTCCAGGTATCTTGAAAGAGAACGGAAGCAGGGAAGAAAGACCATCATTTTGACCTGCCTGGAAGGGAAGGTAAAGATGTACGAAAAAATGGGCTTCCAGAACCAGGGGATTTCCGGTTCGTCCTGGGGAGGCGAGCAGTGGTATGAGATGAGCTGCGTGCTGAATTAACTGACGGTTAAAAAATGTTCCCGTAACTTAATAACAGCTCAATACCCGTAGATTCATTTGTCTGCTACAATAAAAACAGCAAAGGCCTTTGCATTTACAGGGATGTGAAATCAGACGATCAAAGGAGGAACTGTTATGCAGATGAAGGATGTGATTCGAAAGAAACGAAGAGAACGAGGGCTGACTCAGGAGCAGGTGGCAGAGCGGCTGGGAGTGTCCGCCCCTGCTGTCAATAAATGGGAAAGCGGTGCATCCTATCCGGACATCACACTGCTTTCGGCACTGGCCAGGCTTTTGGAAACGGATCTCAACGAATTGTTCTGTTTTCGGGAAAATCTGACAAAAGAAGAGATCACAGGATATGCAAATGAGATCGGAGAGATTGCCAGGAAAGACGGCGTGGAAAAGGCGTTGGAGCTGGTAAGAGAGAGGATCCGGGAATATCCGTCCTGCGGAGAACTTCTATATCAGATGGGCGTCATGGTGCGGGGCATGAGTGTTCTGTTTATGGTGCCGGAAGAAGAACTTGCAAAAAATCAGGCCTTTGCAGTAGAACTCTATGAAAGAGCGATCACATGCGGAAAGCCGGCGACGGCAGACCTTGCACGGTACGGCCTGGCGTCCATGCATATCCAGGAAGGGGCATACGAAAAGGCTGAAGAGCTGATCGGTCAGCTCCCGGAGTACCAGGCTCCGGACCGGCGCCAGCTGTTGATTTCCATGTATATGAAGCAGAAGCGGTATGAGGATGCGGCAAAACTTCTGGAAGGAAAGCTGAACGGGCAGCTGCAGGAAGTATTTCTGATGCTGAATCAGCTTGCGGTAGCGGCCGTGCGGGAAGGCGACAGGGAGCGGGCCCTGGAAATCGCGGAATACAGCCGGAAAGTGATGGGAATCTACCAGTGGGACTACAGCGCCTGCACAGTGGCATTTACTGTGGCTGTGGAAGAAAAAGATGCACACCGGTGTGTGGAGCTGTTAAGAGAAATGCTGGGGGCATTGTCAAAACCGTGGGAGTTGGGTACCTCTCTTCTATTCACCCATCTGGATACGAAAGAATCGGATCCGAAGATGGGACGCCTGATGACAGAATCGTTGTTTCGTCTTATTGAAAAAGAGGATGAATATGCGTTCCTGCGGGAATGTGAAGAATTTCAGGAATTAAAAGAAAAATATATGGTATAGAAAATAAATACCGCCTGCGGCGTAGCTTTCTTTCCTGTGCACGTGGTATAATAGAGACAGTTTGGAAAAGCAAGGAGGGTTCGACATGAACAAAGAAGTACTGGATTTTGTAGTTGAAAAAACAAAAGAGCTGATGGCGGCTCCATCCTGCAGCCAGGAAGCGAAAGATGCAGCGCAGTCATGGCTTGACGCTGTTGGGACTGACAGGCAGGAAGAAGAGACGAAAAAGTACATTGCGGAGCTGGAAGAAGACATCGTGACGGTAGATGGACTGATCGCCTTTGCAGAATCAGAAGCCGGGGCTAAAGTGTTTGGAGCTAATGCAGGTAATGTGGCTGAACATGCAAAAGAGATCAAAGCAGCCGGTGCAAAATACTGTGATTGCCCGGCCTGCGCTGCAGTAGAAGCAATTCTGTCCAAAAAAGACGAGATGTAGGCGTCGGCTACAGGTATAATAGCTGAAGATTCAGAAAAAGGGGGGTCTGTCGAAAGACAGGCCTCTTTTTGATTGTCATGGCAAGAAGGAGGTTTTATAATAAAAGAAAACGGCGGGGAAAAAGGAGTAGTGCGATGGAAGATATCAATCTGGGAGCAAGAGTGAGACAGTTTCGTAATATGCGGGGATTAAGCTTAAGAGAATTAGCGGAGCGGGCAGGGACGACACCTTCCATGCTAAGCCAGATGGAAAATAAAGGAGTGAATCCGTCTATCAACACACTGAAATCCCTGGCGGCAGCGCTGCAGGTGCCGTTGTTCAAGTTTTTCCAGGATGAGAATAAAGAGGAAAAGGTCATTGTGCGAAAGGGAAAATATAAGATCATCGGCCGTCCGGAGGAAGAAGTTGTTTACCAGTTGTTAACGCCGGATGTGAGCGGCATGATTGAATTCTGCTCTATGACGGTCCCGCCGGGGCAGGTGTCTTCAGAACGGGAGATGGAGCATGCCGGTGAAGAAGTGGCATATGTGATGACAGGAGCTGTGAGAATTTACATGGAAGGGAAGGAATATGAACTGGGGGAGGGAGACTGCGTCAGGATTCCGCCGCAGTGCCCGCACCGCTGGGAGAACCATGAAGAAGAAGAGGCAAAGGTTATTTTTGCAATTACGCCGCCATCATTCTGATAGACAGAAGTGTTTAATTATATTTAATAAAATAAATTTACAGTTAACAAACGAGGTGTTATACTGAATTCATATCAAAAAGGAGGGAATGGTTATGGAACTGGCTATGCTGGAAGAAAAAGCGCCCGTTGTACGAAACCTTCGGAATCAGGAGGAGGTCAGCTGGATCAATCCCCTGCTGAGCGGGACAAAGGAAGCGCTGGAAGGGATCGAATTGACGATGGAAGATGTGAAAGATGCAGAAGAAAGGCTGCAAAGATTCGCACCTTTTATCAGCCGTGTATTTCCGGAGACCAGAGACCGAGACGGGCTCATTGAATCTCCGTTAAAAGAGATTCCGGGCATGAAAGAAAAGCTGAACAGTACCTGGGGCGCCGGACTGACAGGGAAGCTGCTGTTGAAAATGGATTCGGATCTGGCGGTTGCCGGATCGATCAAGGCCAGAGGCGGTATCTATGAGATTTTAAAGCATGCGGAAGACCTGGCTCTGGAACACGGTATCGTGAAACCGGGAGAGAACTATGAAAAGTTTGCGGATCCTGAAGCGAAAGAATTTTTCTCGCAGTATTCTGTGCATGTAGGTTCAACTGGAAACCTGGGATTGTCCATCGGTATTATCAGCGCGGCAGTCGGTTTCCATGTTTATGTTCACATGTCCCAGGATGCCAAACAGTGGAAAAAAGACCTTCTGCGGTCGAAAGGCGTGGAAGTGATCGAGTATGCCGGAGATTATGGGGCGGCAGTCAAAAAAGGAAGAGAAGAAGCCGAAAAAGATCCCTACAGCTATTTTGTAGACGATGAAAATTCGGTCAATCTGTTCCTGGGATACGCCGTTGCGGCACTGCGCCTCAGAAAGCAGCTGGAAGAGTGCGAAATCAAAGTAGACGATGAGCATCCACTGTTTGTATACCTTCCCTGCGGAGTCGGCGGCGCGCCGGGTGGAGTGACCTTTGGGCTGAAACTCCTTTACGGAGACAATGTGCATATTTTCTATGAAGAGCCGGTGCAGGCCTGCTGTATGGTCCTTGGCATCGCAACCGGGCTTCACAGCGATATCTGCGTGCAGGACATCGGCCTGTCCGGGAAGACAGAGGCAGACGGCCTGGCGGTAGGGCGCCCGTCCAAATTTGTGGGAAAAACTGTAGAGCATCTTTTGAGCGGCGAATTTACAGTGGAAGATGACAGGCTTTATCTATACATGAAGGCGCTTCTGGATCAGGAACACATATTTATCGAGCCCAGCTCCTGTGCGGCATTTGCAGGCCCGGTACGGATCGAAAAAGAAGAAGCTTGCAGGAAATACTTAGAAGAGCAGGGATTAAGCGACAAGATGGAAAAGGCCGCCCACATCGCCTGGGCCACCGGAGGATCACTGGTGCCGGAAGAGGTAAGAGAGGGCTATCTGAAAAAAGCGGCAGAAGTGGAAAGCTCATCAGACGAAGATTAGTCGAAATAGGTGGAGAAGATCATGAAAAAAGAAACATCACGCCAGAGCGGGGCAGCAAGCTGCGGTACCTGCACCTACTACGTATATGACGACGAATACGAAGAATATGTCTGCGACATCAGCATGGATGAAGACGAATATATCCGCCTGATCTCCGATAAACATTACGAATGTCCGTATTACAGAAATGGGGACGACTACCGCATTGTGAGGAAGCAGATGTAAAAGGGGACAGGGCAAAAGTCAGATAGGGACACCCGAAAAGTCAAACGGGGACGGACACCTTTTGCAAAGGTGTACGTCCCCGTTTGACTTTCCCGCTGCTCTCGCATATAATCATAAGGTACCTTATTAATAGAGAGGGTGAATGATATGAACTTAAAAGATGAAGATGTGGTGGAGATGTTTTTTGAGGTAATGAAACTGAACCGCAGCTATTCGGAGAATCGTTATGGGAATATGAATGTGTTCCGGGGACAGTACAGCTGTCTTTTTATTTTGGAAAGGACGGGGCCGATCAGCCAGAAGGATCTGGCTGGGATCCTGCGGATCCGTCCGGCTTCGGCGGGGGAGATCTTGGCAAAGCTGGAGCAGAAGGGGTTAGTCCGGCGTACGCCGTCCAGGGCAGACGGAAGGGTCCTTCTGGCTTCGCTGACAGAAGAGGGGGCGCAGCGTGCCGGGCAGGTCAGGAAAGACCGGGCCATTGCCCACAAGGAAATGCTGTCCGGGCTGACGGAGGAGGAAAAGAGTTCCTTTTACCAGACATTAAAAAAGATTCGGAATTACTACTTGGAACTGGAGGAAGATCATGGAGACAGAAATTAGGATGACAGACAGAAAGCGTACAATGATTTTTATTAATATTGTGATCACCTGCATCGCCTCGTCGATGCTGGCCACGGCGCTGACCACCGCCCTGCCCGCGATCATCTCCGATCTTGAGATCAGTGTGACTGCGGGTCAGTGGCTGACCAGCGGTTATTCCCTGGCCATGGGGATCATCATGCCGCTGACCGCTTTTTTGATCACGCGGTTTCCGACGAAGCGGCTGTTCCTGACGGGAATGCTGCTGTTTATTGTGGGGCTTTCTTTGTGCGTGGTTGCGCCTGACTTTCAGGTCATGATGGCGGCCAGGATCCTGCAGGCCTGCGGAAATGGAATCTTAACCTCCATGGCCCAGGTGATCATCCTGACCATTTACCCGGCGGAAAAACGGGGCACAGCCATGGGCTGGTACGGCCTGTCCATCGGGGCGGCGCCGGTCATCGCACCTACGCTTGCCGGGATCATCGTGGATATGTTTGGCTGGCGGGCAATTTTTTACATATCGATCGGTATCATGCTGATTTCGCTTGTCTGGGCGGTCTTTGTGTTTGACAACATACTGGAAACAGCCCGGAAAAAATTCGATACCCTGTCGTTTGTGCTTAGCATTTTTGCCTTCGGCGGTCTGACACTGGGAATCGGAAATATCGGAAGCTACAGCTTTATGAGCGCCCAGATTCTGCCTGTGCTGGTGATCGGACTGTGCGCTTCGGGGTTGTTCGTATACCGGCAGCTTCATTTAGAGGAGCCGTTCCTGGAGCTGCGGATCCTGAAAAAGAAAAACTATGCGATCAGCGTGGTGGGAAGTATGCTGTTATATTTTGTGATGATGGGATCCTCCATGCTGATGCCGCTTTACGCACAGTCTATTATGGGATGCTCGGCCACCGTTTCCGGCCTGATCGTCCTGCCCGGTTCAGCGGTGATGGCTGTCATCAGTCCATTTGCGGGGAAAATATATGATAAGCTGGGCATGAAAATATTGTTTGTCACGGGAGCGGTCTGCATGGCCGTAAGCTGCGGCGGCATGTGTCTTCTGACTATGGACACTCCGGTGTGGGTAGCAGCTGCCTGGAACACACTTCGCACCACGGCGATCGGCTGTTTGATGATGCCGCTGGTAACCTGGGGAACCGAAGGGATTGGCTTTAAAAAGCTTTCCCACGGGACGGCGCTTCTTACCTCTCTGCGGACTGTGGCCGGAGCCATGGGGACAGCGGTGTTTGTAGGCATCATGACCGTTTCCGCCCGGAATGGTGCGGAAAAGTATGGGGACGAGACAGCGCTCCACGGGCTGACCGCGGCATTTTTCTGGATGACAATAGTGACGCTCCTTCTGGTTCTGATGGGAATCTTTTTCGTGAAGAAAAAAGAGTAATATGCTACAATAATGCATAAGTGAATAAGTAGACAGGAGGATCGTAAGATATGAAATTATTTGAAGAAAAACCGGTGGTACATCGATATGAATATGCGGCGGAATTCATCCGGGATTTTCAGGTGGGAGAAGGCGACTTTATCCTGGCAGGGAAATCCGTATTCGAGGCTCATTTTTCTGAGCTTTCTCATACAGGCGCGGTGGTGCGCTATAAGAGCCAGTATGGACAGGGAGAGCCTACGGATCTTATGGTAGATGCTCTCCTTGAAGATTTCCGGAAAACTGACTGTGACCGGATCATCGCCATCGGCGGCGGAGCAGTCATCGATATGGCCAAGATCCTGGTGCTGGAGGGACATGCTTCGGCTGCGGATATCTACCAGAGGAAGGTGCCGCTAAAAAAGATCCATCGTCTGGTGGCAGTGCCGACTACCTGCGGCGCCGGCTCAGAGGTTTCCAACGTATCGATCGTGGAAATGACCGGGATGCATACCAAGCTGGGGCTGGCCTGTGATGAGATCTATGCAGACGACGCAGTGCTGATCCCTGAGCTTTTGCGGGAGCTTCCCTGGCATTTCTTTGTAACCAGCGCCATTGATGCATTGATCCATGCGATTGAGTCTTATGTGTCTCCGAAAAGCAACCTCTACACCAGGATGTTTGCAAAAAAGGCAATGGAGATGTTACTTTCCGGATTCCGGAAGCTTGCAAAGGAAGGGCAGGATTACCGGGAGCATTTGTTTGAAGACTTCCTTGTGGCCAGCAACCTGGCAGGCATTTCCTTTGGAAATGCAGGAACAGGGGCAGTTCATGCAATGTCCTATCCTTTGAGCGGGGTATATCATGTCACCCACGGAGAAGCCAATTATCAGTTCCTCACGGCGGTGTTCCAGGCATACCAGGAGAGAGACCCAGAGGGCGGTATCAGGGAATTAAATACATTTCTGGCGGGAATCCTGAATTGTGATGCGGATGAAGTTTATATAGAGACAGAAAAGCTTCTGAACCGTCTGATCCAGCGCAAACCTCTCCGCGAATACGGCATGAAAGAAGAGGAGATTCAAAGCTTTGCGAAAAGTGTGGAGGAAGCACAGCAGAGGCTTTTGAACCAGAGCTATGTGAAATTCCAGGCGGAGGATCTGGAAGAAATTTACCGGAAGCTGTATTAAGTGGGAGGATGTAACGTAAGATGCAGGAAGAAAAGAGGCAGATCCGGCGGGTCCTGGTGCGGGACGGCAGCATTGTGGAGCGCATCCGGGCTGTAGAATAATGATTTTTCTTGCATGCAGCAGCGATAGAAGGTAGACTGTATATTAAAGAAGAAAAAACGGGAAAAGAGCTGTAAAGAGGGGGAAGTCTATGAGGATCTGGATGGAGGAGCGTGCGGAGGAGAAGGATCATTTTGCAGCGGGAGTCACCCTGTCTATCATTGGGCTGACAGCCGCGGCCATTGCCGTGCCCTGCGGAATTGCCGTACTGACATTGATCTTGGACGGGCCAGTGAAAGAAATCTCCATGGCTGCCTGCCTGGGGGCAGTGGCGCTGGTCATATTCCTTGCAAGGAAGATCGGCAGCAAGGTCCATCAATACTGCACAGTGTTCTGTCAGGACGACGAAGGACGGTTTTTTGCAGTGGATGTCCGGAAATATGTCGGCTGTGGCAGAGGCGTAATAGGATTTATACAGATGCTTTCCCAGATGCAGAAAGTAAAGAAAAACATGAAAGAGAATCATATCCTGGAGCGGTATATGCGTCAGGAACCCAGTCTTATCGGGGTAGAGACGCAGATTCTTTCGGTGGACAGGATGAAAATGACGGGCGGCGGATACCGGGTGAGGTGCCGGGTAGAGTATCCGAATAAGAAACGGGGAAAGCGGACATACCTGCTTGTGAGAGGGTATGAGAATGAGGCAGAGCTGGTGGCGGCTTTTGAGCGGCGGATGAAGAAAAATTTAATCTAAATATGACTGGAGATTGGAAGTCTGGTTTTTTGGACTCTCTTTTTGTTAAACTACGGTTAACAAAAGGGGAGTCTTTTGTTTTACAAAAAGGGGCCGGTAATTTCCGGCCGGAAAGGGTGAGTACTATGAAAGAAATCTGTTTAACAGTAACTGGAATGAGACACTATTACGGAACCGGGATTTTCCATGTAGGTGATATTCTGCGATGCAGGAAAGAGCCGGACAATGTGTACGACGCGGAAGCGATACAGGTTGCCCTTCCCGTTTGTGGAAAGGTCGGCTATATTGCCAACAGTCCCTGCACTGTGGCGAAGGGGACGCTGAGTGCCGGGAGGGCATATGACCGGGTGAAAAAGAAGTTCTACATACGGGTGCTGTATATCTGCAGCAGTCAGATTATCTGCAAGGTCGAAACTGGAAAACAGGAGGAGTTGGATAAAAAGATAGAAAAACGGATGAAGAAACTGGGTGAATGGGAGTTTTAAGAGAAAGGTAATCGTTTGTATATGGCGTCAAGATATTGTATACTTATAGTTAAAGGGGTTGATGACCATGGCCTTGGAAAATGGAGAATGGATTCTGCACGGCGCAGACTGGGACAGTCCGGACCGCATCCGTTCCTGGCAGGAGTTAATAGAATATGTAGATGCGGTCGGCTTTTTGCCTCTCTTTAAAAATGAAGTGGAGGGATTTTCTGTGGAGGAAAAGACGTCGCCGCTCTTTTGGTGGACTGGCGACCCGAAGCAGGATCCCTGGGAGTGGCGGGCTATTATTGCCAGGAGTGAAAAAGTAGCCTACGGGAAGTTTTTTAAT
>OKSB01000683.1_pt1 | contig 36706 bp, 28 predicted proteins | sample 1601171 | NCBI WGS metagenome assembly OKSB01 (sample SAMEA3541496, study PRJEB24748) | human gut metagenome | biome: human gut; feature: human-associated habitat; material: faeces | place: China | collected 2012 | reverse complement strand
AGGAACTTGTTCGCACCTTCCTTAAAACAATCGAGTCTTTTAAATTAATCCCCTGGGTCATGAATATTGTTGGCAACCAGTTAATTAGTGTGTACTGCACAACGTTCATGGCAATCAGCACACAAGAGCCTAATATCACGCGTTTCAGTAATACTCCTGTCAGTAAGGCTGAATACGGCACCGCTTGTGGCGCTTTACCGTCATCAGCAATAACCACAGGCGGCAAAGGTTTACCCGTCTGGCGTATGACGCCTTCTTCTATACTCCGCATGACTTTCTCGGCTTCTTGATACCGTCCGCGCGATTCCAGCCAGCGCGGGGATTCAGGAAAGTAGCGCCAGGCCAGCGCCGTAGCGATAAGCGACAATATTGCAGGGATAAGCAGTTGTACGCGCCAGTTCCACTCAGCACTAATCAGCGGCGTGAGTCCCATCGCAATCAATGAACAGAGCGGATATGACCAGTTGCCAATAAAGGAAACCCGACTGGACCACGTTCCGCGATTTCTACCGGGCATATATTCGGTGAAACCAGCAAACAGTGTAACCAGTAAAGCTCCCAGCCCAACTCCCATCACAAAACGGCAGGCAATAAGGAAATCCATATTCGGTGAGAAAGCACCGACAACCATCGAGGCAATATGAATGGCCTCATAGAGGATGAACGCATTTCTACGACCGGTTTTGTCGCCAATGATGCCGCCCACCAGCGCACCGAGAAACATTCCGGCGGTCGTGATTGCTGAGAATGTGGCTGTGGTGGAATTATCTGTCCAGCCCAACGCTTTCAGCTGCGCGAGGATCAAGCCACCAACGGCATTACTCCAGCAGACAAGCAAGCCAAACGCGACGATGGCAAACATTGACGAATGCCAGCGGCAATCCGGTAAGCGATCCAGCCGTGCACCACAATGCGGTTTTGTTATCTGTTCCATGCGATAACGTTCCTTCAGGAGAGTAGTTATTCATCAAAGTCGTAAGTCATGATCACTTTGATTGCGGTTTTATCGACCATCGCATCAAACCCTTCGCGCCATTGCGACAGGCCGATACGATGCGTGATCATCGGTTTGACTTTGATAGCGCCGCTGGCTAATAGCCTGATAGCGTTACGCCATGAGGTGGAGTCATAGGCCATATGCCCAATGATGCTTTTGTTCCAGGCGGTAATGTCATTAATCGAGAAATCAAGAGGTTTGAAGCCCATTCCAACGCGTACCACTTCCCCATTCGGGCGGAGCATTTCGATGGCTTGTTTCAGTGCGATATTGGCACCGGAGCATTCAATCACCAGTCCCAGATTGTCTTTGCCACAAATTTGCTGGCAGCGCGCCACCACATCTTCGGTAGAACCATTTACTACTGCCGTCGCACCCAGTTCTTTTGCAACCGGGAAGCGGACCGCCACATCTTCTTGCAGACCAACGACGACGATATTTACCGCCCCCATAATTCGCGCCATTTGTACGGAGAACAGCCCGAGTGGGCCAGTGCCGATGACGACCACATCCTGACCAGGAAGGAATTTCGATTGCTGCGCGATGGATTTGTAGGCATTACAGATAGGGTCAAGTACGGCTGCGTCCTCATAATCAACACCATCAGGGATTTCCCACAACGCATGACGATGAATTTTGAGAATTTCACCAGGAACCAGACAATATTTGGAAAAACCACCGCCCCAGGTATTATTATCCAGACCAAGGTTTACTTTTTCTGTACAACACAGAAAATCACCTTGTTCACAGGCCGGACAAACACCGCAAACGTGACCGCTGTTATCCGATACGACGCGTTGCCCCACTTTCCAGTCTTTGACTTTTTCACCAACCTGCGCAATACAACCTGCGAACTCATGGCCGCGGATAGAGTTAAACTCATCAGAACCGCTATCGACATTGTAGTGCTTCATGTCTGCGCCGCAGATTGCCGCGGCTTTAATTTCAATCACTACATCTTCCGGGCCACACATGGGTTGTGGGACATCAATCATCTTGTAGCCGCCAAAGGCCTTGCCAAACCGAGCCAGTGCTTTCATTGCGTCATCCTCTGTGTTTAGTTTTGCTTAGATGGCCATCATACTTACCCACATGATTTTTGAGGTCAACATTAAATCTGCAAAACACAGATAATGATCTGCGTTTTACAACTCAGATCACAATTACGCAGAAAATGGCTGGGTCTGTTACAGGTTGATGGAAGGCGGGGCGCAAAAAGAGCAAATTCGAGAGGGATTACCGGCCAAATAGGTCTGAGACTTAAGTTCAGGAGAAGTCATTCAGGTGTGAACGGGACGGCAAGAGATCGGACTGGGACTTAGCCAGGTCATGGCGAGATAATTGAGATGAGTCGTGGGGTCATTGTTGGCTATCCCCTTCATAGCCGAGGCAAAAAGGGGATGAACCACTTACTTAAACATGGCAATAGGCTTTGCTGAGATACCAAAATCTTCTTTTAACTGCTGTTTGCTCTTCATGACCATCTGACCATTTGTGTCAATTGTCATATGCTGTGCTTCGGTATTATGGCGGGCTTGCCACAGCATCACCAGTTGCAGGCAGTTCTCTTTTTGTTCCTCGGTCAACGCAACGCCATCAGGCCATTTCCCCAGTTCAACGGCGGTCGACAAACGCTGGTATACCTCAGGCATCATGCTGTTGATAATGTCATCAAGATTCATAATTTTTCCGCTCCTGTGGAATAAGTTGCTGAATCGTTTTTTCAACCGTTGATTTCTTCGCCGTTTTCGCCATCAGTGAAGCGTAAAGAAGCAGAATTAACACAATAACGTTCGCCCGTTGGCTGCGGCCCGTCGGGGAAGACATGCCCCAGATGGGCATCACAGTTACCGCAACGAATTTCTATGCGCTGCATTCCATGTGACAAGTCTTTGATATAACGAATGAATTCTTCACTTACCGGTTCGTAGAAACTGGGCCAGCCACAGCCGGAATCATACTTGGTTTGGGAATGAAACAGCGGGGCATCGCAGATCAAACAGTGATATACGCCGTCACGCTTGTTATGCAGTAAACGACCCGTAAATGGCGGCTCTGTCCCATGATTCTGCGTCACGTAAAACTGCATCTCGGACAAATTTTTTTTCAGTTCTTCTGCCGAAGGTTTATTAGCCATTTGCTCACATCTCACTTTAATCGTGCTCACATTACGTGACTGATTCTAACAAAACATTAACACCAACTGGCAAAATTTTGTCCTAAACTTGATCTCGACGAAATGGCTGCACCTAAATCGTGATGAAAATCACATTTTTATCGTAATTGCCCTTTAAAATTCGGGGCGCCGACCCCATGTGGTCTCAAGCCCAAAGGAAGAGTGAGGCGAGTCAGTCGCGTAATGCTTAGGCACAGGATTGATTTGTCGCAATGATTGACACGATTCCGCTTGACGCTGCGTAAGGTTTTTGTAATTTTACAGGCAACCTTTTATTCACTAACAAATAGCTGGTGGAATATATGACTATCAAAGTAGGTATCAACGGTTTTGGCCGTATCGGTCGCATTGTTTTCCGTGCTGCTCAGAAACGTTCTGACATCGAGATCGTTGCAATCAACGACCTGTTAGACGCTGATTACATGGCATACATGCTGAAATATGACTCCACTCACGGCCGTTTCGACGGTACCGTTGAAGTGAAAGACGGTCATCTGATCGTTAACGGTAAAAAAATCCGTGTTACCGCTGAACGTGATCCGGCTAACCTGAAATGGGACGAAGTTGGTGTTGACGTTGTCGCTGAAGCAACTGGTCTGTTCCTGACTGACGAAACTGCTCGTAAACACATCACCGCTGGTGCGAAGAAAGTGGTTATGACTGGTCCGTCTAAAGACAACACTCCGATGTTCGTTAAAGGCGCTAACTTCGACAAATATGCTGGCCAGGACATCGTTTCCAACGCTTCCTGCACCACCAACTGCCTGGCTCCGCTGGCTAAAGTTATCAACGATAACTTCGGCATCATCGAAGGTCTGATGACCACCGTTCACGCTACTACCGCTACTCAGAAAACCGTTGATGGCCCGTCTCACAAAGACTGGCGCGGCGGCCGCGGCGCTTCCCAGAACATCATCCCGTCCTCTACCGGTGCTGCTAAAGCTGTAGGTAAAGTACTGCCAGAACTGAATGGCAAACTGACTGGTATGGCGTTCCGCGTTCCGACCCCGAACGTATCTGTAGTTGACCTGACCGTTCGTCTGGAAAAAGCTGCAACTTACGAGCAGATCAAAGCTGCCGTTAAAGCTGCTGCTGAAGGCGAAATGAAAGGCGTTCTGGGCTACACCGAAGATGACGTAGTATCTACCGATTTCAACGGCGAAGTTTGCACTTCCGTGTTCGATGCTAAAGCTGGTATCGCTCTGAACGACAACTTCGTGAAACTGGTATCCTGGTACGACAACGAAACCGGTTACTCCAACAAAGTTCTGGACCTGATCGCTCACATCTCCAAATAAGTTGAGATGACACTGTGATCTAAAAAGAGCGACTTCGGTCGCTCTTTTTTTTACCTGATAAAATGAAGTTAAAGGACTGCGTCATGATTAAGAAAATTTTTGCCCTTCCGGTCATCGAACAAATCTCCCCTGTCCTCTCCCGTCGTAAACTGGATGAACTGGACCTCATTGTGGTCGATCATCCCCAGGTAAAAGCCTCTTTTGCATTACAGGGCGCACACCTTCTCTCGTGGAAACCTGCGGGTGAAGAAGAAGTTCTGTGGTTGAGCAACAACACACCGTTCAAAAATGGCGTCGCTATTCGCGGTGGCGTACCGGTTTGCTGGCCGTGGTTTGGTCCGGCGGCACAACAAGGTCTGCCTGCGCACGGTTTTGCCCGCAACCTGCCGTGGACGCTGAAATCACATCATGAAGATGCTGATGGCGTAGCGCTGACTTTTGAATTGACGCAAAGCGAAGAGACGAAAAAATTCTGGCCGCACGACTTTACGCTGTTAGCGCATTTCCGCGTGGGTAAAACTTGTGAAATCGATATTGAATCACATGGCGAATTTGAAACCACCTCTGCCCTGCATACCTACTTTAACGTGGGTGATATCGCTAAGGTAAGCGTCAGTGGGCTGGGCGATCGCTTCATTGATAAAGTAAATGACGCGAAAGAAGATGTACTGACCGACGGTATTCAGACCTTCCCTGACCGTACCGATCGCGTGTATCTGAATCCGCAAGATTGCAGCGTGATTAATGATGAAGCGCTGAATCGTATTATCGCCGTAGGCCACCAGCATCATCTGAACGTTGTCGGCTGGAACCCGGGACCGGCGCTTTCAATTAGCATGGGCGATATGCCGGATGATGGCTACAAAACATTTGTTTGTGTAGAAACGGCTTACGCTTCAGAAACGCAAAAAGTGACCAAAGAGAAACCTGCACATCTGGCGCAATCCATTCGCGTTGCGAAACGTTAATTTGCGTTAATGTTGTGTGCCGGGTGCAATGCATCCGGCACACAACATCACACCATATCCAGCGCAGTTTTTCCTTTTGGTGCCGGATATGCCTTATCCAGCATAGCTAATTCCGCTGAAGAAAGTTCGACCTCAAGCACAGCCGCATTTTGTTGGACATGGGCAATCGTTGCCGCTTTTTGAATCGCCATCACACCCTGATGACTGATCACCCACGCCAACAATACTTGTGCCGCGCTGATATTGTGAGCATGTGCAATTTCGTTGACTACCGCGTTTTTTAACAGTCCATTGCGCAACCGCCCGGCCTGGGCTAACGGACTGTAAGCCATCACCGGCATCTGCTGTTGCTGGCACCAGGGGAGTAGATCGTACTCAATTCCTCGTGAACCGAGATGGTAAAGCACCTGATTAGTGGCACACTGATTTCCCCCCGGCAGCTGCCAGAGTTCCTGCATATCAGCATGATCAAGGTTAGAAACGCCCCAGCGGCGGATTTTTCCCTGGGCGATCAATTTTTCCATCGCTGCGACAGTCTCTTCAAAAGCGAAACTGCCAGACCAGTGTAATAAGTAAAGATCGAGATAATCAGTATTGAGACGGCGTAAACTGGCTTCGCATGCATTTATCGCTTTTTGCCCGCCAGCATTCCACGGATAGACTTTAGAGACGAGAAAGACCTTCTCTCGCAGACCGGTTAATGCTTCCCCAACCACCTTTTCGGCACCGCCATCGGCATACATTTCGGCGGTATCAATGAGGGTTAAACCGAGTTCAATGCCCGCGCGTAGTGCAGCAACTTCTGTTTTGCGCTGACTGGCATCTTCGCCCATATACCATGTTCCCTGCCCTACGGCTGGCAGTGAGACATCGCCACTAAATTGAATCATTTTTTGTTGCATTGTTTCCTCCCAGGTATTGCACCACCGTAATGCAAAACAGGGCGTGACGCCCTGTTTTTATGCACAAAATGCCCTGGAAAGATGCATTATCAGAATTTGTAGGTGATCCCGGTAGAAATCAGGCCAGTCCAGGATTTATCCACCATCGGGCTGTCAGTAACTTCATCAGACAGACGGGTGTAGCGTGCGGTACCGTAAACACTCCAGTCGCCGAGGAAGTTGTAGCTGGCGCTCAGCTCCAGGTAAGGGCTCCAGCTGTCGTTCGGGTTATAGCCACGCAGACCGCTGCGAGCGGACTCTTTGCGCGATACGCCATAATAGTATTCGTTCTGGTTTTCGCTGTTCCACTGCACACCAATACCCGGAGTCACGGTCAGGCCACCGTTGGTGTAACGATACAACCAGGCCATATCCCAGACGATGCCGTTGCTGTTATCCAGGGTATCGCCAGCCAGGGTGGTACGCAGGTAACCGTACTGGGTAAAGTGAGCATAAGACAGACCAGCCATCATGGTGCTCTTACGGTCATCCAGGTGACGCATTTGGTGATCGCCACTGTCTTTCGCTTTGAAGTAAAGCGGCGACCAGTAAGCGGTAATTGAAAGTTTATCCGTTGCGTCATTCCACAGGTAGTAACCACCACCTAAGCCACGGAACCAGAAGTTATCGCCTTCATAGTTGATTACCGGTACTGGGTAAACATCGGTATCGTAATCTTTATATGGGTGTTCAACGACACCTACGCCTGCGCCCAGGGAAAATTTACCTTCAGCGTGCGCTACGCCTGCAGACGTTGCGATAAGCACTCCAAGTGCCAGAAGTTTGAGTTTGGTCACAATTAATCATTCCTTAAACAAATGTTTAGCGGGCGACAAAGTTTACCCGTCAATACATCGAAACCCAACCTTTTTACGTTTTCATTTTTTAAAGTAACTGTTTAATTTTCCTGACGCGGATGACACCGCGCTTACAGCCAAATGAATTTAGCGTTACTGGCGAGCCTGGTCTTTACATTAATTATGCAAAATTTATGGATGAGTTGTTGATATGCCATTGAAATTAAGAAAGCCGTGCAGGCAAGTTTTCCATTTGCCATCTACGCTTAATTTTGAAGGTGTATCACCGGGCACGTTGTTCTCATCGTCGATAAAATGGCATGAGAGTTGCTGTGTTTTAGCAAGAGACGTCGTTCAGTTTACCTCTTCCGGGAGCCTCTACTATTCATATGAACGGCTCTTAACCTGTGCTAAAAAACGAAAGGACGGCATACCATGAATATATTCGATCACTATCGCCAGCGATATGAAGCTGCCAAGGACGAAGAGTTCACACTGCAGGAGTTTCTTACCACTTGTCGGCAAGATCGCAGTGCTTATGCCAACGCGGCTGAGCGGCTATTGATGGCTATCGGTGAGCCTGTCATGGTCGATACAGCCCAGGAACCCAGACTTTCTCGACTCTTTTCTAACCGGGTCATTGCACGTTATCCGGCGTTTGAAGAGTTTTACGGCATGGAAGACGCGATTGAACAGATTGTCTCTTATCTGAAACACGCGGCTCAGGGGCTGGAAGAGAAGAAACAAATCCTGTATCTGCTGGGGCCTGTGGGTGGGGGTAAATCATCGCTTGCTGAGCGACTGAAATCATTAATGCAGCTCGTACCGATTTATGTATTGAGCGCGAACGGTGAGCGTAGCCCGGTCAACGATCATCCGTTCTGTCTTTTCAATCCGCAGGAAGATGCGCAGATTCTGGAAAAAGAGTATGGCATTCCTCGCCGTTATCTCGGCACCATCATGTCGCCGTGGGCGGCAAAACGCCTGCATGAATTTGGTGGCGATATCACTAAGTTCCGGGTAGTGAAGGTCTGGCCGTCAATTCTGCAACAAATTGCTATCGCCAAAACGGAACCCGGCGATGAGAACAACCAGGACATCTCCGCGCTGGTTGGGAAAGTCGATATTCGTAAACTCGAACACTACGCGCAGAATGACCCGGACGCCTACGGCTATTCCGGTGCGCTGTGCCGCGCCAATCAGGGGATCATGGAATTCGTTGAGATGTTTAAAGCACCGATTAAAGTGCTGCATCCCTTGTTAACCGCCACTCAGGAAGGTAACTACAACGGGACGGAAGGTATCTCCGCCCTGCCGTTCAACGGGATTATTCTCGCACACTCGAACGAGTCCGAATGGGTCACTTTCCGTAATAACAAAAACAACGAAGCCTTCCTCGATCGTGTTTACATCGTGAAGGTGCCGTATTGCTTGCGCATTTCCGAAGAGATCAAAATCTACGAGAAATTGCTTAATCACAGTGAATTGACTCACGCCCCATGCGCCCCTGGCACGCTCGAAACACTGTCACGTTTTTCCATTCTTTCGCGCCTGAAAGAGCCAGAAAACTCCAGCATTTATTCAAAGATGCGGGTTTATGATGGCGAAAGTCTGAAAGACACCGATCCCAAAGCCAAGTCGTATCAGGAATATCGTGACTACGCCGGTGTCGATGAAGGGATGAACGGTCTGTCGACGCGTTTTGCGTTTAAGATCCTCTCCCGCGTGTTCAACTTCGATCATGTAGAAGTGGCAGCAAACCCGGTCCATCTGTTCTACGTCCTGGAACAGCAGATCGAGCGCGAGCAGTTCCCACAAGAGCAGGCAGAACGCTATCTGGAGTTCCTGAAAGGTTATCTGATCCCGAAATATGCTGAGTTTATCGGCAAAGAGATCCAGACGGCCTACCTTGAATCCTATTCCGAATATGGGCAAAACATTTTCGACCGTTATGTTACCTACGCGGATTTCTGGATTCAGGATCAGGAGTATCGCGATCCGGATACCGGGCAGCTGTTTGACCGCGAGTCTCTTAACGCCGAGCTGGAGAAAATCGAGAAACCGGCGGGGATCAGTAATCCAAAAGATTTCCGCAACGAGATTGTTAACTTCGTACTGCGCGCCAGAGCGAATAACAGCGGACGCAATCCGAACTGGACCAGCTATGAAAAACTGCGCACGGTCATCGAGAAGAAAATGTTCTCCAATACCGAGGAGCTGTTGCCGGTTATTTCGTTTAACGCCAAAACGTCAACCGACGAGCAGAAGAAACACGACGACTTTGTCGACCGTATGATGGAAAAAGGCTACACCCGTAAACAGGTGCGTTTACTGTGCGAATGGTATTTGCGCGTACGTAAATCGTCTTAACAACCCTGGCCCGGTACACATGTTACCGGGCCTACAACGACAGCGAACCGTGGGCCTGAGAAGCGGCAACACAGGCGTAGCATACAGTTGGCAAATGTAGTACGGGGGGCATATGACCTGGTTTATTGACCGGCGTCTGAACGGCAAAAACAAAAGCATGGTGAATCGCCAGCGTTTTTTACGCCGTTATAAAGCGCAAATTAAACAGTCGATCTCCGAGGCCATTAATAAGCGTTCGGTGACTGACGTCGACAGCGGCGAGTCCGTATCCATTCCCACGGAAGATATTAGCGAACCGATGTTTCATCAGGGGCGTGGCGGTCTGCGCCACCGCGTGCATCCGGGCAATGACCATTTCGTCCAGAACGACCGAATTGAACGTCCCCAGGGTGGCGGCGGAGGTTCCGGCAGTGGTCAGGGCCAGGCCAGCCAGGATGGTGAAGGTCAGGATGAATTTGTCTTTCAGATTTCGAAAGATGAGTATCTTGATCTGCTCTTTGAAGATTTGGCTTTACCGAATCTGAAACAAAACCAACAACGCCAGCTGACCGAATATAAAACGCATCGGGCGGGTTATACCGCTAACGGCGTTCCGGCCAATATCAGCGTTGTGCGTTCATTGCAGAACTCACTGGCGCGACGCACAGCCATGACGGCAGGCAAGCGGCGGGAACTTCATGCACTGGAAGAGAATTTGGCCATCATCAGCAACAGTGAACCTGCGCAACTGCTGGAAGAGGAACGTCTGCGCAAAGAAATTGCAGAATTACGTGCCAAAATTGAACGCGTCCCTTTTATTGACACCTTCGATTTACGTTACAAGAACTACGAGAAGCGGCCCGATCCCTCCAGCCAGGCAGTGATGTTTTGCCTGATGGACGTTTCCGGTTCAATGGATCAATCCACTAAAGATATGGCTAAGCGTTTTTATATTCTGCTGTATCTGTTCCTCAGCAGAACGTATAAGAACGTGGAAGTCGTATACATCCGCCATCATACCCAGGCGAAAGAAGTCGATGAACATGAGTTTTTCTACTCGCAGGAAACAGGCGGCACCATTGTTTCCAGCGCCCTGAAACTGATGGATGAGGTAGTGAAAGAGCGTTATAACCCGGCACAGTGGAATATTTACGCTGCACAAGCATCGGACGGCGATAACTGGGCCGATGACTCTCCGCTTTGCCATGAAATCCTGGCGAAAAAATTATTACCTGTTGTTCGTTATTACAGCTATATCGAAATTACCCGTCGTGCACATCAGACATTGTGGCGAGAATATGAGCATCTGCAATCTACTTTCGACAACTTTGCGATGCAGCACATCCGCGACCAGGATGATATTTATCCGGTGTTCCGTGAACTGTTTCATAAACAAAATGCAACAGCTAAAGGCTAAAACTATCAGCCAGGTCATTATCGCCTGGCTGATTTTTAGCTTACTGTAAATTATCTCATTTATTACATACATTAGCTTACAATCGCTTTAAATATGACAGCATAACCTTTACATAATTTAGTTCCAGAAAACAATCATTCGGAAAAATGATTCAGTCAACACGTATTTCCATGGGGTTATTCTTTAAATATTTTTTATCGTTAACGAAAATTGATCCTGGTCAAAACTATATATCTCTGCCATCAATAAAATCCAGCACTCACATTGCTCTCCTTTTTATGGTTTCTATGGGTACACAAAAATTAAAAGCTCAAAGCTTTTTTATTTTCAGTTTATTGCTGACGTTAATTTTATTTTGCATTACTACCTTATATAACGAAAACACAAATGTAAAACTCATCCCACAGATGAATTACCTGATGGTTGTTGTGGCTTTGTTTTTCCTTAACGCCGTCATTTTTCTTTTCATGTTAATGAAATATTTCACTAACAAACAAATTTTACCAACACTCATTTTAAGCCTTGCATTTTTAAGTGGCCTTATCTATTTAGTTGAAACCATTGTAATTATCCATAAACCAATTAACGGCAGTACACTGATCCAGACAAAGTCGAATGATGTTTCTATTTTCTATATTTTCCGCCAACTCAGTTTTATTTGTTTAACCTCGCTGGCGCTCTTTTGTTATGGAAAAGACAACATCCTTGACAACAATAAGAAAAAAACGGGAATCCTGTTGCTGGCGCTGATCCCTTTTTTAGTTTTTCCCCTTCTGGCACACAATCTGAGCAGTTATAACGCTGACTATTCTTTGTATGTCGTCGATTACTGTCCGGACAACCATACTGCGACCTGGGGAATCAACTATACAAAAATATTGGTTTGTCTGTGGGCATTTTTACTGTTCTTTATTATCATGCGTACACGATTAGCCAGCGAACTATGGCCGTTAATAGCATTATTATGTCTGGCATCGCTATGCTGCAACTTACTTCTACTGACTCTGGATGAGTATAATTATACTATCTGGTATATCAGTCGCGGGATTGAAGTTTCCAGTAAACTGTTTGTTGTGTCTTTTCTGATTTATAACATTTTTCAGGAGCTGCAACTCTCCAGCAAACTGGCAGTTCATGATGTGCTGACCAATATTTATAATCGGCGCTACTTTTTCAACAGCGTAGAGTCATTATTGTCGCGACCTGTTGTTAAGGACTTCTGTGTCATGCTGGTTGATATTAATCAGTTCAAACGCATCAATGCCCAATGGGGACATCGTGTGGGTGATAAAGTGCTGGTTTCAATTGTCGATATTATCCAGCAAAGCATCCGCCCCGATGATATTTTAGCGCGACTGGAGGGTGAGGTGTTTGGCTTGCTATTTACCGAACTCAATAGTGCCCAGGCAAAAATCATTGCGGAACGTATGCGTAAAAATGTCGAACTCCTGACCGGCTTTAGTAACAGATATGATGTTCCTGAACAAATGACCATCAGTATTGGCACGGTTTTTTCAACGGGTGACACGCGTAATATCTCGCTTGTCATGACGGAAGCAGATAAAGCCTTACGCGAAGCGAAAAGCGAGGGGGGCAACAAAGTGATTATTCATCATATTTAAGTGCAAAAATATTCAGAGCCATGCTTTTTGCGTGGCTTTTGCATACAATTTATTACTATTACCCCTAAATTTCCCCTCCCCAGCGGCGCAGAGATGAGTATAATTAGCGCCCCTGTGCCAGGCCGCAATCGAACTTTATCTGGTTTTCTCGTTTCACTAACCGAAGGAGTGCCATTTATCATGAAATTGCACCATAGAATGCTCCGGCATTTTATCGCCGCAAGTGTCATTGTGCTGACATCTTCCTTCCTTATTTTTGAACTTGTCGCCAGCGACAGAGCAATGAGTGCCTATCTGCGCTATATCGTGCAGAAAGCAGACTCCTCCTTTCTTTATGATAAGTATCAGAATCAGAGTATTGCCGCGCATGTGATGCGCGCTCTCGCTGCTGAGCAGTCGGAAGTGTCGCCAGAACAGCGGCGCGCCATCTGCGAGGCTTTTGAGTCTGCCAATAACACCCATGGCTTAAACCTGACTGCCCATAAATACCCGGGCTTACGCGGCACACTACAAACCGCATCCACTGACTGCGACACAATTGTGGAAGCTGCAGCACTATTACCCGCTTTTGATCAGGCAGTGGAAGGCAACCGCCACCAGGATGATTACGGTTCAGGTCTTGGGATGGCCGAAGAGAAATTTCACTATTATCTCGATCTCAATGACCGCTATGTCTATTTTTATGAGCCGGTTAATGTTGAGTACTTTGCGATGAATAACTGGTCCTTCCTGCAGTCAGGAAGTATTGGCATCGATCGCAAAGATATTGAAAAGGTATTTACCGGGCGTACCGTATTGTCGAGCATTTACCAGGATCAGCGTACTAAACAGAACGTGATGAGTTTGCTGACGCCGGTATATGTCGCAGGGCAGCTAAAAGGGATTGTGCTGCTGGATATTAACAAAAACAATTTGCGGAATATCTTTTACACTCATGACCGCCCTCTCCTCTGGCGTTTTCTCAATGTCACGCTAACCGATACCGATTCGGGGCGCGACATTATCATCAACCAGAGCGAAGATAATCTGTTCCAGTATGTCAGTTACGTCCATGACTTACCGGGCGGCATTCGTGTCTCGTTATCCATTGATATTCTTTACTTTATCACGTCTTCGTGGAAAAGCGTTCTGTTCTGGATTTTGACGGCGTTAATTTTGCTGAATATGGTGCGGATGCACTTCCGTTTATACCAAAATGTGTCGCGAGAAAATATTAGTGATGCGATGACTGGACTGTATAATCGCAAAATTTTAACCCCTGAACTGGAGCAGCGGTTGCAGAAACTGGTGCAATCCGGTTCTTCGGTGATGTTTATTGCTATTGACATGGACAAGTTAAAGCAAATAAATGACACCCTCGGTCATCAGGAGGGGGATTTAGCGATTACGTTATTAGCTCAGGCGATTAAACAGTCGATTCGTAAAAGTGATTATGCCATCCGACTCGGTGGCGATGAATTCTGCATCATTCTTGTCGATTCGACGCCGCAAATTGCAGCACAACTGCCTGAACGTATCGAAAAACGTCTGCAACATATCGCGCCGCAGAAAGAGATCGGCTTCTCTTCCGGTATTTACGCGATGAAAGAAAACGATACGTTACATGATGCGTATAAAGCTTCCGATGAGCGTTTATATGTCAATAAGCAGAACAAAAACAGCCGTTCATGATAACCTTCTGTGGTTGTTTGCTTGTAATCTCAGGAGCGTGAAATGACTGAAATGGCTAAAGGAAGCGTGACGCATCAGCGGTTAATCGCTTTATTATCACAAGAAGGTGCTGACTTCCGCGTCGTTACCCATGAAGCGGTAGGTAAATGTGAAGCGGTGTCAGAAATTCGTGGCACCGCTCTAGGCCAGGGTGCTAAGGCACTGGTATGTAAAGTCAAAGGCAATGGCGTAAATCAACATGTTCTGGCGATCCTCGCAGCCGATCAACAGGCCGATCTGAGCCAACTCGCCAGCCATATAGGCGGATTACGCGCTTCGTTGGCCAGCCCGGCGGAAGTCGATGAACTCACAGGCTGTGTCTTCGGCGCGATCCCCCCTTTCAGCTTCCATCCAAAACTCAAACTGGTTGCCGACCCTCTACTCTTCGAACGATTTGATGAAATCGCCTTCAATGCAGGCATGCTGGATAAATCCGTTATTTTGAAAACCGCGGATTATTTGCGCATTGCGCAACCAGAACTGGTCAATTTCCGCCGCACTGCGTAACTAGCCTGTCCGTTCAATAAGCAGAACGGACAAAACCAGCACAACAGCAATGGCAAAAAACGATGACGTGATAATCAGTGTCTCGACAAACATTTGATCGTTCATAGCATGCCCCCGGGAGATAGCTGTTTTCACGTTATTGTTAGCGTGCACAAATGGCAGTTTGATGACAGTTCGCCTGATTTTTTATGCAAAAAACGTAAAGATTTTCTACTTCCTTCCTGCAGCAAGCGTAAAGTAAGCAGGCTTATTATTTTTTGGCAAGGAAACCACGATGTTTGATGTCACTTTGCTGATCCTGCTCGGGTTAGCTGCGCTGGGCTTTATCAGTCATAACACCACTGTCGCCGTTTCAATTCTGGTGTTAATCATTGTCCGCGTCACACCGTTAAGCACCTTTTTTCCGTGGATTGAAAAACAGGGGCTAAGTATCGGGATAATCATTCTGACGATTGGCGTTATGGCCCCCATCGCCAGCGGGACGCTACCGCCCTCAACCTTGATTCACTCGTTTCTGAACTGGAAATCACTGGTGGCGATTGCAGTAGGCGTGATTGTCTCCTGGCTGGGTGGGCGCGGCGTGACGTTAAGGGGCAGCCAGCCGCAACTGGTCGCCGGGCTGCTGGTAGGCACTGTTTTAGGCGTAGCGCTGTTTCGCGGCGTACCGGTTGGGCCGCTTATTGCCGCGGGTCTGGTTTCGCTGATTGTGGGGAAACAGTAGTTAATCTCGCAATATATCGGCCTGGCGTTTGCCCCAGGCCTTTCTTAAACATAGTAATAAAGGCCGTTGTTGAATCATACCCCAGCGTATGAGCAACTTTCTGTACAGTATCGCCTTTCTTGAAGGCGACGCTTGTGCAGATGCTCTCGGAGGTGGAAACGAAATGAAAGCCGTGATCTACGCCCGCTATTCCTCGGACAGCCAGCGAGAGGAATCCATCGAAGGGCAGCTCCGCGAGTGTGCCGCCTTTGCCGAGAAAAACGGAATCACGGTATTGCGGCATTACATCGACCGCGCATATTCTGCAAAGACCGACAACCGCCCGGAGTTCCAAAACATGATAAAGGACAGCGGCAAGCGGCTGTTTGACATAGTGATCGTCTGGAAGCTGGACAGGTTCGCACGAAACCGCTATGACAGCGCCCGGTACAAGGCCACGCTCAAAAAGAACGGCGTGAAGGTGGTATCCGCCACCGAGATTATTTCAGAGGGCGCGGAGGGCATCATTCTCGAATCCGTCCTCGAAGGCTATGCGGAATACTACTCCGCTGACCTTTCGGAAAAAGTCATCCGGGGCATGACGGACAATGCTCTAAAATGCAAATTTAACGGCGGCAGTCTGCCTATTGGTTATGTAATCGATGACGAGCAGCATTTTCAAATCGATCCGCTGACAGCACCATTTGTTTTGGAGGCTTTCAAGCGGTATGACGGCGGCGCGACTATGAAGGAAGTGCGGGATGCGCTCAACGCAAAAGGTGTTACCAACCAGCGAGGAGGCGAGCTGACCTTCAATTCCATACAGCACATGCTGAACAACCGCCGCTATATGGGCGAGTTCAGTTATCGTGATGTGGTAATCCCTGACGGCATACCCGCCATCGTACCGCAAGACCTCTTTGACCGGGTGCAGGAGAAGCTGGCGAAGAACAAAAAGGCCCCGGCGCGTCACAAGGCCGAGGACGATTATCTGCTGACCACCAAGCTGTTCTGCGGCTGCTGCGGGGCGTATCTCTGCGGCGAGAGCGGCACAAGCCGCACGGGAAAGGTGCATCACTACTACAAGTGTGTGTCGGTCAAAAAGAAGCGCACCGAGTGCCACAAGAGGCCCGTTAGGAAAGAATGGATCGAGGATTTGGTGGTCGGTGAAACCATGAAAATGGTCATGGACGACAAAGCAATCGAGGCCATTGTGTCCATGCTGATGGACTTGCAGGACAGGGACAATGTGAACGTGCCGCTTTATGAGCAGCAGCTCCGTGAAGCGGATACCGCCATCAGCAATCTGCTCAACGCCATTCAGCAGGGCATCCTGACGCGCTCCACAAAGGAGCGGCTGGAGGAGCTGGAAAACCGCCGCGACGAGCTTGAGAACAGGCTTGCCTGCGAAAAGCTGGCGAAGCCCAAGATCAGCGCAGAGTTTATGACCTTCTGGCTCCACCGCTTCCGCAAGCTGGACGTGCGGCAACAGATCCATCGCAAGATGCTCATCGACACCTTCATCAACGCGATTTTTCTGTACGATGATAAAATGGTGATCACCTTCAACTACAAGGAAGGCACGAAAACCATCACCTTCGCGGAATTGCAGGAAGCTATCAGCGACAAAAACGGTTCGGATTTGTGGATTGCCTTGCTGCACCAGAAAAAAGCACGCTTATTGCGTGCTTTTTTCAGTGAAATTTGTTCCGTCGGAACGAGTGAAATATCTTCGATGTGAAATATTTGCTCCGCAAATGTGAAATACGCCTGTGGCGTGTGAAAGCGCTGCGGCGGTGAGGCTTTGTTTCACATTCACTTGATGCGAAGCGTCAAATTTCACAATTTGCAGAGCAAATTATTTCACCGTGAGCGAAGCGAACAGCAACATTTCGGAGCGTAAGCGACATCATCGGGCGCACAGCGTCGGCGTCATTGAACAATGTTCGGATTTATGATATACTGTCTATATAAACAGGTGATACGAATATAAAAGAAAAATAAACTTGCAGAATTATCTGTGACCTTCTCCGTTCAGATTATTAAACTTGTAAAAGGTCTGAAATAAAAGCACGAAACCGTGATTTCCAATCGGTTCGGCCGTTCCGGTATCTATTTCGGCGCGCACACCCGGAAGTCGGAGCCGATAGGGGAGTAATGCGTCCTAAAAGGCAGCGTCAATGCTTTAAATTGAATTTCTGACATGCTTTATCCCGATGCGGTTATGCACTGCATCGGGATTTTTCGCGCAATAATTTGTATTTTTCCGCCGCCAAATAAAAATCGAGCGGCCGCCGAAGCGACCGCTCTTTTCAGTGTTCCGAAAGATTAGCTTTCTTCTTTCTTCTTTTTCTTGCTGACAACAGTGCCTATCGCAGCACCGCCGCCGATTACCAGAGCCGCAGCCCAGAGGAGTACGTTAGTCGTATCACCTGTGTCGGGTACTTCGGGAGTCTCGGGATTACCGGGCTTATCAGGTGTGCCGGGCTTGTCGGGTGTACCGGGTTTATCAGGTGTACCGGGTTTGTCGGGTTTCGGGAAATCGGGCTTCGGGATGTCGGGCAGTGTGGGCTTGTCGCCCTCGGTGCCGTCGGACTCGAATATGGCTTCGAGTATAACGTTCTCTGCGGGCATCTCGAATGTGGCAACGCTCTTGTTCTCTAACTTAACGCCGCCCTTGACGACCTTCCACTCCTTGAACTTGTAGCCGGGCTTCGCAATGGCAACGACCGTTACCTTTGTGCCTGCCTCGGAGTAAGGCGGATATGCAGCGCCTACGCCGTTTCCGTCAGTCTTGACCAATACGAAATGTACGTCGCGGATAACGCCCATGTCGTCCTCGACTTCCTCGAATATAGCCTTAACGGTTACACACTCATCGGGCATAACGAACTTGTTGTCCTTTATCTCGATGTTGCCCTTTATGACCTGCCACTCCTTGAGGCGGTAGCCGGGCTTGCCCTTAGCGGTAAGGGTAATTTCGGTGCCTGCGATAGCGGTGCTCGGAGTTGCGAAGGCTTCCTCGCCGTTCTCGTCTTTAAGGACGATTATCTTGTGCTCTTCGGCGAATATGGCCTTAATTTCAACATCCTCGTCGGGCATTATGAACTTGTTGTCCTTTATTTCTACCTTGCCCTTTATGACCTGCCACTCCTTGAAAGCATAGCCTTCCTTGGGGGTAGCGGTGAGGGTTATCTCTTCGCCGTTCAGAGCCTTTTCCTTGTCGGCGGAAGCAGTGCCGTTGCCGTCGGTGGTAACCTTGATGCTGCTCTCCTTGACGAAGATAACTCTGATAACAACATCTCTGTCGGGCATGATGAACTTGTCGCTCGCTATAGTGACCTTGTCGACGCCTTCTTCAACGACCTCTTCCCAACCGTAGAAGATCCAGCCGCTGTCGGGCTCTGCGTGAAGGGTTATCTCCGTGCCCGCAACAGCGGTCTTGGGGACGGAATAGGTCTTACCCTTGCCAACGGGGATTATCGTGATGCTGTGCTCCTCGGGGATTACCTCGGGGATTGCCTCGAAGATTGCCTTAACTTCAACGTCCTCGTCGGGCATGACAAACTTGTTGTCCGTTATCTCTATGCCGCCCTTTATGACCTGCCACTCCTTGAAGCGGAAGCCCTCCTTGGGAGCAGCGGTGAGGGTTATCTCGGTGTCTTTAACGGCTGCCTCTGCGGATGCGGATGCAGTGCCGTTTTCATCGGCCGTCACAGTGATGCTGTGCGTGATGGGATCGGTGTCGGGAGTCGCGGTCAATATCGGAAGCTTAAAGATAGCATAATATGTATATCCCATGTCGTTGGGGCTATACATGAGCAGATTCTCTGCCGCGCCGTAGCCTGTAAGATTGATATTCTCTGCCTTGAGCTTCGAGGCGTCATAGCTGTCGAGAATATCGAACAGGCAGCACAGATAGTACTGCGTATCGGCCTCATAGACGGCGGTGCTGTCCGCGGGCACTCTCGAGCTGAACACCGAGCTGATGTTAGTCGGGTCGGTGCAGATGAAATAACCGTTGCCGTAGCCGCTGTCCCATTTGATGCCGGCGTTGTAGGGACTCTGAGTGACAGCAGTCTTTGCTATCTCTCTCTGATAGCCGTAGTAGAACATAGAGAAGTTGGCGACGGGGGCGGCTATATCCACCTTCCACAGATAGAAGCAGTCGAAAACCAGAGAGGGATGAAACTGATCCTCTTGAGTGTATCCCAGCTTGATTCTGACAGGGGAGCCGGCATATGCGGAGAGGTCAACTTCAACGGTTTCCCACTCTGCGGACTCCTTGGAGTTTATTTCATGATACTGAATTCTTTCATACTCTTTGCCGGCTACCGAGACATAAATACCAATGGTATCCCTTGCAAAGTTTCCGGTCATAAGATGCCTAACATCAAATGTGAGGAAGTACTTTTGATTGGATTCGAGCTGAAACTCGGGCAGCTCTAATGAGGACGGGACTGATACAGTATGAGAATACTCACCCTCGTAAAACACCATTTCAGATTGGTTATACACACAAAGATATTTTTCACCGTGATGCGGAACCATGTTCTCGATGGTGGTGCTGTTGGCGGTGTAGACGTATGTTTTGGTCTTATCACCTTTTTTCCATCCTGACGGCAGATCCGTTGCCCCTGCTTCAAATCCTTCAAAGCTCTCGGACCAGACTGCATCGCATCCAGCGCGGGTGTGTTCGGGCGTTGTGCTGTCGGCAGAGACGATGACAATCATTCCGAACAGCATGAAGCAGCAGAGCATCATACTTAAAATGCGTTTTTTCATTTTGTTGTTCCTCCGATTTGTATTTTTGTTTCTCCCTCCTTTATTTCTTGGAAGGACTTTTTTACTCCGGCAAAAGCCGGTCTGACCTATGAGCTTTTACAGACCATATATCACCGCCCTTTTAAAACGCAAAAAACCGGGGACAGCGCAAAAATAGCCTGTCTCCGGCATAGTTCTGTTTATTTTGTTATGCAAAAAGACCTGTTGCTGCAGCAAAAGGGCAGAATGATTCACTCGGCTCTCGCCGAGGAAAATATTCGTCCTGCCGTAGTCTGTCATTGCAAGGTCCTCCGTCCGTTTTTTGGGGTGCCGCAACCCGCGGGGTAGGGGGTGTCGAATGAATCAGATTATGCATTTTATACTATTCCGAATATATTATACCATCTGTAACAGAAAAGCGCAAGCATTTTTACAAAATCTATATATTGTCCTCTGTAATATCCATGTGTAAAAAAATCGAGCGGCCGCCGAAGCGACCGCTCTTTTTACTTTTGTTAGCGTGTCGGAAGATCAGAGATTAGTTCTCTTCCTTCTTTTTCTTGCTGACAACGACAGTGCTTATAGCAGCGCCGCCGCCGAGAACCATAGCAGCAACCCAAAGGAGAACATTGGTGTTGTCTCCGGTGTCGGGTACCTCGGGAGTCTCGGTATTGCCGGGCTTGTCGGGTGTACCGGGCTTGTCGGGTGTACCGGGTTTATCAGGTGTACCGGGTTTGTCGGGCTTGTCGGGTTTCGGGATGTCGGGCAGGGTGGGCTTGTCGCCCTCGGTGCCGTCGGACTCGAATATGGCTTCGAGTATAACGTTCTCTGCGGGCATCTCGAATGTGGCAACGCTCTTGTTCTCTAACTTAACGCCGCCCTTGACGACCTTCCACTCCTTGAACTTGTAGCCGGGCTTCGCAATGGCAACGACCGTTACCTTTGTGCCTGCCTCGGAGTAAGGCGGATATGCAGCGCCTACGCCGTTTCCGTCAGTCTTGACCAATACGAAATGTACGTCGCGGATAACGCCCATGTCGTCCTCGACTTCCTCGAATATAGCCTTAACGGTTACACACTCATCGGGCATAACGAACTTGTTGTCCTTTATCTCGATGTTGCCCTTTATGACCTGCCACTCCTTGAGGCGGTAGCCGGGCTTGCCCTTAGCGGTAAGGGTAATTTCGGTGCCTGCGATAGCGGTGCTCGGAGTTGCGAAGGCTTCCTCGCCGTTCTCGTCTTTAAGGACGATTATCTTGTGCTCTTCGGCGAATATGGCCTTAATTTCAACATCCTCGTCGGGCATTATGAACTTGTTGTCCTTTATTTCTACCTTGCCCTTTATGACCTGCCACTCCTTGAAAGCATAGCCTTCCTTGGGGGTAGCGGTGAGGGTGACCTCTTCGCCGTTGACTGCCTTTTCCTTATCGGCGGAAGCAGTGCCGTTGCCGTCGGTTGTAACCTTGATGCTGCTCTCCTTGGAGAAGATAACCTCAATAACAACATCCTCGTCGGGCATGATGAACTTGTCGCTGGCGATTGTGATATCGCCCTTAACGACCTTCCAGCCTGCGAAGAAATAGCCGCTGTCGGGCTCTGCGGTAAGAACTATCTCAGTGCCGGCAATAGCAGTCTTGGGGTTGGAATAAGCCTTACCCATCTTGGAGGGCTTTACGGTGATGCTGTGCTCGGCAAGCTTCTCGAAAACAGCGATAACCTCAACGTCTGCGTCGGGCATGGTGAACTTGTCGCCATCCTGAACAACAGAAGCCTCGCTGAGAATCTGCCACTCCTTGAACTTGTAGCCTTCGTTGGCCTTAGCTTCAAGGGTTATCTCGGTGCCTGCGACAGCAGTTTCTGCGGATGCGGTTGCAGTGCCGTTCTCAGCCTTAACGGTGATTGCGTGTGCAACGGGATCAACTTCGGGCTGATCGGGATCTGCGGAGACTGTGAAAACCAGTCCGAACAGCATGAGGCAGCAAAGCAGCATGCTTAAAATTCGTTTTTTCATTTTTTCGTTCCTCCGATTTGTTGTGTTTTTTTGCATTTTTCCCCCGTGTGCTTTTGTGCGGAGGAGGTTGCCGACCCGGCTTGTCCGGCCCGACAAGTCTGTACTTTTGAATGCCATATATCACCGCCTTTTTAAACGCAAAGAACCGGGAACGGAAGCTGAAAGCCCGTATCCTGCATAGTTCTGTTTATTTTTTTATTATACAAAAAGACTTATATTGCAACAAAAGGACGGAACACTTTTTCGACTTGCGGCAAAAAACATTCGTCTCATATCCGGTTATTGCAAAGTCCTCCGTATGCATTTCTGCGGGCTGTACGCGGCTTGCGAAGCCCGAATAAATAATAGAACGGATTGCGTTTTTTGAGGATTTCCGAATATAGTATATCATTTGATAAAGAAAAGTGCAAGCGATTTTATAAAATCTATATATTTTATTGTCGTAGTTTATATAATTTTTAGCTTTTTGAGAATTGCGTCACGATTTTCGAAGTTCGGAATTATCATGTCCGCGCCCGCGGAAATGAGCCTTGCGCGCTTCTTTTCGTCTATGCCGTCGCCGGTTTTTTCGTCCGTCGCCGCGCCGACCGCATAGCCGCCGAGCTTCGCCGTGAGCTCGATTTCGACGAACCCGTCGCCGAAGGTGACAAGCTCCTCGGGGTCGAGCTTCTGCTCATCTATCATATTCTTTATGACCGCCTCCTTCGAGCAGTCGAGCAGCGCGTCCCTTGCACCGTGGATGCCGCCGTCGAACAGCTCCCGAACGCCTATGAGCGACGCCTCGTATATCACGTCATCCTCGTCCGTGCCGCTTGCGAGAAAGCATCTTATCCCCGCTTCTTTGAGCGCCCTTACGAACTCGACCGACCCCTTGACCGCAAGGCTGTCGGGAGAGAGCGCGCCGCTTTCGAGCCCTCTCTTCCTGTCGGCTATCCGCATTTCGAGCCTGCGCAGATATTCCTTTTTATATTCGCCCGGGTCAACGTGCTCCCCGCCGCGGCGAACGACCGCCTCGTCAAGCGCGATGCATTGGAATATGGTCTGCTTGCCCGTCAAGCGGTCGACAAATTCGGTCACCTCTTCGCGTATGCCGTCCTCGCTCTCGCCGGTGCCGAGCGCCTCTATGACCTCGCAGAAATAGGGAACCATGACCTTCTGCCAGCCCTCGCGGATAAGGCTTATCGTGCCGTCGAAATCGAACAGGGCGCATTTGAAGCCCGCGCCGGTGTATTCTTTTATTGTTTCAATTGAAAAACTCATCTCAATGCCTCTTGTTTTTTATTTTGCGAGCGCCTCTATTTCCTCGGGCGACGCGGTGCCCGTGACGCCTATCTTTCTGACCGTTACGCCGGATGCGAGTGACGCGAATTCCGCCGCCGTTTTGAAATCGGCCTTTGCCGCCAACGCCGCGGAAAAAGCGGAGAGCGAGGTGTCACCCGCGCCGCAGATATCAATCTCGCCTTTATAGAGTACTGCCTCGACTGCCTCTGCAACGTTTCCGTCCGTCACCGCCGAGCCGCGCTTTCCGAGTGTGCAGAAAACGGTCGAGCGGTTCTTTTTCGCAAGCAGCTTAGCCGCCTCGATAAACTCGTCATATCCCGCGTCCGCGTAGCCCTCGTTATTATAGACCGCGCGCCAGCATTCGACCTCGTTGGGTTTCAATATGCAGTCGGTATATTCGCCGATGTTGCAGCGGCTGTCCGCAACGACGGTAAGCCCCGCCCTTGCAAGGGCGATTATCTCATCGCGCACGCGCTTTGTTATTATGCCGAACATGAACTGATCGGCAACGCACAGCACGTCGATATTCTCGGCGACTTTTCGTAGGTTTTCAATGACCCTGTCCTCAGTCTCCTTTGATATCGGCTCATAGTTGCCGAAGTCGAGACGCGGATCCTCGTACTCAAGCTCCGATATGCCCTTTCGCATGGGCTTGCAGTAGGCGTTGGTGAAGCGGTCGGGCGCTTTGATAACAAAATCCCTGTTCATGCCGCTCTTTTCGAATATATCTTCCATGAGCATACCGCGCCAGTCGCCGCCGATAAGCGATACGGCAAAAAGCTCCTTGGGCGCGAGAGCCGCGAGATTCGCCGCAACATTTCCGCCCGCGCCGAGATAGACCCGCTCGCCGACTATCGGCAGGGGATAGTGCGGAGTCTCTCGCGAAAGCTCGGATTTTCTCATGTCCGCGTGCCAGTAGATGTCAACGCAGAAGTCGCCGATTATTCCTATTCGCGCGTTTTTTATGCCCGCGCATATTTTTTTGACCTGTTCCTTTGAAAGCATGGCTTAACCCTCGTTAAAGCTATTTAAAGCTGCTCTTTGAGCTTGTCGTAAAGTGTGGGAATTGTTATCTGATGGTCGCCCTCGAAGTGCCAACCCCAACCGCCGCGGCAGGTCGGGCGGTTGACTATATTCTTGCGCGGGCGGTAATAGTAGTTCGGATCCTCGTAGCCTATCTTGCAGCGGAAGTTGCCCAGGCGCACGAGGTCGAAGTTTGCGGTTGTTATATTAAATGTCGGATAGCCGAGATTTCGCGCTATCGAGAGCGTCTTTAAGAATACCTCGGGGCCTATGACTGCCGAGCCGAAGTTCAGGAAAACGCCGCCGTCGAGCTGCGACACGCTGTAGGCCATCTTCTTGAAGTCGATTCCGGAGCATTTGCCGATAGCTCCCATGTCGCAGGTGGGGTGCTGATGAATGATATCCGTGCCGAGCGCTATATGATAAGTTGCGGGAATGTCCAGCTTGTATGCGTTCCAAAGTATGCAGTCCTCGCGGTTGGGGAACTTTTCGGGGTGAATGTCTATGTACTCGCCGAGCGCCTCGCCGTAGCCTAAGTCGAGCTCCGCGCCGCGCTTAATTGCCTCGTTCATCCACGCGCCCGTCTGCTCCCACATTCCGAATGAGCCGTCCTCTATGGCGGTCGGCACATCCTCCGAGGTGCCGCCGAGATACGCCAGCTCAAAGTCGTGTATGCTCGTCGCACCGTTTGCGGCGATGTGCGTGATAACACCCATCTTCATCAGCTCGATGACATAGCGCGAAAGGCGGTTCTTGACAACGTGAGCGCCCATGCTCCATATTACCGGATGCCCGTTCTTGCGCGCCTTGACTATTCTCTCAACAAGCTCGTCAAAGCCCTCGTATACAAATTCCTCGTGCGGCGTGACCCCGGGAGTCATCATATTGTCTATGGTGACGAGGTTGTGCCTGTCCTCGGCGGAATATGTCTTTATTCCTGAAAAATCAAGCTGCATCTGTCTGCGAAGCATAATACCCTCTCCTTAAATCATCGTTCTTATCGGATTTTAACATATTGCTGCGGAATTTACCACAGTTTTACTAAAATTTGTTGCAAATTCCCACAAAAAGCGATACGCCCGCAGAATAACTGCGGGCGCGCCTGCTTTAGGATTATTTTTCGCTTGAATCCTTTTCGTTTTTCTCTTTTTCTTCTCTCGCGGCTCTCTTTTTCTTGATGAACGCGGGAGTTATCTTGTCGAGGGTCGCTTCGAGCTTCTGCCATTCGGCTTCGGCCTTTACCGAGTCCTCCTCAAGGCGTTTGTCCATGTCGTAGTACATGATACTGCATCCGCAGTGAGGGCAGTTGGGCTTTAAGTCGAATATTCCGAGCTTACCGCCGCATTTCGGGCATTTGCGTTCCATTTATATCTCTCCTTCCGACTTGGATATCGTCTTCGAGTTGAGCTCGCGGCGGGCGATCATCTCTTCCTGGATATCCTTGAGCTTCTTGCCCTCAAGGTCGTAGAACTTAAAGGGTATGAGCGAGATGAGCGACGCTACGGGCGGGAGTATGGTGACCAGAGCCCAGAGCCAGAAACGGGTGTTTATCTGCGGGTTTTCAACAAGCTGAAGCGAGTTGTCCGCGAGCTGAACGGTGACAAGGCCGATGACCGGGATTATGGCCGTTGCGATAGCCGTGCAGAGCGAGCCCGTGAGCTTGCTGATGAAGGTCAGCAGCGAGAACGCCATGCCCTCGTTTCTTTCGCCCGTCTTCCACTCCATGTAGTCGACCGTGTCGCCTATCATCTTTGTGGGGACGACCATGTTTATGCTCGTCAGCGAGCTGAAGATGAAGCCCTGAATCATAAGCAGCGGGACAATGACCGCCGGGTTGCGATAGAATTTCATGCCGATTAGGAAGGTGGTCGTACCGACGAGTGCCTTGAGAATAGTTGTGCGAACGACTATCTGCTTCGACGTCCATCTTCTCTCGAGAGCGGGCAGGAGGAGATAAGTCAGGAAGCCCGAGACAACGCCGGGAATGCCGATTATCGTGCCCCAGCTCGCCGCGCCGAGGGAGAATATGTAGAAATACTGCGCGAATGTGTCGGTAACTCCGCCGACGGTTGCGAGAATGTTGGAGCAGACTATGAGAAGCAGGGGCTTGTTCTTGAAAAGGAATCTGAAGCAGTCGAGAACCTTCGGCTCGTCGGAATTCTGAACCACACGCTCGCGGCAGAAGATACCGGAGAGCGAGAACAGTCCCATGCCGACAGTTCCCGCGACAATTCCCATGACAAGGAAGAGCTGGCGCATATTGATTCCGATAACGCCCTTGTTGCTCAGGTCGATGAACAGCGAGATTATGGGGGTGACGAGTCCGCCGATTATGCTCGAAATGAAGCGGGCGGAGGTGATGGCGTTCGATCTGTCGATGGGGTTCGGGGATATGGCGGCGGACAGACCCCAGAACGGAATGTCGCCTATCGTATAGAAGAACTCCCAGATGAAATATGTGACGCACATATAGACTATCTTGAGCGTCGTCGACTGAACTCCCGCGAGGAATTCGGCGCCGCCGAAGAATACGACTGTCGCTATTCCGAGCGGAATGGGCACGAACAGCAGATACGGGCGAAGCTTTCCCAAGTTTGTGCGGGTCTTGTCAACAAGGGTTCCCATCAGCGGGTCGTTGAGCGCGTCCCAGATACCCATGACGGTTATCATCGTTGCAACCGCTCCCTCGGGTATGCCGAAAACGGTTACAAGGAAGAACGTCAGCTGCATACGGACCATGTTGTAGCCGATGACCTGACCGCCGTTTGCCACGCCGTAGAGCACCGTTTCTTTTACTCCTACATAACGTTTTTCTTTCAGCCTTTCGTTGTTGGCCAATTTGATTTCCTCCTCCGTGCGCCCCGGGGCGCAAATAGTTTTGTTTTTATTTCAAGGTTTCGCATTCGCTTATGAATTTCTCAACCGCCGCCTCATATGCGCGCGGGTCGGTATAATAGCTCTGAGCGTGGACTGCGTTTTCGACCGTCAGCGTTTCTTTTTTTGTCGGGCACGCGTCGAAAAGCTCCTTTTGCATAGTCACGGGGACGAGCGCGTCCCTGCCGCCGTGGATGAAGAGTATCGGCCTTTTCGCGCTGCGCACGGCCTTTATCGGCGAAGCGTCGCGCAGGCTGTATTTGCAGATTATGCGGCAATACAGATTGAGTATGTACAGCAGGGGAAACGCCGGCAGCCCGAACGGATTTTTGAGCTGATAGGCAAATTCCTCCCATGCGCTTGTGTACGAGCAGTCGGCGATTATACCCTTTACCGCGGGGTCCTCTATCCTGTCGCTCATCATCAAAACCGTGGCGCCGCCCATTGATACTCCGAGCAGAAATATGTCAAGCTCGGGGAAATGCCCGCGGGCATAGTCTATCCAAAGAAAAGTGTCGGTCGATTCGTGCGTGCCGTAGCCTAAAAATTTTCCCTCGCTCTCGCCGCAGCCTCGGTGCTCCGGCATGAGAATGGTGTAGCCCGCTTTGTGAAAGTAAGGCGCGCAGATGCAGAATTCGCATATCCCGGAGCTGTGCGCCCCGTGGCAGGCGACTATCATGTGCCCGTTGCTCTTTTCGGGCTTTAATATGCGGGCGTATATCTTTTCACCGTTCGATGCCGAAAGAGTAACTTTTTCAAACGGCATATTTTTGAACTCTTCTTCGGCTTTTCTGTGATCTCTTGCGAAGTCGTCCTCGTTTTCCTCGCTGTCCGAGGAACGGAGCTTTATCGGCTTATACCATATTACCTGGTTGAATACGACCGCGCAGACCGCGAACATCAATATAATTACCGCCGCAAGAACAACGAGAAGAATTATCGTCACGGTCTTCATAGCTTGCACCCCTCAAAAGTCATGTCGAGTCAGACAAGCACCATTATACGGGAACAAATCTCAAAAAGCAAGCTATATAAAAGCAAATTAAACATAAAATAATATTACATATCTAAATTTATATTAATTTTTCATAGATTTTACGGTTTTTTGCTTAACTACAGATAAAATGTACTCTTTTTTATATAAAAAATACCTTTACTCCGTGAAAGCCATGATATACTCTAAATATAATAGAAAAATTATATGCACTTTTCACATAGGAGCGTTGAGATGAAGTTTGATATAAACGAAAAAAGAAAATATCAGACGGTTGAGGGCTTCGGAGCGAGCGGCGCATGGTGGGCTCAGATAGTCGGAAATTGGACTCATGAGGACCCCGTCAGCGGCAAGCCGGTCAGAGACAGAATAAGCGAGCTGCTTTTCAGCAAGACCGAGGGCATCGGGCTCAACATCTACCGCTATAATATCGGCGGCGGGTCGAAGCACAGCGGACGCGGCACGTTCAGCCAACCCGCAAGAGCGACGGAGTGCTTTGAGACGGCGCCCGGCGAATACGACTGGTCACGCGACTCGGCGGCTGTCTATATGCTGCGCCGTGCCGTAGACGACGGCGCCGATAACGTGATTTTCTTTGTCAACTCTCCCATAGAGCGCCTGACCAACAACCGCAAGACGCAGCTCAACAAGAATCAGATATTCAGAGAGAACATAAAGCCGAAAAACTACCCCGCGTTCGCAAAATACTGCGCCGATGTTGCGGAGCATTTTATCGGCGAGGGTATACCTATTAAATATATATCTCCCGTCAACGAGCCGCTTTGGATATGGAACGGCGGGCAGGAGGGCTGTCATTACAGCCCCGCGAGCTGCCGCAGGGTGTTCCGTGCATTCGTTAAGGAGCTGGACGGCAGAAAAAAACTCGACGGCGTTAAGCTCTCCGGCTGCGAAAACGGCGATATCCGCTGGTTCAACAAGAGCTATACCCGCGCCGTGCTGGGCGATCCGCTCATTCGCACGCGCCTTGACGCGCTCGATATCCATTCCTATTGCCTGCATGTGCCGCTCCCGCTTTTAAATGACAGAGTGGCTTTTCTTCGCCGCTTCGCAAAGTGGATGGACAAAAAATATCCGGGCGTACCCGTAAATATGAGCGAATGGACTCATATGCAGGGCGGGCGAGACAGGGGAATGGATTCGGCACTCGTTACGGCGAATGTGATGTATGAGGATTTATCCGTTTTGAATGTCGTTTCGTGGCAGCACTGGATAGCCGTGTCCGAGGTCGATTACTGCGACGGGCTGATATACATAAACCTTGACGATAAATCGTTCGAGATGACCAAGCGCTACTACGTTACGGGCAACTTCTCGAAGTATGTCCCCGCGGGCTCTGTCCGTGTCGACGTCTCCTGCGATGACCCGGAGCTTCGCCTGCTCGCGTTTAAATATGACGGCGGCTGTGCGGCCGTAGTGATAAACGGCACGGAAAAAGAAAAAGAGCTGAGCCTGCCGGAGCAGTACTCAGCCGTTAAGCTTGTGGTCACAGACGATGACAGCGACCTGTGCGAATATGATATTTCGGGCTCCGAGCGTATAAAACTGACGCCGAGGTCTGTGACGACGGTTATTTTTCGCTGAGCTCTGATTTGAGCTTCTTTCTGTATTGATTCGGCGACATACCGTATGCTTTCATAAAAGCCTTTCTGAAATGGCTGCGGTCGCAAAAGCCGATAAGCGAGCTTATGGTGTCTATTGTGAGGTCTGTGCTCTTTAGAAAATATTCGGCCGAGGAGAGCTTGCATTGCATATGATACTGCGAGGTCGATATGCCGTATTTTTTGATGAACAGGTCGTTCATCGTGCTCTGCGAAATGCCGAATTTCAGCGACAGGTCTCTGTTCGTCAGCCTCTCATTGCACTGCTTTTCGATATATTTTTTGATGTCGAGAACGACATTGTCCGCAGTCTTGATATAAGGTCTGTCCTCCCTGCTCTGTCTGTTCGCGGGGACGGCCGTCGCCATTTCGAATATTATTGCGTGAACGAGGAGCATCAGCTTCTTCTCGTTGTCGAGCATATCCCTGCCGAGCGCGGTCTGCTTTATCTGGCTGTAATACGATGTGATATCCAGGTGCTTTATGTATACCTGTCTGTCTATGCCGTAGAAGTCGAGCCACCTGTCGACCATGCTCCCGTATACGGTGACCCACCTTTGAATAGGGATTTTTCTCGTCGGAGTAGTAGGAGTAGCCGCTGCCCTGCTTTATTATGTAGCAGTCGCCCTTTTCAACCGTAGTGACCGTCCCGTTGTGCTCGATATATCCCACTCCGTCGGTGACGCATTCTATTATCGTGTTCGAGTTCTCCTTGAGCGAGATGATGTAGTCGGCATCGGGATAGAGCCTGCCGAAGGAATGAAGGTGAAAGAGATCGCTGTTCTGATTTTTGTCATATAAATACATTTCTTCGTTGAATATAGGCATACCGTCACCCTTTTTACCCATGTGCCAAAATTTTATACTCTTTTATATTAACATATTAAACTCACATTCACAAGGGGGAATATGGCTGTGAAAATCGCCGGAAAAGTCAAATCCGCTCTTTATTCGGTCAAAAAATACTGGAGCAAACCGCCGAAGGATCGGTACATGACTTATAAGGAAATAGTTTCGATGTCTGTTGGAGGCATAGGCGTCAGATTTATAGTCTGGTGCGTGTCCGGCATGATAGTCTGCGTGGGCAATACGCTTATAGGCAACACTATCGGTATCGACCCGGGCGCTATCTATGTCATCTACATAATCAGCGTCCTTTCGGGCTTCCCGCTGACCGCGCTGCGCGCCAAAATGATAGACAATACGCGCAGCATGAAGGGAAAGTACCGCCCGTATCTGATAAGCATGGGTATACCGACGGTTCTTCTCGGCGTCGGCTTCGTGTGGATGCCGTATGAGCGTATGTCGCTGACCTGGAAGTGCATAGTCGTTCTGCTTTTCAACATCGGCTTCCAGTTCTTCTATAACTTTATGGTCGACGCTTACGAGAGCCTTATAAACGTTGTTTCTCCCAATTCGATAGAGCGCTCGGACGTGCTCTCGATAAGAAGCATCGTTGAGAATCTTTCCCCGTCGATAGCGGGCATATTCCTGCCTGTGGTGGCGAAGCTCATAACAAATGAAAATACCCTTTACGATATGCGCGTGGTCAGGGCGTTCTATCCTCCCATGATAGTCATAGGCTTCCTGATATCGCTGCTCGTCTATGTCAATGTCGAGGAGAAGATAGTTCAGGCAAAAACGCACGTTATCCGCATTAAGTTTATGGACGCGTTAAGAGCGATAGCGCGCAACAAGTATTTCTGGGTAATTTCGCTCGCCGGCTGGATAGGCTTCCTCGAGGGCTCGTTCAACAGTATTCTCGGCTGGATGTATAACTATCAGGAGGCGTGCTCCGCCGGTCAGTATGCGGTGATAACCGCGCTGTGGGGCAACGCCTCGTTCTGGCCGAATCTATTTGCGCCGTTCCTTATCAGAAAGTACGGAAAGAGAAAAATACTTGTCACGACGAATCTTCTGAATATCGGCTTTATCCTGCTGATGCTTCCGATAGTCAGGCAGACGGGAAAGCCCGGAATAATATGGCTCCTGCTCGCCTGCATATTCGTCAACCAGTTCATGACGTCATTCGGCCATCTTCTCAATCCGAGCATCCAGGCCGACATAAGAGACTATCAGCAGTATAAGACGGGCGAGAGAATAGACGGAATGTTTGCCGCGGTCGGCCTTATAGGCAGCATTATAACGCTCGCCACCGGCTCGGTGCTCCCGACTATATACGAACGTGCGGGTCTCAACCGCACAGTCGCCCTGTCGCTCGGGCTTGACGGCTCGAATGTCTATGACGTTCTCTATAACCGCGATTACTTTGTTCAGATAAGCAGCGTGCTTGTTATGGCGTCCGTTGTCGGCGCAGCGCTCAATGTTATCCCGTTCTTCTTCTATGACCTCAGCGAGCTCAAACAGAAGGCTATGGTCAAGGTGCTCAAGATAAGGGCGCTGTTCGAGGACTACGGAAACAAAGTCTATTCGGACGAGGCGCTTGTTGAGACAGTCAATATAATAAGAGAGGCCAATGAATATGCCGACCGCGAAATGAACATCCTGTCCACGGAAGGCATTCAGCAGGCGAAAAAGACCCATGACAAGGCCCGCATAAAAGCGGCAAAAGAAGAATATAAGCGCCTGAAAGAGGAGAACGAGAAGATAGAGATAGCTCGGTTCGTCCTCGAGGAGCTTAACCGCTTCAACACGCCCGAGGGCATGGAGGATCTTGAAATCGCGCGCAAGATAAGCGCGGCGGGACTCGACGGCTTCATGACCGCAACAGACCTTAAAAAGAGCGATATCAGGCGTATGCCCAAGTCAACCGTGCAGCAGAGAGAGCGCAGAAAAGATTTGATGAGACTTGTGGGCGATATCAAAATAGCGCGCAAGACTACCGCAAAATATTATCCCGACGGCATAAAGCCGTTTGACAGCTCTGTTTTCGACGGACTTTTCAAGAGCGAGGATGAGGCGGAGCTCAACATGAAGCGTGTTACGGACGGTTTAAAGCGCGCCAAGGAGACAAACGACAAGGCCGCTGCCGAGAGTCTCAAGGCGGAGCTCAAGCAGATAAGCTTTGAAAAGCGGCAGGTTCAGATAGCGATAAAGAAAGCGACCGACGAAAATTCGCTTTACTACAGAGCCGCAAAGCCGTATATCGACTCGGTGAAAACCATCACCCAAAGCGAGAATTACAGCCACTGCGAGGAGCTGTTTGCCCTCTACGACGAGGCGAAGGCGCGCGTCGAACAGCGCGAAAGAGAAGAAGCGACAATCTGATATATCAAAAGAACTCCCGGTGCAAGAAGCATCGGGAGTTTTGCCGTATATCAATGTTTCGCAAAGCAGAAAAAACCGCGCCGCTTACGCTCGGCGGCTCTGCGCTTCGGGGGGAGAATAAAAGAAGGGGTCTCGCAAGTGCTGAACATGCCTTAGCCCACAGTCTACGCCCAAGACGCCTCATGCGCTCGCCCCTTCCGAATAAAAATATAACACGGCGAAAAAACGAAGTCAAGCGTTGCACAAAATATTTTGAGCAAAGAGCAATATAACGGACTGTGCAAGTGCGAGAAATTTCTTTGCCGCACCCGCGGTGAAATAATCTCTCGCCGCTGCAGGGATTTATTTCGTTGAAAAAAGCACCTGCAAAACACAAGCGCTTTTTCTGGTGCGGATAACAGGGATCGAACCTGCATGGTTGCCCACCGGATCCTAAATCCGGCGCGTCTGCCAATTCCGCCATATCCGCATATATGCCGAGCTGTCTCGGCTTTTGACTGCTCTATTATAGCAAGGTCGGCGACCGTTTTCAAGTTTTTCGCATAAGGAGCCGTAAAAAATAAAAAAAAGCTTGCTTTTTTGCCGGCAATCTGCTATCATATCATCTGTTACCGAGTAAAAAAGGAGGTGCGACACATGGCAAAATGCGAATATTGCGGTAAGGATGTGTCTTTCGGCATCAAGGTTTCCCATTCTCACAGACGTTCAAACAGAACCTGGAAGCCCAACATTAAAAGGGTCAAGGCTATAGTGAACGGCTCTCCCAAGAGAGTTTATGCATGTACTCGTTGCCTTCGTTCCGGCAAAGTTACACGCGCTGTCTGATGACCGAAGAATATTCGTTGGCTGTCGCATACGGCGCAGACCAAAGAGCAAAAACATTTAAGCCACAATTCACAGTTGAGAATGTGAATCGTGGCTTTTGTTTTGCCGTTTGTTTTGCTCTTTGGTCTGCATCCGAATGCGGCAGCCGATTTTTACTTTGATCCCTTGCATTTTTTGTTTCAAAACATAATACATTTATATATCATATTGAATCATAACATAAGCCGCCTGAGTTTATGACATAATTGTAAACTTTGGAAAAAGGTATTGATTTTTGTTTCAAATGGGTTTAGAATATGAATTAGCACTCGGGGATGTAGAGTGCCAAAACAATTTTTAGGTTAGCATTTTTTATAATTTCAGGAGGAATCGATATGAAAATCAAACCGCTTGCAGACAGAGTTGTTGTCAAGCCTGTCGAGGTTGAAGAAACTACGAGCAGCGGCATTATCCTCGCCGCTTCCGCACAGGAGAAGCCCCAGGTTGCCGAGGTAGTTGCCGTAGGTCCCGGCGGACTCGTTGACGGCAAAGAAGTTGAGATGTACGTCAAGGTCGGCGACAGAGTCATAACCGGCAAGTATTCCGGCACCGAGGTCAAGCTCGACAAAGAGGAATACACCATAGTCCGTCAGAGCGACATTCTCGCTATCGTAGAATAATCGGAGGTAATTCATCATGGCAAAACAAATTATTTACGGTGAGGAAGCCCGCAAGGCTCTCCAGGCCGGTATCGATAAGCTCGCCAATACAGTTAAGATCACGCTCGGCCCCAAGGGCAGAAATGTTGTCCTCGACAAGAAGTACGGCGCTCCGCTCATAACCAACGACGGCGTTACGATCGCCAAGGATATCGAGCTTGAGGATTCTTTCGAGAACATGGGCGCCCAGCTCATCAAAGAAGTCGCCACAAAGACAAACGACGTCGCCGGCGACGGCACCACCACCGCCACCCTGCTCGCTCAGGCACTCGTGCGCGAGGGCATGAAGAACGTCGTTGCGGGCGCAAACCCGATGGTCATCAAGAAGGGCATTCAGAAGGCCGTTGACGCAGCCGTTGAGGCTGTTAAGTCCCACTCGAAACCCGTAAACGGCACCGAGGATATAGCAAGAATCGCCACCATCTCCTCCGCAGATGAGGACATCGGCAGAATCATCGCCGACGCTATGGAGAAGGTCACCGCCGACGGCGTTATCACCGTTGAGGAGTCGAAGATTGCGCAGACCGAGGCAGAGGTTGTCGAGGGTATGCAGTTCGACAGAGGCTATATCTCTCCCTACATGGTAACAGACACCGACAAGATGGAGGCCGTCATTGACGACGCTCTCATCCTTATCACCGACAAGAAGATTGCAAGCATTCAGGATCTTCTTCCCCTGCTTGAGCAGATTATGCACGCGGGCGGAAAGCTCATCATAATCGCCGAGGATATCGAGGGCGAGGCTCTTTCGACTATCCTTGTCAACAAGCTTCGCGGCGTGTTCACCTGCGTGGGCATCAAGGCTCCCGGCTTCGGCGACAGACGCAAGGAGATGCTCCAGGATATCGCCATTCTCACCGGCGGCAAGGTCATCACCTCCGACCTCGGCCTTGAGCTCAAGGATACTCAGATTGCCGATCTCGGCCGCGCACGTCAGGTCAAGGTCTCCAAGGAGAACACCATTATCGTTGACGGCGCAGGCGACAAGGACACTATCAAGTCCAGAGTCAACCAGATTCGCACCCAGATTGAGAACACCGCTTCCGACTATGACAGAGAGAAGCTTCAGGAGCGCCTTGCAAAGCTTGCGGGCGGCGTAGCGGTCATCAAGGTCGGTGCAGCTACCGAGACCGAGATGAAGGAGAAGAAGCTCCGCATCGAGGACGCTCTTTCGGCCACAAAGGCGGCTGTTGAAGAGGGCTCCGTTGCAGGCGGCGGCGTCGCACTGCTCAACGCTATCCCCGCAGTCAAGGCTCTGCTTGACAGCACCGAGGATTCCGACGAGAAGACGGGCGTGAAGATCGTTCTCAAGGCTCTTGAGGAGCCCGTTCGCCAGATAGCCTCCAATGCGGGTCTTGAGGGTTCGGTTATCATCAACCACATCATCGAGTCCGGCAAGGTCGGCTACGGCTTTAACTTCGCTACCGACGGATATGTCGATATGTTCGAGGCCGGCGTTGTTGACCCGACAAAGGTCACCCGTTCCGCTCTCCAGAATGCCGCTTCCGTTGCGGCGATGGTTCTGACCACCGAGAGCCTTGTCACCGACAAGCCCGATCCGGCTGCAGACGCGGCAAACGCCGCAGCTATGGCTGCACAGGCCGGCGGCGGAATGTATTGATCCAAAGCCTGAAAGTTAATTTGAGCCGCTCGGGGAAAGCCGAGTGTCCGTAAAACAGATTCAGTCCCGACAGTTTAGTGCCTGTCGGGACTTTTTGTATGCATTGAAGCCTTGTGAGATGATTAAAGAGCTTGACAAGCAGGGGTTTGCAGAGGCATTTCAAGTGATACACCGTATGGGTAAGCTTTGTTCGCCCGCAAAAATACAGCGGCTGACGTATATTGAACCGTGTAGTGGCGGATATCATCCGCCCGCGGGGTTTGCGGGATTTTTTGGCGATTCATTT
>OKSB01000679.1_pt1 | contig 36738 bp, 59 predicted proteins | sample 1601171 | NCBI WGS metagenome assembly OKSB01 (sample SAMEA3541496, study PRJEB24748) | human gut metagenome | biome: human gut; feature: human-associated habitat; material: faeces | place: China | collected 2012 | reverse complement strand
AATCCGGGGTGAGTATTAGCGGGAGAAAACCGTTTCTCTGCTCGTTGGCTCATATGTGGACGCGCACTTTGAAGGGACGTTGGATCTGTTCCGCGCGCAGAACCCGGAAATCTTCACAAAGCAGGGGGAACTTCGAGCGAATTTCAAGCAGGCGGAAGAAATTATCCAGCGTCTGGAGAGGGACCCGCTCTTTATGGAGTATATGTCCGGGCATCCTCAGGTCATTCTGGAAGGAGAACTGTTCGGATACCAGTGGAAGATTAAAATGGACAGCTACCATCCGGGAGAAAAGATTGTCGATTTGAAAGTGATGAAAGACTTTGCGCCAATCTGGGTGGAAGGCGAGGGAAAAATTCCCTTTGTGGAAGCCTGGGGATATGATCTGCAGGCTGCGGTTTATCAGGCGATTGAAGGAAACGGACTGCCCTTTTATATCGCTGGGGCAACAAAGGAAAAGGTGCCGGATCTGGGAATTTTTGAAATCCCTCAATACAGTATGGATACGGCGCTGAAACTGATTGAGGCAAAGATTGACCGGTACGCGGATATCAAAGCCGGACTGGAACCGGCGCGACGCTGTGAGCATTGCGATTACTGTAAACAGACCAAAGTTCTCACGGGACCGGTATCCTATTTGGAGGGTTACGATGCATAAAATATTTATTCACGGGAGACTGGCAAGAGATCCGGAGCTAAAGGAGATTGATACAAAAAATGGATCTTCAAAGGTCTGCAACTTTACCGTTGCGTCAGATCGGCAGTATGGAGAAGAAGCGGACTTTTTTGACTGCGCCATGTTCGGAAAGCGGGCGGAAGTGATTGAGAAGTTCTTTCAAAAAGGCAGTGAGATTGTCGTATCTGGTGAAATGCAGAAGCAGAAATATAAAAACAAAGATGGAGAAAATCGATATAACTGGAAATGTATCGTCAATAATTTTGATTTCTGTGGAAGTAAAAAGGAACGGTCAGGTGACCCCGACGTACCGGAAGGATTTGAGGCAGTGAACGATGAAGAAATTCCATTCTAAAGGAGGCGACAGATGCAGATACAGATTGACAGCAGAGAAAAAAGCCGGGCGATCCAAAAAATCGTGGCGGAGTTTGAGCGGCAGAATGTAAAGTACTTTGTCAGTAAGCTCTATGTGGGGGATTACATCAATCTGGAACGTCCTCTGGTTATTATCGACCGGAAACAAAATATCGCGGAGATCGCCCAGAACGCTACAAGCGATCATAAGCGAATGAAGCGAGAACTGGAGCGTCTGGATGAAATGGGTGCCAAGATGTACTTCCTGATTGAGCAGGACCGCATTGACGGAAAGCCAATTTCCGGGCTGGAAGATATTATGCTGTGGGAGCCGAAATTCGGAGCCATTATCGGAGAGCGGGTCTATCGAATCCTGCGGGCATGGCAGCACAAGCACAATGTGGAGTATGTGTTCTGCAGCAAGCGAAACACAGGAAAAGAAATTCTCCGCCTGCTGGGGACGGAATCATGAAGAATGACCTGGCAAAGAAAATCACTGAAGCACTCAAACTCAGAAACGTGATGGAATTCTACGGCGTGAAATTCAACGGAAGGGGATTTGCTCTTTGCCCCTTCCATGACGAAAAGACCGCCAGCCTGAGCATTAAAAACGAGCACTATAAATGCTTCGGCTGTGGAGCGTATGGCGGGGTCATTGACTTTGTGATGGAATCGTACGGAATTAGCTTTCGACAAGCGCTTGTAAAACTGGATAGCGATTTTCATCTTGGACTAATCGGAAAAGAACCGGATTATCGAACCCGTCAGCAGATAGCTGAAAACAGGCGCATAGAGAAACGATATCAGGAGCATCAAGAAGAATTACATCAAAACTATTTAACCCTCTGTACGGTCCATGCAGTGCTGTTTCGTCGGTACTGTAACGGCGAAGAGTGGTTAAAAGACATGATAGAAAAGCTGGACATCCTTCTGGACGATTTCAGCGGAGAGGAGGCGAGGCTGTGGGAGATGGCAGTCAGGAAATGACCGTCTACACAAAAGAGGACTTTACAGACGGAACCGCCCCTTTCGAGGAGGTATATGCAAAGAGAGACAATCCATTTGAATATGAGCGGGCAAAAAACAAAATGGCTGAAGTGGCAAAGATGGCAGGGGTCAGCAATTTTAAGAAACTGTTTGACGGATACTGCAAGACCATGCGGAAGGTGAAAGACCCGGACTATGTGGATAATGCAAGTGATTTTGAAGGACAGGAAATTGAACTGAATACCGGCCCCTGGATGGCAGATGATTCAGGAATCACCAGGGAGGGTTATATGGGTGAAATTGTAGCCTGCGTACATCCGATTTTGCCGGTCAAGCGTCTGGTAAATATCGACACCGGGATTGAAAAACTGGAATTGGCTTATCGAAAAGGAAAACAGTGGCGAAAGATGATTTTTGACCGCCGGCAGATCGCCAGCGCAAGTTCGATTGTAGGGCTGTCTGATTATGGTGTGGCGGTAACGAGCGAAAACGCGAAATACCTGGTGCAGTATCTGCACGACGTGGAAAATCTAAACTATGACAAAATCCCGGAATCAAGTTCCGTGTCTCGTCTTGGGTGGATCGGCGAGGAGGGATTTGCTCCGTATGTCGAGAATCTTGTGTTCGATGGAGACATTGCTTTCAAACATTTCTTTGAAAGTGTCGGGACACGGGGGAACTTTGAGAAGTGGAAAGAGGCAGTCAAGACCATTCGGGCAGAAGGAAATGTCCCGGCGAAAATCTTAGTTGCAGCTTCCTTTGCATCGGTCTTAGTAGGCCCCTGCAACTGCCTGCCTTTTTTCGTCCATCTGTGGGGTGGTACAGAGTCCGGAAAGACAGTCGGTTTGATGCTGGCGGCGTCGGTCTGGGCGAATCCGGAGATGGGAAAGTATATTCATACGTTTAACAGTACTGCGGTGGCGCAGGAACTTTCCGCAAGTTTCGTGAACTCGCTGCCGCTGATTCTGGACGAACTACAGATTGTGAAAGATAAAAAAGATTTTGACCAGCTCATTTATCAACTCTCAGAGGGGGTGGGCCGAAACCGGGGACAAAAGTCAGGGGGATTACAGAGAACGGGAACCTGGAACAACTGCATTATCACAACGGGAGAGCAGCCAATTTCAAATAGCCATTCCGGCGGCGGAGCGATTAACCGAATTATCGAAATCAGCTGTGAAGATACCAAAATCTTTAAAGACCCTGCAGGGCTGGTGGAAGTGATTCGAAAAAACTATGGACATGCTGGAAAGCTCTTTGTGGATGCGCTTATGGAAGAGAGGCGGATGGATCTTGCAAAAGCCACCCAGAAAGGACTCTATAAAGAATTGACAGAGACGGAAATTACCGAAAAGCAAGCTCTGGCCGCCAGCCTTATCCTGACCGCGGACGCATTGATCGACGATTTGATTTTTAAAGACGGGAACGGACTTGCTGTAAAAGAGGTGGCACAGTTCCTGTCGACGCATGAAGAAGTCTCCGTGAACCTGAAAGCCTATGAATGGTTAATGGAGTGGCTGGCACAAAACAGTGCGCGATTCGACGAAGAACAGGAGAAAATGCCGGATATCTGGGGAAAGATTTCTTACGGATCCGCAGCAGTTATCCGCAGCGTCTTTAACAAGGCTTGCACAGAAAACGGATTTAATCCAACTGCATTTTTAGCATGGTTGAAACGAAACGACAAGCTGGAATTGCAAAAAAACGGGAAAGGATATACAAAGTCAGTCAAAATCAATAAAATCGCCTGTCACTGTGTCGTGATTAAGCAAATTGAGGGGCAGGTGGAAGGATTTGAAGAAATGGAAACAAGTGGTCGCACGTTTGAAAGTGAGGAATCGCATTGAAATTTCAACGGTTTGTAGAAAATGGAAATAAATACCGGTACGAACCAAAGTTGTACCGCGTACCCTTTGCAATTACTGGATTACAGCGATTAAAAGGTGTCGGTACGACCGGTACAACCACTTTTACTAAAGCTTATATAAGACTCTATATGTAGTGGAAACAATTACCAGTATAGATAGAGTGCCTATATAGGTTGTTAAAAATCGTCGTACAAGTCGTACCATCGCTATAACGGTTGAAAAATCAACACTTATATAGTACGACTGTATTTCGTACCGATTCGCACCATTCGTACCAAAGGAGATAAAAAATGAATATGAACGCTTTAAAAGAAATTATATCGGATTTAGTCGATAAAAAAAAGACATCCACAATAAAAAATCACGGATATGCACACAGCGATCACGAAGCGCTGGCATTGTTACGCGAGGAAATTTGTGAAGCACAATCGGAAATAAAACTGATTACAATATGGGAAGTGGCTCTGAAACAAAGCGTGTATCGAGATGAATGTCATCAATATTCAAAGCTTGTAAATGAAATCAAGCAGAAGGCAATCAATGGAGCCTGCGAACTGATTCAGGTGGCAGCTATGTGTGACAAGTTCAAAGAGAGTAGGGAGGTGCGAGAAAGTGAAGCAAAAGCGTAGACCAAAAAAAACCTACTCAGACAAAGAAATTGAACGCATAAAACGCACGGCGCGGGCGAGCGGTGTCAGCGACACAATTCTACTTTGCATCGCAGTAATGGCAGATACATTAAGGCTAAATGAGGACCAGATTATTGAGTCTGCGAAGGATTTAGAGAACTGGGCAAGGCATTTAGAAGAACACGCGATACAGCTTAGAGATGTAGCGGAGACAATAGAGGCGCATACAGGGCTTAGGTTTGCAGGATTGAGGTGGGAGAAATGAAATATTATATGGCCGTAACGGCAGACGAATATGAACTTCCAGTCTGCGTCTGCAAGAACGTGATTGAGCTATCAAAACGATATGAAATGACGGAAAAAACGATACGCTCATACTTGTCACGCGGGACAGTACGGAAAAAAGAAGGCGTGAAGTTTATTAGAGTAATAACGGAGGAACAATGAAGAACTGGGAATACAACAACGAATATACAGACAGTCCAAAATCACTTGAACAGCAGGCGATTGAAAATTTTACAGAAACGATATTGCTTGCAATATCAAGTAAGCAACAAGCAAGTTACAAGCAAATAAAAGATGCCTTTGGTGAATTTGATTTTTATGAGCATTACAAGAAAACTTATGACTGGTTAAACAGCGAACACAATTAAGTTGCATCAAGTTGCAACCACTTCCCCGCAGGCAGTTCAACGCAAAAAAGAAAGGAAAAGCATCCCCTTTTATTCTAATGTCTGCGGGGAGAAAGGAGGGTAAAATGGCAAGAGAACGAGTAAATAACATAGATTTTGACGAAATTAAAAAAATTGCATCAAAAAAAGGATTAACTTTTAGAACGTTAAGCGAAAAAATCGGGTTTGAACAAACATATCTCACACACAGACGGCAAATGGGCTGGCTATGGAGCAATACGGTAGAATTAATCGCAATGATTTTGGAAGTTGATAAACACACGTTGTTAAAGACAGAGCCGCAAAAAGCAGAATCTAAAGAAACAGAAAAAGGAACTGGAATGAATCAATATATCATCGAGCAATTCGGAGAATTGCAGGCGGCAATATCTATGCAGACGAAGATGATTAACAACCTGATTGATGATCTGATCGTCCTACACAGAGAGATTAAGCAATATAAAGATCGATAGTGCGGGGAGAATGGAGGGACTATGAGGATTATCAGAGTGTTTCCACGAAAAACAAGTTATACACCAGAGGATCAATACGTATTTATAGGGCCTCCGCCGATGCGCATTTTTATACCTGACCATGACGAGGTGCATGTATCCTGCGCCTTTACGTGGGATAAAGAAACCTGCCAGGAACTGGCGTACCAATGGATGGCGGCTACAAACAAACCGGTCAGACTTGGCGGTCCTGCGTTTGGAAGCCCAGCGGAAGATTTTATCCCAGGGCTGTACATGAAGCCAAATATAATTTTTACGACACGCGGCTGCAATAACACCTGCCCGTGGTGTATTGTCCCAAAGCTGGAGGGGCGGCTGAAGGAACTGCCGATACATCAGGGAAACTGGATTCAGGATAATAACTTTCTTCAGGCAAGCAAAACGCACAAAGAAAAAGTATTCGATATGCTCCGGGGACAAAAGTCCATTTGTTTCAAGGGCGGACTGGAGGCCGACTTAGTAGATGATCACTTTATCAGTCACATAACAAGCTTAAGAATCAGGGAATTATGGCTTGCATGCGATACAGACTCCGCTATTCCGGCTTTTCGCAAATCCTGTGAAAAGCTGAGAAAAGCGGGATTTAACCGAAATAAACTGAAGTGCTATGTTCTTTCAAGAGGCGAAGATATGGATGCAGATGAAGCAAGGTGCCGAGCAGTGTATGAGGCGGGGGCAATGCCGTTCATGCAACTGTACCGGGATTTTTCAGACAAAAAGACAGAATACAGCGTGAAATGGAACCGGTTCGCTCGACAATGGCAACGTCCGGCAGCAATTAAGGCACACATGGAAAAAGGTACAAGTTGGGAGGACTATGGAACGTGAACGGAGGGACCATGAACGATTTAATCCGAAGAAAAGACGTAGAGCAGATGCTAAAAGACTTAGGCGGCTGTGATGCGAGCGATAAAGAGGCGGCGGGCTGGGACAATGCCATTGATGCCGCGATGGAGGGATTAAGAAAGGTTGAGAGTGCGGATAAGTGGATTCTGTGCAGTGAGAGACTGCCGGATGAGGAAGCGAGACGGTATATCCTCAATAATCTGGACGGGATTGGATATCTGTATCCGTGTCTACTTACATATCGAAGCCCAAATACAGAAAAAGTACATGCGGTTCGATTTTATTACGACATTGACATGCAGTGTTTTGTAAATCATGGGGAAAAAATGTGCGAGAAAGCCAGATGTATTGCCTGGAAGCCACTACCGGAGCCATACAAGGAGGACTTAGATGATAGATGAAAAGAAATTAATAGATGCTATAGAAACGTATGCGAAAGATAAAACAGACATTGGTTATTGGTATGATAGGCTGTGGGGAATGCGCATGGCTATAGAGATTATCAATCAGCAGCCGAAAGTCGGAGAATGGATTCCGTGTAGTGAGAGATTACCAAAAGTGCCACAGAATATAGATGACGATGACTGTCCGGAATTTAATGTCATGATTAAAGGTGTTAGTGCAGCAACAACACTTAAGTATAGCCCAGATGGCGCATGGTTTGATGATTTAGGGCAGGTATATGAGGTGATAGTGTGGATGCCATTACCAGAACCGTGGAAGGGAGATTTAAAATGACACCTTATGATTTTATTAAAGATGCAACAATAGAAGAAATTGCAGAAGTACTATATGAATATTATCAAATCGGAACGATAGAAGAATGCCAAGAAATGAAAAGGAAAATGGAGCAAAATAGATGGATTGGATGCAATATACAGTTATATTCATTGTTACGGGTGTGATATGGATTTTATGCCAGATAGTGATATTGCAAGAAATGTATTAGAAGCGTGGAACAGAAGATTGGAGAAAGAGGAAGAATAATGGATATAGTTGAAATAATGAGAGAGTATGAAAGAATGTGTAGTATAGGGTGTGGCGACTGCGGACTAAGACAGGAATTTAACAGAATGGACAAGTCATGCGAAATTTTTATCAGGACAAAGCCAGAAAAGGTTGTAGAGATTATAGAAAAATGGGCATGACGAATTTAACAAGATAGATAGGAGCATAGAAATTATAGCGTGGCAATATCAGCCGGAGCCGTGGAAAGGAGAATGATATGGATGCAGTAAAATTTTTGAAAGAAGCTTTAAGGTTTTGTAAAAACCAGCCAAACTGTGATGCTTGTGAATTATTAAATGAAAAAATGATGTTTACATGTGCACTTAACATTTCTGAAGATTCAATGAGCGCAAAAGACCCCGAAAAAGTGGTTGAGATTATAAAAAGATGGTCAGCTGAACACTCGATCAAGACGAGACAGGATATGATCATAAAGGAGTTTCCGAATATCGAAATGATAGGGGATTTCATAGATTTGAGACCATGCGACATGGACCCGGAGATTAATTGTCCGGACGGGACTAATGGATGTACAGAATGCAAAAAAAGATACTGGCTTACGGAGGTAGAATGATGCGATACGAACGGCTAAAGACCGGCGATATCTTTGCAGATTTGTTCGGTGTATACATAAAAACGGACTTCGGACCCGCCGTCAACTTGAAAAGCGGAAAGCCTGCAATGTTCGAGGTCAGGGAGGAAGTAGAAAAGCGGTGCTGCGGGACCTGCTGCCATTACAGGACCAGGCGATGTGCAAACGGGGACAGCGGAAATGTAGGTGAAACTGTAGATCGGTTATGGAGATGCAAGGAATGGGAGGGATTACTTTGAAGAATAGAGATAAATATAAAAATGAATTAGTTAAAGTGTGTAAAAAAGGAGAATTAATGCAATTCTTTAATGACTATGTGGTTCCTGCATACGAGTGCGGCAACTATGAAGTTATAAATGCAGAAAAAGTTGCATTATTAACCGCACTCTGGCTCGATGAAGAATATCAGGCACCGGAAGTGGGCTGGAGCAAGGTTGCTGTGGATACGCCGATACTGGTAAGCACGAACGAAGAAAACTGGAGCCGCAGGCATTTTGCAGAATACCGCGATGGGACAGTGTATGCATTTAAGGATGGTGCAACATCGTGGACAACAAACTTAAAAACTGAATGGCCATATGCCAAGCTGGCAGAGCCGCAGGAATAGGAGGGTAGAAATGGATTTTGAAAATTTGGCAGTGACATTAGTAAAATTTCAAAAGTCACTCAAGGCAGCAGGTGCATCTGAAGAATTCGCGATTAGTATGTGTTCAATGTTCGTGACAGCTTGTGTTAATGCATTGCTTGCAACGTATAAAAAATAAAAACAGGAGGAGAAACGTGAGGGACTATTATTTAAAAAACAGCGATATGCCAGAGGATTTGTACAGACACACCCTCTGGATGATCAAAGGATACGACCGGATGAAAGAAGAATACGATAACGCGATATGGGATAGTCCCGAACCGCCAGACGGGCAGCCAAGAGGAGGTAACACGGGCGATCCGACATCCAGAGAGGGAATGAAACGCGCGGAGCTGTTCCGGAAGCTGCAGGCGATTGAGCAGGCGAAGATTTCTATTCCGAATGATTATCGAGAGGGGGTATGGAATAACGTGTTGTATAAGGTTCCATATCCAGAAGGTGCTCACAGAAAAACATGGTGGCAATACAAGGTTGCATTTATTAAATGTGTTGCTCGCAACATGTATTGGATTTAGTACAAAAAAGGTAACATGGGGGCAAAGATGGTAACCCTGGGGCATAAAAAGTTTGATATTATGATAGTGAGTAAAAAAAGATAAAAGGCATTTGATGTCCTCCTGATACTTTAACATAACGGCAGAAGCTCCTCCGAGTGGGGAGTTTTTGTTATACAGAAACAGCAAAGAAAGGGGTGAGCCTGTATGGCAAAGTATCAGCAGTGGATTGAGCCGGAAGGCTTGCTGAAAATGGAAGGGTGGGCCAGAGACGGCCTGACCGATGAGCAGATAGCAGAGAATATCGGAATCACTGCAGCGACTTTATACGAGTGGAAAAAACGGTTTTCTGATATTTCTGAGGCCTTAAAAAAGGGCAAAGAGGTCGTGGATTTTGAAGTCGAGAATGCTTTATTTAAAAATGCGATAAACGGAGATACAACGGCTCAGATATTTTGGCTGAAAAATAGACGACCGGACAAATGGCGTGATAAGCAGAACATAGAGTTGTCCAAACCGATTGACGATACGGCAAAGGAACTTGAGGCATATTTCAATGACGATGACGAGGGATAACATAAAACGGCTGCTTAAATATAAGCCGTACAAAATCGGGCACTTTGTAGGATTTAAAGACCTGACGCCACTTCACAATGATTGGCTGAGGTCTTTTTTATATGGAAAAGACGATATCACACTACTTGCGCACCGAGGCTCGTATAAGACTACAGATTTGTCGTTATTTCTGGCGTTAAACACGATCGTCTTTCCGAACCGGAGCGTTGGTTTTTTTAGGAAGACCGACACTGACGTAGCGGAAGTTCTTAGGCAGACGGCCAAGATCTTAAAGAGCGGCGCCGTGACGGAGATTGTAAAACAGCTTTACGGTGCGGATTTAAAACTAGAAAAGGAGACAGCAAACGAAATCCACACGAATCTTTGCACGTCAGCAAAAGGCGCAAGTCAAATATTGGGGCTTGGGATTACAACCTCAATAACAGGAAAGCATGCGGACATTGTTGTCACGGATGATATCGTCAACATAAAGGACAGAATCAGTAAAGCAGAACGGGAAAGAACAAAGCTTCAGTACATGGAGCTCCAAAACATTGTTAATCGCGGCGGAAGGTTCATTAATACCGGAACGCCCTGGCACAAAGAAGATGCGATCTCTATCATGCCGAATGTCCGGAGATATGACTGCTATTCTACCGGGCTGATCAGTAGGGAAAAGCTCGAAAAGCTCAGGCGGTCAATGTCGGACAGTCTGTTTTCCGCAAACTATGAGTTGAAGCACATTGCGGACGCAAACGCGATGTTTAAAGAGCCGAAATTCACGGGAGAAACAAAAGCGTTGTTCGGCGGCCTCTCGCACATAGATGCAGCTTATGGCGGCGGCGATTCAACGGCATTCACGGCGTTCAGGGATTTGCCGGACGGCAGAATTATAGGGCTGGGCAAGAGATGGCAAAAACACGTCGATGACTGCCTTACCGAGATACAGGCGTTACAAGGCCGCTTCAGATTGGGCTCTGTGGCGTGCGAAAAAAACGCGGACAAGGGATATTTGGCGAAAGAGCTGCAAAAAAATGGGCTTTCGCCTTTTTTATATTCCGAAACGACAAATAAATTCATCAAGATATCAACATACCTCAAGCAGAATTGGGAGCGGATAGAATGGCTTACGGAAACCGATCCGGAATATATCAATGAAATTCTGGATTATTCCGAGTTTGCCGAGCACGATGACTGTCCGGACAGCGCGGCCAGCCTGCTGAGACGTATGGATACGAAAATCACGTACAATCCTGTTAAAGGAGGAATTTGATTGTTTAGACTGGAAAATGACAAAGTATTGGATATAGAAACGCTGCGAGGGTTTATTGCGGATCATCAATCGGCGATTACCAGAAGATACAAGGTGCTGAAAGACGCATATGAGACAAGATACCCGATTTTTACACAGGCGCCAAAGCCGGATTTTAAGCCGGACAAGCGAATCGCCGTAAACTTCGCGAAATATATCGTTGACACCATGAACGGGTTCTTTATCGGAACGCCAATAAAGGTCATGTGCGACGAAGACGAGAATGTAGCAAATTACGTTGAATATCTGGACGCTTATAATGACCAGGACGATAACAACGCCGAATTGTCGAAGCTCTGCGACATCTACGGAAAGGGATACGAGATGTACTACGTTGACGAGAACGGAAACATCGGAATCACGTATCTTTCGCCGATAGATGCATTTATGATCTATGACGATTCAATCCTCGAAAGGCCGCGCTACTTCGTAAGGCTTTATATGGATGCAGATGACAACATGTACGGATCAGCTTCGGACAGAGAGCGCGTTCAGTATTTTTCGTTTGAGGGCGGTTTACACTGGATCGCAGAACAAGAGACATTACACGGATTCAAGGACGTTCCGGCAACAGAGTTTAGAGAAAATGAGGAAGAAATCGGACTGTTCGAGCCTGTCTTATCCATGATAAACGAATATAACGAAGCTATAAGCGAGAAAGCAAACGACGTCGCCTATTTTGCCGATGCGTATTTAAAGATTCTGGGCGCAAAGCTGGGTGATGAAGTGCTTCAGAGTATTCGAGATAACAGGATTATCAATTTTGAGGGAACAGGCGTATCTGACCTAATAGTGGAGTTTTTACAGAAGCCGAACGGTGATACGACTCAAGAGAATCTGCTCAACAGGCTCGAACGCCTTATTTTCCAGATATCCATGGTCGCAAACATTTCAGACGAGAATTTCGGATCAAGTTCTGGAATCGCATTGAAATACAAATTGCAGGCAATGAGTGATTTGGCACTGACGAAGCAGAGGAAATTTACCAGCGGCATGAACCGCAGATATAGGGTTATTTTTAGTAATCCGGTATCAGGAATGCGCGAAGATGATTGGGTAAAGCTCAAATATATTTTTACGCAAAATATGCCGGCAAATCTGCTTGAAGAGGCTCAGATTGCCGCGCAGCTGACCGGAATCGTGTCGCAGCCGACGCAGCTGTCCGTGTTATCGATCGTGGACAACGTGCAGCAGGAAATACAGCAGATAGACGAAGAGCAGGACAGCGAAGGATATATGACGGACTATCCGACAAATAGAACTGTAGAAGTAGAAGAAACAGAAGATCTGGAAATTGTTGGGGGGGGCAATAACGGAGGTTCAGGGGAAGGCTCTTAATGGAGCCCAAACACAGAGCCTTATCGCTATTATGTCCCAATTCAGTGCCGGAAGCCTGACGGAAGGGCAGGCAGTTAACCTGATATCTACGGCTATAGGAATTAGCAAAGAAGAGGCACGAGCAATACTGAATGGAGATTTATAGATGAGTTACTGGACGAATCGGCAGGAACAGCTGAAGAAGGCGGCGGAGAAGGGCGAAGCGAAGCTCAAGAAGCGTCTGTCTGACTTCTATGACAAAGAATTCAAGCGGCTGGAGAAGGAAATCGCCGCATACTATCAGCAGTATGGCGAGGACAATGTCATAGCGTATAGAAACTTGCTTCAAAATCTGTCAGATGAGGACAGGCGGCTCCTGATGGAGAAGATGGACGAGTTTGCAGCGAAATACCCGCAGTATTCGAACCTTATGCCGGTCAGGGAGTCGATTTACAAGCTGGACAGGCTTCAGGGGTTGCAATATTCAATCTATATGGCCCAGGCGAATATCGCGGGATACACAAACGAGCAGGTAAAAAGATATGAAACCAGCCTTGCACAGAAAGGGCTAAACTACGCTATGGAAGCACTGGGATTTGGGAAGAACTTCTACGACCTCAATTCTGACGTTGTAAAACAATTCGTTGATGTAGCATGGAGTGACGGCGAGAATTTCTCGAGCAGAATATGGAACGATACGAAAAAACTTGCTCGGTATCTAAGTCAGGACTTGGCACAGGGCTTCGCACGCGGCGATAGCTATGACAGACTTGTGCGGAATTTGCGAAAACGCTTCGATCGTGTCAACAGGAACGACGCGTACAGGCTGGTTTATACCGAAGGCACATATGTCATGGCCGAGAGCACCATGCAGCCGTTCAAAGATGATTTTGAGCAGTACAGGCTTTCGCCTGTGCTGGACGGCAGGACTTGCCCGATATGCAGAGGCCTGAGGGAGCAGGTATTTTTAATTTCCGAACGCCAGCCGGGCGTTAACTTCCCGCCGATACATCCGTGGTGTCGATGCACATGGGAGATCGTCGTTGATGATTGGGAGAAATGGATTGATGACTATGTGGAAAAACATGGAGGGGGAGAAGCTTCTGACAAGTCTGCGCAAACAATAGAGAAGAGAGTGCGAGGCTATTAAAGACTGGACATCAATATTTTAATATGGAACGTACCTGGGTGACCTTCGGGCCCCGGGTCTTTTATTGGAGAAAAGCATGAAGGTAAAAATTTTAGGTACAAAATATAAAATAAAGCACGTCAAGGCAGACGAAGCAAAGGTAGGGGACGCCGACGGTTATCACGAGCCATACAGCAAAGAAATTGTGCTTGTGGATATTCCGGAATCCCCTGAAATGGTAGCCAACATAGAAGAGTACAAGAAAAAGGTTCTTCGGCATGAGATTACCCACGCGTTCCTTCATGAATCTGGTCTTGCAGGTAATGCTGAGTGGGCGCGAAACGAGGAAATTGTCGACTGGATAGCACTGCAATTTCCAAAACTGCTTGATGTTTTCAAGGAGACCGAATGCCTATGATAGAATTAACAGACAAAACCATAGACGAATTTACAAGCGCTGACATGGCGCTTGTTTTATTGTCCACAAGCTGGTGCGGTCATTGCGGCGCAGCTATGAAATATATGCGGGATTTTGAAGCGGATACAGGCGTGCGGTGTGGCTGGATAGATGTTCAGCAGAATCCCAAAACGCTTATGAAATATTTTGGTCGGGGAATCCCCGATTTTTTATTATTTGAAAACGGGCACGTCGTAAGAAGAGCGCGGGGAACGGGCGACTTGATGGACGTGTTCGGCGATTTGATAGTCACGCCGAAAGGCGCTGATATATAAAAGCACACACGAAAGCCACGGCGCGGACGTTGGACGAGACGGGGCGGAGAGTAAAAGCAACGGGTCGGTAGGACACGGCACGGGGCGGAAAGGATAAAAAATGGCAGAGATTAATGCAGAAATGAACGCAAACAGCAACGACAGCGGCGAAGTTATTGAGAACAACGGAAACGAGGGCGGGGCTGTAAGCGAAACAAAGGAAGTGTCTTTCGATGATTTCCTGAACGACCCTGAACACAGGGCGGAGTTTGACAGACGAGTACAGAAGTCAATCAAGACGGCAATCGCCAACGAACAGAAGAAATGGCAGAACATGACTGACGATAAGGTCTCAGAAGCTGAGAAGATGGCGCAGATGAACAAGGAAGAAAAGGCAGAATACAGAGCGGCGCAGCTTGAGAAGGAGCTAGCAGAGCTCAAGAGGCAGAACGCTATAACTGCCATGCGCTCCGAGGCTCGCAAGATGCTTGACGAGCAAGGAATTAACCTTCCTGATGACCTTATCCAGAACATTGTCGCTGAAGATGCAGACACGACAAAGACCAATGTTGAAGCGTTTGCAAAAGCGTACAAAGAGGCTGTTCAGGCTGCTGTCAAAGAGGCTTTAAAGGGCAACACGCCGCAGGCTTCGAGGTCGGACGCAAATGGAATCACGAAAGAACAGATTTTAGCGGTAAAAGACAGGAGTGAACGCCAGAAGCTAATGGCGGAGCACCCTGAATTGTTTGCAAGGAGGTAAATTTTAAATGGCAGTAATTCCAAACACTATAACTACACAGCAGTTTAGCATCAACCCGAGAGAGGTTGATTTTGTAACATCTTTCGGCAGGGAAATAACAGCTCTGACCGAGGTTATGGGCATATCCAGACCGATAAGGAAAGCAAACGGTACTATGTTGACGGCAAAGCGAGCAACAGGCGAGCTTCAGAGCGGATCGGTGGCAGAAGGAGACCTGATTCCGCTGTCGCAGTTTGAGGTTGAACCTGTAGATTTTCAGCCGATAGAGCTTCTGAAGTACAGAAAGGCTGTAACAATCGAGGCTATCGAAAAGTACGGGCTTGAAACGGCAGTCGGAATGACTGACGAAGAGTTTAAGGTGCAACTTCAGGATGATGTACTGGCGCAGTTTTACAATTTCCTGCTTACCGGCCAGCTCACATCTGAGGGAACCACTTTCCAGATGGCCGTAGCAATGGCAATAGGCAGAGTTAAGGACGCATTCAAAAAGATGCACCGTTCTGCTACTGGCGTTGCCGTGTTCGCAAACACTCTTGATGTGTACGAGTATCTCGGAGGTGCACAGATCACAGTACAGACCGCTTTCGGCATGGATTACGTCGAAAACTTCCTCGGAGCGGATATACTGTTCTTCTCTTCAGAGGTTCCGCAGGGCAGAGTGATTGCAACGCCGGTCAACAATCTCAATGTTTACTACGTTGATCCTGCCGATTCCGAGTTTGCGCAGGCAGGCTTGGCATACACGACCGACGCGGACGTGCCGTATATCGGATTCCATACAGAGGGCGTATACCAGAGAGCGCAGTCTGAATCGTATGCTATTATGGGTCTGACGATATTTGCAGAATATCTTAACGCTGTAGCAGTGATCACCATCGCAGACGCTCCAGATTTGGGAACTATCACGGTAACTCCGGCAGAAGGCTCTGTTGAGGGAACTACAAGGGCAACGATTTCCGGCACAGTTGGAACTGAGGGCAATGTCCTGAAGTACAAGCTGGGCGCGGCGGTGATACCTGTTGAATACGGCGAAAACGTTAGAAATTGGCCGGTATTCACGCAGAATGCTGACATTGAAGCGACGGCAGGACAGTATATCACGGTAGTTGAGGCAGATCAGTGGTTTAAGGCTGTAGGTTCCGGCTCTGCTGCTGTAGTAGTCAACGACGGACAGTAAAGGAGGCTCGCGCATGGAGGAGCTTTTGATGAGACTGAGAACAAGGCTCCCCGATACGGAGCTGACAGACAACGACTTGCTCGAATATCTATCAACGATAAGCGACAGGCTGTGTTTGAGGCTGGGAGCTGAAGATCTCCCGCCTCTTTTCGGCTCTGTCTGCGTAGACGCAACCGTGAAAATGATACGCAGGATATACTATGAGGGCATATCGTCGGAGGGCGTGGCGAATATATCAACGTCATTTGTTGACGATATCCTTGCCGAATACGCGAGCGAGATCGGAGACTGGAAAACGACGCAGGCCGAAAGTGGAAACAGCAGCAAGGTGGTGAATTTCTATTGATCTGGAAACCATGCACACTTGAAGCCCTTACGGGGCAGACAGAAGACGCCCTTGGCAATCTCGCCGGCGGCGAGTGGGAAACGCTCGAAGAAACTTTCGCGCGTTTCACGCCGTGGACTGACGAGCAAGTTGCTTTAGAAGGACGAGATGTTACCAGAAACGAACAGAGGTTTGCTTTGCCACTTCCGTTTGACCGCTTTCCGAAAAACGCCACGCACGCCACCATCGGCGAGCATAGGCAAAAAATTAAAGCGGTGATTGACCTGTGCCCGCGATATACGGTCATACAGGTCGAAGTCTATAAGGAGTAAGTCATGGCGTTTAGATTGAGCATTGATGGCATTCCCGCGCTTGAAAAAGAGCTTGACCGCATGAATTCTATACGTTGGGAAGCCATACGAAAAAAGCAGACTGTCCAGCTCTTGAACAGGGCGAGAGCATCCGGCGGAACTCCGGTGTCGACTGAAGAAACAAGACCGGGTGGTCCGCATGGGGAATTGCGACTTTCGGCTGGAACATCTGGAGAAACAATGGGATATACGAAAGAATATGCGCTTCGTATATGTGACGCATATAAAACCGGGCAAAAACGGCGAACGCTAAGTTTGCGAGTTGCATAAACATGTAGAGTATGGACATGCGAAATAAGACATGGTATAATCTTAATGAGGTGATGACTATGCCATGTTTTAGAGACTTGACAGGTGAAAGATTTGGAAAATTAACAGTAATATGTGTATCTCGAAAAGTAAAAAGTGGGAAACGTGAAAGATATTATTGGCAGTGCAAATGTGATTGTGGAAGAGAAAAAGAAGTAAGAACGGACTGTTTAACTTCTGGTCTTGTGAGATCATGCGGGTGTATGAAGAAAGAGCAAGACAGAATAAACCTTACAAAATTTCATCGACACAAGCTAAGCCACACAAAACTTTGGGATGCATACTACGATATGAAATCCAGATGTTATAACGAGAATGATCATAGATACAATGACTACGGAGGAAGAGGAATAACTATATGCAAAGAATGGTTAGATAGTTTCGATTCGTTTGCGGAATGGTCTTTTTCTCACGGATTCAAAAAAGATCTTCAGATAGATAGGATTGATAATAACTCTGGATATTCTCCTGAAAATTGCAGATGGATAACACAAAAAGAAAATTGTAGAAACAGACGTAGTAATGTTATGGTTGAATATAACGGGAAAATGATTACGCTTGTTGAGCTTTCAGAAATATTAAATATTCCATACAAAACAGCCTATAGTAAGTATAGGAAATATGGTATAAAAAGAAGCGACTTGTAAATATGCCAACGCCGTGGTAATTTCACAGATAGCGAAAGGCTGTGAAACACCGTAGAGCGTACCAAGTGAATAAATATAATCTTGGCAAGAGTGCCCGGAACAAGAAAGGATCTGTAAAAACAGGTTCTTTTTTGTTATGACGTACGCCGAACCGGGGATGAATAAACATCCCATAATGCGAGGAAACTCCCGGAAGTAGAGGATAAAAAGCCTTTACGATAACAATAGCACATGTTGAATACGGTCACAGGACTGTCAACGGCGGATACGTTGAAGGTCAGTATTATCTCAATCGAAACGTCGATACTCAAAGACCGATATATAGGCAGGATTTGTTAAACGCTATAAGAAAGGGGAAAGCCTGATGTCATATCAAAAATTAAATCTGACTGATTTAATCGCAGCCGTGCAGGATAAAATCGAAGCAAAGACAGGCTTGCGATGTTACGACCATGTGGATTTAAACACCGAAAGCCCGTTTTATTTTGCTGAAGTCGTAAGGCTTACGCCCGCGAATAGCAAAACGATGTATCGCGACAATATCGAGGTGTATATCCACTGCATAGCCGAAAAGAGCCCGTCCTCTATTGGAGTGTACAATCTCATTGATGATTTACAGGAAGCATTGTCAGAAGATATCGAGCTGCCCGAACCGTTTGAGCTGGTAATGCAAACCGACAACGGTGTGCAAACAATTCAGACGGACGAGACGGGCGAGAAACATGCTGTAGTAGGCTTTACTTTTATGGTCTGCTACGGTTTTATTTGTAAGATTTAAAAAGGAGGCTATTTAATGGCATTTGACAATAATAACTATTGTGATTTTACGAGCTCCGTCGCCAAAGCTGTTGCGGGAAAAGACATCCTGCTTTGCATATTTAACACAACGGGCGACGAGCTGCTTGCGATAAGCGGACAGCAGGGGTTGACGATTAACAGGTCTGCGGATACTATTGAGATCACATCAAAAGACACGCAGGGCGGCTGGAAATCGTACCTCGCGGGCATGAAAGAATGGTCGATTGATAACGACGGTATCTACGTACCAAACGATCAGAGCCATTCCGTGCTTTCGGAGGCGTTTGAAAATGGCGATCCGGTGTGTGTTAAGGTCGTAAACGGGAAGACTAAGACGGGTATGTTTGGTGGTCTGGCGGTCGTTACGGACTACCCAATCGAAGCTCCATACGACGATTCCACGACTTATTCCATCACGCTGTCTGGAATGGGCGCGCTGGTTGATCTTATGGTCAATCCGGTAGCTCCTGACACCATGCCAGAAGGATCTGCGGCTCTCGGCACGCTGACGGTCGTATCTGTAGCGGGCACGAGCAGCGGCGATACGGCTGTATATGTCAATCCGGCATTGACGGGCGGGAACAGCTACAAATACGTGACCGGTGAAGCACCGCTTGACTGGCCGACATACGGAACGACAGCTCCGGGCACGGCATGGAACGGCACCGACGGAATTGCTGCCACAACGGGAGACGAGATAATGATTATCGAGGTGGACAGTACGGGAAAGGCGCTGAAAGCAGGGACGGCAACAGTTACAGCAAAGGCGTAAGGAGGAACGATGATAGAATACGGGGAAAAGACATACGAGCTCAAATATGGGCTCAAAAGGGTTGAGCTTATCGAAACGGCCACAGGATCGCCAATGATGGCAGAGCTCAGCAAAAATAATGCTATGTTGGGGCTATCTGCCCTGAAAACCTATTTTGCATACGGCCTGAAAGAAGAGGGGGCGGACGCTTTCGTTCCGCCAAAAAAAGGTATGGAAATTGCCGAAACTCTTATTGAGAGCGAAGGATATATGTCGGTATGTGGCATGGTGCTTGAAGCCCTTGAGCGTGATTGCCCTTTTTTCTTCCTAGGCGCTTAATCGAATTTGAATATTTTGGAGACGGGGAAGAAGACCCCGAATATCAGCAAATAGCGGAGCCATATCGTAATGATATGGACTTCGCTTTTTTTGCTGTTAATTTTGGATATTCAAAAGCCGATTATGACGCGCTTACGTTGAAGGAAAAGACTTTTATTTATAAGGCGTGGGAAACGCGCGAAATATCGCGGATGATGCTCGTTTACAATGCTGTGTTTACGGCGACGTACAACGTTAATCGCCGAAAGAACAAGCGCGCTATAGACCCGCTTAAAAGACGAAAATCGAAAAAGGCGGACATGGAGACTGTTTCCGCCAATCTTAAAATTGCCAGACAGGTGGCAACAATGGAAGGCACGGCGTGGGTGGACAAGATATATCGCGCCAACGGATTAAAGCCACCAGAAAGGAGGTTGAATGCCTGATTATACTTTAAGCGCACGAATAACAGGCGATGCGTCTGGATTTCAGAAGGCATTTTCAACAGCCGAAAGAACGCTATCAACGTTTGAATCAAATTTTAAAAACGTCGGAAATAAAATCACCAGCATAGGCGACAGCCTTACCAGCAAGATATCAAAGCCTGCTGTTGCTGCGGCTACAGCTCTGGCAGCTATTCCAGCAGTCAAGGGATTTGACAGATTAGTCGGAATAGATACGGCACGCTCTAAGCTTCAGGCTCTGGGTCACGATGCCGAGAGCGTGGAGAGTATAATGAATTCCGCGCTTAAATCGGTCGAAGGCACAGCATTTGGTCTTGATGAGGCGGCCACGGTCGCGGCAAACGCTGTTGTTGCCAGAGTCAAACCGGGAAAGGACTTGACAAAGTACCTCACCATGACTGCGGACGCCGCGGCAATAGCTGGTACATCAATGTCCGAGATGGGCTCAATCATTAACAAAGTGCAGACCGGGCAGACAGTCTACACAGAAGACCTGGAACAGCTGGCTGACAGAGGTTTGCCAGTATATCAATGGCTCGCAGAAGAGGCTGGCGTCGCCGCTTCTGAGGTTAAACAGCTTGCTTCGGATGGACAGATATCTTCGCAGATGCTATATAATGCCATAAACGACAATATTGGTGGCGCGGCCAAAATTATGGGCGAAACATCGTTCACGGCGGCGATTGACAATATAGGCGCTTCAATCGGCCGAATTGGAGCCAACTTCCTTGACGCAGGAGGAAAGGGCGGCGGATTTTTCAGCCAGCTTAAGCCGCTGATGGCCGAATTTAATGAAAGCCTGGGCGGCCTTGAAACAAAGGCCACGGATCTAGGTGTTAAGTTTGGGGCGGCATTTGCATCCACAGTCGAAAAGGTAAGACAGCTAAAAGCTCAGTTTGAAGCACTTCCGGAACCCGTGCAGGGAATTATAACCAAGGTTGCGGGTATCGGCGCCGCGGTCGCCGTTGGTATTGGGCCTGCATTAAAAATAATTGGCCCACTCGTGAGTGGATTCGGGTCACTTGTGGGAGTCGTGGGTAAATTACCGATGCTGTTTGGCGCCATGGCTTCTCCTATAGGACTGGCTGTGACGGCCATAGCGGCTTTGGCTGCGGGATTTGTGTATTTGATGCAAACAAATGAGGGGTTTCGCAATGTTGTTATGGGGATTATTCAAACAATTGCGCCCTCTTTGCAAGCGCTTTTCGCAACTATGGCAAGCCTGGCAATACAGCTTGCACAGGTATTGAAAGAAATAACGCTTACTATAGGACAGCTGTTCGCATCGCTCGCGCCGTTAATTGCGCAGCTCGTAGGTTCGTTAGCTCCTGTGATAGCGACCATAATCAGCACACTATCAAATGTGATACAAGCAATTATGCCGGCGATCATATCAGTATTAAATATAGTAACAAGTTTGATTCAATCGCTATCTCCTGTGATAACGAATATACTTTCGGTAGTAGTTTCTGTTATGTCAAGCATCATTTCGGCAATATCGCCAATAATCTCATTCATTGGCGGTATTATATCGACCATAATGTCAATCATTTCGCCGATAATCACATTTATAGCAAACGTGATAGCTTCGATAATTCAGGTGATCTCTCCAATAGTTCAGACGATCTCAGGAATTTTTTCGACAGTGTTTACGATTATCTCGGGCATATGGAACAAGATATCGACCACGATATCAAGGGTGATAAATAAAATCGCCTCTGTGATCTCGACAGTAAGCAGTACAGTATCGTCTGTATTTAACAAGGTGTACTCTGTGATTTCATCTGTTATGGGAAAGGTTAGAAGTTTTATCACGAAGGTGTTTGGCAAAATTAAATCCTCTTGGAGCGGATTAACCTCTTTTGTGTCTGGAGTCTTCTCCGGGATAGGTAGCGCTGTGTCAAAACTTGTCAACACAGTCAAAGGTTTCGTAAATGGCGTTATTTCTGGCATAAACGCGGCAATCGGTTTAATCAACATGATTCCGGGTGTTAATATTGGGAAGATTCCATATCTTGCCCACGGTACTGATAACTGGCAAGGCGGGTTTGCCGTAATGAACGAAGGAGGAAGAGGGGAATTAACCTACTTGCCCAATGGTTCTCAAGTAATCCCGCATGACATTTCGGTCAAATACGCGAAAGAATCCGCAAGAGCGAACGCCGCGGCGGATCCGATAGATATGACAGGATTTATGGAAGGCATGGTTATACAAGTGATCAATAACACGTCTGTTGACGGTACACCGCTCAGGGAGACCATGTCGGATTACGTTATAAAGAAAATCGGCAATCAGCAAAAGGCGGTAATGCGGGCTGGAGGTGTGTACGTATGATGACATGTTTTTGTGATGGTGAAATCAAAAGGTACGATCTCCAGTACAACGGAGAGTCAGGAGAGTCACACGGCGTGATTTTGCAGGATTATCCTCAGTTTAGCGGTGGCGCGAAACAGTATACCGTCACCGCCGTGGCCGGAATGCGCGGCGAGCTTGTGAGCGATGATGAGGGGCAGGAAAACCTGTCAATCGACTGTGTCTTTTCGGTTATATCTGACAAATTCGCTCTCAAATTGGATGATTTGAGACGCTGGCTGTCCGGCACGGGAACGCTTCAATTTACCGATGGAGATGACGGGTTTTATCGAGTCTGGAAAATCGACTACGGAGATATCGAGCGCGAGCTTCGCCATTACGGCACTTTTTCGGTTACATTTGTATGCGAACCGTTTAAGTTTGTCGTTAATGGGCAGGACGATAAAACGATCGACGAAGTCGCATGGAACGCCTATTCCGAAAGCCGCCCTATATACCAGATCACTGGCGAAGGAGTGTGTACGTTGACTGTTAACGGAAATGAAATGATAGCCAACGTCGGCCAGAACCTCACCATTGACACGGAAAGGATGCTGGCATACAGAACAGACGGAACGCCGCAGAACACCGAGGTTACGGGCGATTACGAAGGTTTATATTTAATACCTGGCGAAAACAGCGTAAGCATTACAAGTGGTTTTGCTCTTTCGATAATTCCGAATTGGGGGTATAAAGTATGATTCAAGTTTATGAAGCGTCGAACACGGATTTCAACTCTAACGGCGATATGACATTGACGCCGAGCAAAGCGGAAATTCACGCCATCCTAAACGGCGCATGGACAGCGAGCCTATCACATCCAATAGATAAGGACGGGCGCTGGAAATTCATAGAGGAAAACGCGGTTGTTAAAATGCCGTCGTTTTTGGAAGACGACCAGCTTTTCAGAATAAAAAAAAGAACGGTCTCCGATTCCGGCGTTGAGGCTGAATTGGAGCCGATTTTTTATGATTCCATTGGCGACTGTTTTCTGGTCGACGTCAGACCGACAAATGATAATGGACAGCAGGCATTGGACATGATGACGGCGGTTAATTCAAAGTACTCCGGCAGCTCTAATATCACGAAGACTTCAACGGCCTATTATCAATTCAAGAATCTCATGGAGGCCATCAACGGCGAGGACGACAACGCTTTTGTTAAACGCTGGGGCGGTGAGATTTTGTTTGATAATTTTGAGGTCATTATTGATGAGCAGGTCGGGTCTGATCACGGCGTAGAGCTACGTTACGGAAAGAACCTGCCAGTCGACGGGCTGACTGAGGACGTGGACATGACCGAAGTCGTGACGCGAATTTATCCAAAAGCCTACAACGGTTATGTGATGACGAACAATGGGTATGTGGATTCTGATTTGCTCGACAACTATCCGACCGTGCTCGCAAAAACGATTACATTTGATGACGTCAAAATGGCCGAGGACGCGCAGGAGGATGACGAGGAAAACGGCGTTATTGTCTGCGAAACTCAAACGGAGCTGGACGCGGCATTGACGCAACGATGCAACGAGCAGTATGCGGCGGGACTGGACAAGCCGAAAGTGACGCTGACCGCTGATATGGTGCTTTTGCAGAATGCGGAACAGTACAAGGATTTCCAGGTGCTCGAAAGGGTGTCGCTTGGCGATACCATCCATTGCTACCATAAAAAGCTGGGCATCACCACGGAAGCGCGGGCGATAGAGCTAACGTACGACGCCATACTGAAGAAGACCTCCGATGTTGTTTTAGGAGATTTCGAATACAACTATTTCAACAATGTGTCAAGCTCCATCAATCGGATAGACGGCGCTATAAGACCGAACGGCTCCGTGGTAGCCGAGAAAGTGCAAGGATTTATCGACGGCGCATTCGCGCAGCTAAGATTGCAAAACACCATTGCCAAAAAACAGAACGTGCGTGCGATATTATTCGAGGATTTGGATGAAACAAGCCCGACATTCGGCGCTATGGCGTTGGGCACGCAGGGGTTACAAATTTCAAGAGAACGCACGGCTGACGGGAGTGATTGGGAATGGACTACAGCACTGACCTCAGACGGGTTAATTGCCAATATCGTTGTCGCTGGCATTTTATCAGACAAATTAGGCGAAAATTCTTGGAATTTAGATACTGGCGATTTCACAATAAAAAAAGGATCAATAAACATCACAGTTGATAATGATTTCTCTATCATTCAATTGACTGGAAAAAGTGTTAAAAACGAAGACATAAAATGTACGATTAGTCCGGGACAATGTACGATTGAGAATATAACGCAAGAAACAAGCGCTATTATGCAAAGTCACATGATGGCGTTTCAAAAGAACGGTCAAAATGTTGTATATGCAGATAAAAATGGATTATATGTAAATAGCGTGAACAATGTTGCGATTATGGGAACATGGAGCGGTACATTTCCAATCCCCGGATATGATGTTGAAGTTGTATCTGGAATTATAAAGGATATAACGCCGGCATGATGATAGGAGGAATTAAATGCTTACTCAGATTTTAAATGTACAAGTGTCGCGTATCGGTCTTTTCCCGACCATCGACGCAGTACAAGGTGACAGCGGGCGCGTGCTGGAATGCAGACTTACGGACTTTGTGATCCCATCCGGTTCTACGGCAAGGATATATGCGCAGAAACCAAGCGGGGCGCAAATCTATAACAATGCGATGGTAGATGGTAACGTGGTGAGCGTCGATCTTACAACACAGATATTGGCTGAAGTTGGAAAAGTTGTGTGTCAGATCGAGGTCGATAATGGCGGTGAGCGCGTTACCTCTTTTGACTTTGCTCTAAATGTCGTAAAAAGCAGGGTGGATGGGTCGGCAATCGAATCTTCAGACGAGTTTACAGCTCTGGAAGACGCGCTTAATAGCATTGACGATTCAACTACAGAAGCGGAAAATGCGGTATCTGCCGCAAATCAAGCGGTTAGCGATGCGCAAACAGCGATCAAAAACGCGAACACAGCGATAAGCGGGGCGAACACTGCGGCAAGTTCGGCAAACTCAGCGGCAGAAGCTGCAACAAATGCGGCGAGCGCGGCCAATACGGCTGCAGAAGGCGCCAATACAGCAGCGCAAAACGCAAACGAAAAAGCTTCTGCTGCGAACAGTGCGGCGGAAGCGGCGAATAATGCTGTTGATGCCCTTGAAGAGGCTCTTCAAGGTACGGTAATTAATGATAATTCCGTGTCGAATCTTACAACTTACAGTTCTCAGAAAATTGAGGGCGAATTTGATGATGTAAATGAGGTTATTTATGAGATTGGCGGAAGAAATTTAATACTAGATTCCGAAAATAAGGAATTTTTGGCATACGCTGGAACTCAAATCACGATCGAATCAAACATCACCGTTCCCGAATGGAACACATCGGAGGCGAAGCGAGCACATGGAACGGGAGGCACAGAAGTTCTTGCGGCATTGATAAAATTGGGACAGAATTACCCAAAAAATGGAACCTATTGCGCTTCAATTTATGTCAAAAACAATGGCGAAAAAACGATTTCGTTCGGACGAAGCGCATCAGTATTGGTAAGTGTAGATCCTGGAAGCACAGAAAGGGTATTTGTTTCTAAACGACAAATAAGCGTCGAAATTGCATTTATGGGGATTTATCTAGAAACCGTAGGCGATGAATTTGATTTTATTTATTGGCACCCAAAAGTTGAGATCGGCTCCACCCCCACCCGTTGGACGCCTGCACCTGAGGATATACAAAATGAAATTGACGGCAAATTATCGTCAACAGGAGATGGATCGTCCTTAACGGTTGACTTTACCGAAGCCGCATCCGTCGCAAACATAACGAGCGGATCAACCCTTGCAGTTCTATTCGGACAGATTCTAAAAAATCAAAATGACTTTCTTGACGCCGACACGATTCAGGCTGCAGAAGACGCTGGAATCACAGGACAAACAGGAATAACCTTGCTTAACAGTGTTCTTCAGAAAACGCTTATTAACCCTATAATTGAAGAATACGACAGCGGAGGATATCATATTCGAAAATACGCGAATGGGTATATGTTTGCAACTGGGTCTAGTTCTCTTGGCCCAACATGGACTCCGGTTGGAGCATCTACAGGATTTGCGACTGCTTCAAAAGAGTTAACTATACCAGATATGACCGAAGCAGTTATAGGATTTGCAAATCTTACGCAATCAAGCGTATACATTTTTAGTCCTACGATCGTAGTAATTGGAGGAAAGGCTACCCTTCAGTCGCACAGACTGTCAACATCAAACGCAAACTTTACCTTTAATGTGGCGGTTTTAGGCAAATGGAAATAAAGACCGCATAAGCGGAGAAAGGAAAGAAAAATGGCAAACAAACCAAACATCAAAAGAAAAATCAGTAAAGTGAACCGGACGGTGTATAACAGCCGTTCGATTAAGTATATCGTAATTCATTACGTTGGAGCCGTTAGTACGGCGGCGAATAATGCGTCATACTTCTATAATGTTTACCGGGGAGCATCAGCACATTACTTCACCGATGACACCTCAATCTGGCAGGTGGTAGAGGACAAAAACGCAGCCTGGCACTGTGGCGGCGGTCGTCAGGGTTCCGGCGGCGGATCCTTCCTTGGCAAATGTCAGAACTCGAACAGCATCGGCGTAGAGATGTGCTGCAAAAAGAAGAACGGCAGTCTGTATATTACCGAAAAAACGATTGAGAAAACCGCTGAGATTGTGCGGTATCTCATGGATAAGTATGACATTCCGGCCAGCCGGGTTATTCGCCACTACGATGTTACCGGAAAGAACTGTCCGGCGCCGTACATCAATGAGAAAAAATGGGATAAGCTGCATGCAACCCTAACAGGCAAGAAGTCCTCTGGCGGTTCCGGAAGCAGTACAGCAAAAGAACCGGAGGATAACGGAAAAACGGAGGTAGATGGAAGTTGGGGAAGAGACTGCACAAGAAAATCACAGAAAGTATTTAAAACGACCGTAGATGGGATTGTTTCTTATCAGCCTTCCTGCAACAAAAAGTATCTGTCGAACGTTTATACCGGCTCATGGAAATTCTACAAGTCAGACTATAAGGCAGGTTCCGAACTGATTCGAGCGATTCAGAAAATGCTGAAGAAAGAAGGATATTACAAAGGAGATAAAGACGGCTGGTGCGGCAAGAAGACGGTCAAAGCGATGCAGAAGTTCCTCCGTGCGAAAGGCCTTTATACTGGCGAAATCGACGGTTCTATGGGACCTGCTACGGTCAAGGGCTGGCAGAAATACATCAATTCAAGGCTGTAGGAGGACTGTATGGGAGCGTTTGAACTTTTGGCCACTGTCGTTACATCTAACGCCGTTGTGGGTCTGATTCAATATTTGCTTACAAGACATTTCAACAAAAAAGATATGACTCAAAAGACTCTTGCGGCAGTGACATACAGCACGCTTGCAGATAAGTTGGAGAGGGCGCTTGACCGGGGATATGCCACCCCGGAACAGCGCCGCGATATCAAGGTTCTGTATGACTGCTATAAAGAGCATGGATGGAACGGGGATATGGATTCCCGGATGAGCAAAGTGTTTAATTTACCGACGAAAGATTTAAAAAGAGAAAGAGAGGTATAACATGAATTTAAAATTAAGACTGAAAAATAAGGCGACGCTGCTGGCTTTGGTTCTGGCAGTGGTAACATGCATCTATCAGGTATGCGGCATCATCGGAGTGGTGCCGCCGGTATCAGAGGATACGGTAACGCAGCTAATCGGTGTCTTTGCGAACCTGCTTGTCGGTCTGGGCGTGCTGGTAGACCCGACTACATCGGGAGTAACGGACAGCATACAGGCGATGGCATATGATACACCCAGAAGCGATTTGGACGAGTGCCACGCCGATGACGGTAGGGACGAAACAGACCTGTAATGATTCGCCCCGGGAGACCGGGGCTTTTTTGTTTTTTTGTCAATTTATAAATAAATCGCAGGCTCAAAAGTATAAGACCTGCGGTTCCGGTCGCTGCTGCCGAACTCTACGCCCCGGCAGCCGGGCGGCACTATTAAAACCTATATTGTGTAATGCAGGACTTCGGAATCCAGCATTTTTTCGTGTAGATGCTTTCGGCTCCTGTGGACTCGTTGTAAACGCCCATATTTACATAGACGGCTTTTTCCGTCTCCTTAATGATGTCTTCAGCGTGGAAGGTTGTGTAAACAACCCACTCGCCCTTGCACCTTTCGTTTCTAATTTTGTTCCATATCCAGTCGTTTAATGTGTATCCAATACGAACCTTCTGGGATACTTCCAGCTTGGCGCAGAACCAAGCATATCTGAGACATTCTCCAAAGCTTTCATTGTACCCTTCTCTGAATTTTCTCCAAGCCATTTTCATGATTTTGCTTAAATTGTATTTTTTCATTTTCGTTTCCGTCCTTTCCTTACCTTGTGACTATATTATAATCTAAAAAAAGATTAAAGTCAAGCGTTTTATAATCTTTTTTTAAATTATTTTTTTGTTGACTTTTGAATATAAGTAGATTACTATTTATATAGGAGGTGAGAAAAATGCTTGCGTATAAAATAGATGTGATTGACACTTTAAAAGAAAGCGGTTGGAATGCAACAAGGTTGTATAATGAAAGACCAATCAGTCAAGCGGCTTTGCAAAAAATCAGAAATGGCGAAATGGTAGGAATTAAAACGCTTGAAAAATTGTGCGAAATTCTGGATATGCAGCCGGGAAATATTATAAAATATGTAGAAAAAAATAATTCAAAAAAAGATTAAATTGGATATTGACAATAATCTATAAAAAGGTTATAACATAATCAAGTTAAGGGGGCAAGCCCAAAGGAGGAAAAACAGGGAGTACGAGCAGCTCCCGAGATGTTGCTGATAAGGAGGAGTAAAAATGAAACTTTCAGGAAGCGAAAAACAAATAAAATGGGCAGAAGATATCCTTCGCACGGCCACAGAGGATACAAAGGAGCTTGCGGAAGAATTAAAAAAAGATGAGGAACATATGAGTTTCAGAGATCCTGAAAAAGAACTCAAAAGACTGCAAGCTGCAGAGAACGCAGTTGAAAATTTCCTAGAATGCTTCTATGACGGAAAAAGCGCTTCCGAAATAATAGATCACAGAGGGTATTTTCGTGATCGATTTCCTGAAAAATTTATTTCCTGCATTAGATTAAGAAAAGACGGAAGCACATGGATTTTGAAATTCGTTGCCAAGGAGATGAAGGAGGAGTATTAATGGATAAAAAGTTTAAAATCTGCGAGCAGGCAAAAAGTTACGCAGAGAAAAAAGGAATAAAAAATATAGATTTTAACAGCATAAAGGAGCTGGTTCCGGCCGAACGATTTAACGTTTGGACAGCGGCGGAACAGTTAGGAGAATATGATTTCGGCTTTGATTTAGAAAAGGTCGGGATAGAAGTGTATGAGAAGGGAGAAGATCTGAAAATTGAAATTTTCAGAAACGCATCATACACGGACAAACTTGAACTGATAAAGCTCACGTTTACCATCACCGGATGGGAAATTGACATCGCTGACGGGTGTTTAGATTTCACGTTTGACGTTAAAGAAATCCCCGGGACATGGATTTATGCAGAATGTGAATGCCCTGGATATTATAAATAGAGAATTTAGAGCGGAGTCACCGCTCTTTTTTGTACTAACTACCATGCACCGACGGGAGCGTAGTGCTTAGTCCAACAAAAGTTATAAAAAAACTATCCGCACAATCTCCCGCTTATCGTTTATGTAAATCTCTTTGATAATAGACCGCCAAAATGCACGTTTATGCTCCCGATCCAGCGTCTCATAAGCAGATACAAAGTCCTCGTTTAAAAGTCGCTGTAATCGCCTGGTATTCATCTCAGGGCGCTTAACAGAATCTAGCTTTTTTAATTCCGCCTGATAAGATTCATAGTCCTTGCGATATTCGCAAAGGTCAATCAGGTCATTCAGGTATAAGTCTTTCAGTTTTTTTAGCTTATCTTTTAGCTTTCTCTTTTCACCGCCTGGATTCTGAACATTCTTTTTTGAAATCGTATACTCTGTAATCTGCGTTTTGATTTCCTTTCTAAGGTTGTCCAACAAATACTGTTCTATGAGTTCCTCGCGAATTCCTCTTGTGCAAGTGCAACCTCTGAGCCTGTGTCCTTGTCGGCACCGATAATAGGCATAGACGGATTTCTTTCTTGTGTGTCTGTTTCCTGTCATGGCGTGACCGCACATAGCACACCTTATAAGTCCGGAAAACAGATAGCAGTATGTGTTTTTTCTTGAAAAATTCTGCAAAGGAATCCTGTCTCTTATTTTTTTTAGATAATCAAGCGAGAATGCGGCAGGGCAGTAATGTTCGTTTTCTCTGTAGATTCCTGCGTACATATCATCGTAGATCATTCTCTTGAAAGTTTCTGGAAGCCAGTTGACTCCGTATTTTTCGTAAATATAGAAGCAGGTTCGTCTCATGCTGTTGCAGGAAAGAAAAAAATCGAATGCTTCTCCGACGATTTTCATCTTTTGTTCGTCAATCCCAACAACCTTTTTTCCGTTTTCTTTTTTAATACAAAATCCATAGTGGAGCGAGCCAGAAATCACTTCATTGTTTTTCACTTTATTCTCAAAAACAAATTTAATTCTTTCAGAGGTTCGATCTGATTCGTCCTGTGCGATGGAAAGCTTGATATTGAGATTCAACCTGCCGTTCGCCGTAGTGGTATCATAAAATTCCTGTGTGCATTTCCACGTTACGTTATGCGCGTCAAGGATTTTTTGAACTTCGTAATAATCCGCCACATTCCGAAACCATCTGTCTAGCTTTATGAAGAGGATTATATCAATCCTATCCGCCCGAACATCTGAAAGCATTCTCTGAAACTCTTTCCGGTTCTTCAGCTTCTTTCGTGCCGTTGTGCCAGCATCAATATACCGGTCAACAACAATCATGAAGTGCTCTTTTGCGAACGCTTCCAGATCTGCAAGCTGAGCCTCTAAAGAATAACCCCTTAAAGCTTGTTCTTCCGTGCTTACTCTGATATAAAGAGCAGCTATTTTTCCTTCTAAGTTTTCATCTTTCATTACGATCCCTCCTATTTTTGGGCATAGAAATGCCCGAGACTTGATTTTCTCGGGCCGCAATGATACAATGTAGGTGCGAATTACGGCTGTATCATTGCAGCCCTGCCCTCGGAAACGGGGGCTTTTTATTTATCTTACAATTTTTGCATTAGACAGTTTTAAATATTGTCCATTTTGCAGAGTGACATATCTGCTTCCTGTGAAGAAATCGTTTATTATAATTTTGTCTATAACGTGCGAAGCGTCTGATGAGATTTCGTAATAACCACCTATGCTATTTGTTGAAACAACCTGATATTCACCTGCTGAAATATCTTTTCCAACTTTGAACATACCTTCGCCACGCGTGGATACACTCGCATATCCGGCCGGAACTGCGTAGCATCTTTCAAGTGTTAAATATTGCCCAGATGTCACTTTTATGATTGAGTTGTAGTTAAAGTTATCATTCGCTATAATATAATCAATGCTTCCAGATGAATTTGCATTTATTTCAAAATATGCACCGTAATCATTTGTACTGTAGAGATAGTATTCTCCTGCTGGAATTGTTGAACCAACTCGATACATTCCTGCGTTATATGTTCGATATGGTCGAACAGTAACCGTACACGTCTTTGAAGCGCCGTTCATGGTTGCGGTAATTCTTGCAGTACCACCTTTTCTTGCGGTAACAGTGCCTTTATAAACGGATGCAACGTTAGAATTATTTGACTTCCATCTTACTTTCTTACTTTTTCCGTTGCTTTTTGCTGTCAGTTTATATTTTTGACCTAAAGTTAAGGTGATTCTTGTTTTATTTAATCGTGTAGTAGGATTCTTAACGGTAACACGGCACCTTAGTTTTTTCTTCCCCACTTTTGCGATAATAGTAGCCTTTCCTTTTTTCTTAGCTACAACCTTGCCTTTTTTGACTGTGGCAATTTTTCTTTTTGTGCTTGACCATCTTACCTTTTTGCCGTTTCGATTTTTTACTTTCAGTCGAATACTTTTGCCTTTGACGATCGTTGCCTTTTTCTTGCTGATCTTTGGGTTTGATGCCGCATAGGAATCGAGACTTCCCATCTGTGCCGGAAGCACAAACGCGCCTCCAACAAACAGCACCATACTCAGAGCAATCATCTTCAATACTTTTTTCATAATGACCTCCTAGAAATACGATTAATCCCAATTCCCCGTTTTAACTTAATTATTAACCTTACCTAAAACTTTCCCCAGACAGGAAACCTCATCATATTCCCCGATCTTGATGTTGTCGTAATCAGGATTAACGGAAATTAATTCTCCATTTCCTTTCTCTTTAATGAAGAGGTCTCCATTCACTTGCCATGCCCCGATCTCTCCAATCTCAATGTCCGGCATGGATTTTATAAATACCCTGTCCCCGTCCGAAAAGTCTGGTTCCATACTGTCACCTGATACGGTAATCAGGTAATTCGCCTGTGCCGCTTCTGGCGAATAAGGGACTTCTGCCATCTCATAGCCGGAATCAGAGTTATATTGTCCAGTTCCGGCAGAAAAGCGGGAGTACATTTCTGGTAAGTAAATGATCTGATCTTCTCGAACATAAGAGCTTTTGTTTTCCTCTGCTTCTTTTAGTTGTTCGGTACGCTTTACTTCTTTATCTAAGATCAGGCCTACTATTTCTTTTCCCAGATCATCAAGCTTTCTGTACTTTTTAATTACATCAAACTCGGACAATGTTACATCGTTATTCTTTTTTGGAACGTTCACAACATCTTGAAAAAGATAGTTGGCATCAACGTTTAAAGCCTCAAACAGCTTATACATTACAGTTTCTTTAGGGTGACTAGTTTCTTTTTCATAATTAGTAATTGCCGATCCGGTTACTCCCACCATTTCAGCAAGTTCATTCTGTGTAATCCCAAGATTTTCACGTGCTTCTTTTATTCGTTTACCTATCCCAACAAAACCACCTCCTTACATCTGTATGATACATTAAAAATCTTTATTTGTAAAGATAAATCATCAAGAAACTTTAGAAAAATATATTGACAATTAAAGAATCTTGATGTAACATTATGTTATCATAAAGATTCTTGAGATTGGAGGTGAATCGATTGTACGGAATAGCGCAAAATGCTAAACGTCTGATACGAAAAAAATGCTTCAACCAAGCGGCGGTAGCGGAAAAGGCAGGATATAACTATAAAACGTTCAACAATATGCTGAATGGAAGAAAAGTAATTACAGATAGTGATGTGGCGAGGATCGCAAATGCCCTGGAGGTTGAACCAAATGAACTGTACGGTATCAAGTCACAGTAAGTTTATAGAATCAGAAAGGAGGAAAATGTGGCAGATAAAGTAGATTTAAGGAAAGTGGAAGAGGCTCTTTCGAGAGCCTTGACAGACCAATATCGGCAATTTGGACTTGAGATTAAAGCCAAACTTGTGCCGAAGGAGGAGGAAAAAGATAAAGTTAGCGCATAGGAGGAGAGAATGATTAAGTCAGAAAGCGGAAAAGTGGAAATGCGGGGGAATGTGATAGACCTGCTCGCAGAGCTGTCTCTCATTGTAGCATCTTTGTATGAAGTAATCTCAGAATATGATGATAAAAACGCAAGAAAAGCAGTGCTTGCAGCAGCTACAACTGGGTTTTCTACATACGATGAATTGAAAACATCTTCAGGAGGAATCAGCGATGAAATGGTTGGTAATTGAATGTATGGGCTGGCTCGGAATCGGAGCAGGGGCTTTGCTTATCGGGCTGTGGCTGAATGGATATCTTTATGCGTATGGGGTCTGAGAGGAAGGCAGTTTGTATGAGAGCAAAAGAAAAAATCTTAGAGGAACTGGAACGTATCAGGAGACAGAAGCGGGCAGCGATTAAAGCGCAGATTCGCTGCGTCGGAAGGATGATGAAGCTGCAGGAAGAGTTGAAGGAGATTGAAGAGCATGAAAAATAAAAAGAAAAATGCTCCCACAGGTGCGGCAACACCAATACGGGGAGCACGAGAAACTTATCACTTACAGAATAAACCAAAGAAGACGGTTTGTCAAATGGAGAAGAAAAATGAGCAAAACGAAAATTGAAGGCGATTATCGTCAATTTATGGATAAAACATATATCGGTGAGTGGGACTTGCCGGAAAGCGAGGATTTGACGGTGGAAATTGACCACGCAGAAGTGAACGAGGTCAAAAACGAACGGGGAACACAAGAGAAACTGTGTCTGCATCTCAGAGGAGGATATAAGCCTTTGATCCTGAATGCAACCAACGGAGCCAATGTATCCGAAGCTTTAGGGACAAAGGATGTGGCAAAATGGCAGGGCAAAAAAATTATTTTGTACCGGGAAAAGGTATCTGCCTTTGGAAAAACAACGATGGCGGTCCGGGTAAGGACGTACGCGCCAAAAGAAGAGATTTTCTGTGAGGAATGCGGAGGGGGAATTCGGGCAGCGCACGGGAAAAGTCCGCGGCAGCTTGCTGCGTACACAAAAGAAAAATATGGGAAAGAACTTTGTGCAGCCTGCGCGACAAAGGCGGCGCAGAAAAAAGAAGAACAGGAGGCCATAAGTGAAAACGACGAGGATTAAGATCAAGAATTTATTCGGAATCGCGGAAACCGAACTGGACGGGAGCAGCGTAGAGATTACCGGAACAAACGGATCCGGTAAGACTTCCATAATCGATGCCATTCGCTATGGACTGACCAATCAGTCGGAGCGGGACTATATTATTCGGAAAGGTGCGTCTGAGGGGGAAATCCTGATTGAGACGGATACCGGACTATATATTGATCGGAAGAAACGGACCGATAAGGCGGATTACAAGTCGGTGAAAGAAGGCGGGAAGGAAGTATCCGGTCCGGAGTCCATGCTGAAGCAGCTCTTTACTCCTTTGCAGCTGGATCCAGTGGCTTTTATCGGAATGAACAAGCAGGAGCAGAACCGGATTATCCTGGACTTAATCGAGTTTGACTGGGATTTGAATTGGATCCGGGAGCAGTTCGGAGAAATCCCGGAAGGCGTGAACTACGATCAGAATATCCTGCAGGTACTGCACGACATCCAAGCGGATAATAGCGTGTATTTCCAGACCCGGCAAGACATTAACCGGGATTTGAAAAACAAGCGGGCCTTTATCGAAGAAATCGCCGCGGACATTCCAGCAAAGTATGATGCGGACAAGTGGGAGCGCTACAATCTGGGAGAAGCGTACCGAAAGCTGGAGAGCATCCGGGAAGAAAACAGTCGGATTGAACGCGCGAAGGTCTTTAAAGACAGCTATGACAACAAACTCCGGGGACTGGAAGCAGATCGGGAAATTCAGGTTTCTGCAGAGGAAAAGGCTATCGCAGCGGAACGGGAAGGACTGACCAGCACGATAGAGAGGCTGAAAGCAGAAATCCGGGCAGCGGATGAAAAGCTGGGAGGTCTGGATCGTAAGCTGCAGGATAAGATTGCTCTGGCGGACAGCCAATATGAAGCAAAGAAGGCAAAACTGGCGAAAGACATGCAGATTGCGGATGAATATATCGCAAAGGATCCGGTGGATTGCAGTCAGCTTCAGGAGGAAGTCGACACCGCGGAACGCATGAAGAAGCATCTGAATGAGTACCGGAGGATGCAGGGTCTGGAAGCGGATGTGAAACGTCTGAAAACGGAATCGGACGAGCTGACGAGAAAGATTGAACTGGCCAGAACCTTGCCGGGACAGATCCTAGAGACTGCCACGCTGCCGGTGGAGGGACTGACCGTAGAGAACGGAATCCCGCTGATTCACGGGCTGCCGGTCTCCAATCTGTCGGAAGGAGAAAAACTGAATCTGTGTGTGGATGTGGCGCTTTCCAAACCCAACAACCTGCAGATCATTTTGATTGACGGGGCGGAAAAGCTGTCCGACGAAAACCGGAACAAGCTATATCAGAAATGCAAAGACAAAGGGCTGCAGTTTGTGGCAACCAGAACGACAAACGACAGCGAACTGGAAGTGAGGTATCTGTAATGCTGACAGCGGAAACCTATTTTGACAGAGAAAATCAGATGAAATATTTCAGCGCCAGCCAATTCAAAGCCTTTGGGCAGTGTGAAGCGGCGGCAATGGCGGAAATCCGGGGCCCACGCACTCCTTAGC
>OKSB01000664.1_pt1 | contig 37057 bp, 35 predicted proteins | sample 1601171 | NCBI WGS metagenome assembly OKSB01 (sample SAMEA3541496, study PRJEB24748) | human gut metagenome | biome: human gut; feature: human-associated habitat; material: faeces | place: China | collected 2012 | reverse complement strand
CGCTGTAGAAGTCGCTGTCGCGGTGCGCCGCGTACTGCGCTTCCAGCACTTCCGGAGTCATATCACCCAGATAGCGGTGCAGCTTCAGCTCGGACAGCTCATGGAGGAACGTACCCTCTTCCGCATACGGGGAAGGCTTGTCCGCGAACTGCCCGGACAGCTTTACTGACGGCGGGCACATCATCCAGCGGTGGGAGGATGAGGCGCTGAGCGCGGCGTGGGCGCGGGCGCTGTGTTGGATCTCGCTCACAGCGCCGCCACCTCGCTCATGACGGCGGCGTACTGGCTCTCCTGAAGCTCGGTGAGCTTCCGCACGCCATGCCTTTCCAGAATGGCCTTGATCTTCGGCCGGTTCTCCGGGGTGGAACGCTCCGCCACAAAGGCGCGCAGCTCTACGATGCTCAACCCGGGGTTTTCCGCAACAGGTACGGTGCTGCTATTCGCCGAATCCTCTCCGGCTGGCTTTCCCTGCGGGGTTTCAGACGCCTGTGCGCCGTCCGGTGTGCCGGTCATGGCCTGAGCAAGGGTCTCCAGACTATCGGTCAGGTTACGCAGATCCTGTACCACATCCAGCAGCATTTTGACCTTGGACATTTTCTCACTCCGTTTCTACAGTCTTTTGGATATCTCCATGTTCAGCGTGGGCGCTCGGATGGAACATCTCCCACCCAGTGGTTCAGCTTTCCTTGAGGCAGCACAGCGTGGCGATCAGCAGCGCAGTCTCGTTGGCTTCCGTCTCCTCCCATGGTGCTTTGGTGTCCGCGCGCCCAAAGTGCCCGTAAGCGGCCAGCGGCGCGTAGATGGGGCGGCGAAGTTTCAGGTCGCGGATCAGCGCGGAGGGACGAAGGTCAAAGGTTCTGCGAATCGCCTTGCGCAGCACACCGTCGGGCACGATGCCCGTGCCGAAGGTGTCCACGTCCACGCTCACAGGCATTGCTCTGCCAATGGCGTAGGCGATCTGCACCTCGCAGCATTTTGCCAGCCCCGCGTCTACGAGGCTCCGGGCCACCCAGCGGGCGGCGTATGCGCCCGTGCGGTCGACCTTGGTGGGGTCCTTCCCCGACAGCGCCCCGCCGCCGATGCGCGCCACGGGGCCGTAGGCGTCCACCGCCAGCTTGCGCCCGGTCAGACCGGTGTCCGCCGCAGGGCCGCCCAGCACGAACCGCCCGGATGGATTGATGAGCAGCCGCGTTCCCGGCCGCAGGTACTTCTCCGGGATGACCTTGCGGATGAGCTCTTTGACTTCCCTGCGGATTGTTTCCACCGGCACATCTTCGTCGTGCTGCACGGAGACCACCACTGTGCTCACGGCCACGGGCGCATCGTCCTGATACACGACCGTCACCTGCGCCTTGCCGTCCGGCTTCAGCCACGGGATGCGGCTCTCGTCCAGCCCGCGGCAGATGCTCTGCGCCAGTACCACGGGCAGCGGCATCCTCTCCGGCGTCTCGTCCGTGGCGTAGCCCACCATGATCCCCTGATCGCCCGCGCCGAGATCTTCGCCGTCAACTACGGCCTGCGCGATATCGGGCGATTGCCGGTTCAGCCGCACCTCCAGCGCCAGCTTGCCGTCCGTGGAAAGCTCATCCATGGTGTAGCCCACCTTCGCGCACAGCTGCTTGAGTATGGGTTCCACGTCCACGCTGGCCTTGGAGGTGACCTCGCCCGCCACCAGAATCTTTGCGTCCGTCGCCATGACCTCGATGGCCGCCCGCGTGCCGGGATCGCCCTTGAGGTGCTCGTCCAGCAGCATATCCGCGAACTGGTCGCAGAACTTGTCCGGGTGGCCAGCCCGCACGGCCTCGGCGGTCACGAGACGGGGCTTTGTCGAAGTGTTTCTGTCTTTTTCGTTCATACGTTTTCCCCTCATTCGTCGTAGTGGATGACCTGCGTGTTGAAGCGTTTCTTTCCGGGCGCGTCCCGTGTCCGGTTGGGAAATCGGCTGTTCTGGCGGGAATGGTTTTGGCGCTCGCGCTGTTTGCGCCTCTTTTCGTCACGCATCACATTGCACAGCGCATAAAAGCAGGTGGGATCGGCGTAGCCCTCGGTGTTTTTGTAGGTCAGGCGCGCTTCCGGCTCATTGGGCGGTCGGGAGTGCTCCTTGTCGGTATTGATCCTAATCTGTTTGCGGCTCATGCTCTCACCAACCTTTCTGCCGCGGATTTCGTCAGACAGCGCCAGCCGATGAGCAGGCGCGTCAGGATGAAGCTGCAGCCGCGCCTGAGCTGTGTCCAAATATAGACCGGGGCAAAAGCGGACGCTTCCTCCGTGCGGAACACCTCCGTGATGAGCCATTGGCCATGTTCCTTCCGAAGCAGCAGGCAGATGCCATCGTCGTAACGCAGCTCGTGACACTCGGTATCCAGATGCACACCCGCCGCCTCATGCGCGGCGATGTACTCCGCAAGGTCGCGCTTGAGGATAAATGCGCGAATGTAGCGCCTGCTCAGCGAACGGTTGACCTTGGCGAACTGACGGCGGCCCTGTTTCGTAAAGTCGATAGATACGGCATAGCCCGCCGTGATGAAGTGATGAATGGATTCAGACATTGTTCCGACCTCCTTTGTTTCTTTGCATCAGGTCTATGGGGCGGGTTATGGAGCAAACTGCGCGAAGATGCTGTTCATGACAGCCAGGTCGTGTCCCGTGAGCGTTGGCGCCAGCTTCTTCAGCAGCGCGACCTGCTCCGGGCAGAGGCTTCTGCGCGATGGCTGGTACCAATCCGCCAGTTTTACGCCTCCGTTGTAACGGCCGCGCACAGATTCAATCGGGTAGGAGCAGGCGAGCGCCTCAATGTCGTACTTGATCGTCCTGACGCTGACGTTCAACTCCGCCGCCAGATTCTCGATCTTCTCCGAACGCCGCGCGTTCAGGATCTGCTTGATCGCCTCCCGGCGTTCCGCCTGGTTCACCTGCTCACCCCCTCTCGTGTGCTCTGTGATTGGAATTATCGAGGTTAAAGGTGCAAGGGCTTTGCACCATTAAAAAATTTGCTTTGTAAATTTTCCGTCATCAGTGAACGGCAATAAAAAAAACCGGCACAAGCGATTACAGGCCTGCCTTTCAACAGGTCTGTAATGCTCGTGCCGGCTGAACTCAATTTATCGGTTCTGCTCGCGCTGAGCGATTGTCACGAATGGCGGGCGCCTACGCTACAGTGGCTCCCTGCATTTGCGGTCCTTTGACTACATTGTTAAGCCTCTGGGTCGACGGATGGCGTGCCTGTCGGTGTGTTTTCCGTGGCGCCGGTCACCATTGAGGCCATCAGGTGATCCAGCGTGATCTCGTCAAATTCATCTCTGTTTGCTCGCTTGACCCGAAGCGCATATGTTCCGTCTTCTCGTCTGATGGGTTCTCCCACGGGAATCCTGCGATTCGGCGTATAAATCATCTGTGCTCGTCTTCGTCTGTCCACTTTATCCTCCCACCATCCGCATATCACGAATACATCATGCCCGGCATCGTTACCTCATGGCGGCCATCGTCGGGCATGTTCAGCTCGCCCATGAGCGCGGCGGAAAAAATGGCGCGCTTTCCGAAGCGGTTTCGGATCTCGTCAACGCAGTCCTCCAGCTTCTGGCGGCGCATGCGCCGCTGCTCGTCGCCAAACATGTCCAGCTGCGTCGGCTGATCGCTGGGGACAAGGTTGATCCCGGTCACCGTGAGCGACCTGACCGGCATGTTCCAGGAATAGCGCGTCAAAAACAGCGTCCTTGTCGCCTGAGCGATCTCCATCGGACTCTGGCTGGGATAGCTCAACTGTGTCTGGTACTGGCTTCCGGACAGGTCGTTGCTGCGAACGGCCAGACGCACGCCCATGGCAGCCAGGCCATACACGCGAAGGCGATGCCCGATATCCTGCGAAAGCTCCAGCATGACCCGCCATACGCTTTCATTGTCGCGCAGGTCGCAGGAGCAGGTGATGCCGTGTCCCACGGATTTGATCGGGGCTTCATAGTCGTTTTGCATCACGCGGCTGTTGTCCTCGCCGTTGGCGAATCGCCAGAGCACAATGCCGTTTTTGCCGAACCAGCCGTGCAGCAGTTCCGGCGGCGTTTTCGCCAGATCGCCTATGGTCAGTATATTACGGGACATCAGCTTGCGCGTCGTTGCAGGTCCGACGTACAGAAGCTCCGATACGGGCAGCGGCCATACGCGCCCCTTCCAGTCGTCCCTGGGCAGCGTCGTTACCGCGTCCGGCTTTTTCATGTCGCTGCCCAGCTTGGCAAAGATCTTATTGAAACTGACGCCTATGGAGACCGTGAGCCCCAGCTCATCCCTGACCGCTTTTCGGATCTCCTCGGCAATCGCCGTACCGTCGCCATGCAGCTGCCTGCTCCCCGACACATCCAGCCAGCACTCGTCCATTCCATATGGCTCCATCTTGTCGGTATAACGCAGATAGATGTTGCGCACCAGCCTGGAATACTTGACATAGAGATCGTAGTGCGGCGGTACACAGATTAGCCCCGGACACGCCCTGACCGCCTGCCAGTTTGCCATGCCGGTCTTGACGCCTCTGCGCTTTGCCGGGTAGGACGCCGTCAGTACGATGCCGTGCCGCTCCTCGGTGCTGCCGCATACCGCTATGGCCTGATCGCGCAGCTTCGGATTCTCGTTGACCTCTACGCTCGCGTAAAAACAGTTCAGATCGCTGTGCAGTATGATCCTGTCCGCCATTGCGCATCCCCCTTTGCTCCAAGTGCCATTTCGCTATAGAGCGAATACCTGTGCCATTCATGATAGCACACGCTTTCTTACCGTGTAAATAGCGAAATTGATACATATGTTCGCTTGTGAGAAATTTAATTTTACGCGAAAATACGGCAATAGAACAAAATATGAAATTTCAAGAATGCGTCGCATACGGGTTTACAGGTAATCGTTTATGTGCTATAATTCGAACCGAACGGAAGTTCACAAGGAGGTCGCCATATGGCCGAAAGGAAAGGCAACATAGGAGCCAGGGAGAACAAAGCCCTCGCGCAGACAAAGGGCGAGCGAACGAAGATGCAGAATAAGGCGGCGTTCGGCAGCAGGATCCGCGAGTATCGCATAAAGAAGGGCCTGTCCCAGCCTCAACTGGCCGCGCTGCTCGGCGTCACGAAGAATGCCGTCACGAATTGGGAGGCGGGCGCGAGCCGGCCAGACATCGCGAGCATACCGGCGCTATGCACCCATCTGGGGATCTCAGCGGACACCTTTTTTGACATGCCCGCGCAGTACCGCGCGTTGAACGCCGCGGAAGCGGCGCATATGGAGCGGTATCGCCTGCTCGACCGGTACCGGCAGCGTTCGGTGGACGCGCTCATGGATGCGCTGATCGAAAACGAAATGCTCGCATTCCGCGAGCAATGCGTGTCAGCCTTTACGCGCATCGGGCGCGACGAGCTGCCGGCTTCGGCCGGTACCGGCACGCCGCTGGATGATACCTATGAGCGCGAGTATGTGTTTTTGCGAAACTCGCGCAGCGTGTGCCGGGCCGATACTATAATCACCGTCACGGGCGATTCCATGCTGCCGACCTTCCGCGACGGCGACGAACTGCTGGTGGAATATACGCCCGAGATACGCGAGGGCGAGATCGGCATTTTCGTGGTCGCCGGCGAGGGGTTCGTCAAGGAGTATCGCAGCGACGGCCTGCATTCCCACAACCCAAAGTATAAGACCATCCGTCCGATGCAGGACGACAACTTCCGCTGTGTGGGCCGCGTGCTGGGCGCAGTCACCGAGGATATGCTCGCCACGCCGCAGGAACTCGCCGTGCTGAGCGAAGTCTATTCATCCCGGCAGGACAGCTGAGCAAAATGCCACCAAATCCGGCGTATCTCTATTGCGCCGGTTTATTTTCTCATACCCTTGGGAGGTGATCGTGTGGTCAAGGCGCCTAAGCCCGTCAAGGTTTATGTGGGCGTTGACGTCGCGTTCGATGATTCCGGCCGGATGCGACCGCGCATCATACACTGGGAGGACGGCAGCCGGTATAAGATCGACAGAGTTTTGGACGTTCGGCCCGCGCCCGCCGCGCGCGCAGGAGGACAGGGAGACAGGTACAGGATACGGTTGCTGGGGAAGGAGACGTGTTGGGAAACATATATCTTTTTCGAGCACAATGCGGACTGCAGCAGTCAGATACCTGGACGCTGGTTCGTTGAACGAAAGGAGGAGTAGCCGTGGGGCTTAAGAAAACCGCCGCCGAACAGCGATGCGACGAGATCGTAGCGTTTATTTCCGACTATGTGTTGCGCAACGGATACAGTCCTACCTTCCGCGAGGTCGGAGAGGCCGTCGGGCTTCATTCCCCATCCAGCATCAGCAAATACCTCCACCGGCTTGCCGAAGAAGGGCGCGTGTTCTTCGATGAATCCAGACCGCGCACCATCTCCACCGTCGACAGGCGCGACGACATCGAAACGATATCCCGGCGTATTTGTTTGGAAATGGCCGACGGAGGCAAACTATACATGGATTGCCATCTGCAAAAGCCCAGGGCAGCGCCGGTCAGCGTGTGCTTTGACGGGATACTGGACGCCAAGTCCATGCGGGGCAAGATCGGACAGGTCGTTGGCTGTACGGCAAGCTGTGATTGAAGGCATCGAATGCTATGCAGGGAGGCGGGAACTATGTGTGGTCGCTATTATATTCCGGATGAGGATTCCGCGGCCGATCTGCGCGAGATCATCGAGCAGATCAACCGGCGCGCAAATGCCGGGCCCGTCGTCAAGACCGGCGAGATCGCGCCGTCCGACGTGGCGCCGGTGCTGGCGAACAATCGCAATCTGGCCGCGACGCCCTTTGCCATGCGGTGGGGCTACAGGCTGGGCAATGGAAAGCTGCTCTTCAACGCCCGAAGCGAGACGGCGGATGCGAAGGCGCTGTTTCGGGACGGAATGCGGCAGCGCCGGTGCCTTGTGCCCGCGGCGCACTATTTCGAGTGGGAGAAGCGCGGTAAGGACAGGATAAAGTATGCCATCCGGCCGGGCGGGGCTTCTGTCATGTACATGGCCGGGATATACAGACTTGAGAACGACATGCCCGTGTTTACGATCCTGACGCGGGAACCGGCCGCCGCCATATCGTTCATCCACGACCGCATGCCGGTCATTCTCCCGAAGGAAGCGGCCGGCGATTGGCTCAACATCCGCTACGACGCGGGAGACGTGCTCGCGGGTGCGGTGCAGGACATGGAGTGCCGGTTCGCATAGGCTGCGCTGAGCGGGGTTTATGCGCGCACCAGCAGTGCGGAGCGTGGTTTCATGGAAAAGCCGTCGGGGAAGCGAATTGTTCCCTGACGGCTTCGGTCAGTTATGGGCGCTGTTCAAAACCGGAAGGCCGCACAAGTCAGGGCCTTTTCGCCCATTTCGTGCAGCATTTCATTTCTCTGCGATCAGCGCAGTCATATCTACGTCGGTTTCGCCATTGCGAAGCATATGAGCATTTCCTTAAGTTTTACAAAGCCCTCCTCGCTGATGGCGTGCTCCATCCGGCAGGCATCTTGTTCGGCCTGTTCCGGTTCGACGCCAGCGCAGAGAAGCAACTGTGTGAAAAAGCAATGCCGCTCGTAAACTCGGCAGGCGATGGCGCGTCCTGCGTCCGTCAGGAGGAGATCGCGATCCTTGCCAACGGATACATAGCCCTCCTGCCTGAGCCGTTTCATGGCGATGCTCACGCTCGCTTTTGAAACGCCTAAATGCCGGGCCAGCTGCGCGCCGCGAACGTCTCCCGTTCCCCGTTCCAGCAGGAGTAGCGCCTCTAGATAATCCTCCGCCGCCCGTCTCGAGGCAGGCTGCCCGCTCACCGGATGCTGCCCCGATAGACGATGTAGGGGCGGCCGTCCTCCAGCGAAAGCACATCCGCGCGCACGCGGAATACTTCTTCAAGCATTTGCGGGGTGCAGATTTCCCTGGGCGCTCCCTGCGCGACGATGCGGCCTTCGTTGAGCACGAACAGGTAGTCGCAGAACGTGCAGGCGAGGTTCAGCTCGTGAAAGACCGACAGCACCGTCTTTTTCAGGCCCGCAATGACCTCCATCAGCAGCCACTGGTAGTGCACGTCCAGATGGTTCGTCGGCTCGTCCAGCACGAGAATGTCCGCCTCCTGCGCCAGCGACCGCGCAATCAGCACCCGCTGCTTTTCGCCGCCGGAAAGCGTGGAAAAATGCTGGTTGGCAATGCCCTCCATGCCCATGAAGCGCAGGGCGTTGTAGGCAATTTGTTTGTCCTCCGCGGTGTCGCGCTCGTAGAATTTGCGGTAGGGCGCGCGGCCCATCAGCACCATCTCCAAGATGGTATAGTCAAAGTCCGATCCGTTTTCCTGTCGCATCACCGTCACCTGTCGGGCCGCCTCGCGATAGGAAAAGGATTCGATCTCCCGACCGTTGATGAATACGGTGTTCTTCTCCGGGGGCAGGGCGCGGTAGATATGCTTGAGCAGCGTGGTCTTGCCGCTGCCGTTGGGGCCGATGAGGCCGACAAATTGGTTTTTATCCACCTGCAGGGATACTTCCCGCAGGATCTCGCGGGAAGGCACGTCATAATGGAGGCTTTGTATTTTAATCTTATGTTCCATCGCGCACCACCTCACATCCTGCCGTATTTGTTCTTGCGGTAGAGCAGCCAGACGAAGAAGGGGCCGCCGCAGAAGGCGGTAAAGATGCCCACGGCCAGTTCCTGCGGCGCCATAATCGTGCGGGCAAGCACATCCATCCACAAGAGGAACAGGCTGCCGCCGATGAAGGAGAGCGGAAACACCCGCCGGTGATCCGCGCCCACGAGGATGCGGATGATGTGCGGCACGATGAAGCCGATAAAGCCGATGACGCCGCCCGCGGCAACCACCACGCCGGTCACAAACGACACCATGATGATCGTCATCCTCTTGACGCGCCTGACGTCAACGCCCAGGCTGGTGGCAGTTTCATCCCCCTGCGAGAGCAGATTGTACGCCCGCGCCATGAACATGAAAAACAGCGAGCCCAGGAGCGAGCCAAGGAAGGGAATGGCAATGTTGTTCCAGCGCGCGCTGGTCAGGCTGCCCATCGTCCAGGAGGTGATGTTGCGCACCGTATAGGTGTCCGGGGCGATGGAGATGAAAAACTGCGTCGCCGCCGTGAGGATGACGCTCACGGCCATGCCCGCCAGCACCAATCGGTTGGCGGAACCCGCGCTGCCAATCATGCCCACGGAGTAGACCAGCAGCAGCGAGAGCATCGCCCCGCCGAAGGCAAAGGCGGAAATGACCGTTGTGGACGTCGCCAGCGAGCCGCCCACCACAAAGGCAAAAGCCACCGCCGCCGAAGCGCCGCTGGATGCGCCGAGGATGTAAGGGTCGGCCATGACGTTCTGCGTCACTGCCTGCATGGCCGCGCCCGCCACCGCCAAGCCGCCGCCAGCCGCCAGCGCCAGCAGCACGCGCGGCAGGCGTAACTCCCACACGATGCTGATCGCCGAGCGCTTGAGCTCCTCATTTTCGATCCCGAACAGCTTCAGCTTCACCACGTCGATCACTGTGGCAAAATCCAGATCCGCCGAGCCAAGCAGTATGCCGCCCGCGATGCTGAAAATCACCGCCGCCAACAAACCCAGAAGCACCAGCCAGAACACCCACCGGGGCCGCTCCCGCATCTCAATTTTCTGTTCCTGCATATTCATCACCCATCAGCTTTCTGAATTCCGGGCAGCCCTCCATGAGCTGCGCATACGTCCCTTCGCCCGCCACGCGCCCGTTTTCCACCATTACGATCCTGTCCGCGGCGCGGATGGTGGAAATGCGGTGGGCGATCACCAGCGTGGCCCGTCCCTGTTTCAAGTGTTCCACCGCCTGATTGATCAGCCGCTCGTTTTCCGCGTCCAGGTTGGCGCTGGCCTCGTCCAGCACCAGTACCGGCGCGTTCTTCAAAAACGCCTGCGCGATGGACAGGCGCTGCTTTTCGCCCCCAGACAGGCGCAATCCGCGTTCGCCGATCACCGTGTCGTAGCCTTTTGGCAGCCTTTCGATGAATTCCTCCGCCCGCGCCCGGCGAGCCGCCTCACGAATCTCCGCGTCCGTGGCGGATAGCCGCGCCAGACGCAGGTTTTCCGCCACGCTCATGTTGAACAGGTAGACCTCCTGCGGCACCACCGTGACGATGTCACGCAGGTTTTCCAGCGTCAGTTCGCGCACATCTGTGCCGTTGATGGAAATACGCCCTCCATCCACATCCCAGAATCGCTGCAACAGCCGCGCCGCCGTACTCTTGCCCCCGCCGGACGCGCCCACCAGCGCCACCGTCTCGCCCGTGCGGAAGGAGAAGCTCAGGCCGTTGAGCACCGGCGGGTTGGGCTCTCCGCCTTTGGCGGCGGGGTAGGTGAAGCGCACATCCTCGAAGCGCACTTCCACCGCTGTGCCGCGCATGTCCAGCCGCCGCTTTCCCTCATCGCGCACCAGCGGCTTTTCCGCAAACAGCCCCAGTACCCGCTGCGCCGCGCCGAAGATCAGGCCGTAGTTCGTGCTCATCGAAAGCGCATCGAGGATCGGCGTGAAGATGGCGGAGGAAAGCACGAATACCGGCATCAGCCACAGCGCTGGGATCTGCCCGCTTGTCACCAACAGCACCGCCGCAATATCCGCTGCCAGCGACGCCGCTTCCATCACCAGCGTGATGCGGCGGCTTTCATCCGAGCGTCGTTCGGCATAGGCCATGGACGCCTGCGCGTATTCATCGTTGGCGCGGAAAAAGCGCTCCATGTATTCCCGCTGCCAGCGGAAGGAGATGATGTCCTTCAGCCCCTGCACGCCGTCCACGATGATGGCGTTGAGCGTGCCGGTCGTCCTTTTCACCGCCGCACCCTGCGCGTCTGACTGCCGCGCCGAATGCCTGGGGATCAGCACCAGTACGACTATGAAGGGCAGGATGACCACCGGCAGCACCCAGGAAAGCGTGCCGAGGAAAATCAGAGCTGCTACAGGCACAGCGACGGCCACGATGAGCTGGCCGATGGTGTGGGCGTAGAACCACTCCAGCGTTTCCACATCGCCCAAGATGATGCTGATCATGTCGCCGCTGCGCTTGCCCATCAGGGCGGCGGGAGCCAATTCATCCAGCTTGGCATAGCACTGGTCGCGCAGCTTGGTAAGGATGCGGTAGGCCATGTCGTGGCTCACCTGCACATCGAGATAGGAAAACAGCGACAGCAGGATGACCAGCACGCCGCAGGCTGCCAGCAGCCGTATCACCTGGCTGGCCTCGCCCAGCAGCACGCTGGAAACCATGTAGGAGGTGACCAGGCTGGTCGCCAGCGGCAGCAGCTTGAACATCAGGTTGCAGAGGATGGCGAGGGTGAGATACAGGCCGAAACCCTGTATGTGCCGGGAAAGTTCCACGGCATACTTGAGGCGCGGCTTTTCCTTTTTCACGCCGCTCATGCGCAATCCCCTCCTTTTGCCGCTGTGAGCTGGCCGCCCATGAGTTTGCGGTACTGCGCCGAATTGCGCAAAAGCTGCGCGTGTGTACCTTTGGCAAGGATGCGTCCGTCTTCCATGATGATGATCTGGCTGGCGTTCTGGATGGTGGCCAGCCGGTGGGCGATGACCAGCGCCGTCCTGCCGCGGCTGATGTTGCGGAAACTGCGCTGCACTGCGATTTCGTTCTTTCTGTCCAGGGAGGAAGTCGCTTCATCTAGGATGACGATGGGCGCGTCGCGCAAAAACGCCCTCGCCAGCGCCACGCGCTGCCGCTCGCCGCCGGAAAAGCGCATGCCGCGCTCGCCGAGCATGGTCTGGTAGCCGTCAGGCAGGCTGGAAATGAAATCGTGGATGCTGGCTTCCTTCGCGGCCTGCTCGATCTCCTCGCGCGTGGCATCAGGCTTGCCCATGCGGATATTGTCCTCCACAGTGCCGTAAAACAGGTGACAGTCCTGCCAGACGGCGGCGATCTGATCCTGTATGCCGCCCACGGTCTGCTCGCTGAGCGTTTGCCCGCCTACGCATACGCTGCCCGCCCGCACGGGATAAAAACCCGCCAGAAGCTGGGCAATGGTGGATTTGCCGCTGCCGGAAGCGCCGACGAGGGCGGTCGTGGTGCGCGCCGGGACGTCGAAGGAAACGCCATGGAGCACATCGCCGTCCGCCGGGTCATAGGCGAAGGAGACGTTTTCAAAGCGTACATCAGAGGAGGCGGGCGTTTTAGCGGCAGCTCCCTCCTTGGGAAGAAGCGACAAACGCACGGGCTGGTTCTGCAGCTCGACGATGGAATAGGAAGCCACCACGCCGCGATAACCCATGTGCCAGGCGTTGATGAGGTTGGACATGGGCGCGAAGCATGCGCCGATGAGAAACAGGGCGTAGACCAGCGCGTCCGGCTCCATATGGCCCCCCGCGCACTGATACGCGGCGATGGCGATGGCAAAGGCATTGCCAAGCCCCGCGAAAAATTGCAAGACCACGTTTTCCAACATGGTGACGCGAAGCTGGCCCATCACCGCCTGCCGCAAGCGCTCGCCCTTTTGATAGATCGCTTCCTTTTGACGTCCGTTGGCATTGAAAGCCTTGAGCGTACTCATGCCCTGCACGCTGTCCAGACAATCGCTGTAATACTGGGCGTGCGCCTGCATCTCCGCTTCGCCGCGCTTGCGCATCAAGAAGTAAAACAGCATCGGGCAACCCAGCATGCCGAGGCAGCCTGTCAGACATGTCCATGCGGAAGGGCGGTTAAACAGAAATAACGTGGAAACGATCAAAACCGCATTGACTACGGCAGATATGGCGGCGGGCAGATAGATCGTGTAGTATTCGTTGAGGTATTCCACCTTGCTGGAGATCGTAGAGGCAATATTGCCCGTGCGTTCCCGCCCGGTATAGGCGGGGCCAAGAGCAAAGAGTTTGCGCAAAAGCCCATCGCGCAAAGAGGCTTTGATCCCCAGGCTACACTGTTCCGCAGCCAACATTTTTTTCCGCGAAAGCGCATAGCGCAGGGCGATACATATGCCGATGGCCGCAAACACCTGCCACAACTCGGAGAAGAAGAGGATGCGTGCCTCGCCCTGCAGCATACGCACCACAAAGGCTACGCCCAAAGAGATCATCGTACCCAGCAGCGTCAAAATGAGCTGCAAAAAACAGGTCACGGTGATTTTGCCGCCGTGCCCTCGGGCGAAGGCGGCCAGATAGCGGTTGATGAACATACGTCCGTCCTCCCGTTGAAAAGAGAAAGAGGCTGGCCGACAACTGGCCAGCCTCCACTGGGCAGAATTGCAAATTATGCAGCTTCGTCCGGGTGCAGTCCGGCGGCAATCAGCTCCACGGCGTCCATGCACTCCAGGCTGGGGAACATCGCCATGCCGGGCACGACGATGAAGCGGTCGTTGACCACGGCGTCCATGTCCATTGTAGCGGGATTGGCCTTGAGTTCAGCTATCTTTTCCTCAGCATAACCCTCGCCATAGTAGTCGCAGACGATGATATATTCCGGGTCGCGATCCACCACGTCTTCCCAAGATACGGCGACAAATTGTCCCTCCACATCGCTGAAAATGTTTTCCGCGCCGGCCATCTCCAGCATCAGACTTTGCAAGCCGGTATCGCCAACCGTGGACATATCCACGCCGCCACCGGTATCAGAGTCAAAGTAGAATACGCGCACCGGTTCCAGACCAGCCACAGACGCTTCCACAGCAGCCTCGCGCTCGCGCAGCTGGGCGACCAGTTCTTCGGCGCGCTCCTCGACGCGGAAGATTTTGCCGATGTTGATGATATCATTGTAAATATTCTCGAACGTCGCGTCCTCGACGTAAGTGCCTTCGGTGGCATAAATGTTCACGCCCGCCGCCTCAAAGTCCTCGACAGTGCCAACAGCGCTGGCGTAGAACGAATAGGCGTCGCCAAAGACAAATTCCGCCCCGGTGTCCAGCACCGTTTCCAGCGTCGGCACGCCGTAGCTGCCCTCCAGCACCGGGAAGGAGCCGACGGTTTCGCGGTATTCCTCGCTCACCTGGTCGAGTATGTACATGCTGGGGGCAATGGCGACGATCTTGTCCTCCAGCCCCAGCGCCACCATGATCTCCGCAATGCTGTAGGACAGCGCCACCGCCGTTTCCGGCGCTTCCTCATAGGTCGTCGTGCGGCCCATGTTCTCGATGACAACGGGTTCTTCTTCGGCCACAGCGCCGCCCGCAAACGCGGACAAAAGCAGCGTCAGGCACAGCGCAAACGCCATGATTCTTTTCACGGTCATCCCTCCACGGATTTGATATTTGGTTAGTTGAATCTAACCATAAGGCATTATACAACGCCTGACCATGCCTGTAAATCTGCATTTGTCCAAATTCAAATAGGATAATGTCCAAATCAATGTTAATTCTTGCGGCATTCCTGAAACCACGCCGCCATTTGCAAAGCCACATCCACGTTGTCCAGCGCCGGAAACACGGATTTGACGCTGACGATATGCGTTTGACCGTTGCGGATAGCCGCGGTCTGAGCAAGCTCCGGCCTGCGGCGCAGCAGGGCAATTTTCTGCTCGCCATCTTCGCCGCCGTTGAAGCGGTGTACGAGGATCACCTCCGGATCGGCGCGCGCCACGTCCTCCCAGTCCACGGGGACGAACATCCGCGCTCTGTCCGCAAAGACGTTGCGGCCGCCCGCCGCCTGAATCATGCAGTTTTCCAACGATTGGCCGCAGGTAAAGGCGCGTTGCGCGATCTGCGCGTCGAATACGAACACGCGCGGCGGTTCTTTGATTGCTACGCGCATTTCGTTCAACGCTGCTTCTCTGGCCCGCATCGTCTCGACCAGCGCCGCCGCCCGCGCCTCGCAATCGAGAATCTTCCCCAGGGAGAAAATGTCCTCGTAAGTGTCCTCAAACGTGCCGTTCAATTTGTAGGTCGCGCGCATGGCGTAGATGTGCATGCCGTCGCGCTCGAACGCGGCGGCGTCCGCCACGCCCGTGCTCTCATGAAAGGCGTAGGCCGTACCCACGACCAATTCCGCCGCGCAGGCGCGCATAGCCGCGTAGGAGGGCACGCGGCGTTCGGCGGACTCTGCGGGCAGGAATGTGGCGGCGGCGACGATGCCGCGGTACTCCCGCGCGCAATCCGAAAGGCTCGTCTCCGCCTCGGCGACGGCGGCAATGCGCTCGCCCGCGCCCAGCGCCGCGCAGATTTCTGCCGCCGCATAGTCGAGGCAGACGATGCGCCGCGGCGGTTTCGCGTAGTGGTGGATGCGCCCGAAGTTTTCAATCAATACGCCGCTGCGCGCCGGCTTTGAAGCGCCGGGGAGGTTTTCCGCCCTTTTCCGCACCGGGAACTGCTTGCGGTATTCTCCCGGCGTCATGCCAAAGCGCTGATGGTACAGGTTGTAAAAGTGGTTCTTATCCCGCAGGCCGCAGGCGGCGATGATCTCCTGTATGTTGCTTTCGCTTTCCCGCAGCGCCCTGTGCGCCGCTTCCAGCCGCAGGTTGGTCAGGTATTGCCGGGGGCTCATGCCCACGCGACGGACAAACTGTTCGTGCAGAGAGGAACGGCTGACACCCAGAATGCTGGCCAGCCGCAGGATGGAGACGTCCTCCGAAAAATGCGAACGCAGATACTGCTGCGTCCACGCCACGGCGTCGGCGGCCACGCGGCGCTCCGGTTGCGACAGCGCGGCGCAAAATTCGGCCAGCAACGCATAGAACGCCGCCTTTGCGCGAAGACGGCCGAGCGGCGACGCCTCCTTCCATGCGCTTTCCAGCGCCTCGCAGGCGCGAAGCGCGGCCGCGACGTCCGCCGGGCGCACGGCGATGGTCGCCTCAAATGGGGCTGCTTCCAGAAGCAAACGCGCCATCTCCCGCCCGACGGCCTGCGGCGTTTCCGCCTGGTAGGAGACGCAGTAATATTCTGCCTTCCCCGCGGCGCCCATGTGCACATGGCGTCCGCGCGCAATGTGGAACAAAGTCTCCCCGCGCGGCGCATATGGAGAATCCCCGATGGTCACGCGCGCGTCCTTGCCGAGCACGAATAAGAACAGCGCATTTTCACTGGTCAACTCCGACTGACCCCCGGCAATCGTTCCATGGCGCACGTCGGCGATGCGCACGGAGACCGCGTCCCAGACCATTATGGCGTTTGTGTAGTCCATCCTGCGCACCTCCATTTCGCCAATATTGTAGCACGGGCCAGCAACGCGGGCAAGGCGCGACGCGTTAAAGGGGCGCGGCCTGTTTGCAGGGGAAAGCGGCGGGAGCGCTATGCCTCCGCCGCTTTCGTGCCTTTGCCGCCCTCAGGACAATTTCCAGCCGGCGGCTTCCTTGCGCGCGTCGAGGAAGTCGCGGTAAAGGCCGGGTTGTCCGGCCAGCTTCGCGTGGGTGCCGCGCTGCACGATCCGGCCCTTGTCCAGGACGAGGATCTGGTCGGCCTTGCGCACGGTCTTGAGGCGGTGCGCGATCATCAGGATGGTCTTGTCCCGCGTGAGCGCTTCCATGGCCTGCTGCAGCTTGTCCTCGTTTTCGGGATCGACGTTGGCGGTGGCCTCGTCGAAGATGATGATGGGCGCGTCCTTGAGCATGGCGCGGGCAATGGAAATGCGCTGCTTTTCGCCGCCCGAGAGCGTGGCCCCACCCTCGCCAATGACGGTGTCATAGCCGTCAGGCAGGGCCATAATGAAATCGTGGCAACAGGCTTTCTTCGCCGCGGCGACCACCTCTTCATGCGTGGCCTGCGGGCGGCCGAAGCGGATGTTGTTCTCTATGGTGTCCGCGAAGAGGTACACGCGCTGAAAGACCATGCTCACCTGTTCCATCAGCGATTCCAGCGTGTAGTCGCGCACGTCCGTGCCGCCGACGCGGATCGCACCGCCGTCCACATCCCAGAATCGGGCGATGAGGCTGCAAAGCGTCGTCTTGCCGCTGCCGCTGGGCCCGATGATGGCGGTGGTCGTCTTATCCGGGATGGTCAGGGAGACGTCCCGCAGGATGGGCCTGCGGTCGTAGGAGAAGTTCACATGGTCAAAGGCGATATCGTGGCTGCGCGGATGCACGTCGCCGCCCTTTTCATCCATTTCCGGCAGGGCGTCGATCCGGTCGGCGTGGTCGATGGACGCGCCCACCAGCCGCAGGCTCGACATGGCGCTGCCCGCGGACTGTATCTGAGCGAAGACCATGAAGGCGATGACGACCGTCATCAGCGCGTCCGCCAGCGGCATGGCGCCGTTCAGGAAAAAGAGCGCCGCCGCGCCCATGATGAGCACGGAAAAGAGGTTCAGGCTCAGGCTCTGCGCGATGTTGTAGGGCGTGAACAGCTTTTCAATGGCCAGGTTGCTCTGGCGGTTGGATTCAAGCGCTTCCCGCAGCCACCGGTCGCCCTTGCCCGTGAGGTTGAAGGACTTGATGACGCTCATGCCCTGCAGCTGTTCCAGCACCGCGTCCACCAGCTGCGCCTCGGATTCCTGTCTGCGCGGCGTGACGGCGGCGGAACGCTTTTCCATCGCCGCGGTAATGGCGAGATAGAGGAGCGTACCGGCAAGCGCCAGCAGGCCCACCCGCCAGTCAAAGGCAAAGACACAGAGCATAAATACCACGGCGTTGATAAAGCCGCTGAGGATGTTTACCAGAACCACCGGCCCCACCGTTTCCACCACGTCGAGCACGGTGGTGGTCACGCCGGTGATCTCACCCAGGCTCCTGTCGCTGAAATCGCCCATGGGCACGCGCTTCAATTTGTCGCCGATGGCCACGCGGCGGTCGGCCACCATGAAGTAGCCCGCGTGGGTCTGCTGCAACTGCGTGAAGCGGTTGACGAGCGCACGGCCTACAATGCTGACGGCCAACAGAAGCAGGGACAACCACGCTGCGCGGCTCGTTTGCTCGCCGCCGGTGAGCGCGAGCACCACGAAGTAGATGGCCGCCACCTGCAACATATGGAATACGGCGTAGAAGAACCCCCAGAAGATGGATTTACCGATGTTCGCCTGTTCTTTGCCGGCGAAGCGCCAGATCTTTTTCAAAACGCCGATCATGCTGCGTCACCATCCTTTGCGCCGATGTGGGCGCGCCACATCTGTCTGTACAGTTCGCTGTCCTTCAAAAGCTGCGCATGCGTGCCGCTTGCCGCCACGCGGCCGCCGTCGATGACGAAGATGCAATCGGCGTCGGTGATGGTGGAAAGGCGGTGGGCGATCACGATCACCGTCTTGCCCTCCACCAATTTCGCCACGGCGCGCTGGACGACGGCCTCGTTCTCGGGGTCGATGTAGGCGGTGGCCTCGTCGAGGATGACGATGGGCGCGTTCTTCAGCATGGCGCGGGCGATGGCGATGCGCTGCCGCTCGCCGCCGGAGAGGTACGCCCCGCCGCCGCCCACCTTCGTGTCGTAGCCGTTTTCCAGGGCGCGGATAAAGGCGTCGCAGCCTGCGGCGCGCGCCACGGCCTCCAATTCGGCGTCGCTGGCGTCCAGCCGGCCCATGCGAATGTTCTCGCGCACGGTGTCGTCAAAGAGGTAGTTATCCTGCGAAACGAAGGCCACCTTGTCGTAGAGCTGGGCGAGGGGGATGTCCCTGAGGTCGCGCCCGCCGAGGGTGATGCGTCCCTTCTTTACATCCCAGAAGCCGCCGATGAGTTTTGCGATGGTTGACTTGCCGCTGCCGCTGGGACCGACAAAGGCGACCATGCTGCCCGAGGGGATGCTGAGGCTGACGTCGTGGAGGATTTCCTCCCCCTCATGATAGCCGAAGGAGACGTGCTCGACGGCGATGTCCCGGTTGGGAAGCGAAACCGGCCGAGTGGCGTGAACCTGTTCCTCGCCGTTCAGGATGGCGTCTACCTCGCCTACGATGGTGCCCACCTTGGCGAGGCTGTCCACGAAGTCCATTGCCGCCAGCAGCGGCCCGGCAATGCCCAGGGAGAGGATGATGACGGTGATGAACGTCTCCACGGACAGGCTGCCGCCCTGGTAAAGGAGCCAGCCCACGGGCAGGATGGTGATGAGCGTCGTCGGGGAGATTGCCTTGGAAAAGGAAATGGGAAGCTGGCAGCTCTTCATCCAGTTGTAGAAGTAGGCGGCGTTGGCGCGCACGCGCTGGGCGAATTTTGCATAGGAGTTTTTCCCCTGATTGAACGCCTTGATGACCTCGATGCCGCCGATATATTCGACGATGGTGGCGTTCATCGCCTGCGTGACCTTTACCGACCCCTCGTACTGCTTGCCGTAGTTCTTCATCACCCCCATCATCAGGGCCATGCCCACGGGGATGGAGACGATAGAGAGCAGCGCCATGCGCCAGTCGAGGAAGAACAGATAGAGCAGTATGCACACAGGCGCCAGCAGGTTGGAGGTCATTTCCGGCAACAGGTGCGCCAGCGGCCGCTCCATGGACTCCACCTGATCGACAATGACCTGTTTCATCTCGCCGCTCGGCGTGTCCGTGACCGTGCCCAGGGGCATCTTCGGCAGCTTTTGCAGGATGCGCTCGCGAATCTCCTTGAGAATGGAGAACGTCGCCTTGTGGGACATGGACAGCGCCAGCGCGTAGAGCAGAGCGCGCAGGCAAAAGCCCGCCAGCGCGACAAGACACCATGCGGCGTAAAAGTCGTATCCCGTCCGCCCGGAGAGCAGGCCGATGATGATCTGCGCCGCCGCAAAATAGGGCAGCATGCCGCCCAACACGCCCAGCGAAGCGGAGACGATTGCCCGCACGAGTCCGCTGTGATGGCGCGCGCCCAGCTGCCACAGGCGCAGCATGGGGCTTTGTTTCTGCATAGAGATCACTCCTTGAGTTTGTTGTAACTAACAATGAGGCTTGCAAAAAGGCCGTCCCGCGGAAAACGGCCTGTTTACACTAAGGGCACTGAGCGTTAAAGATGGTGTCGAAGCCCGCCATGTGATAGCGGTTGAGCATACCGATATAGCGGACGGCGGCCTCCTTGGGCATGCCGTGGCGCACAACCTCGAACATGCCGTTGAAATAGGCGGTGACGATCATGTGGATGAAGTCCTCCGTGACCACGCCCTTCTTCACGCTTTCGCAGCCGATGACTTCCATGTACTTGTAGGTATATTCGACCTCAATATCCACCAGATCGTCAAGAAAATGAGCGAAGTGCGTCCCATGCGCGCCGCTGAGCAGCAGGCGGAATTCGTCGAAATGGTCATAGATGTAGTCGAGCATTTCCATCTGATGGTTTGCGGTATAGCGGCCCATCTCGTCGCGCTGCGTCTGCTCGTCAAAGGAATGGAAGCGCTCCTGGATTTGCAGGAACATGCGCCGCATCTCTTCCACGGCCGGCTCCACGACCGCCTTGAACAGCCCCTCTTTATCCCGAAAGCGCGTATAGATGGAGCCGGTGCTGGTGTTCGCTTCGCGCGCGATGGTGCGCAAAGACGCATCCTTATAGCCCTTTTCCAGAAACTCCCGCTTCGCACAGGCCAGAATTGCTTCATAGACGCCTTCGATCTGTTTTGCCAAGGAGTCGTCCTCCATTCATAACGTTGTTTCGTAACAGCGTTTTGATTTTACACCCATCCGGTTTCCTTTGTCAAGATGGGCGTGGAATTTTTACATTGTGGACGGATACGAGGAATTGGGACGCGGGAAAAGCGCCCCATCTCGAAAGTATAAGCTATTTTAAAAGAAAAGTTCCACCGATTTTTTGATTACCTTGGCATCACTTCGCAAATGTCGGAAAGACTTGGAATATCAAGCATTTCCGGCATTTTGCGTTTTGGAAGATACCCCGCATATCATGGCATTTCGGAACCTCACTTGGCGTTGAAAAGCAGTAAAACCGTAGTAAGAGCGGCGGCTTACTACTACGCCGCCAGCTTGACCATCGCTGCCTTTGCGGAGGTGTAATCCGCATGAGCGTAATATTCAGCGTCATGGTAATGGTTCTCCTGGGACAGCCCCAGAAGCGCCTCAGCCAGCCTGTCGTCATCGATCAGGATCACGGCCCCTCCCACAGGGAAGACGTGTATTCTCACGGGTAGCGATCATATACCGCAAGCTGGGCCATTTCTGCCTCGGACAGTTCTTCCAAAGATGTGAAACGCTTCTGGCGCCGGCTGATCTGGCGATAGCCGTTGCACGCCTCGCATTTCAGCACCTTCTTGCAGTAGCTGTCAAAGGCGTACTGCTTGTGCTCGTAGTAGCGGTCAGGTTTCAAGTTCTCACCTCCCTTCGTGCCGGGAGCCAGTTCTTTTTCCCCTTTCGCTCACTACTCGTTCACGAGAGATTCGGTTTGGCCGGTTTTCGGGATCTATCTGAAAAAAATTTTTGCCGCTCATACTTGGCTCCTTTCGCTTCGTTCGAGTTGACAGGCCGGAACGAAACGGGGTGGGGAGCGGCAGCCCGCGCCCAGGCGCAGGCGGTCAAAGGGATGGATTTTGCGGGATGTGAGCCGCAGTATATAAAAAGCGAGCCATAACTCACTTTCATGAGCATGGCTCGCTGCTGCGTTATTGGAATATTTTTCGTAGTGGCATGGGCGTCCGCCGCATAAGCGGTAAACTCCGCCTTATTTTGACCTCCTTTGTGTTGGCGCTCTCATCCATATCTCCCTTTACTCCGAAATATGAGTTATAACTCACTTTGCATGAGTTCTATGGTTATTTATATGAGCGGAAGCACACCTTACAATGATGTAGAGGTGATGTGTAGTGAACAATCCGCTGGATCTATTTGCATGGAAGGTGCGGTCAGAACGGAAGCGCCTGCATCTGACGCAGAAGCAGTTAGCTGAACGCCTCGGTATGAACCCCCGCACGATCATAGATTTGGAGACCTGCCAGAGTAATCCGAAATTTGAAACGGTGGTCCTTGTCGCCAAAGAATTGAATATCAGCGTGGACGCCGCCATCTTCCCGGAAATGGTAAATCAGACAGTCTCGAAAACAGTTGTGGACTTCTTGGCCGGGAAAAGCGAAGCAGAAATCGAAAAAATTATCGCGCTCTGCAAACAGGCGGAAGCCTTCCAGAAAGACGAGTAACGCGGTCGGGTTCGATGTGCCCGGCCGCGTTACTGTTTTACCCGTTGCTATGCGGGCAGTTTATTCCTTTTTTTGTTTTGTAGGCATTTTTCAGATGTTCGAAGGACTCCTGGCTGATGACATGCTCCATCCGGCACGCATCAAGTTCAGCTAACTCGGGGGAAATTCCTACTTCAAGCAACTGCTGGGTGAAAAACAGGTGCTTTTCATAAATCTGTTCGGCAAACTGCAATCCCAATTCTGTCAGGGAGAGTGTGCCGTCGGCATTTTTTACAAGATGCCCGGATTTGGACAATTCCTTGACAGCCCGGCTTACAGAGGGCTTTTTTACTCCTAAATGCTCTGCCACATCCACACAGCGGACATAACCATGTCTTTTCTGCATCATCAAGACTGCCTCCAGATAGTCCTCCATTGCTGATGTCAAAGCCATTGGCACACCTCCCATCCAAAGTATTTTGGGTATTAGCTACCGTTATTTTGCCTTTACATTGGCGATTTCAATGAACAACTGATCGCTGCCAAAGCTGAACGAATCAATTTTGTCGCTGCTAAAGGCGGCATACTGGTGCGCAGAAGTAAACGGAACTAACACGGCTTGATCCGCCGCAAAGGTAAGCACCTCGTTATAGATTTCCTGCACACGTTCCAAATCAGCGGTGCTGTCCAGCTCTTTAATGGTGTCCGTGCCATTTTCCATAGTAAGGGCAACCTGCCACAAAATCGGGTCGGACATCATTTCCGGGTTCATATTCGTCATGGTGAGGAACGGGTCATAGTAACCGCCGTAGGTTGTGTGGAGCGAGAAATCAAAATCGGTAGAAACCTGCGTAAACCACGTCATATTATCCGAACCGCGAGGCGTTACTTCAAACCCTACTTCACCCAATTCCTGAGCAATTACAAGCGCCGCATCGTCCATTGTTCCCTGATTGGTGATATAATCCAGCGTAACACTCAATTTTGCGCCATCTTTTTCGCGGATGCCATCGCCATCACTGTCTACCCAACCGGCGCTTTCCAGCAATTCTTTTGCTTTATCTGCATTGTAGCTGTATGTAGTGGCTTCTACATCGCAATACGGTAGAGAGGTATCCAGCAACTGTTCCGAAGCTGTTTCAAGACCGGAGAATACACTGTCGCTGATCGTTTCCTTATCAATCGTATAGGCCACCGCCTGCCGGACAGCGGCATCGTTAAACGGAGCCTCCTGTGTATTGAAGCCGATAAAACGGCTGTTGGAAATGCTGTCATCCAATACGGTGCCAATTCCATCCGCAGAGGAAAGTTCGGTATAACCAGCAAAGCTCAAACGGGATGTACCCGCAAGCAGATCCACTTCGCCATTGCGCAGAGCGAGAATTGCAGCATCGGGATCCGCGATCACTTTTACGGTAAATTCGTCCACATCAGGCTGTTCTCCCCAATAATTGGGATTGCGGACGAAAGTATAAGAGGTTCCGTCACCGTCCCCGGCATACATATAGGGGCCAGTCCCCATTGTCTGGGTCAGCAGTTCTTCTTTAGTTGTCAAATCCTCATTAAACGCATTGGGCGATACGATTCCCATTGGGTTGCACATGGCGAGGTCGTTCAAAACACCATAATAAGGAGTGGTAAGATGAATTGCCACGGTATGTTCGTCCACCACTTCAATCGACTCCGTGAGTGTTCCAATCTTACCAAAGGATGCAATATATACTCCCAAATTGGAGAATGCCGCCTCTAAGCTGGTTTTTACTGCTTCCGCATTGAGGTCAGCACCATCCGAAAACTTCACGCCTTCTTTGAGATGGAAAGTGTAGGTCAGTCCATCATCGCTGATGTCCCACGTTTCGGCCAGCCCAGCCTTAAATTCACCATTTTCCCGAACGACGAGTGTATCGTAGCAGTTACGGGCATAGTAGGTGAAACCGTAAGTACCATTGGAAGTGGCAGGGGACATCGCTGGATAGAAGCCGGTGGAAAAATCCCAGCTTTCTGTTGTTGTGATACTTACCGGAGTAGAATCAGAACCAGAAGTATCGGGTGTTGTACTGTTGCAGGCGCAGAGACCAAGCACCATAACGCCCGCCATCATCAGTGCAGCAAGTGATTTTAGTTTCATAAATCAAACCGTCCTTTCGTTTTTTGTATATATCACGCCCCAAGGAGCGTATATACCTATTTCAAATCAAGTGGGAAGCGCGCAAAAGCTGTTTGGTATAGGGGTTTTGAAATATCTTCAGATCCCCATTCCATTGACGGCTTTCGATCAGTTTCCCGTTTTGCATCACATGAATTTCGTCCGCAAGATAAAGCGCCGCGTCAATCTCATGGGTAATGAAAAGATAACAGCATTGTTCTTCCTCCTGAACTCTTTTTAGCAATTCCAAAATACTTTTGCGCAGAATGACATCCAAACCGCTGATGGATTCGTCAAAGACGATATAGCGCGGGGAAACAGCCAGAGCACGGGCAATCCCTACGCGCTTTTGCTGCCCGCCGGAGAGTTCGCCCGTTTTCTTGTTCGCTGTTTCCTTCGGCATCCCCATACGGTCAAGCAATTCAAAAATTCTTGCCCGTTCTTTCTCTTTAGGTATATTCAGCAGGTTTCGGATTGGCTCGGCAATCGCCTGATAAACCGTAAAATGGGGGTCAAGGGCGCTTTTTCCGTCCTGCAATACCAGTTGGATTGCTTTTGCCGTTTCTTTCCGGTTTCTTTTTCCTTTGCGGGAAATCGGTTTTCCGTCCAGCAGGATTTGACCGGACGAAGGTGATTCCAGCCCCAAAATCAACCGTGACAAGGTGCTTTTTCCGCAGCCGCTTTCTCCCACCAAAGCGTAGATATGATGATCTTCCATAGGCAGGCTCACATCAGAAACCGCATCAAACAGCAACTTATCTTCGCCTTTGTATTGTTTGCTTACTTTTTTCACCTCCAGCATGTACTCACCCCCATCCCAAGTGGATCGCCTCAATCAGTTCCTTGGTATAATCAGCTATTGGATTCTGTAAGACCTCTTGGGCGCAGCCTTGTTCTACCATCTGTCCTTCTTTCAAAATCAGTACATGGCCTCCGACATGCCGTGCAACATCAAAGTCATGGGTGACTAAAAGCAGTGCGCAGCCCTGCTCCTGTAGATGCAGGAATTGCTCCACCGCTTTGTCCCTGTGAATCGCGTCTAAAGCGGTAGTCGGTTCATCGGCAACCACCAGCTTTGCGTTACCGGCAATCGCAAGGGCAATGAGGCAGCGCTGGAGCATACCACCCGAAAGCTGATACGGCCTGCTGCTTAAAATCCTTTTGGTGTCTGTAAGCCCTGCCCGAGACAACGCCTGTTCATAAAGAGACAAGGCTTCCTTTTTCTTCAAATCTTGATGCAGGTTAAGAAATTCGGCCATTTGAGCACCAATTTTTCTGGAAGGGTCGAGCGCCGTCATCGGATTTTGCGGGATAAAAGCGATTTTATTGCCGTAGTACAGCGCCCGTTCTTTTTCCTTTAGCTGTAAAAGCGATCTGTTATCAAAAAAGATTTCGCCATTCACTTGGAAGGCGCTGCTGTTAAGCAGCCCCAAAATTGCCCGGCAGGTCATCGTTTTTCCGCTTCCTGATTGGCCTAAAAGGATAACTGCACCCGCTTCCTCCAACGAAAAACTGATGTCCTTCACCAAATCCTGATATGGATTTTTAAGCGCAATGCTAAGATGTTCTACCTGTAACAGCTTTTTGCTCATAGCACATCCTCCTGCGGCTGAAGAATGTCCCTAAGCGCCTCGCCAAACAGATTGAAGCCTGCGGCGGCAATGAAAATGCAGATACCGGGGTAAATGAGCAGTTCCGGGTGGGAATACAACGCCACCTGCGCTTCCTCCAGCATTGCGCCCCATTCAGCCGTTCCGCTGGGCAGACCAAGGCCGAGAAACGAAAAGCTGGAAACCGTGAGGATGGCCGAAGCTACGCCCGTTGAAAAATACACCAAAAACTGCGGAAGGATATTGGGAATTAAATGGTGAACAATAAGCTGCCACATTCCACAGCCGGACACCCTCGCGGCGACAATGTAATCCCGCCCAAGTTCCGTTTTGGCATAGGTGCGAATAAGCTGCATAAACCGCGCCCACATGGAGATGACAACCGCCCAAATAATATTTTGCAGGCCATTTCCCAAAACGCCGATAATCGCCACTGCGATAATGAGCGTGGGGAAAGCGATAAATACCTGGCTGATTCCTGTCACAACACGGTCAAACCAGCCGCCGATACACGCTGTCATCATTCCAAGGATTAAACCAATCCCTCCCAACAGAATCAAAATGGGAAGCGCCAGCCCAAGGGATGCTCTTGCACCATAAAGCAAGCGGGATAATTCACACCGCCCAAGCTGATCGGTTCCAAGGGGATAATCGGCGCTCGGCGCTTGATATTTCATCAGTGGATTCACCTCGTCCGGCGCATGGGGAGCCAAAAGCGGTGCGAGAATTGCAACGGCGCAGATCAGCACAATCAGGCCAAGCCCGATGACCGCCTGCGGATTTCTCCATATTTTACGCAGCATCGCTTTCCTCCTTTCTCCACGGGCATAGCAAGTGGTTGAGTATTTCGCCAAACAGTTCGGCCAGAAGATACAGCGCGGCGATAATCAGCATACAAGCGCCAATCGCGTTGGCATCAGCAGCCATAATACAGTTCATCAGGTAGTTGCCCACACCTTTGATAGAAAAGACCTTTTCCACTACGGCGCTTCCAGCAATCAGATAGCTTACATACTGGCAGAACAGGGTGATGACGGGCGGCAGGGCATTGCGGAATACCTTCTTCCAGAGGATCCTGTTTACCGTCATCCCGTTGGCACGGGCAAAGCTCACATAATCACGGTGCATTTCTTCCAGCAGTGAAGCGCGAAATACCCGTACAGTCGAGCAAATCACAGGAAAAGATAAGGTAATGGATGGCAATATCAATCCCATAATCCCCGATGCAGGCGTTACGCTGAAAATCGGGATTTCCACAGCGAAGCCAATCAACAGCAAAAAACCGAGCCAGAACGGAGGAACACAAATTCCAAACAGCGAAACAATCCGCATGATATGGTCCGTCAGCTTGTTCTTTTTGGCCGCGCATAAAACGCCAAGCAGAATTGAAAACACGATAATTTCAGCTAACGACAGAAAAACTAATTGCAGCGTTTGCGGGAAGTAGGCTGCCAAATCCGCAGCCACCTCGTTTGTTGAAAAAATAGATTCCCCAAAGTCGCCGCGAAAGACACCGCCGATCCAGTTCAAATACCGAATCGGAAGCGGCTGATCCAAACCAAGTTCCGCGCGTACCTGTTCAATCACTTCCGGTGTAGGAGAGAGATTTCCACGGCGCACAAGATAAGTGGCTGGGTCTGTACTGGATAATGCAGTCAGGATAAAGCACAGGATGCTTACGCCAAAGAGCAGAACCAGCAGCCGCACGATTCGTTTTATCCAATGAGATTTCACCGTTTCCCTCCTTTCCGGTTAATCAAAGCTAACCATTGTGTCGAAGTAACTGCGGCAGGCGGCATATCGCCCGCCGCAGTGCATAAATTACTGTGCAAGTTTCCAGTTCCGCGCTTTCTGCCGGATATTCCAGAATTTTTGATAGATTCCTTTTTGTTGTATCAGTTCAACGTGAACGCCTTTTTCTACAATTTTTCCGTTATCCACCACCAAAATCTGATCGGCATCCCGAATCGTGGACAGCCGGTGTGCAATGACAATCAGCGTCTTATTTTTTACCAAAGCGCTGATGGCCTGTTGCAAATGCACCTCGTTTTCCGGGTCAACGCTGGCGGTTGCCTCGTCAAGCAGGATAATCGGCGCGTCCTTGAGCATGGCGCGGGCGATGGAGATCCGCTGCTTTTCTCCACCGGACAGGGTGGAGCCGCCTTCGCCAATTACCGTGTCATATCCTTGTGGCAGAGCAGAGATAAAATCGTGGCAGCAGGCTTTTTTCGCGGCCTCCACAACTTGTTCATGTGTTGCTTCCGGGAATCCGAACTTGATATTATTCTCGATGGTATCGCGGAATAGATAGACATTCTGAAACACCATGCTCATATTCTTTAATAGGCTGTCGCAGGTAAACTCTTTGACATCGTGGCCGCCAACGGTAATACTGCCGTCCTGTACATCCCAAAACCTGGCAATCAATCGCGTAATCGTGGTTTTTCCGCTGCCAGAAGGGCCGACAATCGCAGTCATGCTTCCCTGCGGAATGGAAAAACTCACGTCATTCAAAATCGGATTACCATTTTCATAGGCAAAGGAAACATGGTCAAAGGCAATATCAAAGGAATCCAAAGAGATGTCTTTGCCATTTTCATCAATTCTCTTTGCCTGCTTGATACGTTCTACCCGGTCAAGCGTGGAATCCATCATACGAATTAACGTAGTCATCTGTCCCATGACCTCAAGGGGATTGAAGATGGTAAACGAGGCGAGCAGAATAACGGAAAGTCTTGCAAAGATGAGTTCACCGCCAATAGCCAAGAGTCCTGCACAGAACATCATAATGCAGGCGCAAATGCGAAACACCAAAGAGTAGCTCATGTTCAGCGGTGTAAACACGCTTTCTACTTCATAGGCAGAATCCGCATTTTTTTCGTAAGCGTTTTCAATCTCGCTGACATTCTTTTCACACATATTAAAGGATTTAACCACCGAAATCCCCTGCACATATTCCAGAGTGGCCGCAATCGCATCCGCCTGAATTGTTTGCCGTTTTTCGGACAGATCCTTTCCCTTTTTCTGCATATGGTTGTAGACTGGGAAAGAGAGAAAAATCCCCAGCAGGAATACAATTCCAATGCGCCAGTCGAAGGTCAGAACGCAAATTGCCATAACAATCATGGTCAAAACGCCAGATGTCACTTTGTCCAGAATATGCATGGAGTAGTTCTCCAGATAATTCAGGTCAGAGGTCATGGTGGCGGTCAGCTCGCCCATGCTGTGGTCGTGAAAAAAGCCCATCGGTACATTGCGGAGCCGGTCGCCCAAGGAGATTCGTTCCCGTGCCACAAATTCAAATCCTGCGGTACTTTGCAGGCGATACACGAGATATTTGAAAATGCTGCGCAGCACAAGTCCTCCTATAATCAGGATAAGAACGATACCCCAAGTCTGGCCGGTAATTTCAAGGCCACTTTGTAATTGGTTTAATACGAAAAATACGGCAACGATTGGCAGCAGGCCAAACATGGATTCCCAAAAGCCGCAGAAAAAGCTGCCCCAAATCCGTTTTGACAGGTTGCCGCTCAAACGCAATACGCGACGGATGATTTTCAGCATGATTCGCTCACCTCCTGATTCATACTCCAGTCCATTGTGCTGATATGAGCTTTCCACATATCCAAGTAGGTTTCCGAACTGGTAAGAAGCTGCTCATGTGTGCCTCGTGAAGTAATCTGACCATCTTCAAGAACCAAAATCTGATCTGCATACATGATAGTAGAAAGCCTGTGGGCGATAACGATCAGCGTTTTACCTTTTGTCAGCTTATCAATGGAATGCTGCAATTTATCTTCATTTTCCGGGTCTGTGAAGGCAGTCGCCTCGTCCAGAATCACGATAGGTGCATTTTTCAAGATCGCCCTTGCTATGGCAAGACGCTGGCGCTCACCACCGGAAAGCCTTGCCCCGGCGTCACCGGCATTCGTATCGTAACCTTTGGGGAAACGTGCAATAAATTCGTCACATCCGGCCTGTGCAGCCGCCCACTCCACTTCCTTGTCAGTAGCGTCCGGTTTTCCAATACGAATGTTGTCACGCAAGCTCATATTAAATAAGAAATTGTCCTGAGATACAAAACTGATTTTCTCTGTCAAATCGGAAAGGGAAAGTTCCCGGACATCCGTGCCGCCTACCAAAACCGCACCTGCATCGACATCCCAGAAACGGGCGATCAGCTTGGCAAGCGTAGATTTGCCTGAACCGGATGGCCCCACCAAAGCTGTGACCGTTCCCGCCTTTGCTGCAAAGGAAACGCCATGAATGACCTCACTGTCTCCATATCCGAAATGAACATCTTTCAGCTCCACATTCGCTCCGGTACTATGTTTTGGCTGTGTCGGCTCTGGCAGTTCCTCCATATCAAGAAGCGCTTGGATACGGGGTTGTACCTCTGCAACAACAGCAGTACTTTCCCAGAAATCCAAAAAGGTCTGTAAGGAACCTACAATAGCCATAGAAAGCAAAATGCACAAAATGAGTTCGGATAGGCTAACTGCACCGCCAGAAAAAAGCGCCATGCCAACCGGCAGGACAAAAGCGATAGAGGATGGTAAAACGGCCTGACTGATACTCATAAAAGGCCAGCAGTGTCTGTACCATTTTGTTGTTACATCCCGTACTTTCAAAACAGAGGATTGAAACCGATCCATGGATGAGGCCGTTTGGTTAAATGCTTTGATGACTTCCATACCGTTCACATATTCCACTATTGTGGCGTTCATATTGGCATTGGAAGCCATGTACTCCTTCATCATTTCGCCCCGGCCAATCAGCATACAGTAATAAATCACATTGCCAATAACGCCGGTGGCAAGAGCCGCCAGAGCCATGCGCCAATCAATCAAAAGCAGATATAAAATGACAAGGACAGGCACCAATGTACTTGCGATCATCTCAGGAATCGCATGGGCAATAGGTACTTCCAAACGATCTGCATCGTCCATGATAAGCTGCTTAAATTCACCGGAAGATTTACTCTGCACCGTACCCATAGATACTCTGGACATCTTTCGCATAACAGCAATACGGATATTTTTAATAATTTCATAGGCAACTTTGTGGGAGCACAAGGTGGATTTGGCATAGAGCCAATGTTTTAAGAAAAATCCGCATAGGGCAATTACAGGAAGTAGCACCGCCCATTCCATCGTCAGTTTGCTTTCCAAAGCAAATTGAAGCAACACCGCTACCGCAATATATGGAACAATTCCGAATATAGAAGATAGAACAGACAGAATAACGGAAAATGTTAGTTGCTGCTTTTTTGCACTGGCAAAGCGGAAAATCCCTTTGTAGGGAGATTCACGCTTCACTTTCTCTTTCTTCATATCATTTCACCTGACTTTCCTTGTAAGAATGGCAATCTTTCAAATACGTGATTAGTGTATCAGAATGTTTTTGGCTTTTGTAACCGAATCCGACAATTCCATACCCCAATCCGGCGGATTATTCTCGCACCTTGATTTTTTACATTCGCTATGGTAATATTAAAAACGGTTAGACACCGCTAACCTGTAAAAGTGAAAGGAGGCGCATGACATGCCTTCAACTGTACATACGCCGATTTGTATACAGCATGACCTTCCAATCTCAGAGAGTGTCTGGAAAGAAGCATCCGCATTGCCCGAAAAAGGCTCGGGACGATGCAGAAAGGGTGCAAGCCAGCGTGTAGATACGCAGGAACTGTCTCCAGGGCTGTTTTTGCTCCACTCGGAGATGACATTCAACCGGGAGACAGAACTGCGTGAAGAATATCCCGAAAGTGGAGTCTTTCAGCTTTCCTTTTGCTTGAATGGTTGCATGGAGTGGGATTTTGAAGCGGGTAAAGGTGGACATTATGAAATTTCCCCCACCGAGTGCAGTCTCCAGTGTGGGCGTTTTTCCAAGTGCTCCAGCTACTTTAAGCCGGGAGAGGTATACCGTACCCTTGGCATTGTCATGGAAAGGAATCGGTTTTCGGAATTGATGGAACATCTGGAGACAAGCCATTTGATTTGCCCGGAACAGAAAATCTGTTCCCATGTGTTTCCTACTACATCCGAGATTCGATTGGTGCTGCAACATCTTGTCGATTGCCCTCCGGAACGGAAATTGAGGAAAATATACTTGGAAGGGAAAGTTTTGGAACTTTTGTCCCTGTTCTGCGATGAAGTCGTTGGGAAACAGAGTGGGGATAAAGAAATCTCAAGAGAAGATTATCGTTGCCTACAGAAAGCAAGGGAAATGATCGACCATCATTTTCTCCATCCCCTTACCATCCAGCAGATCGCCCAGGAGTGTTTTTTGAGCGAAACAAAATTAAAGCAGGGATTCAAAACCTGCTTTAACTGCACCGTCTATGAATATATCGTGGAAAAACGTATGGAGATGGCTTACAGGCTGTTGCAGAAAGAGAGATACAAGGTGAAAGACGTTGTATGGATGGTAGGTTACAGCAATACAAGTCACTTCATAGAGGCGTTTAGGAAAAGATATGGAATTACACCGGGAGAACTATAAGTATTCCGTTCAACGATTTGAAAATGTCGGATTTATGTTCCTTTATCAAAGTAAAGTTAAGCTGTTGCAGAGTTATCTGACCTGCAACAGCTTTTTTGAATTATTTTATTTCCCTTCTGCCATTTGGAAGCACAAGAATTGTAGTATTGATAGAGGGGGAAAACGAGGGAAGGGTTACGGTAGCAAGCACAGCCAGCGAGTATCCACTGGCGGATTTTCGGTTTAGGGGAACTCCTGCCCCTAAACACAAAAATTGCTTGCTGGGATAGCTCCAGACCCTTATGAGAAAAGAGGCGAACCAGAATGGCAAATCGGAAGCGGAACATCCAGATGAAGTTCTGGGTGACGGAGGCGGAGAAGCTGCTCATCGACGAGAAGATGACCCAGTTCCCCACAAAGCGGTATGGAGCGTACCTGCGAAAGATGGCGATTGACGGGTATATCATCCAGGTGGACACCACCGACATCAAGGAGACGACAAAGGCCCTAGGCTCCAAGGAACATCAACCAGATCGCCAAGCGGATCAACGCAGGCGGCCCCGCTTATCAGGCTGACATGGAGGAGATCCGGGAGAGGATGGACCAGATATGGCAGTTACAAAGACGCATCCTATTAAGTCAACGCTGAAAGCGGCCATTGACTATATCTGCAATCCCGATAAGACGGATGGAAGGCTGCTGGTGTCCTCCTTCGGCTGCACCGCGGAGACCGCCGACATTGAGTTTGCGTGGACCCGCCGCCATGCCATCGACAAGGGTACGAACCTGGGCCGCCACCTCATCCAAGCGTTTGAACCTGGGGAGGTCACGCCGGAGGAAGCCCACCAGATCGGCATGGAACTGGCGCGGGAGGTCCTGGGCGGCAAGTATGAATTTGTCCTCACTACCCATATAGATAAAGACCACGTTCATAACCACCTGATTTTCAATGCGGTCAGCTTTCAAGACCACAAGCACTATCACTCCAATAAACGGAGCTATCACTTCATCCGCCGCACCAGTGACCGGATCTGCAAAGAACATGGCCTGTCCGTCATCGACCCCGGCCGGGACAAGGGTAAAAGCTACATTGAGCACCAGGCGGAACAGAACGGCACCAGCTACAAGGCGAAGCTGCGTGCCGCAATTGACCGGCTCCTGCCCGGCTGCTCCGACCTGGAGGACCTGCTCCGCCGCCTCCAGCGGGAAGGGTACGAGCTGAAACGGGGCAAGTACATATCCGCCAGGGCTCCGGGCCAGGAGCGATTTACCCGACTGAAGACCCTGGGTGCCGACTACGCCGAGGAGGCACTGACCGCCCGGATCGCCGGAAGGCCCAGGCCCTCCCGCCAGCCCCAGCAGCGCACCGGGAAGCCCAGCCTGCTCATCGACATCCAGAACAATATCAAGGCCCAGCAGAGCGCCGGCTACAAGCACTGGGCGACCATCGAGAATTTGAAGCGGGCCGCTGAAACGCTGAACTTCCTGACCGAACATGGGATCTCCAGCTATGAGGAACTGGCCGAGCGGTGCGACGGGGCGGCGGCCGCCACCGCCAGGGTGAAGGCAGATCTCCGGGCAACAGAGAAAGAAATGGAGCGGCTGACCCTCACCATGAAGCACGCCGCCACCTATCGTCAGCTTCGCCCCATGTATGACCAATACCGGCAGTCCAGAGACAAGGAAAAATTTCTCCGGGGGCATGAGAGTGAGATCATCCTGTTCGAGGCAGCGGCAAGGGAACTGAAACGGCTGGGCGCCGTACCCCTGCCCGCCACCCAGCGGCTCCGGGCCGAGATGGACGAGCTCACCGCCAGGAAGGCCACCCTGCAATCGGAATATCGAAAGGCACAGCATAAAGAACGGGAGTACGATACCCTTAGTCAAAACGTCAGCATGTTGCTTGAACAGCCAAAGGATATTGTACTCCCGAAGGAAAAAAACGAATGAACTTGAATAGACGGAAAAATTAACCCAGCCGCCACTGGGCGCTCTCGTTCTGAAGCTCCACCATGCGGCGGTAGAGGCCGCCCTGCTCCATCAGCTCCGCCGGAGTGCCCTGCTGGACCACATGGCCGTCCTCCAGCACCACGATGTGGTCGGCCCCCGCCACGGTGCGCATCCGGTGGGCTATCACCAACACTGTCTTGCCTTGAAGCAGACGGGAGAGGGCGGTCTGGACGGCACTCTCGTTCTCCACGTCCAGGCTGGCGGTGGCCTCGTCCAGCAGCACCACCGGCGCGTCCTTTAGAAGTGCCCGGGCGATGGAGATCCGCTGCCGCTCCCCGCCGGAAAGGGTGGAGCCGTTCTCGCCGATCACCGTCTGGTAGCCCTGGGGCAGTTTGCGGATAAATTCGTCGCACTGGGCGGCCCTGGCGGCCTCCAGCACCTCCTCGTCAGTGGCACCCCGGCGGCCCAGACGGATGTTCTCCATCACCGTGTCCCGGAACAGCACCACATCCTGGAACACCATGGAGTAGGAGCGCAGGAGGGTCTCCGGGTCTACCGTGGACACATCCGTCCCACCTAAAAGCACCTTCCCGCCGGTGACGTCCCAGAACCGGGCAGCCAGCTTGCAGGCGGTGGACTTCCCGCCCCCGGAGGGACCAATGAGGGCGGTGACCTCCCCCTGGCGGGCGGTGAAGCTCACATTCTCCAACACCCCTGCTCCCTCCCGGTAGGCAAAGGAGACATGGTCAAAGGTGATGTCGTATCGGTCGGGGTGGAAGTTCTCTGTTCCTGTCTGCACCGGCTGTTCCAGAATAGAGCGCATCCGTTCAATTTGCAGCTTGGTGTTGAAGGTGGCGGCGATATTCTGGAGTACCACCCCCAGAGGATCATACAGCCGGGCAGCGGCGAACAGGAAGCCCAGGAAATAGAGGAAGGAGAGCTCCCCGGCCAGCAGCAGCGCCCCGCCAGTGAGCACCGTGGTGGCAAGCCCCAGGCGCAGGAATGCCTGAGCGGAGCACACAAACACGCCGGTGGCCAACTCGGACCGGATGGAACTGCCTTCCATAGCAGATAGCTTTGCCTCCAGGTCGCCAAGATACCGCTCCTGCCGGTGGCAGGCCTTGATGTCCCGGATGGTCTCCAGCCCCTCCTGGATGCAGTCGGCCACCGCCCGCTTATTCAGGATGTTTTTCGTTCCGAAGGCGTCCTGAATCTTTTTGGAGCCCGCCGTCAGCGCCACCGCCACAGGCACCACCCACAGCACCGCCAGGGCCATGCGCCAGTCGCAGGCAAACATACACACCCCGATCACCAGCGTGGAGCCGACGGAGGCGAATAGCTGGGGCACATAGTGGGAGAACATCTGGTCCAGGCTGGAGCAGTCGGCGATCATGGTGGAGGTCAGGTCGCTGAGATCACGGTTCCCGAAAAAGGACAGTGGAAGCCTGCGCAGCGTCTCTGCCAAGCTCACCCGGCGGTTAGCACTCTCCCGGTAGGTGGCGATGTAGAGGGAGGCGTACTGGAACCAGTGAAGGACGAACAGTAGGACCAGCACCGCCAGGGCAAAGCCCACATAGAGCCAGAACCCGTCCGTGGGACTGCCGCCGCCCTCCAGACAGCCAAGCAGGTGTTGAATTGTAAACAGGACTGCCCCGATGGGGAACATAAGAGCCAGATTGCACACGAAGCACCAAATCACGGCCTTCACCAGGTCTTTGGCTCCCTTCTCGCTGAGGGCGAAGATGTGTTGTAATTTCTTTATCATACCGCTGCCTCCTTTCCGACCTTCCACTGGGCGCTGCGTTGATAGTCCGCCCACATGGCGGCGTAGACGCCGTTTTTCTCCAATAGGGCACTGTGGCTGCCCTGTTCCGCAATCTTTCCTTCGTTTAAGACGATGATGCTATCCGCGTTCTGCACCGTGGACAGCCGGTGGGCGATCATCAGCACTGTTTTGTTCCGGGTCAGCGTCTCAAAGGCCTTTTGGATCTGATGCTCATTCTCCGGGTCGGCAAAGGCGGTGGCCTCGTCCAGCACCACGATAGGGGCGTCCTTCAAAATGGCCCGGGCCAAGGCGATGCGCTGCTGCTCCCCGCCGGAAAGGTAGACGCCCCTGGCGCCCACCACCGTGTCCAGCCCCTGAGGCAGCTTTTCCAGGATGTCATCGCACTGGGCGGCATGGGCGGCGGCAAGCACCTCCTCCCGGGAGGCGTCCGGCCGGGCGGCCCGGATATTTTCCAGCAAGCTCTCCTTGAACAGCCGGGTGTCCTGGAACACAAAGGCCACCCGTTCCATGAGGGCGGCGCTGTCCAGTTCCCGCACGTCCGCGCCGCCCACGGTGACTCTGCCGCTGTCCACATCCCAGAATCGGGGAATGAGGCTCGCCGCGGTGGTCTTGCCTCCGCCGGAGGGCCCCACCAGGGCGACCACCTGACCGGGCCGGACCGAAAAACTCACATCCTCCAGCGCGGGCCGGCTGGCGCCGGGGTAGGTGAAGGTCACATGGTCAAAGGCTACGGCGTCGCTGGCCGGCTTCTTTTGAGCCTTCGGCTCCTCCATGGGCTGCTGACTCAGGATCTCATCCAGCCGGCCGATTGCCTCATCGGCCTCCATCACCGCCTCGCTCATATACATGATGCGGTTGATCATCTGGCCGCAGGCGGGGGCGAACAGGGCGTAGAAGATAAAATTCACCAGCGCCGTGCGCACATCTCCGCCGGAGGCGATCAGCAGCACCGCCGGGATCAGCAGCGCAAAGGCCCCGTTGATAAAGGTGAGGAAGCAGGTCTGGCCGGTTCGGCAGCTCATGGCGTACTGGCTGGCCAGGTTGCTGTAATCCTGAATGGCAGCGTAGAAGGCCTTGAAGGAGTAGACCGTCTGCTGGAACATCTTTACCACCGGAATGCCCCGGACATACTCCACCGCCTCGCCGCTCATGCGCTCGATCTCCTTTTGAT
>OKSB01000663.1_pt1 | contig 37146 bp, 39 predicted proteins | sample 1601171 | NCBI WGS metagenome assembly OKSB01 (sample SAMEA3541496, study PRJEB24748) | human gut metagenome | biome: human gut; feature: human-associated habitat; material: faeces | place: China | collected 2012 | reverse complement strand
CGGCGGGAAAGCCCCTCGTCCTCCGCCGTCATCAGCACACCCTCACGCGCCGCCTTCTCCAGCGCCTCAGCTGCGGCGTCCAGTCCCTCGCCCGCGGCGTACAGCTCCGCACCGCTCAGGCTGCCCTCATCGAGCCGATAGACCCGCAGCGGGCGCAACAGCTCGCAAAGATAGTTGTAGTAGCCCATCGCCTCACGCCTCCGTCAGCTCACTGATCGTCACCGTGCCGAGCATTGGCAGCTCCGTCGAGCCGACCGCCACATCCGCCGCCGGTGCGGTCAGATGCACGTTCTCCACGCCCTCCACACCGCAAAGCAGCGTCAGCAGCCTCGCCGTTGTCACGCTCTTCCCTAGCAGCTCGCCGGTAAACAGCGCCTCCAGCGCGCTCTGCGCGCTGGCCTTGGCCTCGGCAAAGGTATACCCCGGCGTCGCCTTGAGCGCCGCCGTCACCGCCACCGTCTCGACCGCCGGCGCGAGCACCTTCACATCCACCGCGATCTCGCGCTTTTTCTGCAAGTCCGTCTCGACCGCCGCAAGCAGCGCCGCGTCCGGAACGCCCGCGTGCGTTGCGATCACCACGTTCACCGTCCCGATGCCGCGGGCGCGGCCCACCGCCTTCGCCGCCGCCACGCCGGGATAGCGCATCGCCTCCTGCTCGTAATAGGCGGCGTTCGCGCCGTTCGGCAGTCGCTGATAGCTCGCCAAGACCCGCCCGCGCAGCGCCTCGTCGCTCTCGGCGTCACAGCCGCCGGAAAATGCCGTCGGGTTCGTGCACTGCACCACGCCGACCGGCATCGCCGACAGTAGCGTGACCGTCCCCGCGATCACATTGCCGCCCGCGCCCGCCTCCACAGCCTGCGCGGGCACGTCGGCCCATTGGCTGCCCACGGCAATGGCCGCGTCCTCCGTCGTCTCAAAGCGCACGCCCTCCGCCGTCATGCACACCGTGCCCTTTTCGATCGGGCACGCCGCCGTCACCTTGTCCGCCGCGGCAAATCGGATCACGCCGGCCGCCTTTTCCGCCGCCGCGCGCGTGATGCCGCGCGTTTCGGCATGATAGTCCAGATACATTCCCTGCGCCGTCTGCGGAAAGCTCTGGTCAAGCACCCAGTCTGCCTGCATCAGCAGCGACTGCAGCTCCGCCGCGAGCGCATAGAGGCGCACCGCGCTGTCGCAGCCCTCGCTCGGCACAAAGCCCGCTCTCTGCGCGAACGTGCCGCGCATCTGCTCATAGATCTCCGTCCATTCCTTCACCGTCTCTCACGCTCCTCTCACCGTCATCTCCAGCGCGGCGCTCTCGCCGTCCGCCGTCAGCAGCACGCGCAGGGCCATGACCCCGTCCCCGCGCTCCGTCAGCTCCACATCCTCCACCGTCAGCGCCGTTTCCTCCGCCAGCGCCGCGGCGGTGTACAGCTTCGCCGCGGCAGCCCGGGCCGACGGCTTCTCATGCCCGAGCCGATACAGCTCGCTCCCCAGCTCCGGCAGAAAGGGAAAGCTCCCTCTCCGCACGCTCAGCCGGAAGAGCGCGCGCTCAAGCAGCGCCTCGGCTCCATCCGCGCGCCGTTCCCCGCCGATGCCGTCGGCGATATAGTCTCCGTTTCGGATCTTCAGCTCCATTCCCGTCACCCCTCAGCTTACAGGCGGCACATACATTGCGCCGTTGATAAAGAGATCTCCCTCGATCTCCACATGGCCGTTTCGCCGCAGCGTGATGCTCGCGCCGCCGTTCTCCGCGTAGATGCGCACCTCGCCGTCGTCCAGATCGTCCTGCTCCCGCGCGGCGTCCAGCGAGCCGGCCACATACCGCTCCTCGCCGAGCGTGCCGCCCTTGATGACCAGCACACGCTCGCCGTTTTTCGGCCGCCACGCATACCCGCCCGGCGACGCGAGCGGAACGTTGCGCTCCTCTCCCCGGCTGAGTACGCCCGCCGTGCTTCCGCCGATGGTCACGGTGCCGCTCTCCGCATTTGTTGTCTCCTGCGGCTCCTCCGTCCGTCGGAGCCAGCCTGCTACCCACATTTTTTCATACCTCCCACAGTGTCAGCTCCGTCGTCTCGCCGCTTGCGGAGAGCGTATGCAGCGTCTCGCTCACGCGGAACGTCCCCCGCACGCCCAGCCGCGCGAGTGACAGCTCCACGCGGTCCATCGGCTCGGCGTCCACGCTCCCTGTGAGCGTGACCGTCAGCTCCCGCGCGTCCTCCGCGCTCTTCTCGATCTGATAGCGCCCCGTGTAGCGCAGTTCATTCACGCTCCGCGAGGGCACATACACCACGCGGCGGCAGCTCCCGCCCCGCGCGAGGAACGCCTCGTTCCGCACCGTCTGGCGCAGCTTCTTCGCGCGGTTCACCGCCGTCACCTCGGAGAGCACGCCGTACCGCCTGTCGCGGTACGACGCCTCGATCACGCCCTCCGGCTCCTCCAGCACAAGCCGGCGCCCTTCTGCCGCGCCGCGCAGACACAGCACGCCCTCCCGCGTGAAATACGGCGTCAGTCCACAGCGCCGCGCAAAGCCCTCAATGGCCTTCCACCGGCTCGATCCGCTCGCCACCGCGTATTCGCCCGTGCCGTACACCTCGCCGTGCGGCTCCCATGCCACGCCGCACGCCGCCGCGTGGTCCTTCAATATCTCGCTGAGCGCCGCGCGCTGATAGGTCACCGCCTCAGCCTCGTTGTCGAGCAGCAGCGCGGCCATGCCGCGCCCCTCGACCGTCAGCACCGTCCCCTCCGCGCCGCACACGGCGCTCCACTCGTCGATCACGCCGCGGAACCGCGTCACGCCGTTCTCCGTTGCCGCAAAGCGGCAGGCCGCCTTCAGCGCCTCCCCCATCTCGGCGCTGTAAAGGCACTTTACCCGAAAGCTGTCGCACGGCACGCCGCCGGTGCGCCTCAGCCGCCATTCCAGCAGCGCCGGCAGCTCGTATACCTTGCCGTCGGCCGTTTCCACTCTGCCGGTCATGAAAGCCTCACCCGCTCTCCGGGATAGATCCGATTCGGGTTCGCGATCTGCGGGTTGAGCGCACACAGCGCGCGCACCGTTGTGCCGTTTCGCGCCGCGATGGCCCAAAGCGTGTCGCCCTGCACCACGGTGTGATACCGCGCCCCCGCCGTTCCCGCCGCGCTGCCGCCCGCCGCCGAAGTGCTCACTTCCTTCAGCGCCGCACCCTCGCTTCCCGCCTCGCAGAACGCGAAGCGGTAGCGCACATAGTCCGGCACCGGCTCCTGCACGACCTCCAGCTCGGTGAAGTAAGCGCGCGTCGTCATCCACACCGGATGCACCAGCACGCCCGCGCCCTCTCCGTAAAACACCGTCGCCAGCCGCTTGAATTCCTCATACGCGCCCTCTCCAGCAAATTCCCCCTCGCCCTCGAGCACGCGGCAGACCTGTCCGAGGTCCTGCGTCACGCTCCTGCCGAACGGCAGCTTGTGCTCCGCCACCACGCGGCGGAACGAAATGCGGTAGCTCCCGGGATTGCTCGGCCAGATGTAGTCCTTATATCGCATGGGCGTCAGTCTCACGTCCCCGCCTCCTCTCAGTAAAGATAGAATCCGCCGTCATAGCGCCGCGCGTCGCGCTCGATCTCTCCGCTCACGCTCCGCGCGGTGCGGAGGGCGTCTCCGCCCTCCGCCGAAACGAACGCCTCCGCCGCGTCATGCCTTCCCGCGCCGCTCTCCGGCGCGGCAGCGGATGCGCTCCGTTCCCCGCTTCCCCGCGCGCCGGCGTCCCCCGCCGCCGTGCGCGCAGATGTCGTTTTTTCTGCCGTCCGCCTTACGCTCCGCGAACGGTCCTCCGCATCGGCGCGGCCCTCGCTCTCCTCCGGCTCCGCCGCCGATGCACCCTGCCTGAGCCGCAGATAACGCGCCATGTCAAAGCTCTCGTTCACCGTCTCGCCCGCACGGAACGCCTGCGCGCCGTCCTCCCATGCCGCGTCAGCGGAGTCCTGCCCCTCGTTCTCTCCCGTGGGCGCTCCCAGATACTGCCGCACCATCAGTCCGACCGCCGCAAGCATCGCCGCGCCGAGCTGCTCGGTCACGCGTCTTTGCTGCGCCGCGAAAACCGCATCGTCTCCCATCAGGCGTCCGTCTCCATACGCTTACAGGAGATGACCGTCACCTTTTCCGCCACCGGCTCACCGAGCTTGCCCAGCTCCTCGATGTTGCTCCAGCGGCAATGGCTGTAGATGATGCGCTTGCCCGGGCGGCACACCACCACGGAAAAGTCGTCGAGCTCATAGAAGCTCACGCCGTCGCCGATGGCCTCGTCCGTCGCGTACAGGCGGCTGAGTTCAAGCGTATAGCGCGTCTGCCCGCCCACGGTCGCCACCGGCTCGCTCTCGCCGAAGGCCTCGATCTCTCGGCTCGTGCGCACAGCCCTTGCGTTGTAGCCCTGCACCACCGCCAATTTTCTGCCGTTGAGCTCCAGATAAATGTCCCGGCTCGTCGGGATCGTCATATTTGCCATCTCTCCGCCTCCTTACACCGTGATGTGCGCGCTGAGGTAAATGCGGTTGAGCCCGTGCGCCACCGCGAAGCTGAACTCCACCAGGCACACCGTCGGATCGTCCTCCGATGCCTTCACGCTCACCTCGCCGAAGCTGTCGATGATCTCCTGCGCGCGCTTGTTTTCCAGCTCCACCATCACCTGCGAGCGGATCGCCGCGCGCACCTGCGCGGTGTTCTTGCTGCGCACGAAGCGCGCACGCAGCGACGCGCGCAGCGCGGGGATCACGTCGTCCACGATCCGCACCGTCGTCAGCTCGCGCCAGGTCTTGTCCGCCGCCCCGCCGGTGGTCGTGCGCGTCGTGATGCCGCGCACGATGCTCACCTCACCGCTCACACACTCCAGCGGCGTCACGCCGCCGGTGACCAGGGTATCCACCTGCGTGTCGTCGTAGCTCGCGCTCAGGCCCGAAAAGCCCGCGAGCACCGCGCCGTTCACCGGCACGGACGGGTCGCTCTCCCCCGCGATGACCGCGGCGGCTGCCGCCGCCATACGCACATCGCCGGGCGCCGTGAGCACCATGCGCTCGCTGTTGAGCTTGCCCGCGCGCTCCACGAGCTTCGCCGCCGTCTCGCTCGCGCCGCCCGAAACCACGCCGATGCGCTCCCTCTGCGCGCCCGACGCCTTCTCCACGCTCGCGCGCAGCTTGAGCTGCACGTCCACGCTCGTGCTGTCGCACACGATCACATCGACCGCCTCCTGCTCCAGCGCGGCAAAGGCCGCCTCATAGCCGGTCGGCGTCGCCGCGGACACCTTCACCGCCTTGACCACCGCCGCGCCGTTGCGGTAGAGCGCCGCGAGCAGCGCCGCCATGCCGACCGTGCCCTCCGCGTCCTCGCCGAAGGCGCTCACGCCCTCGGCGTAGGAGGTCAGCGTCACCACCTCATTGGCTGCGCCCGTCGTGCTCACCGCCGCCGCGCCGAGGATCCTCGCGGTCTTTTTCCCGCCGATCACGCTCGAGGCGTCGTAGGACGAATACACGCCCGGGTGCTCATGTACCACCGTGTTGCCCACCTACTGCATCACACCTTTCAAAATAAAATCCGTCAGCACCGCGCTCTCCTCGTCTGCCGTCGCCACGAAGTAGGCCGTGCAGCGCGCGGTGCCCCGCCGCACGAACATACCGTACTCCTCGTCCCACTCCGTTTTCTCCCAGCTCAGCTCATCGAGCGTCAGCCCGTCGGCAAGGCCGTCCAGCGACGCCGCCATTTTGAGCTTCCTGCCGTACACCTCGACCGTCCGTCCGCTCTCCGCGTCGTACTGCTCGCCGAGATAGTTCATCAGCCCCGCGTGCGCCAGCTCCGCCTGCTTCGCGCCGACGGCGACCACGCTCCCGCTCCTCTCGCGGAAGCGCTCGTCCTCATAGGCCTCCGCCGCGTCAAGACCGGCGGCCTTCAGCCGGCTCACGATCTCCGACCGCACCTGTCCCGCCGCCGTCATGCCGTCTCCTCCTCGCGATCGAGCACCGCCCAATAGTGCGTCACCAGAGCACCGAGCTTCACGCTCTCTGCGCGGCGGACGCGGTAGCGCTTTCCCTCGCAGAGGATATGGTCCCCCTGCGCCACACTCACCTCCGCGCTGCCGAGATAACGCCAGCAGCGCCGATCCGCCGCGCCCAGCGGCCCGACGGAGAACGGCTCGCCGCCGCTCACCGCCGTAACGGGCTGCACGAAGCCGTGCGTCTCGCCCGTCTCCGCGCCATGCTCCACCGTCACGGTCATGCCGTAGCGGCGGAACGCCTGGTCGATCATGCTTTTCATCCCTTCACTGCGCAAAAGAAGAAGCCGCCTCCTTCCGTATACGGGGCCATCAGCTGCCGTGCGCTGCGCCGCAGCGCTGCGGCACGTTCGCTGTTCGCGCCGCCCCTGACCTCGATCGTCACGTCGCCCGCACGGAGGGAGGACAGCTCCTCCGCCCCGCCGAGCCTTGCGTCCGTCAGCGCGGCGGCCGCCAGCCATGCGCTCGCGCAGATGAACGCGCCCTCGCAGTCCTCCGGCGCAACGCCCTCGCGCAGCTCGCGCTCGAGCGCCTGCGCGCTTGCCGCGCAGAGCCGTTTGAGCAGCGCCTCATCCTCCGCGCCGCAGGCGCAGATGATCTTCGCCGTCTCAAGGATCTCCTCGTCCATCGCTCTCCCTCCTTTCGCTTCCTGCCGCCGTTAAACGGTCAGCACCTTGGAGGCCTCCTGATAGGGCTTGGCAAAGCCCGAAATGCTCGTGATCGCCGCGCGCTCGATCTGGCGGTCGATGAGCTTGTCGTACTCCACCATCACCTCGCTGCCGCAGATGTGCTCGAGGGCATAGTTCTTATCGAGACCGATGAGCTTGCCCGCGGGAACGGCAGAGGTGCGCAGCAGCTTCGCGCCCAGCGGCGTGGAGAGCGTGCCGGTGCCCTGGAAGTTCAGGCCCGTCAGCGGGTTCTGGAACTCCGAGAGCTTGAGCATCTGCAGCATCACGTCGTTGGACACCAGCATCGTATTCATGCTGTAGGGGTCGAACTTGGACCAGAACTCCAGCAGCGCGCTGTAGGTCAGCGTGCCCGCCGTGCCGCTGATCTTGCCGCTGCCGTTGCCGATCTCGTAGGCGTCGGCGGCGTTGTTGTTGCCGTCGCCGTTCATCAGCACCTGCACCGCGTCGTCAAGATGCATACGGGCGATGTACGCGCCGATCTGGCGCAGGGTCACGGAAAACAGGTCCAGTCGCTGGAAGCGGATGGCCTCGTAGCTCGCCACGAGCATACGTCCGCGCTTGTGGAGCTTCACCAGATTCTCCTGCGTGCGGATGGCGGTCGTCGGAAGGACCGCGCCCTCCTCCACGCGGCGCAGCGCCTTGTCGTCGTCCGTCGGCACGGACGCGATGGTGCGGTAATCCATACCGTCGAAGTTGGTCGTGGTCGCGGTGATCTCGGGCAGAATATCGCTCTCCATGCCCTGACGCACCACGCGCGAAACGAACTCGGGGAACAGCACCGCGCTGTCGGTCGTGTGGAAGAACTTCTCCACCATGTCGCTGCCCGCGCCCTTGACGTGGATGTCAAAGCGCTTGAGCTGACGCTGGAAGGCGTCCAGGCCCTCCAGTGCCGTGCCGCAGTAGTTTTCGCTCGGGTCCAGGCTTTCAAGCACTCTGGAAAAGCTCTTGCCGCTCTGGGCATACATGCCCTTTTCGAGCTTCAGATTTTCATAGCCGTACGTCATTTTTCTCCTCCTCTTAAAGCATGATGGTCATGGTCTTGCCGGTCGTATCGACCTCGACGGCAAGGTAGCTGTGTCCGCCGCTGGTCACAACGCTCACGCCGCCGTTTCCGTCCGCCGCGAGCAGATTCCAGCCGACCGCCGGCGCGGTCTCGCCGCTGTACGGTACGCGCACAAGGCCGCTGAGCTGCACGCTGCACGCCTTGCCGTCGCGGCCCATCGCCGCCACCACGCCGCAGAAGCCGTCGTTCGCGGCGCACTTGCTCACCGTGCCGTTGGCGGATACCTTGACGACCTTGCCCTCCTCGGCTCCCGTGCCCGCCGCAAAGGTGGCGCACCACGCGCCGATGCCCTCGTAAGAAATGCTCATCTCATTTCCTCCTCTTTTCTTCGTTATTTATTCCAAAAAGCGCTCCGCTTTTTTGGTCTCTCTGCTCACACGCAGAAGTCGCGCTCGTTCTCCTCGCGCACCTCGCGCGGATTACCGATCTGCACATTCGTGCCGAGCTTTTTTGCCGCCCGCGCGCCGAAGGCCTTCTTGAGCTCCAGCAGCTCGCGCTCGCCGAGCTTTTCGGTCACGCTCTCGGCCACCGCACCGTCAAGCGTCTCGTCGGCTACCAGCATCAGGCGCCTCACCTCGCGGCGCAGCGCGCCGAGATAGCTTTTCCCCAGCGCGGAAAGCTTCTCCAGTTCCTCCAGCTCACGCATCTGCGCGCGGCTGCCGCACGCGCGCACCATCGCCTTGAGCGAGCCCTCGCCCTGCCCAAAGCGCTTGACCACGCCCGCCGCTCTCTGCGCGGGCACCGCCACAAAGCTCCACTCGTAGGCGTCCGTGATGTCGCTGAGCACCGCGTAGCACAGCTTCCCGCCGTAATATTTCCCGCGCTCGTGCTCGCAGAGCCCCGCGTCCTTCCCGCAGATCGAACAGCTTCGCTTCGCCGCGCTGCACCCGACGCTCACTTCTTTTTTGATGCCGCCCTCGATCTCCGCGATCAGCTCCGCGTTTTTCTCCGTGCGCAGCATATAGGCCCAGCCCTTGCACCAGCAGTATTTGTCGCCCGCCGTCGTGCGCGTCTCCTCCTCGATCACCTCCACGCGGTAGATGCGCGCCGTCTGTCCGCCCGCCGACCAGCTGTGGTCGAAGATGCCCGTCCTGCCGACGAACAGCTCCGAGAGCTTCTCCAGCGCCGCACGGTCGAAGCGCTCAAAGTCGCGATCCACCTCGTTGTCGCACAGCTTCACCGCAAAGGTGTAGACCTCCTCCGCGCGCAGCTCCTTCTTCGCAAAGCGGTTGATGCGCGCCAGCTCCTCCGCCGTCACGGCGATGCCCGCTTCCTTTCCTTTCTCGCTCAAGTCTGTTCCTCCCTCTCGTCATTTTCCAGTCGGAGCCTGCGCGCCTGCTCGCGGTACAGCTCCGCCTTGGCCTCCTCCACAAGGTCCTGCAAATTGATGTCGTCCCACTCCACGGCAAAGCAGCAGCCGTAGCCATGCAGGCGCAGCCACAGGCGGCACACGCGCTCCACCATCGGCGTGAGCGTGCGCCGCAGCGCCGTGATCTCGCTCGTGAGCATATCCGCCTGCTGGCTGCTCATGCGCTCGGTGGACGACCAGCTCAGCCCCAACAAAAACGGCGGCAGGCCGGTCTTAGCCACCAGCTGCTCGAGGATCTGCCGCACCGGCACCTCGCAGTCGGGCATCACGTTGTCCGCGCCGATGGCGCGGATGCTCACGTCGCCCACGCTCACAAAGTCGCGCACGCTCCCGCCGCGCGTCTCCTGCATCGCGCCGGACCACTCCTGCGCCAGCAGCTCGGCCCGCTCGCGCGCCAGCGCGCCGTCCGGCTCCTCGCCCTGCGGCTTGTAGACCACCGCGAAGCGCACGTTGCCGCAGCGCTCCCAGTTCTGCCCCACCGCGTAATAGATGCGCGAGAGCAGCTCCGCCATAAAGGGCATCGAGCGCAGCAGCGACACGCCGTAGGGATTCTCCGACTCCGGCAGCAGCGGCGTGAAAAGCACCAGCTCCTGCCGCGGCAGCTCGCGCAGCCTCCCCGCTGCGTCGTAGCCGCAGAACCGCACGTCCAGCGCCGTCTCGCCCTCGTGCAGAGCCAGCTGCTCCACGCGGTGGCACAGCACCGCCGCGATCTCGCGTCCCTCCGCGTCCGGCACGATCTCGCCCACCGCGCGTCCGTTCGTCAGCAGCGAATCCAGATACTTGTCCAGAAAGGCGTTGAAGCCCACCTGCGCGTGTCCCACATTCACCGTGCGCAGGAATTCGCCCAGCTCCTCCTGCGCCCGCTCGTCCTCACACAGCACACGGAAGCCGCCGCTGAGCCTCACCAGCTTTCCGATCGCCGCGTCCACGATCGGCACCGCCTCGCGGACGCTGCGGTAGAGCGCCGCGTCTGCCCCGCCGAGCGGCATATAGCCTCGCAGCGCCGCAAAGGGATGCCCTCCCCTCTCGCGCACCTGCACCGCCGCGGCCGCGCCGCCCGTCTGCTCCTTTTTCCTTCGTTTCACCGTTCTGCCGCTCCTCTCCAGTTCGTCGTTCTTGTCACCGCGCACGCGGTCGGCATCGCGCCGCGCCCCGCCGCCACAGACATCGCAAAGTATCGCATCTCGTCCATCGCGTGATCGTTCTCCTTGCGCGGCACGTCGTGTCCGCTCCCGTCGTTCACCCATTCGTAGCTCTCCATCTCCCGCAGGCAGTCCTTGCAGCTCCGGCAGATTACGAGCCTCCGCTTCTTCAGAAGATCCGCCGTCACCCGCAGTCCGTCCGCCACCGCGTTGTTCGCCCGCATCACGCGGAAGCCCCTGCGCCGCAGCGTCTCGATGAAGCTCGCCGCCGACGGGTCCACGATCACGCGCTCGATCCTTCTTCCCCGCGTCAGCTCCTCGAGCGCGTCGACGTATTCCTCATCCGTTTTCTGCCGGCCCTCCGTGCGGGAATCGTAGTAGTATTCGTCCACGCGGTACCACACGCCGTCCTTGAGCGCCCACAGCCCCATGCTCGTCGGGTTCACCGTCCCGTAGTCCACGGAAACACGCAGTCTCTCCCACGGCTCCGCGGGCGCCTCCTGCGCGTACTCCCCCGGCGCGTAGAAGTCGTAGATGCGCCCCTCCGCCGCCGTCCATTCGCCCAGCACGAAGCGGCGATAGAAAATGCCGCTGTACATGCTCTCGTACCGGGCGCGCACCCTCGCGCTCAGCGACGGATTGTCCGCCATCGTGAAGTGGAGATAGAGCGCCCTTTTCTCCTCGGCCCGGCACACCCACTCCTGGTAGAACCAGTGGTTCGGCCCCTCGGGATTGCAGCTGAACCACAGCCGGCTCCCCTCGACCGAGCAGCGCGCGCTCGCCTGCTCGACAAACGAGCGCGGCATCAGCGCCGCCTCGTCAAACAGCACTCCCGCCAGCGTCATGCCCTGGATCAGCGCGGCGCTTGCCTCGTTCGCCCCGCCGAAAAGATAGAACCGGTTTTCCCGTCCGCGCCGCCGCACGATCAGAAGCTTTTCGCTCCGCTTCTCCTCGCAGGCAAAGCCCAGCCTTCGCAGCTGCGGCAGCACCGTTTCCAGCAGGTTGCGCCGCAGCGCGCCCACGCTCCGCCCGCACAGTGCAAACTGCCGGTCGGAAAAGCACGCCATCGCCCAGAAGAAAAAGCCCATTCCCATCGCTAGCGTCTTGCCCGAGCGGATAGCGCCGTCGCAGATGATCGCCGCATAGTCCTCGTATTCCCTCCTCGCCCACCAGACGAACGCCTTCCTCTGCCGCAGCGAGAGCGGTATCATCTCCTTCACGCTTCCTCCTCCGCCTGCACCATCGCGCGGAAAAACTCCTCCGCCTCGCAGCCCTCGCCCTCCAGCATACCGGCCAGCGCCTGCAATGCCTTCACCCGGTCGATGAACCGGATCTCCACGCTCCCGAGGTTGCTGCGGCGGAACTCCGCCACCGCGCCGAGGTCCAGCCGTCGGATCTCGTCCTCCGTCGGCTCCTGGCAGTAGGCGAGCTTCACCGCGTCGTTTGCCCGCGCCAGCGCCATTTCGTACAGTCTCTGAATGACGCGCTCACGGGTCGCCTTTGCTCGCATTCCTTTGATCACATCCCTTCCGCCGCCGTCCCCGGCTCTCCCGCATTTCTTTCTTCCCTGCGCGGGCTGCACCGATTCCGGCCGCCGTTCGTTTTCACCCGTAGCCGCCCACCCCCGTTTTGTTGCACGCTTCCGTGCGTCAAGCGTTCAAAAATTTTTATTTTCCCGCTTTTTCTCATTTTAACGAAATCTTTACGGTCAAAATATCCAACGATTTACCCGTCAATTCGTCACATTCACAAAAATTACATATTTTACCTCTCTAAAGCGTCAAAATGATTGCTTTTTTTGAAGCATCGCTTTATAATTTTTGCTATAGTTTCGCCGTTCCCTGAATGGGCGGGCTTCTTTTTTACACGGCGGATACGGGAATACCCCCGCCGAATTTTTGATACGGCGGACTTTGGGAAGATCCCCGCCGGATAAGGAGTGACAGCAATGGAAAACAAGCTCGAAAAGAAATACGGCCTCTTCACCGCGATCTGTATGGTGGTCGGCATCGTCGTCGGCTCGGGCGTATTCTTTAAGGCGCAGGTCATTTTGCAGAAGACCGGCGGTGATATGCCGCTCGGCGTCCTCGCCTGGCTCATCGGCGGCGCCATCATGATCGTCTGCATCCTCGCCTTTTCCGCCATGGCGCAGAAATACGAAAAGGTCAACGGCATCGTCGACTATGCCGAGGCCATCGTCGGCAAGCGCTACGGCTACTACATCGGCTGGTTCCTTTCCACCACCTACTATCCCACGCTCACCTCGGCGCTCGCCTGGCTGAGCGCCCGCTACACGCTGGTGTTCGTCACCTCCGTCGATCCCGATTTCCCGCTCATCGTTCCGGCTGAGGCGGGCGGCTGCATCATCGGTCCCGAGTGCCTCGCGCTTATGCTCTTCTACATGGTCTGCGCCTACGCCGTCAACGCGCTCTCGCCGAAGCTCGCCGGTAAGTTCCAGGTCGCCACCACCGTCATCAAGTTCATTCCCCTCGCGCTCATGGCGGTCGTCGGCATCATTTTCGGCCTCGCCAACGGGATGCTGACCAACAACTTCACCACCCCCGCCGTCGGCTACGAGGTCACGGGCAGCCCGCTCTTCGCCGCCGTCTGCGCCACCGCCTTCGCCTATGAAGGTTGGATCATCGCCACCTCGATCAACGCTGAGCTCAAGGATTCCAAGCGCAACCTGCCCAAGGCTCTGCTCATCGGCGGCCTCATCATCGTCGCCACCTATATCCTCTATTACATCGGCGTCGCCGGCGGCGCCACCAATCAGGAGCTGTGCGACTCCGGCGCGACCGCCGCGTTCATCAACGTGTTCGGTCCCGTTCTCGGCAACATCCTCAACCTCTTCATCGCCATCTCCTGCATGGGCACGATGAACGGCCTGATGCTCGGCTGCTGCCGCGGCCCCTACTCCCTTGCCGTCCGCGGCGAGGGCCCCCACCCCGAGCTTTTCAGTCAGGTGGACAAGGTCTCCAACCTCCCCAACAACTCCGCCATCCTCGGCCTGTTCTACTGCGCCGCCTGGGGCCTCTACTTCTATCTCTCCAACCTCGCCGGCACCTGGAGCCATGCCGTCGCCTTTGTCGGCACGCCGTTTGAAAGCGTCATTTTCTTCTTTGATCCCACCGAGCTGCCCATCATCACCATCTACGCCCTCTACATCCCGATCTTCATCAACTGGATGAAGAAGGCGACCGACGAATCCGCGCTGCGCCGCTACGTCATTCCGACGCTCGCCATCTGCGGCTCGATCTTCATGGTCATCGCCTGCCTCATCGGCCACAAGATGGGCAACTTCTGGTACCTGCTCACCTTCGCGGTCATCATGCTCATCGGCAAGCGCTTCGCCAAAAATAACGCCTGAGTCCGCCTCATTCACCGGATACCCTGAAGCAAAAGCGGGGCAGAGAGCCGTTCGGCCCTCTGCCCCGCTTCCTTTATTCCCTGCCCATCATCGGCTTTTTCCCGTGAAAAAACGACCGCTCCCGCGGTCGTTTTCGTTTTCTGTTCGGTTTCAGTTCAGCGCCTCGGCGTTGAGGTCAAAGAGCTCGCGCACCCGCGCGTGCAGCGCCGGGTGTCCCTCCAGCCTCGGGTCGAGGGCGAGCAGCGCCTCCGCCGCGCCCTGTGCCTCGTAAAGCAGCTCCATGTCGCAGGTGAAGTCCGCCACGCGCAGCGTCGGCAGACCGTGCTGCCGCGCGCCGAAGAAGTCGCCCGGGCCGCGCAGCTTCAGATCCTCCTCCGCCAGCGCGAAGCCGCTCTGCGTGCGGCGCATCGCGTCGAGCCGCGTTTTATTGTCCTCGCCGCGGTTGTCGGAAACGAGGATGCAGTACGACTGCCATGGCCCGCGCCCCACGCGCCCGCGCAGCTGATGGAGCTGCGAGAGCCCGAAGCACTCCGCGTTCTCGATGAGCATGACCGAGGCGTTCGGCACATCCACGCCGACCTCCACCACCGTGGTGGAAACGAGCACGTCGATCTCGCCCGCGGCGAATGCGCGCATGACCGTTTCCTTTTCCTTCGCTTTCATTTTTCCATGCAGAAAACACACCGTTCGGTTCGGAAGCACCTCTTTCTGCAATTTTTCCGCATAGGCGGTCACCGCCTTGCGCTCGTCGGGCAGCTCGCCGTTCTCCTCCACCATCGGGCAGACGATGTAGGCCTGCCGTCCCTCCGCGAGCTGCTTTTCGAGGAAGGCGTAGATGCGCTCATGGTAGCTCGACGGCACGGCGTAGGTCTCGATGCTCCGCCGTCCGGGCGGCAGCTCGTCGATCACCGAAACGTCGAGGTCGCCGTAGATCATCAGCGCCAGCGTGCGCGGGATGGGCGTTGCGGACATGACGAGCAGGTGCGGGTTCTCACCCTTGGCGCCCAGCGCCGCGCGCTGGTTCACGCCGAAGCGGTGCTGCTCGTCGGTCACGACCAGCCCGAGGTTCTGATACGAAATGTCCGGCGAGAGCAGCGCGTGCGTGCCGATGGCAAGGTCGATCTCCCCCACCGCGAGCTGCTCTAAGATCGACCGCCGCGTTTTCGCCTTGGTCGAGGCCGTCAGCAGCGCGCAGCGCACGCCAAGCTTTTCCAGCAGCGGCGCGAGCGTGTGATAGTGCTGCTCGGCCAGAATTTCCGTCGGCGCCATCAACGCCGCCTGCAGGCCGTTTTTCGCCGCGAAGTAGATTCCCGCCGCCGCGACCATCGTTTTGCCGCTGCCCACGTCGCCCTGCACGAGCCGGTTCATCGGCCGCTCCGCCGTCATGTCGCGCAGAATATCGTCCACCGCGCGGGCCTGCGCACCGGTGAGCGAGAACGGCAGTGCGCCGAAAAACGGCGTCATATCGACCGCCGCGCAGGTCTTGCTCTTTACGGTCGTCCGCCGTGCGCGCAGCAGCCGCAGCCCGAGCGTGAGGAAGTACAGCTCCTCGAACGCGAGCCGCCGCCGCGCCGCCGCCAGCGCCGCGTCGTCCGCGGGGAAATGGATATTCTCATAGGCATACCGCACATCGCACAGCCCATGCTGCCGCCGCAGCTCCGCAGGGAGCAGGTCGGGCAGCCGGTCCGCTCCCTCGTCCAGCCCCTGCCGGATGGCGCGGTGGAGCAGGCTCTGCCCCACGCCCGCCGTCAGCGGATAGACCGGCACGATGCAACCGGTGACGGCGTGCAGCCCCTCCCGCTCAAAGACGGGATTCGTCATCGTCCGCCGCAGCAGCGTCCCCTCGACCGTGCCGTAGAACGTGTAGCTCTCGCCCACGTGGAACGTGTTTTTCAGGTACGACTGGTTGAAGTACGTCAGCTCCAGCGCGGCGCTCTCATCCACCACGCGCAGCTTGACGAGCTCCAATCCCTTTCGGATGCGCGAGAGCTTCGGCTCCGATGCCACCATCGCCGTCACGCAGGCGCGCTCACCGACCTGCAGCTCCGCGATGCAGCGGCTCTCCCTCCGGTCCTCGTAGGCGCGCGGGAAATAGGAGATGAGGCTTTTCAGGTCTGTGATGCCGAGCTTCGCAAGGCTCTTCGCTCGCGCCTCGCCCACACCCCTGACAAAGCGCACATCGGTATTCAGCTCCGCCACGGCCCTCGCCTCCTCTCAGAAAATCTTTCTTCATTATACTCGTTTTCTCCGCATTTGAAAAGGGCCTTCCGCTCTTGCGGAAAGCCCCTGTTCCCTTACGTTCTTCGGACGTAATCGACATAGCGGAAGCGCAGGCCGTTTTCCTCCTGCCATTCCCCCACCGTCTCCGCCGTCCAATCGGGCGCGGCGTCGAGGTTCGGAAAGAAGGCGTCCGCCCCCTCCGCCGCGGCGTCCACCTGCGTCACCAGCACGCGCTCGCAGCGCGGCAGCAGCGCGCGGTAGAGCTGCGCGCCGCCCATGAGCACGGCCTCCTCTCCCGCCAGCGCCGCGGCCTCCCCGACGCTGCGCGCGATCTCCACGCCCTCACGCGGCGCCATCGTCGTGCTCACCACGAGGTTCCGCCGGTCCGGCAGCGGCTTAGCCCCGGGCAGGGAAAGCAGCGTATTCTTTCCCATCACGACGGTCTTTCCCGTCGTGAGCGCACGGAAATGCTTGAGGTCGGCGGAAATGCGGAAGAGAAGCCGGTTCTCCCTTCCGATGGCCCAGTTTTTGTCCACACAGACGATGGCGGTCATAGCGTTCTCCTTTACACCGCGATGGGAATTTTCGCTTCGAACGGGCAGGGCTCATAGCCCTCGAGCCGGAAGCTGTCCTTCGTGAAGGCGTAGAAATCCGTCACGCTCGGGTCAATGAAAAACGCCGGCGCGGGCTTCTCCGGCTCCGAAAGCATCTGCTCGATGATGGGCACATGGCGGTCGTAGATGTGCGCGTCCGCAATGACGTGCACCAGCTCGCCGGCCTTGAGCCCGCTGACCTGCGCCATCATGTGGACCAGCACCGCGTACTGCACCACGTTCCAGTTGTTCGCCGCCAGCATATCCTGACTGCGCTGGTTCAAAATGGCGTTGAGCGTATCGCCCGACACGTTGAAGGTCATGGAGTAGGCGCAGGGATAGAGCGCCATTTCATGCAGGTCGGCAAAATTGTAGAGGTTCGTCAGGATGCGCCGCGAGGCAGGATCATGCTTCAGGTCGTAGAGCACGCGGTCCACCTGATCGAACATCCCCTCTTTATATTGGTGCTTCACGCCGAGCTGGTAGCCGTAGGCCTTGCCGATGCTGCCGCTCTCGTCCGCCCAGGCATCCCAGATGTGGGAGGAAAGCTCGTGGACGTTATTGCTCTTTTTCTGCCAGATCCACAAAAGCTCGTCCACCGCGCTCCTCCAATAGGTGCGGCGCAGCGTGAGGATGGGGAATTCCCTTTGCAGGTCGTAGCGGTTGACGATGCCGAATTTCTTGACCGTGTGCGCCGGGGTCCCGTCCTCCCAGCGCGGACGCACGGCAAGTTCCGTGTCCCACACGCCGTTTTTCAAAATGTCCTCGCAGTTCCGGCGAAAAACCTGATCGGCATAGCTCATATCCTGACCTCCCGGGATCGTTGTTTTTTCTATCTTACCACAGCCGGCGGACAGCTGTCACTTCTTTTTTCATTTTTTCGCAAAATTCGCCTTTTCCTGCATTTCGCGCCGAAAAAGCATACATCTCATACCCTTGTTTCCCAATTTTTGGAAAAAATTGCTATGCTTGGTTCCAATGATGAAATCTGCAGAAAAAGGAGTTGAAGCCGATGCCGTCGTGGGTCGCCTGGCTGATCGCCGCCGTGAGCACCACCGCCTTTCTCGTCCTCTGGTTCTGGGAAGTGCGGCGCGTCCTGCGCAGTCGGCGCAGCGTGGTGGAAAGCGCCGCCGCGCAGCTCTCCGCCTGCCGCCGTCAGGCCGCCGGCGTGCGCTACGATCCCGGGCTCGCCCAGATCCTCGCGCGCAGCGAGAGCATCTACCGGCAGGCCGTCGCGCACTATAACGATACGCTTTGCAAGCCGTGGTGCCGTCTGCCCGGCCATCTGCTCGGCTTCGACCGCGACACCGGGGAGGACGATCTCTGACCGCCGCGCCGCCGAACGATCTCATGCTAAAAGAAAGTGAGCCGCTCACAGAGCGGCTCGCTTTTTGCTTACTTTTTCCCCTCCTCGGCGGGCACGGCAGGCGCCTCGGCGGCGCGCTTGGCCAGCTCCTCCTCTTCTAGGACACGGTAGGCGACCTTGCCGACGAGCGTCTTGGGCAGCTCGTCACGGAACTCGATGTCGCAGGGCATGGCGTACTTCGCGATGTGCTTGGAGCAGTAGCTCATCAGCGTCTGACGGGTCGCGTCGTTCGCGGGGATGCCGGCGGCGAGCTTGACGAAGGCCTTGACCTTCTGCATCCGGTAGGCGTCGGGGATGCCGATAACGCAGCTCATCTGCACCATCTCGTTCGCGTCGAGGATGTTCTCGATCTGACCGGGATAGACGTTGTAGCCGGACGAGACGATCATGCGCTTGGCGCGGCCGCGGAAGTAAACGAAGCCCTCCGAGTCCATCGTGCCGAGGTCACCGGTGTAGACCCAAGTGAGGCCGTCGGCGTGACGGCGCAGGGTCTGCGCGGTCTCGTCAGGGTGCTTCATGTACTCCTTCATCACGGTGGGGCCGGCGAGCAGGATCTCGCCCTCGGTGCCATAGGGAACCTCCTTGTCGGTGTCCGGCTCGACGATCTTGATGTAGGTGTCCGGGAACGGCACGCCGATCGAGCCCTCCTTGAACATATGCGGCGGCGTCAGGCAGCAGGCCGTGACGGTCTCGGTGGTGCCGTAGCCCTCGCGCACCTGCACGGGCGCGCCGTGGGCATAGAGGAATTTATCCAGCTTCTTCTTCAGCTCGATCGACAGGCTGTCGCCGCCGGAGAACACGCCCTTGAGCGAGCTGAGGTCCGCGCCCTCCATGCTCGGCAGACGCAGCAGCGCCTCGTAGAGCGTGGGCACGCCCGCGATGAAGTTGCAGTGATACTTAGTGATGAGCTTCGCGTAGCTCTTGGCGGTGAAGCGCGGCACGAGGATGCAGCGCCCACCCTGCGAGAGCATGGTGTGGACGCACACGCCGAGGCCGAAGCCGTGGAACAGCGGCATGGCGGCGAGCATCTTGTCGCCGGGGTTGAACATCGGGTTCGCCGCGATGACCTGCTGGCCGAGCGCGTTGAAGTTTCTGTTCGTCAGCACGATGCCCTTGGTCGTGCCGGTCGTACCGCCGGAGTAGAGGATGACGGCGGGGTCGTCGCCGGTGCGCTTGACGGAGTAATTCCAGAAGCAGGCCTTGCCCATGTTCATGAATTCCTTCCAGCGGATGACCGGCGCGTCCTTCGGGATCTTGGCGATCTTGCGGCCCTCGGTGAGCATATAGCCCGCGCGGACGGGCTTGCTCAGCTCATCCTTGACGCTCGCGATGATGATGTTGACGACCTTTGTGTTCTGGCGGATGCTCTCGAACTTGTTGTAGAACTGGTCGAGCGTGATGGCGGTGACGCTCTCGGACTCGTTGAGATAGAACTCGATCTCCTTCTCCGCCGAGAGGGGATGGATCATGTTCGCGATGCCGCCGACGAGGTTGACAGCGTAGAACATATAGATGGCCTGCGGGCAGTTGGGCATGGCGATCGTCACCTTGTCGCCCGCGCGCACGCCGATGGTCTTGAGGGAGCGGGCGCACTTCTTGATCTCCTCGATCATCTGGGGATAGGTGGTGGGCTTGCCCATGAAGTCGAACGCGATGTTCCTTGGGTACTTCTTGGCGACCAGCTCGAGCGCCTCAAACATCGAGCCGTCAAAGTAGTCCAGATGCAGCGGCACGTCGCCGGTGTGACCCGCCCACGGGGTCTTGGCAGTGATCTCAGTCATAATCGACCTCCTGTTCAAATGGCAGCTCGAGCAGCTCGGGGTGCGCGAGCAGGTGCTTGAAGAGCCGGATGCTCTTGGAATAGTAATAGCCGTCGGCAATGCGCTCGTCGACCGTGAAGCCGAGGTCGACCGTCTCGCGCATGGCGACGAGGCCGTTCTGATCGTAAAGCGGCGTCCACTTCTTTTCGCCGATGACGCAGAAGAACGAGCAGGTGCCCCAGTTCGTAAGATGGTGGTAGCCGCTGCGCAGACGGATGGAGCCGAGGTTGGAGAGGAACACCGAGGCGTAGTTCGGATCGTCCCCGATGAGAACGTCCGGACACCAGCCGTGACGGTCGAGCCAGCGGATGAAGCGGATCGCCGCCTTGGAGAGAAAGCGCGGCAGCTTGTTGAGAATATCCATGCTGTTGTCCGTGGTGTTCAGCTTCTGCTCATGGCGCGTAGCGTAGACGCGGCGGCGGATCTCCTCGTGAACGGTGTCCACGGTGTCGGTCGGCGCAGCGTCAAGCAGGGCGACCGCCTCCTCGCTGCCGTCGGAAAATTCCTTCTTGATGATAAAGCCCGCCGTGACCTTGTTGCGCTGGTAATAATTCTCGTTCGCGTAGAAGCGGTTGAGCTTGGGGCGCAGGGTGATGGTCTTGACCAGCGCTGCCACGATGACGTGGAAGAAGGTGTACTTGAACTCGATGCCCTCGACGTTCTTTTTCGCAAGGTAGGCCTTGATGGGCTCCAGATCGATGCGCTCGGCGATGTAGGCTTCGTTGTCGGCGCGGTGGGGGTAGATGATGCCCATGATAAAGTGCAGGGCGTCGGTCTCGCGCAGGAGCGCCGCATCCCTGCGGTCGCCCCGGCGTCTCTTCGGAGTCTCGCTCATGGAGTGTCCTCTTTTCTTTCTGATTTTCTCTCTGCCCCGTCCGGGTCGAAGCCCTCGAAGATCGCCTGCGCACCCTCGCGCTCGGCGGCCTTCAGGTCCTCATGGGTGCGGACGGTCCAATAAAACATATGCGCGCCGTAGAACACGCGGCAGATGCGCGGCGCGAAGCGCCGGCGGTCCTCAAATTTATAAGCGATGAAGTCGGGCGCGGTGAAGGCGTTGAACAGGAGGTTCGAGAGCAGGAAGCCCACGAAATGCTCCCAGCCCCGCGCGTCCTTACGGAAATTTTCGGAGAGCTGGCCGCGGATGATCTCGGGCCGGAAGGCGCGCAGCCACATCAGGCAGCGCGGGTCAAAGCTCTCCATACAATAGGGGATCTGATATTTGTCCAGCTCCTTCGCCGTGCGCTCGGCGAGCGCGCGGTGGTTGCCGCGATAGCTCTTGAGCTCCACGACAAGCGGCAGGCCCGTGCCCTCGTAAAGGGAAAGGACCTCACACAGCTGTGGGATCGTTTCCGGCGTACCGGCAAGATGGAGCGCGGCAAGGTCCTGCGCCGTGCAGTCCTCAAGCACGCCGGTCACGCCGGTCATGCGCTTTAGGTCGCTGTCGTGAAAAACGGCGAGCGTGCCGTCGCGCAGCAGATGCACGTCCAGCTCCGCGCCGTATCCGTGCCGGATGGCGCGGCGAAAGGCCGCAAGGGAGTTTTCCGGCACGCTGTCGGCGCTGCAATGCAGCCCACGGTGGGCGTAGCGCCGATGCTCCAGCGCCGCCCAGCTCGGATGGTTGGCACGGCTGTTGAGAAAAAAGAGCCAGACGGTGAGCAGAAACAGTGCGAAAAGGATAACGAATTGTAGAGTCTGCATGAAATATCACTTCTTGTTATCGGAAATTGCCGAATTCAGTCGTCCATATCCTCAAAGGCAGCCAGGCCGCTCTTGGCCTCAGCTCTGGAATCGCCGTGGCGCACGAAGCACATCGTGGCAAAGGACGCGCCGACGAAGAGCGCCGCGTAGGGGAAGAGCACGCGGTAGCTGATATGACGCATCAGCGTACCGGCAAGCACCGGCGTGACGACCTGCGCCGCCATGGAGAAGGTGTAGTAATAGCCGGTGAATTTGCCGATGTCGCTGCCGCGGCACATCTCCAGCACCATCGGGAGCGAGTTGACGTTGATGGCCGCCCACGCAAAGCCCACGAGGGCAAAGCAGACGAACATGACGGGATGAATGGTCGAGTAGAGCGTGGTGAGGAAATAGAAGGTCAGGAACATCGCGGCGAGCAGGGCGCAGCCGAAGAGAATGGTCTTTTTGCGGCCGATGCGCGAGGCGAGCTGACCGATGGGAATGTAGCTGACAACCGCGCCGGCGGTGGCAATGAGCAGGCAGGTGGACGCGCCGCCGAGCCCCTGTCCCATGACCGCGCCGACGTAGGTGGACCACCAGGTCGTTACACCGTTGTAGCCGATGTACCACAGCGCGATGGACACGAGCAGGAAGCCAAGGCTCCGCTTGACGGGCTTGGGCAGCACCTCATTGCCGCTGCCGTCGTCCTCGGTGAGGTCCCACTCAGGATGCTGCGCCTCGAGCGCGCGCGTCTCCGCGGCGAGCTTCGGCTCCTTCACCGTCAGGAACAGCACCGCGACGCTCACGAGCATGACGGCGGAAACGACGAGGAAAAGCGGCTGATAGTTGACGTGGGCGAGGCCCGCGATCTTGGCGTTCGGGTACATCACCGCCGCGACAGCCAGATAGATGATGCCGCCGATGGCGCCCATGAGGTTGATGATGGCGTTCGCGCGTGAGCGCAGAGGGTTGGGCGTCACGTCCGGCATGAGGGCGACGGCGGGCGAGCGGTAGGTGCCCATCGCCACGAGCAGCAGGCCCAGCACGGCGGCGAAGCCGACGAGCTTCCCGGTCGAGGGAGCTGCGGCGTAGCGGTTATCCAGCACCGGCAGCAGGTTCATCAGCACGGCGGCGCAGGCCGTGCCGAGGAGGATGAAGGGCATCCGGCGGCCGATTTTGGTGCTCGTGCGGTCGGAGAGCGCGCCGAACAGCGGCAGCAGAAAAAGCGCCAGAATGTTGTCCAGCGCCATGATCGCGCCGGAGATCATCTCATTCAGGCGGAACGTTTCGGTCAGGATCTTGGGGATGACGCTGTCGTACATCTGCCAGAACGAGCAGATGGACAAAAAGGCAAGGCCGACGAGGATCGTGCGGCGATGATCGAGCTTCATGCGCAGGGTCTCCTTTTGTAGCTTTCTCGGGAGAAACGCGGCGGCCGGAGCGGAAAGGGAAGGCCCTTTCCACCTTGACCACCCGTTAGGATAGCACAAAAGCGCGGCGTTGACAAGCGCCGCGTTTCCGTTTAACACTTTTTTAAGATTTCAGCTCGCGGACCGCTCGCCCGGGAAGCCGACGTTTTGCGGTCGGAAGTCCCTGAGGGGCTGGGAATGGCCGCTGACCTCCAATGCGTTCATGCTTTCTTTCTCTTTCTCAATAGACCTTGTCATAATGCCAGTAGAATACGGTGTAGAGCAGCCCCTGCAAGCAGGTCAGGCCGCAGAGCACCTGCCCGACAAGTGTCTGATCGAACACCAGGATCGCCAGCAGCGCCGCGGCGAGCTGAACGTAAACGCAAATGAAGAAGGTCATGCTGCGCGCCTTGTTGGCGACATACGCCGTGCGCTCGTCCGTGAGCGAAGCATCGTAGTCCGCCGCCTTTTCCGGGTCTCGGCTCAGGCGGCGCACCCGCAGCAGACGCGCAATGCCAACGCCCGCGAGTCCCCCGCCGAAGCCGCTCACATAGCTCGCCGAGGCTGTATTCCACGCCAGTCCCGCAAGGAAGAGCGCCGCGCCGATGCTGAGCCACAAAATGCCGAATTTTTTCTGTTCCTTCAATTTCATGCTTCTTCCTCCTCAAAAAGAAAGATGTCCTCGATCTGCGCGCCGAACAGCCTTGCGATGGCGTGGGCGAGCAGGATGGACGGATTGTACTTCCCGCTTTCCAACGAGATGATGGTCTGGCGCGAGACGCCGAGCGCCGCGGCAAGCTGCTGCTGCGTCATGCCCCGCTCCTTCCGCTTTTGTTCAATGATATTTTTCATGCTGTGCTCCGTTCTTAGAAAGTCAAGCTTGCTTTACATTCATGAGCATAACACCTCATCGGCAAAATGTCAAGTATCTTTTACATTTTTATTTTGCGATTGATTTTAGGCGCGGCCTTTGCTACAATAAATTGAATCTGTTTTTTCACAGGAGGCTGCCGCCATGAACATCAAGATCGCACCGTCCATTCTCTCCGCCGACTTCGCCAACCTCGAGCGGGACATTCGGAAGATCGACACGGCTGACTACGTCCATGTGGACATCATGGACGGCGAGTTCGTGCCGAATATCTCCATCGGCATCCCGGTGGTCAAGGCCATCCGGCCCGTGACCGGGCTGCCGCTGGACGTGCATCTGATGATCACCAAGCCCGTGCGCTACGTTGAGCAGTTCTGCGACGCGGGCGCGGACCTCGTGACCGTCCACGTCGAGTCCGACTTTCCCGAGAACATCCACGCCGCGTTGGAGAAGATCCACGCGAAGGGCAAGCGCGCGGGCATCGTGCTCAAGCCCAACACCCGCGCCGAGGCGGCGCTGCCGTACCTCAAGGAGTGCGACATCGTGCTGGTGATGACGGTCGAGCCGGGCTTCGGCGGGCAGAAGTTCATGGCGGACATGATGCCCAAGGTCGCGCAGCTGCGCGCGATGCTCGACGAGGTCAACCCGGACTGCGAGCTGGAGGTGGACGGCGGCGTGGACACCGCCACGCGCGACGCCTGCGTGAATGCGGGCGCGAACGTGCTGGTCGCGGGCAGCGCGGTCTACAAGGCGGCGGACATTCCCGCGAAGATCAAGGCTTTGAGAGAGGGTTAACAAGGTATGGAGTATTTTCCCGCAGCGCTGGAAAAGCTGGTCGAGCAGTTCGCGCGGCTGCCGGGCATCGGCGGCAAGAGCGCGCAGCGGCTGGCGTTCCATGTGCTGAGCCTGACGGACGCGGAGGCGCAGGAGTTCGCCGACGCCATCGTGGAGGCGAAGAAGAAAGTAACGTGCTGCCCCATCTGCCGCAACCTGACGGACGGGGGGCTCTGCCCCATCTGCGCCTCGCCCAAGCGCGATGAGCGCGTGATCTGCGTGGTGGCGGACGCCCGCGACGTGGCGGCCATTGAGCGCTCGCGCGAGTACAGCGGGCGCTACCATGTGCTCCACGGCGTCATTTCGCCGATGAACCACGTCGGCCCCGACGATCTGGAGATCAAGTCCCTCGTCGAGCGCGTCGCCGCCGGCGGCATCGACGAGGTCATCATGGCGACCAATCCCGACACGGAGGGCGAGGCCACGGCGATGTATCTTGCGCGGCTGCTGCGCCCCTTCGGCGTGAAGGTCACCCGTCTCGCCTACGGCATCCCCGTGGGCGGACATCTGGAATTTGCCGACGACGCGACGCTCATGCGCGCGCTCGAGGGACGGCGCGAGATCTGAGGAGGACAAGGCTATGACGGCAAAGTTAGAGCTGTACCGCGTGTTCCGCGAGGTCGCGGAGACGGGCAATATTTCCGCCGCGGCGCAGAACCTTTACATTTCGCAGTCCGCGGTGAGCCAGAGCGTCAAGCAGCTCGAGGGCGCCTTACAGACGCGGCTGTTCATCCGCTCCCCGCGCGGCGTGACGCTCACGGACGACGGGCAGATGCTCTTCGAGCACGTCCGCAGCGCGATGGGCCTTTTGGAAACGGGCGAGGAAAAGCTCGCGCAGACGCGCGCCCTGCAGATGGGCAAGCTCGTCATCGGCGCGAGCGACACGGTGACGAGCCAATTTCTGCTGCCGCACCTCGACTCATTCCACAAGAAGTACCCGAACATCCATATTCAGATCATCAGCGGCCGCAGCCACAAGGTGCTCGGCCTGCTGCGCTCGGGCAAGGTGGACGTGGCGTTCGCCTCGTCGCCGAGCGAGGACGAGGGACTGAGCTGCGTGCCGTGCTTTGCGACGCACTCGTGCTTTGTCGCCGCGGCGGACTATCCCTGTGACTTTGAGCGCGCCTATTCGATGCAGGAGCTTGCGGCGCTGCCGCTCATTCTGCTCGAGCGCAAGGCCAGCTCGCGCGTGTATCTGGAAAAATACTTCCTCGCGCACGGCGTTTCCCTTTCGCCGGAGATCGAGCTGGGCGCGAGGAGCCTGCTCGTGGACCTCGCCCGCATCGGCTTCGGCGTGGCGGGTGTGACGCGGGAGTTCGTGACCGCGGAGCTGGAGAGCGGCGCGATCCGCGAGCTGAAAACAGACTTTGAGATCCCGCCGCGCTCCGTCGATATGTGTACGCTGCGCGACGTGCCGCCGAGCGCGGCGACCGCGCGCTTCACGCAGGAGGTCGCGCGGCGGGTGCAGGCCGAAGAAAGGGGCTGACGAACCATGCGGAGATTTGATACCGTCCTATTTGACCTTGACGGGACGCTGCTCGACACGCTCGAGGACATCTGCGGTGCGGCGAACCACACGCTGCGGGAGCTGGGCTATCCCGGGCGGACGCTCGCGGAGATGCGGCGCTTCGTCGGCAACGGCGCGGAGATGCAGATGCGCCGCTCCCTCGGCGCAGACGCGGACGAGGAGACCGTCGCGAAGGCGCTCGCGCTTTACAAGCCTTACTACGCCGCGCATTGCCAGATCAAGACGAAGCCCTACGCGGGCGTTTTGGAGCTGATGGCGGCGCTCAAAGCGGAGGGCTTCCGCCTTGCGGTGGTGTCCAACAAGCCGGACGAGGCGATGCGTCCGCTGGTCGCGCAGCACTTCGGCGCGCTTGCCGACATCGCCATGGGCGAGACGGCGCAGCGCCGCCGCAAGCCTGCGCCCGACATGGTGAACGACGCGCTCGCGGCGCTCGGCGCGGACAAGTCCCGCGCGGTCTACGTCGGCGACAGCGAGGTGGACATTGAGACGGCGCGGAACGCGGGCATCCCCTGCATCTCGGTGACATGGGGCTTCCGCGACCGGGAGCAGCTGCTCGAAGCGGGAGCGACCGAGCTGGCCGCCGATGCAAGCGAGCTTCGTGCGCTGCTGGAAAAATGAACGAAGGCACAAAAAGCGCAGACCCGCTCGGGTCTGCGCTTTTTCGGTTATTTCGGAATATTATGGACTTTATAGATGCAGCACGCGCTCCTTGATCTCCTGCGTGCGGCCCTGGTTCCAGAACTGGGTGCCGATGTAGCCGCAGGTGCGGCGGGCGACGTTCATCTTGTCCTGATCGGTGTTGCCGCACTTCGGGCAGCGCCAGATGAGCTTGCCGCCGTCCTCGACAATCTCGATCTCGCCGTCCCAGCCGCAGACCTGACAGTAGTCGGACTTGGTGTTCAGCTCGGCGTAGATGATGTTGTCGTAAATGAACTTCATCACCTGCAGCACGGCCTCAAGGTTCTGCTGCATATTGGGGACCTCGACGTAGCTGATCGCGCCGCCGGGCGAGAGGTGCTGGAACTGCGCCTCGAACTTGAGCTTGGTGAAGGCGTCGATCGGCTCGGTGACATGGACATGGTAGCTGTTGGTGATATAGCCCTTGTCGGTCACGCCCTCGATGATGCCGAAGCGCTTTTGCAGGCACTTGGCAAACTTGTAGGTCGTGGACTCCAGCGGCGTGCCGTAGAGGGAATAGTCGATGTTCTCGGCAGTCTTCCACTCCTTGCACTTGTCGTTCATCTTCTGCATGATGGACAGGGCGAACGGCGTGGCGGCGGGGTCGGTATGGCTCTTGCCGGTCATGTACTTCACGCACTCATAGAGTCCGGCGTAGCCGAGGGAGATGGTGGAGTAGCCGTCGTAGAGCAGGCGGTCGATGGGTTCGCCCTTCTTGAGACGGGCGCAGGCACCGTACTGCCAGAGGATGGGCGCGGCGTCGGAGAGCGTGCCGCGCAGGCGGTCGTGGCGGCAGCGGAGCGCACGGTGGCAGAGCTCGAGCCGGTCTTCAAAAATATCCCAGAACTTTTCGATGTTGCCGCCCGAGGAGAGCGCGACGTCGGGCAGGTTGATGGTCACGACGCCCTGATTGAAGCGGCCGTAATACTTGTGCTTGCCCGGCTCGTAGTTGCCGGCGTTGGCGATGTTGCCCACGCCCGCGTCGGTGAAGCGGTCGGGCGTGAGGAAGCTGCGGCAGCCCATACAGGGATACACGTCGCCCTTGAGCTCGAGCATCTTCTTTTCGCTGATGTAATCGGGCACCATGCGGCGCGCCGTGCATTTTGCGGCGAGCTTGGTGAGATAATAGTAGGGCGAATCCTCGTGGATGTTGTCCTCCTCAAGCGTGTAGATGAGCTTAGGGAAGGCGGGCGTGACCCACACGCCCTGCTCGTTCTTCACACCCTCGTAGCGCTGGAGCAGCATCTCCTCGATGATGAGGGCAAGGTCACGCTTCTCCTGCTCGCTTCTCGCCTCGTTGAGGTACATGAAGACGGTGATGAAGGGGGCCTGTCCGTTCGTAGTCAGGAGCGTGACGACCTGATACTGGATCGTCTGCACGCCGCGGCGGATCTCCTCGCGCAGGCGCTTTTCCACAATACGGGCGATCTTCGCCTCGTCCTGCGCGACGCCAAGCTCCTCGATCTCGGCAAGCACCTGCTTGCGGATCTTCTGACGCGAAACGTCCACAAAGGGCGCGAGGTGCGTGAGCGAGATGCTCTGCCCGCCGTACTGGTTGCTCGCCACCTGCGCGACGATCTGCGTGGCGATGTTGCAGGCGGTGGCGAAGGAATGCGGACGCTCGATGAGCGTTCCGGTGATGACGGTGCCGTTCTGCAGCATATCCTCGAGGTTCACGAGGTCGCAGTTGTGCATGTGCTGGGCATAATAGTCCGTGTCGTGGAAGTGGATGATGCCCTCCTCGTGCGCCTTGACGATGTCCTCGGGCAGGAGGATGCGGTTGGTCAGGTCGCGGCTGACCTCGCCCGCCATGTAGTCGCGCTGCGTGGAGTTGACGACGGGGTTCTTGTTGCTGTTTTCCTGCTTGGCTTCCTCGTTGTTGCACTCGATGAGGGTGAGGATCTTGTCGTCCGTCGTGTTGCTCTTGCGCACGAGCGAGCGGGTGTAGCGGTAGGTGATGTAGCGCTTGGCGACCTCAAACGCGCCGTGCGCCATGATCTGATGCTCGACGAAGTCCTGGATCTCCTCGACCGTGGGGGCGCGGCCCAGACCCTGACAGGCCAGCTCCACGCTCTCGGCGATGCGCTGGATCTGAACGGGCGTCATGCGCGCGTCCTCCTCTGTGGCGGCGTTTGCCTTGGTGACGGCGGCGATGATCTTGACGATATCAAATTCGACCTCCGCGCCGTTTCTCTTGATGACCCTCATGCAGCAGCTCTCCCTTACTCTAAAATATCCGATAAAATCTATCCTACAACACAATATCTTGTGGCAGTTGACCGTCTGCATTTCAAATTATGGCATACTCTCGCGCACAATGCAAGAGGTTTTTGAAATTTTCTCACAATATCTTGTGGTAGACGAAAACAAGTATAGACTAAATGTGGTGGAATTGCCGTAGCTTTTGCAACAAAGCCGATAAATTGCGGCACTTTTTTCCCGTTTTCCGCCGCACAGAAAATTTACCTTGCAAAAAGCGAACACTTCTGGTATTATATCAGTCTGTGGGTCTTTGCTTGAGCCCGCAAGAACGAAAGAAGCCTTTCGGAGGTCATGATAGATGGCAGCAAAAAAGAACGATCCCAGGCGTGAGGCGCGCATCGCCAAGAATAACCGCAACCTGAACAGCGCCCTGACGCTCTTCACCGCCGGTTTCATCGCAGAGTTTTACCTTCTGCTCATCAACCAATACTTTGTCAAGGGCTCCGTCGATCAGGTCGTTGCGATCGCAGGTTATCTTGAGGTCATGGCCATTGTCGGCGCGGCCGCGTTCGGCGCGGGCGTTGTGCTCACGGTCATGCGCCGGAAATGGACGCGCTTTGCCGCGGCCGGCAAGTGGCTGCTGGGTCTCGGCCTGTTCTTTGGCGTGTCCTCTCTCCTGATGCGCAGGGTCTACCCGATGGGAACGACGGTCATGTGCATTCTCGTGCCCGTGCTGATGCTGCTGGCGGTCGTGTTCCTGCTCTATCAGCACGAGTTCGCCGTGCAGGCCATCGCCCTGACGCTGGCGATCGCCTCCGCTGTTCTGCTCAATCACGGCAGCTCCTCCATGCCCGCTCTGGTGACCGCCTTCTGCTGGGCCGCTATGGTGCTCGTTGCCGCTCTGCTCGTGCTGACCGTGATGCTGCAGAAGCATGAGGGTTCCTACAAGGGGACCGTCATTTTCCCCGCCAAGACCAATTATGCGCTCACCTGCGCGGTGCTGGTGCTGAGCATCGCCGCCATCGCGGTGTCGCTGTTCGCGGGCCTCGCGTACTATGTGATCTGGGGCGCGGCGGTGCTGCTGTTCGTGCTGGCCGTGTGGTACACGGTAAAGATGCTGTAAAAACCGAACACAGAGGAGGGACGCGCGGGCGTCCCTCTTTCTTTTTTCCTCCGCTTGCATTGCCGCGGGGGATTTGCTATAATCATATCACTGTTTTTCCAATTCATTTCGTGAGGTGTTTTTTATGCATGAGCTTGAACGTCAATATCATATCCACTGCGCACAGGGCGAGGTGGGCCGCTATGTGATCCTGCCCGGTGACCCGGGCCGCTGCCCGTCCATCGCCGCGCTGTTCGATAATCCCGTCAAGGTCGCGCAGAACCGCGAGTACACCACCTACACCGGCACGCTGCTCGGCGAGAAGGTCTCGGTCTGCTCCACCGGCATCGGCGGCCCCAGCGCGTCCATCGCGATGGAGGAGCTGCATCAGCTCGGCGCGGATACCTTCATCCGCACCGGCACCTGCGGCGGCATCGACATCAACGTGAAGTCCGGCGACGTGGTCGTCGCCACCGGCGCGATCCGCTACGAGCACACCTCGCTGGAGTACGCGCCCATTGAGTACCCCGCCGTGGCAAACTTCGACGTGACACTCGCGCTGCGTCAGGCGTCGGAGAACCTCGGCTACCGCACGCACACCGGTGTCGTGCAGTGCAAGGACAGCTTCTACGGGCAGCACAGCCCCGAGAAGAGCCCCGTCTACTATGAGCTTCTGCAGAAGTGGGAGAGCTGGAAGCGTCTCGGCGTCAAGGCCAGCGAGATGGAGTCTGCCGCGCTCTTCGTCGTGGCCGACGCGCTTGGCTGCCGCTGCGGCTCGTGCTTCCATGTGGTCTGGAATCAGGAGCGCGAGAAGGCCGGTCTCGATCAGGACATGAGCGAGGACACCAGCTCCTCCGTCAAGGTCGCGGTCGAGGCGCTCAAGCTCATCATTCGCCGCGACCACGAGCTCGCAGCGCTGCCGAACCATGAGCAGAAGCTGCTGGACAAGTAAAACCGCTTTCCGGAGGACTGTACCATGAGCAAAAAAGTCATCGGCATCCTCGGCGGCATGGGGCCTCTGGCGACCGCCGACCTCTTTCAGAAGATCACGCTGCACACCGTCGCCGCGTGCGACCAGGCGCATCCGCGCGTGTGCATCGACTCGAACACGGACATTGCCGACCGCACGGCGGCGCTGCTCCACGGCGGCGAGGACCCCGTGCCGGAGATGATCAAGAGCGCGAAGCGGCTCGAGAGCATCGGCGCGGATTTCCTCATCATGCCCTGCAACACCGCACACAACTACTATGAACAGGTCTGCGAGGCCGTGACCATTCCCGTGCTGCACATGATTGCGCTCACGCGCGACGCGCTGAAGGAGCGCGGCGTGAAGTGCGCGGGCCTGCTCGCGACCGACGGCACGGTGCAGACCGGCATCTATCAGCGCACCTTTGAGCAAAGCGGCGTTGCATTGCTCACACCGGACAGCGCCGCCGATCAGGCCGCGGTGATGGACGTCATCTACAACGGCGTCAAGGCCGGCGACCTGACGCATGACGTCGCCGCGTTCCGCGCGGCCTGCGAGCATCTGCTCGCGCGCGGCGCCGAGGTGCTGATCCTCGGCTGCACGGAGCTGCCGCCCGCGTTCGAGCTTTACCACCTCGACTATCCCAACGTTGACCCCACGCTGGAGCTGGCGCTCGGCGCCATCCGCGCGGCAGGCTGCGAGACCAAATAAATGTTCAGGACCCCGCTGCGCGGTCTGCGCCGCCGTGCCGGCTGTCCCTTCGCTGTGCGGCCGGAAGGAGATGTTTTTTCATGGATGAAAGAAAGCTGCTGATCGCGGACGATTCCGAGCTGAACCGCGCGATCCTTGTGAGCGTGTTGGAGAAGAACTTCGATATTCTCGAGGCCGCCGACGGCAAGGAGGCCATCGCCACGCTCGCGGCGCACGAGGGCAATATCGCCGCGCTGCTGCTGGATGTTGTGATGCCCGAGGCGGACGGCTTCGAGGTGTTGGAGGAAATGAACCGCCGCGGGTGGATCGACGAGATCCCCACCATCATGATCTCCGTGGAAACGGGCGGCAGCTACATCGACCGCGCCTTTCAGCTCGGCGCGGCGGACTATGTCAGCCGTCCCTTCGTGCCCAATATGATCCGCCGCCGCGTCATCAACGCCATCCTGCTCCACACCAAGACGCAGAAGCTGACGGGACTCATCGCCGACCGCTTCTACCGCCGCGAGCGGAACACCGACATTCTTGCCGCCATTCTCGGCTACGCGGTGGAGTTCCGCAGCGGCGAGAGAGGCACGCACATGACAAATGTCAGCCGCATCACGGGACTGCTGCTGCACCGCCTGCTGGAACGGACGGACCGCTGCCCCATCGGGCCGGAGGATATCGAGACCGTCTGCATCGCCTCGAGCCTGCACGATATCGGCAAGCTCCTCATCCCCGAGGGCATCCTGACCAAGCCCACCGCGCTCACGCCGGGTGAGTTCGACATCGTCAAGCAACACACGCGGCTGGGCGCGAAGATCATCTCCGACCTGCCGATCTATCAGAATGAAACGATCATCAAATACGCCCTTGAGATCTGCCGCTGGCACCACGAGCGCTGGAACGGCGAGGGCTACCCCGACGGCCTCAAGGGCGAGGATATCCCCATCGCCGCGCAGGTCGTCTCTCTTGCCGACGCTTACGACGCGCTGACGAGCAAGCGCTGCTACAAGGAGGCGCTTTCCCACGAGAAATCGCTCGAAATGATCCGCGGCGGCGAATGCGGCAGCTTCAACCCGCTGCTGCTGGAATGCCTGAATGACATTGCCGACACCCTCAAGCACAGCGCAGGGACCGAGGCCGCCGTGGAGCCGCCTGCGTACCGTTGGGCGAAGGAGCTCATCTGGAAGCCGGACGACAGTCGGCAGGAGCTCTCCTCTGCGCGCATGACGAAGCAGGTGGAGCAGGAGCTGTCCAAGCGGCGCTTTTTCAGCGACCTGACGGAGGAGTTCTGGTTTGAATTTACCCGCCATCCGGACGCGGTCGCTCTCTCTGCCGGCGCGGCCCGCCGCACCGGTCTGCCGCGCGTCATCGTCGGCCCGCTCAGCTGTACGCAGCTCTGCTCGGTCGTGAGCGCAGACACGATCCAAGCCATGCGGGACCGCCTGCTCTGTGCCGCCTCCGACGAGACCTATTTGGAGTTTGAGACTGAGCTGACGCTCGACGGCCATCCCAGTCTCTGCCAGATCGCCATACAGATCACCTGGGCCTCGGACGAGCCGGGCCGCTTCAGCAGCCTTTTCGGCCGGGTGCTGGACATTGGCGAGCGCTGCCGCCGGCTGGAGGATTACCGGCAGGCCTTTGCCGCCCCTGTGCTTCATCCGGCGCTCCTGCCGGTCACAGTGGGCGCGGACCATGTGCTGCGCATCACGGGCGAACAAGTCATCGGCGTGCTGGAGAGCTGCCGCAGTATGTTCGACACCGTCCGCCTTGTGGACCCGGAGATCTGTATGCAGCTCACCGATACCGCGGACGGTGCGGTCATGGAAAAAAGCGAGCACTGCTACGACATCTGGAACAAGACGCAGCGCTGTGAGCACTGCATCTCGCAGGAGGTCATCCGCACCCGCCGTGCCCAGACAAAGGTCGAGGCCGTGGGCGACAAGGTGTTCTACGTCCACGCCGCATGCGTTGAGGTGGACGGAACGCCCTACGCACTCGAGCTGGTCAGCCCCATCCGCATGGAAGACCTGCGCGGCGACGAGGACGCGAGCGTGCTCAATCAGCTGCTTCTGCGCAACCGGCAGGTCTACATCGACTCCGCCACTCACGTCTACAACCGCCGTTACTTTGACGACCACCTGCGCGATCTGGACGGTGAGTTCACGCTCGCCATGCTCGACCTGGACCATTTCAAGCACATCAACGACACCTATGGCCATCTCGCCGGCGACGCCGCGCTTTCCCGCGCGGCACAGGCCATCCGCTCCGCGATCCGCACCGGCGACGAGCTGGTCCGCTACGGCGGCGACGAGTTCCTCCTGCTCTTCCACGGTATGCCGCGGAACGTGCTGAAAAAGAAGCTGGAAAGCATCCGCGCCGCGGTGGAGAACCTTGAATTTCCGGAATACCCCGGCCTGCGCATCACCGTGAGCATCGGCGGTGCACACGCCGTCGGCCCGCTTGCCGACACCGTTCAAAAGGCGGACCAGGCACTCTACCATGCCAAGGCTGCCAAAAACCGTACTGTGCTCTACAAGGAGGACCTCCAATGACCATCCGCGAATTTTACACGCTCGTCGGCGGCAGCTATGACGACATGTCTGAGCGCTTCCCGAGCGACGCGCTCATTCTGCGCTTTCTGACCATGCTCCCGCAGGACGGGAGCATGGAGCTGCTTGCCCGCTCGATGGACGCCGCGGACGCGAAAACCGCGTTTCGCGCGGTCCACACGCTCAAGGGCGTCGCGCTCAATCTGGGCTTGACCGCGCTCGCGGGCGTCTGCTCCGAGATGACCGAGGCGCTGCGCGGCAGCGATACGCTGCCCGCCTCCGCGCCCGCGCTCTTCGAGGCCGTGCAGTGCGAATATGACAAAGTGACCGGCGCGCTCGTGCAGCTCACCGCATGAGCGGCACGGAACGGCCCGCCCGCATCGAGCTGATGGACGCCCTGCGCGGCCTTGCCGTGTGCCTGATGGTGCTCCATCACTTTCTCTATGACCTGTGCGCGTTTCTTGGCGCACCGTGGTGGCTGTTCACCAACCCGGTGTTCGACGTGCTGCACTACTTTTTCGCGGGATTGTTCATCTTTCTCTCCGGCATCAGCTCGGATTTTTCTCGCAGCAACCTCAAACGCGGCGCAAAGGCGATGGCGCTCGCTCTCGGCATTACGCTCGTGACCTATTTTATGGATATGACCATCGTGTTCGGCGTGCTGCATCTGCTTGCAAGCTGTATGCTGCTCTTCGGCCTGACGCGAAAGCTCTGGGAAGCGCTGCCCGCGTGGGTGCTGCCGGTCCTCTGCATCACACTCATCGTCCTTACCGCGCCCTGCGCGGACGGCGTGACCACGCAGACGCCGCACCTGTGGCTCTTCGGCTTCACCACGCCCGACTTCGCCTCGGCGGACTATTTCCCGCTGCTGCCGTGGTTCTTCGTGTTCCTGCTCGGCACCTGGGCAGGGCGCTATGTCAAGGCGGGCCGCCTGCCGCAGTGGTTCTACACGGCCAAAGCGCCGCGTCTCGCCCTCGTCGGGCGTCACGCGCTGCTCCTTTACGTTCTGCACCAGCCCGCGCTCTACGCGCTCACCATGCTGCTCCGGCTCATTTTTATCCGATAGGAGGTCCGCGATGTACTACGGAGAGATCAAAAACTGCGACATTGCCAACGGCGAGGGCGTCCGCGTGACGCTTTTCGTCTCCGGCTGCACCAACCGCTGCAAAAACTGCTTCCAGCCGCAGACTTGGGCGTTTGACTACGGTCATCCCTTTACCGCCGAAACGGAGGAGGCTCTGCTGCAAATGCTCGCGCCCGCCTATATCAACGGTCTCACGCTCCTCGGCGGCGAACCGTTCGAACCCGAAAATCAACGCGGGCTGCTGCCTTTTCTGCGTCTTGTCCGCGAAAGATTGCCGGGCAAGACCGTCTGGGCTTTCACCGGCTTCACCTGGGAGCAGCTGCACACCGACGGCTCCCATCCCCGCTGCGAGGTCACGGACGAGCTGCTTTCGCTTGTCGACGTGCTCGTGGACGGGCGCTTTGTGGAGGAGCTGCACGACATCTCGCTCCGCTTCCGCGGCTCGAGCAACCAGCGCATCATCGACGTGCCGCGCACGCTGTCGAGCGGCGGCATCACACTCTGGGAGGATCAATAAACCATGGCTCAAGTCAAGATCAAGAAGTTAGACCCCAACGCGACCATTCCCACCAGCGGCTCCGCGTTTGCCGCCGGTTATGACCTCTACGCCTGCCTGAGCGGCGACGGCGAGGTGACCATCCCCGCGCACCACACCGTTATGGTGCCGACCGGCATTGCCGTGGCGCTGCCCGAGGGCACCTTCGGCGGCGTGTTTGCCCGCAGCGGACTGGCGAGCCGCGAGGGGCTGCGTCCCGCAAACTGCGTCGGCGTTGTGGACAGCGACTACCGCGGCGAATGCTTTATCGCCCTCCACAACGACACGGAGGAGCCGCGCACCGTCCGCACGGGCGAGCGCATCGCGCAGCTCGTCCTGCTGCCCTATCTGCCCATCGAGTTCGACGAGGTCGCCGATCTGCCCGAGACCGCGCGCGGCGAGGGCGGATTTGGCTCCACAGGTAGGTGAGCGCGCATGAATCCAACAAACAGAGCCGCGCTTGTCACCGGCTCCTCGCGCGGCATTGGACGCGCCGTCGCTGCGCAGCTTGCCCGCGAGGGCTATGCCGTCGGCATCAACTATTACGAGCGGCAGGATAAGGCCGAAGAGCTTGCCGCGCAGCTTGAACGGGAGGGCTGCCGCGCGCTCGCTGTACAGGCGGACGTCTCGAAGCGTGACGAGGTCAACGCGATGGTCAAGACGGTCGAGGATACCTTCGGTCCGATCTCCGTGCTGGTCAATAATGCGGGCGTCGCCGGTCAGGCGCTCTTTCAGGATGTGACCGACGCGCTGTGGGAGCGCTACTTCGCCGTCAATCTCAACGGCGCGCGCAACACCATTCAGGCCGTTCTGCCGCATATGCTGCACGAAAAGGCCGGCGTGATCGTCAATATTTCCTCCATCTGGGGCCAGCACGGCGCGAGCTGCGAGGTGACCTATTCCTGCACGAAGCATGCGCTCATCGGTCTCACGCGCTCACTCGCGATGGAGCTTGCTCCCAGCGGCATCCGCGTCAACTGCGTCGCCCCCGGCGTGATCGACACCGACATGGTGCAGGTGCTCGGGCCGGAGGTGCTGCATGATCTTGCCGAGCAGACGCCCCTCGGACGGCTGGGCACGCCGCAGGACATCGCCAACGCGGTAGCCTTCCTGGCGTCGGAAAAGGCATCCTTCATCACCGGACAGGTATTGACCGTGGACGGTGCGTTTGTCGGATAACCTCAACGAATGAAAGCAAGGGAAGCGAAGCCATATCATGGCTTCGCTTCCCTTTTTCCCTCTCTGCCGCAAAAAAGCGACGGTCTTTAGACCGTCGCTTTCGTGTTGGCGCTACCTATCTTTCCGGGCCGTTTCCAGCCAAGTATTGTGGGCAGAAGCGAGCTTAACTTCCGTGTTCGGGATGGGAACGGGTGGACCCTCGCCC
>OKSB01000658.1_pt1 | contig 37266 bp, 34 predicted proteins | sample 1601171 | NCBI WGS metagenome assembly OKSB01 (sample SAMEA3541496, study PRJEB24748) | human gut metagenome | biome: human gut; feature: human-associated habitat; material: faeces | place: China | collected 2012 | reverse complement strand
GCATCCTCCTTTTATGCAGGGCAAGCCGATACGGTATCACACAGTATACCGTATCGCCTGCCGAAAGTCTATCCGAAACCGAAAAGTTTCAGAAACTTTTTGCATCCCTTCCGAGGTCTTCGTCTATGAGAGACAGCATTTTGTCCGTAGCTGTGGCTTTGGCGTCAGAGAGGAATACGGAGGAGATAATAAACCGCTTTCCCTTTATCAGCATTTCACGCTCACGGACGCGGGAGTCTCCCTCGTGCATGCAGACCGTATCACGGAAGAGAGTGAGCGCCGCGCCGCTGTCGTATTTTTTAACCACGGCATTCTCCGGCCTGTAGCTGCCGAGGATCCCCGTTTCAAGATATTCTTTGTAATCGTTCATTGTATTCCTTTCCGCCGTAAGGCTGTTCGTATTTTCACATTCCGCCCATCACGGAACCGGACTTTTCCTGTAAATCCGCAACCCCTAAATATGCGAGAGATTTATTTGTGCAACCCCTAAATTGCCGTTTTATTTTTAGACTGCAAAAGCCGTACAAAGCCCCTTGCGGTCGGCGTTGCCGTCCGCTGTAACCCGCCAAGGGATTGCTGTGCAACCCCTCGGCTTTCTCCTGCTTATTTTCGTACCGTGTGCCGATTCTCGCGAAACAGGACGCAAACCGCACAAAGGAACTTGAATCCTGCGAGTCTTGTAGAAGAAGAACTTCACGGCAGAAAAAGGTCCGCACACGCCGCCACAGGCGCCGTATTCCGCTCTTGTGCGCGGCGGTCGGGGTTGTATGCCCGATTCCGCTGTTGTCGGCACACGGGGCGTTTTTTGGGTATTGTCGGCAGAGAAAAGAACAATGCAACATTGCAAGTGGATCGGCGGGGGCTGCAGTGTTTCATCCTTCCTTCAAGGACACCTCTGCAATGTTGCAATCTTCCTTTTCCATTGACCACAGCCATCTTGCACCCGCTTTCCGTGTGACGATGCCGGAGATATTCTTCTTTGCCTCGTTTACCGTTCGACGGGAGATCCGCCTCTCCGCCGCCGCACGGATGATCTCCTCGCAGTGAAGCTCCTCTCCGTCCTCCAGCATGGAGCGGATGAGCGCCTCCGCCTGCGCGGTCTTGGTTTCCGGCTGTGAGGTGAAGCCCGACAACAGCTCTTCGGCGGAAATCTCGTCATAGCCGTCGAGCCAGCGGAAGCCTTCTTCATCTCCAAGCTGAAAGGCAAGAGATTTCCCCTCCGGTGCAATGGAGGATTTGTCATGCACGACGATACGGACAGTTTTGTTTTTCCGCAGCCTGCCCACCACAAGCACGCTTCTTGCCGCCGCACGGAAGTCAATGGAGCCGAGTCCGCGGTAGGCGCTGCTCAAGCCTGCCGCCTTGTTGAGATGACCGACAAGCACAACGGCACAGCCTGTCCGTTGCGCCACCTGACCGACCGACTTCATCACCTCACGGATCTCATTTGCCCGGTTCATATCGATCCGCTCTCCGAGGTAGCCCTGCAGTGGGTCAAGGATCAGCAGCCGGGCGTCGCACTGCACGATGGCCTTTTCAATGCGGCTGTCCAGCAAATGCAGGGATTTTTTATCCTCGCGGATATTGATGATCCTGTCCTGATCGGCATCCGCTTCGATAAGGCGGGGCTTTACGGTATCCTCCAGTCCGTCCTCCGCCGTCTGGTAGATGACGTTGAAGGGAGGCAGCGGCTTCATTCCCGGCATCGGTTTGCCTGCGGAGCAGGCGGCGGCAAGGCGGAGCGCAAGGGTGGTCTTGCCCTCGCCGGGGTCGCCCTGCAGAATGGTCAGCTTTCCGAAGGGGATATACGGATACCACAGCCAGTCCACCTCCCGCAGCTGCACCTCCGACATTCGGAGGATTTCGGGTTCGTCGTGTATCATAATGTTTTCCTTTCTTTTCTGTTGTTTTCTTCTTCGGTCGGCACAGTCATATACATCCCGCCTTTCATAAAAACTTGTTTTGCGGCGCACGGCTCTGTTCCGCGAGAGAAAGTTCACCGTCCTTTCCCGCGCTCCGCAGTTTTTCCTGTACACCCGACAGCGTTCCTACGCTCCTTCTGACCGTGTATCGCATCGGCGTTTGTGCTTTGCTTGCCGTGTCCTCCTTCGAGAGCGCATGGTCTGCGCCTTTCTCCTACGGCACGATCCCTCGGATCGCTGTCCCCGCAAAGTCCGCCGCCGCATATCCTGTCGGCCGGGTATTCGGTTGTGTTTGAGAGGATATCCCCTCATTCTTCTTTGGGAAACGATTCTCCAGCTGTCATAGTTGTGTCATAACGGCGGAGAGGAGAGAAAAATATCCCTTCACTTTTCCTGCCGATTCAATGCCTGTCTGACACAGTCCTGACATAACGGCAGAAAAGAAATATGTCCGGCGGGGAAAAGTCCTTTGCCTGTTTCCTCACTCAGAGGTGCTTTTTAGCCCCTGTTTCAGAAAATTTATCCTCTCACTTGTCCAAAGGAAAAAATGCAGGGGGATACAACCAAAAATTTTTCCTCTCACTTTTTAAGCCGAAAAATCGGGGAGTTGACTACCCGAAAAACGAAAAGTTTACAAAATATTCAAAGTTAACGGAGCAATTTGAGCGCAAAAAAAGACGCCTGCTTTTTTACAAGCAGACGCCCATTGAAAATATGTTGATTCTATTTTTGGCGCAGACGGCAGATGCCGTCCGAATCATCTCTTGCCTTGAGAACGGCGGCAAGCTCCGCAATAAATTTCCGATTGAGGTGATCCACGCTGCCGCGGTTCATGCCGTGCGCCTCGGCATATCTGCGAACGGACTTGCCCTCGATATACCGTTCCTTGAAATACGCGCCGTAGTCCTTGAGAACGGTTTTGAGACAGTCGTTCAGAAAGGACAAGTCCTCTTTGAGAATATCGAATTCTTCCTTCTCCAACAAGCCGACATACCGTTTCTGCGACACGCACAGCCTGTATCGGCGCAGATCGGTTTTATAGTTTTTGCATAGGTCTTTGGCATAGTCGGTATAGGTCTGGGAGGAGCGAAATCGACGGTATTCGTATGCAAGCTCTTTCTCGTCCTTCAGTTTCTTTCTTCGGATGGGGCCGCCAAAGCCGCCGCCTTTCAGATTCTCTATATGCGTGTCCGTGATCCTGACCTGCGGCTGACGGGTGAACTTATCCATCCGTTTGCCGTTCACCTCCACCGTTTCGCAGAAGGATTCCTTTGTCATGCAGTAATACTTGCATTCGCAGGCGTCGATCCCCTCGTGGAAGATGACCATCTGCTCTCCGGTATCCGCATCGGGAACAACGGCTACCACATAGACGAATTTGCTGTCGTGCCGCCTGTAAAAGCCGGCGAATATTCTTCTGTTGCGCTTTTCCATTGGCACCCCTTCCTGCGATTGCGGAATATATTTGATTTTATGCTTTCCGTATCTCTTTGAAAATGGAGACTATCGTCGGTTTTCTTCCGTAAAGCAATACTCCTACACGGTATATCTTGGCAGAAAGAAAGCCGATTCCTACGGTTGAACCGATAAGAACCGCAATGGAGATTGCGATTTCATACCACGCTACCGTGCTCATGCAGATTCTCGTAAACATCGCCATAGGGGAAATAAAAGGAATGTAGGAGCAGATTTTCATCAGCGTCGTATCAACGTTTCCTCCCGCCATAGCAAACACGACAATCATAAAGGCAATAATAAACAAAAACGTGATCGGCAACACCGAGGTATTTATATCCTCCAGTTTTGAAGCCGTCGATCCGACCGCGGCGTAAAGAAAGGCATAAACAAGAAAACCGAGAGCGAAGAAGACAAGCATATAGACAAACAGGTCAACGGGGATATTGAAGAAGGATGCGATCATCATGTTATCGTTCCATGCGGATTTATTGACACCGTAAAACAGAATCGCGGAGCCGAATACCGCTATAAGCTGAGCAAATCCGGCAATACAGGAGGCCAGAACCTTGCCGAACATCATGCTTGCGGGCTTTGCGCTGGTTATCAGCACTTCCATCGCTCTTGAGCTTTTTTCCGTCGCTACATTGGTTGCAACCAGTTGACCGTAAAGCATGATCACCATATACAAAGCAAAAACCATGATATAGGTGTAGAAAAAGTTCTGTGTCTGATCTTTTCCGAGCACACTCGTATTCCCACGGATGTTGGCGGACATAATCTCTCCTACCTGCTCGGGCGTAAAGCCGTACCGAATCATCGCATTTGCTCTGTAGGCCTCCTGCAATGCGGCACTGGCAACAGACATGTTATAATCGGAGATAGAAAGATTGTTTACGTAATACGTGTATGAATCCGCACCGTCCATAACAAACGCGCATTCTGCATCTCCCGAAATTACCTGTTCTTTGATTTCTTCGATTGTTCCGCCGGACACCGTTACATTGTAACCGGTAAAGGCTGCGGAGAAATACTCTTTGACGAAACCCGAAAGAGCTTCATCCTCCGCATATACGATCATCACGGGCTTTTCTTTCGTACTGTCGCTTTGGAACGCAGATTTGATGTTGGGAATGAACATAACAACTGCGAGCACCACAACGAGAAAAATCGTACTGCCCACAAAAATCTTGTTTTTCAGATAGCCTTTGATTTCAAATCTGAATATTTTTCCAAACTGTTTCATAATCGTCCTGCCTCCTTATTCCTGTTCGACCGCATATTCCACGAATATATCGTTCAGGGAGGGTTCAAACACCTTGATCTCGTCAATATCATACTTTTCCGCAAGGTGTTTCATTGCGGTCTGCTTATCGTTGGGACTTGCAAGCCGAAGTATGAGAGAGCCATCCTCCTGTACGGTGCAGTCGTCTTTGAAATCTGCTTTGATCTGTTCGGGATTATCCGTGCGCACGACTAAACGGTCGCGGACATAATTTCTCTTTATTTCGCGGAGGTCGCCGTGAAGCACGACTTTTCCCGCATTGAGAATGGCAATGCTGTCACAAAACTCCTCTATGTAGCTCATCTGATGGCTTGAAAACAAAACGATTTTTCCCCGCGCAATCTGTTCCTTCACCACATCCTTCAGAAGTATTGCATTGACCGGATCAAGTCCGGAAAACGGCTCGTCGAGAATAACGATTTGGGGATCGTGTGCAAGTGCTGTGATCAACTGTATTTTCTGTTGATTCCCTTTGGATAGAGTATCCAACCGTTTATTGCGATACTCGTACAACTCCAGTCTTTTCAGCCAACGATCCACCGACTGCACGGCGTCTGTGCGCTTCATGCCTTTCAGCTCGGCAAAATAGACGAGTTGGTCTATAATCAACTTTTTAGGGTACAAACCCCGTTCTTCTGGAAGATATCCAAGGCTTATCTTATCATAGTCAATCGGCTTGCCGTCTGTCAGCACCTCGCCGGCATCAGCGGGAAACACATTCATCAGAATACGGATAGAGGTTGTTTTTCCGGCGCCGTTTCTTCCGAGCAACCCAAACGCCTTTCCGCTTTCTGCGACAAACGAAACTCCCTTGAGAACTTTCTTTTCGCCGAAAGACTTGTCGATGTTTTTCAGTTCAAGCAACATATTTTGTACACCTCGCAAAAATCTTTTTAATGGAAAGATACTGCTTTTAAGTTTTTATTGGTTGAAAACGGCGTTCGCTCATGGAAAAGCAGGCACGGAATAGACAAGAAGGCAGGGTGCACACGCACTCTGCCTTCTGACATAACAACCCTGTGAAATTACTGAGCGGACTGAATAGGCACGACAAGAAAGCGGTCACACACCGCTCGAAGGATGCAGTTGTACCTCTGTGCATTGTCATAGCCTCGTCCTCGCTTTGCGCTTTTTCTTCACCTCGATATTTTGGAAAGCGGAGAGCCCTCCGCGTGACTCTACTATTATATATAGTATAGCATAAAATCGTGACAAATACAATCCCTTTTCGCCTGATTTCGAATTTTTTCCGAAGATTTCAGCCATTCTGCGAACAAAACATCTGACCTAAGCTAAAAAAGCAGGAAAGCGGAAGCCTTTTTGACTCCCGCTTTCCTGCTTGTCCCGTATCGGCTTTAACCCACCGGTCATTTTTTGTCCCTTTGGGCGTGAAGCCTTGATTTTACTGGGTTTTCCGGCGGAGTTTTTGGCGTTCCCGAGGTGATTCGAACACCCGACCTACCGCTTAGGAGGCGGTCGCTCTATCCAGCTGAGCTACGGAAACGTACGAAGCGGATATTCGGTTTCAGACCGCGGAAGGTTCCGCGGATTCAAAAGCTTTCGGACGAAATTCCGTTTAGGCAAAGCTTTTTCGCAAGTCCCGACCTTTCGTCCTTTCGGCGCGATTTCAAAAAATCTCCGGCGGCGGTGCGATATCCCTGCTCTGTCCGTCCTGTGTGGGGCAGTCATGGCTTTTGCAAGCCGTTCCGACACAACATATATTATATCACAACCGCCGTTCGGTGTCAATCCTCTTCCCTGCCGAAACGGAAAGAATCGTATTCCCTGTCCACCGTTATGACGCAATTTGCGTTAGAACGGCGCTTTTTTATTTCCGAATCAAGATACTGCGAAATCTCCCGATCGGAAAGCTTACAGTCAAGTCCGACGGCAACATCGAATATCAGATTGGAATGTGTCGGTCCCTGCACCATACGAAAATCGTGCATAGTAATCTCCGATCCCGACTTTTTCGCAAGCTCAGCCACGATTTTGCCCGCGGTAATGCGCATTTCGTTCGTCTGCGCATCGGAAAGGCATACGGGATCCATATGAATGACGAGGTGTATCCCGCGATTTTCAAGGAAATCAGCCTCGATATTGTCTATTCTGTCATGCGTCAAAAGCACATCCTCGTCCGAGTCCACCTCGACATGGACGGTCGCGTAAAGTGCGCCCGTTCCGTAGCTGTGAACGACAAGGTCATGCACGCCGAGAACGCCTTCATACGAACTTATCGAAGAAGCTATATCGGAGACGAGTGCGCCATCCGGAGCTTCGCCGAGAAGGGTGTCGGAGGATTCACGGACAAGCTTGAGCCCGAGGATTATTATATACACGGCGATCGCGCAGCCGAACAAAGCGTCAGCCGCCGATCCGAACACGGTCGAAAGAAGCATTCCGGCGATTACCGCTGCGGTTGCGATAACGTCTCCGATGCTGTCGGTTGCGGAGGCTTTGAGCGCCATGGAATTTATTCCGTTGCCGAGCCCGCGGTAAAAGAGTGCCAGAAGCACTTTGATTGCCATCGTAATCACCATTATGACGATCGCCGCAGCGCTCAGCGTACTTTCGCCCTCTCCCGAGAACAGCTTTTCCGCAGAACTCTTAAAAAGCTCAAGTCCGAGCACGGTTATGATCACGGAGATAAAGAGTCCGCAAAGGTACTCCATTCTCGCATGTCCGAACGGATGCTCACGGTCGGCGGGCTTTCCGGCGAGGACGTATCCGACAAGAACAAAAGCGGACGATCCCGCGTCCGACAGGTTATTTACCGCATCGGCGACGACCGAAACACTGCCCGTTATAAGACCGAGTGCAAGCTTGGCTGCAAAAAGAACGACATTGACCGCGATTCCGACGCCCCCGGCGATTCTGCCGACGGCAAGCCGTCCCGCGTCTCCGCGATCTTTATATTTTGAAACTATATATTTCGTCAAATCAGTTTTCTTCCTTAATCAGAATAAGCTCCGACGCATACGGCAGCGAACGTATCCAATCGCAGAAGGTGTGCCATTCGTCAAGCTTATGGCTGCGCCGGGCATAATACATATTTATGAGATTCTCGTAATTGAGGGTCACCGTCCTCATCTGATTATATGACGAGGGGAGAAGCTGTATTATATCGTACCAATATTTTTTATCTTTTGTTTCGGTGAATTTGATTCTCGACTCCTCGAGGAAGGAGATCATGTTATCGAGCGCGCCGAGTGCGCCTTCGGTCATGTGATCGGTGCTGAAATCGTCGCGGGAAAAGTCCTTCGAATGTATGCGGTGCATGGTTGAAGTCGAATTTGCCGTTGTGCCCACCTTGTAGGTATCAAACTCCTTCCACCAATAGATCGGCGCCGTAATATCCACCGACACAAACACCTGACGGAGGTATTTTCTGTGATCGGATCCTGACACCGCAAGGCGGTGCGCAAGAGACAGATCGATTTCTCCTATCACAAATTCCCCGTTCTCGCCGTAAAAGCTGTCGCTCTTCGCCCAGCTTGAAAGCGGATTCCTCGCGCCGCGCAGCGCATTTTCAAAATTCATAACCGATGTTCTTTCAAGCTCTATCATAATATTCCTCCGTGTGAAATTCCGTTAAAATATTCTACCATTTATACGCCCCTTTGTCAACGTAAAAAACTGACGTCTGTGCAAATTCCCGGACTTTGATTTTTAAATGCAGACGCTGTCGAAAGACAATATACAGTATGGAGAAAACGCAGATTTTTCTATGCGGCGCATAAACGAAGAAAATGAGGAAAAAATATATGCAGTATCCCACTAAGGCAAAAGAAAGGAAGCATTATGAACAACCCGAATTTCAGAAACAACGACGATATGAAGAAGCAGAACCGTATAGTTTACACGGTACTTTCACTTTCGCTCGCCGTTCTTGCAATCCTTATCAGCATATCGGTAATTTCCCAGAGAAACAAAGCCGAGCCCTCCACGGAAAAGAAACCCGAAACCACGGTCAAGGCTCCGGTCACGACCGAAAGAAAGCCCGAGACAACGGAGAAGAAAGACGAAACCACTGCCGCTCCGGAGTCAAGCGACACAGCCGATGCCGATGCCGGGGCCGACGCGGCGGCGGATGTTCTCCCCGATTTCATCGCGCCGGTACCGGGAGCGGTGATAAAGGGTTATTCGACCTCGGTTCCGGTTTACTCTCAGACAATGGACGACTACCGTGTTCACTCGGGTGTTGATCTTGCCGCCTCGATCGGAGACAAGGTTTACGCCGCCGCCACGGGAACCGTCGGCGCCGTATGGGAGGATCCGATGAACGGATGCTCGCTCACGCTGATCCACAAGGGCGGCGCGGTGAGCACTTACTCGAATCTCTCAAAGGAAACTCTCGAGACGGTGAAGCCGGGAATGTCGATCCTCGGCGGAGATGTGATCGCCACGGTCGGCGACACGTCGCTTACCGAAATTGCGGACGAAGCGCACCTGCACTATGAGCTCACGGTCAATCAGCAGAGCGTCAACCCCGCCGAATATATGACCTTCCCCGAAAGCTCCGAAAATTACGAAGGCTGATGACGCAAAAATACCCGCGTGATACGCGGGTATTTTTCATTTTCACGGCAGATCTTTCATGACCGTATTTCTGAGAAAGGATGCGAAATTTTCGTATTCGGTCTCGGAAAGCTCGCGTGGGAACGACATTACTTTAAGCCTATGGCCGTCATATTCCTTCCTGTACGGAGGATGAATGTGTTCGATGGAATTCATCCTGTATCCCGCACGGAGATAAAAATCGCGGCGGCGTTCCGACACGCTGTCCTCCGGAGGATCGATCTCGAGAATTACCGTTTTCCCCGATCTGCCGAGCAGCTCGAGAGCGCGTTTCCCGAGTCCGCCACCCCTCATGTCGGGCACAATGCAGAAATGCTCGACATATATAAAGTCTTCGCTCTCCCAATAAAATATGTCTCCGACGAACGAACCGTCTTCGCATATCAGGTCGAAGTTATAGCTTTCTTTCCCCATTACGGTGCGCTGAGCTGCATCCGTTCTTTGCTCATGCTCCGGGAACGAGACTTTGTAAAGCTTCATCGCTTCGCCGTATTCCGGCTCATCCGGCGAACATATCCTGACAAACTCCATGATCAATCGTACACAAACGCCGTTTCGAGAGCGATCTCCATCATATCGGTGAATGTTTTTTCTCTCTCCTCGGCGCTGAGGCTCTCTCCTCTCACTATGTGATCCGATATCGTGAAGATTCCGAGAGCGCGTTTTCCCGCGCGTGCGGCGTTCGCATAAAGCGCAGCGGATTCCATCTCGATCCCGAGGATGCCCATTTTGATCCACCGTTCGCTCGTTCCGGCGACATCGTTATAGAATCTGTCGGACGAGAGTATATTTCCGACGGTGTATCTCACATTCATGGCCTCCGCAACGGTGCAGGCAGTTCGGAGAAGTCCGAAATCGGCGCACGGTGCGAAGCTTCCGGGCAGTTCAAACTGCGAAAGGTATGTGGAATCCGTCGATGCCGCCTCGCCGAAAACTATGTCGCGCACACGGACGCTGTCCGCAAGTGCGCCCATAGAGCCGATGCGGATTATATTCTCAACGCCGAAAAAGTTGTAAAGCTCATAAGAATATATTCCGATCGACGGCATTCCCATACCGCTCGCCATGACCGATACGCTTTTCCCCTTATATGTGCCGGTATAGCCGTACACGGAGCGCACGTTATTCACTAAATGCGCGTCGGTGAGAAAGTTCTCGGCGACGAATCGGCTTCTGAGCGGATCTCCGGGCATAAGCACGGTATGTGCAAAATCCCCCGGATGTGCGTTTATATGCGGAGTCGGGCAAATTCCCATGATCGTATCTCCTTTTTATTTCTGATGTTTTATAAGTCCGGCCGCCTTTGATATCTCCATTACAACAAGCGGAACGAAAGAAAGTCCGAGTGCGCAGAGATAGAGATAATACGGCAGGTAAGAAAGCGCAAACACCGTATTTGCGGGCGTAAACAGCACGAGAAGAACAAGCACAAACGAAAGCAGGCACGAAAGATTCAGCTTTCGGTTTCCGAAAAATCCCGCCTTGAAAAGCGAATGCTCCGTCCGCATATTATATGCCTGCACGATCTGCGAAAGCGAAAGAACCGTGAACGCCATCGTACGTCCGCCCGCCTCTCCGGCAAAGCGCTCGCCGATGACAAATCCCGCCAAGGTGAGAAGCGCGAACATAACACCCTGAAGCACCACGCGGAGTCCGAGTCCGTGAGCGAATATACCTTCGTTTTTCGGTTTCGGCGGAACATCCATGACATCATTCTCGACCGCTTCCATTCCGAGGGAGACTGCGGGAAAGCTGTCGGTCACAAGATTTATCCAAAGAAGCTGCATGGAAAGAAGCGGCGTTTTGCGCCATAGTATCATTGCAAAGAACACCGTAAGAACTTCGCCGATGTTCGTGCCTAGCAGATATCCTACGACCTTTCGGATGTTGGAGTAGATTCCGCGTCCCTCGCGCACCGCGTCGACAATGGTTGCAAAATTGTCGTCGGTCAGTGTCATGTCAGCCGCGCCCTTTGCAACATCGGTGCCCGTTATTCCCATCGCGCAGCCGATATCCGCCGCCTTCAGCGCGGGCGCGTCGTTGACTCCGTCGCCCGTCATCGAAACGATCTCTCCGGCGCGCTGCCATGCTTTGACTATCCTGATCTTATTCTCGGGTGAAACTCTCGCGTACACCGAAATATTTCTCACCCTGCGGTCAAGCTCATCGTCGCTCATCGCGTCAAGCTCGGCTCCGGTTACTGCTTCTCCTCCGTCCTCAAGTATCCCGATATCCCGTGCGATCGCGGAAGCGGTAACGATATGGTCTCCGGTTATCATGACCGGCTTGATGCCCGCGCGGCGGCAAAGCGCAACCGCCTCGCGCGCCTCGGGGCGCGGCGGATCGATCATTCCGACAAGACCCGCATATGTGAGACCGCACTCGAGTGTTTCGCTTGTAAGCTCCGCAGGCAATTTTTCGATTTCCTTATATGCAACGGCAATCACGCGGAGCGCGCGCTCGCCCATGCTCTCGCAAAGCGCGGCGGCACTCTCTGGATTTCCCGCCGTGCATCTTCCCGCAAGCACGTCAAACGCACCCTTGACGATAACCGTAAGCTTTCCGTCGATTCGGTTGACCGTCGTCATGAGTTTTCGGTCGGAATCAAACGGAAGCGTCGCGGCGCGGGGGTATTTTGTGTTCAACTCTTCCTTGGTCATGCCGTTTTTCATTGCGGCAAATACTATCGCGGTCTCCGTCGGATCGCCGATATGCTTAACCTCGCCGTTTTCCTCGGTCACGCTGCCCTCGGAACAGAGAGTTCCGAACATAAGAAGCCGCTTTACGCTCTCGCTGCACGATGATGTGATCTTTTCTTCCGCCTCTCCGGAGGCAGCTGCCGAAACAAGGGTCATTCTGTTCTGCGTCAGAGTTCCGGTCTTGTCGGAACAGATAACGGACGCGGAGCCGAGCGTTTCCACCGCCGGCAGGCTTCGGATTATCGCATTGCGCTTTACCATCCGCTGAACGCCGATCGAAAGCACTATCGTGACGATCGCGGGAAGCCCCTCGGGAATTGCGGACACCGCCAGCGAAACCGCGGTCATGAACATCTCCATCACGGGGATCCTGTTCAGTATTCCGACGACAAATATCACGGCACACGCGCCGAGCGCGGCGATTCCGAGGTATTTACCGAGGGACGCAAGCTTCCTCTGAAGCGGAGTCTGAACCTCCTCGGAGGATTCGAGAAGATTCGCTATTTTGCCCATCTCGGTATTCATTCCGGTCGAGCACACAACCGCCGTTGCGGTGCCGTACGACACGGAGCATCCCGAAAAAAGCATATTCGTTCTGTCTCCGAGAGGCGCGCTCGCGTCAACCGTATCGACCGCGTTTTTCTCGGACGGAACGCTCTCACCCGTCAGCGCGCTCTCCTCGGATTTAAGGCTGAAGCTTTCGATTATGCGGGAATCCGCAGGCACGAAATCTCCCGCTTCAAGCCTGATTATGTCTCCGGGAACAAGCTCCGACGCATCGATCCGGATCTCGCGTCCGCCGCGTATCACGCGCGCATGAGGCGCGCTCAGGCTTTGCAGAGCCTCGAGAGCGTGCTCGGCGCGGTTCTCCTGCGCCGTACCGATTATCGCGTTTACGACGACGATAAAGAGTATCAGGCACGGTTCAAAAAACTCGGACGCCTCGCCCGACATGCAGGCAAGCACGAACGAAATTCCCGCCGCGGCAAGAAGTATCAGTATCATCGCGTCGGCAAACTGTCCGAAGAATCGCGCAATTAGCGATTTTTTCTTCTTTTCGGCAAGGCGGTTTTCGCCGTATTCGGAAAGCCGCTTTTTAGCTTCGTCCGCGGTCAATCCGGATGCCGGATCGGTTCCGAGAAATTTAAGTACGTTTTCCTTCGTTTCGGAATGAGGTATCAATTTTTTCTTCCTTTCGGTTTATGATTATTATTTCACCGCGCGCATGACTGTTCCGGGATAAATCTTCGGTAAATTCCTGCGGATACCGAGGTAAATCGGACGCACATACTGCGCGGTCGTTTTCTTTATTTTTTTGCGTTATATCCGTAAACAGTCGGACCGGATTACATTTTCTTCGTTTTTCTTATACCGAACGAGAATTCGGACACGTCCGCGCCGTCGTCAACCGATACTTCGCGGAAGGTCAGGCAAAGCGTATCACCGTCGATCGAGATGTGCGCGTAAGCCACAGCTCTGTCGTGCATGCTTTCGGCGACCTCAAGTTCGCTTGCGAAATCCTCGGTCAGGTCCTCGATCTCGCGGTTCTGATTTCCGCAGCAGCCCGGCTCAAAGTGTATCGACCCCGCGGGGTCAATCATGATTTTTGCGTCAGTTCCGCCGATTTTTTCGGTCACATATTCAAAGTCTGTCTGCACGGTCGAGTTTGCACGTATGGGATAGGATTTGCCGAGCACATGATCGTGACCGCAGAGAACCATATCGACCCCGTAGGCAGCAAAAATTCCGTTTAGCTGTTTACGGAGAGAAAGCGCCGCATTGCAGACCGGGCGGCGTGCGCCGTATTTTCCGGGAGAGTAAAGCGGGTTGTGGATTATCACGATTTTCCATGCTCGATCGGCTGCCGCAAGATCGTTCACGAGCCACTCAACCTGTGTCGGAAGCAGCTTATCGTTGGTTTCCATAAGGTCTCCGCTTGACAGCACGGTAAAATGCACGGGACCGATATCGACCGAATAATAAATTCCGTGAGACGTATCCTGCGGGGCAAGATCGATATTGAAATGAGAATACAGCGTACTGCTGTATCCGTCCAGATAGCAGTGCCAATAATCGTGATTCCCGGCGGACGGCAGCATCGGATAAGCGCTGACAAACTCCTCGTTATTTCCGATCATATCGCGCCACATCTCATGGCTGCCGGAAAACTGGACTATATCGCCCGCGTGCGCGAAAAGACGAGTACCGGGAAAATGTCCGATCGCGTCTTTCCACGCGCACTTCCACCAAAGTCCGTTGTTATCTTCGTCCTGTGAATCGGCGAACACAAGAAAATCAAGCTTGTCGCCGCCTGTCGGAGGAGCCGTAAAAACCGCGTCCGCCGATCTTACGCCGCACTCGTCGCCGACTCTCCAGCGGCACCGCTGTCCGGGCGCAATTCCCGTTATCACGGCGCAATTCTTTTTTGCCTTCATCCCTTCGGAGCACTCGCCCTTCACTCGCACCGGATGTTCAAAATTTAAATCGTCCTCATCCGTGTACTCGAGGATCGGTTTTCCCTCCTCTTTCGTCTGCCATGTAACACCGAAGCTGTCACCGCTCTTTGAATAAAAATCGAGCATTATTACCTTGGGAGTGAAATTTGACGAATCCATTTTCTCTTTTCCCAATCTTTTTGAATGCGACGGTCAGATAAGCTGCTGCTCGTTCATCTTGAGCTTGTATTCAAGCCCGAGCTTTGCCGCCGCCTTCTTGCAGAGCAGCATGCGGGCGAGAAATATTTCGAAATAATCCATAACCGAGCTGTATTTCGTGTCTATGTCGAGGGACAGGGTTATCGTATCATGCGCGGGATTTATCTCGAGGCGTGAATCGGCAACGGAATAGTTTACTCTGTCGTGGATATCAAAGCTTGTTTCGTCGTGATTTCTCACGCGCGTGCGGCGCACGTCGGATTTATCCGCAAGGATAAGCGCTGCCGAAACCGGGTTCACGGGAACGCCGTTTGACTCGTCGTGATTTCCGATCGCTGACACGACGGTTGCAATATCACACGCGCTGAAGCCGAGGTTATCGAGTATGCGGAATGCCATGACTGCGCCGCTCTGTGCGTGCTCCTCACGGTTCACCATATTTCCTATGTCGTGGAGAAACGCCGCTATCTGCACTATCTCGATATCGTGTTCACCGTATCCGAGGGTTTCGAGAATATATTTCGCGCACTGTGCTACCTTCGTGACGTGACCGAAGCTGTGTTCGGTGTATCCGAGCGCGCCGAGGGAATCATCGGCTGCGGATATATATGTGCGTATTGCTTCATTTTTGCGAAGTTCTTCGTAAGTCAGCATTTCATCCTCCGTCGCGGTAAAAATCTGCACTTCCATTGTACCACTTATTTATTAACAATTCTACAATTTGTCAGTATCGAAACATTATCCGTAAAAATATGCGGTGTCGGCACAGAATGCCGACACCGCCTTTTTCGGTCATCCGATTCCAAAGCATCCTGAGCGGCTTCCCGCCGCATCGGGAAGGCGCCGCCTTTATGCGGACATCATGCCCATGCCATGGTGGTGGGCTTTGGATCGTGTATTATCATGGGTTTGAGAAATTCAACAGCCTTAGATAGTCCTTCGTCGATGGACATGAGGCTGTCCTCATGCTCAATCGAGAGAACGCGGTCATAGCCTACGAGACGGAGCGCGGAAATAAGGTCACGCCAATACTCCTCACCGTGGCCGAAGCCGACCGTGCGGAATACCCACGAACGGTTGATCTCGTCGCTGTAATGCTTGGTATCGAGAACGCCGGTGCGCTCGGTATTGAGCTTATCGACCTTCGTATCCTTGGCATGAACGTGGTAGATGGAGTCTCCGAGATAACGGATAGCGGATACGGGATCGATTCCCTGCCATACAAGGTGCGAAGGATCGAAGTTAGCACCGATAACGGGACCGACAGCCTCGCGGAGCTTCATAAGCTTCTCGGGATTGTAGACGCAGAAGCCGGGGTGAAGCTCGAGAGCGATGCGGCTTACGCCGTGTTCGAGCGCAAATTTGGTTGCCTTCTCCCAATAAGGAATAAGCACGTCATTCCACTGATAATCGAGAACCGCAAGATACTCCTCGGGCCATGCGCAGGTCGCCCAGTTCGGCATCTTATCGCCGGGAGCGCCGCCGGGACAGCCGGAGAATGTGATCACGGTATCAAGTCCGAGCTTCTCGGCGAGAAGAACGGTGTTGACAAAATCGTCATGGTAACGCTTTGCCTCGGTCTCGTCGGGATGCACGGGGTTGCCGTGGCACGAAAGAGCGCAAAGCTCGATATCGTATTTCTTGAAAGCATCCTTGAATTTTTCGAAATCCGCGGGAGACGCAAGAAGCTTCTCCGGATCGCAGTGAGCCTTGCCGGGGTATCCGCCCGCGCCGATCTCGGCAGCCTCTACGCCGAGAGCCTTGAGCTTTGCGAGAGTCTCTTCAAGAGGATACTGTGCATAAAGATTTGCAAGTACACTGAGTTTCATATGTTTGTACCGTTCCTTTCGATTTTTTATTGTGCCATCAAAACTATGCAATCCCTAAGGATTGCATAGTCCGTATGTGTCAAACTCAGAACTTGTACACATCGCCGGTTGCGGCAGATGTATAAATTCCTTCAAGGATTCTTGTTACGCAATATGCCTGATCTGCATGAACGATCGCCTCGGTATCGTTTCTGAGAGAGTTGATCCAGTCGTTCTGCCAATCAAGCGCAGCGCTGTTGTCACCGTCGAAGAATGCTACGCCGCCTGCGCCGAAGTTGGGCTTCATTATGTACTGACGACCGTTGCGTACACCGTTTATCTGAAGTCCGTTAGCGAAGTCCGCACCTGCAAGTGTTCCGCAGATGAGAGTCGATGCCTCGAGAGAAGGCTCGTAGTTAAGCGCCCATGAGGACTTTACAAGAATCGTTGCGCCGTTCTCCATTACAACAAATCCGAATGCGCTGTCCTCAGCGGTATACTTGCTCGAATCCCAAGGACCCCATGTGTTGCCCTGAAGCTCGGGAGCAAGACCGTTGAGCTTGTGGTAGGAGGTTCCTACGCAGTACTTGGGCTTGTAGTTGTTTGTAATCCAAAGGGTAAGGTCGAGAGAGTGCGTTCCGATATCGATAAGGGGCCCGCCGCCCTGCTCGTACTCATTGATAAATACGCCCCATGTAGGAACCGCACGGCGGCGAATTGCGATAGCCTCGGAGTAGTAAATGTCTCCGAAGGTACCGTCTTCCGCTTCCTTTTTAAGATAAAGCATCTCGGGTCTGTAACGGTTCTGATAACCGATGCAGAGCTTCTTGCCGGTGCGCTCAGCCGCATCAAGCATCTTCTTTGCTTCCTCAGAGTTGATTGCCATCGGCTTCTCGCACATTACATGCTTGCCTGCCTCGAGAGCGTCAACGGTGATAAAGCTGTGCGAACGGTTGGGCGTGCACACATGAACAACGTCGATGGTCTTGTCCTCGAGAAGCTTCTTATAGTCCGTATATACCTTCGCGTCCTCGGTACCGTAGTCCTTTGCTGCCTGCTGTGCCTTCTCCTCAATGATGTCGCAGAATGCAACCATTTCCACATTCTCGATCGATCTGAGTCCGGGCATATGCTTACCGTTTGCGATACCGCCGCATCCGATAATACCGATTCTTATTGTATCATTTGCCGAAATTGCCATGATTACCTCCAAGTAATGTTCGTCAGAACATTTTTATTCCCTATTATATTAAAATAAAATGCACCTCATTTCAAGGGGTTGAGGTGCATTTGATTCCGGCTTTTTAAACATTGGAGGAATGCACAAAAAATCCATTTGAATTTTGTGCAATTATTCCCGCAATTATCTCTTGATTTTTTCGAAAAAATCTGTTCCGGGGGTGTCGAGCGGAACGCCGAACGCCGTCGCCGCCGTCGCCGCGATATCGGCATATGTTGAACGTGTGCCGAGCATCTGCGGAGATGTTCCCTTTCCGTAAACTATGAGCGGTATATACTCTCTCGTATGATCGGTTCCGCTGTATCCGGGATCGCATCCGTGATCCGCCGTAATGATGAGAACATCATCGTCGCCGAGCTTTGAGATGAGCGACGGAAGAAATGCGTCAAATTCCGAAAGCGCGCGTGCGTATCCCGGAATATCCCGGCGGTGACCGTAGAGCATATCGAAATCCACAAGATTAACGAAGCACAGACCGTCGAAATCACGCGACGCAATATCGAGAGTCTTATTCATGCCGTCCGTATTTCCGTCGGTATGGATCGACTCGCTTATGCCGCGCCCGGCAAAGATATCGTGTATCTTTCCGACTGCGATAACGGTTTTGCCGTTTTCCTTCAGCGCGTCGAGAAGCGTGGGGGCGAACGGTTCGAGAGAAAAGTCGCGTCTGTTCGTCGTTCTTCTGTAATCTCCGTCGATTCCGACAAACGGGCGCGCGATGACCCGTCCGACGGCATTGTCCCCGGTCAGGATACCGCGCGCGATCTCGCAGCCGCGATAAAGCTCGTCAAGAGGGATCACTTCTTCATGCGCAGCTATCTGAAAAACGGAATCTGCCGAGGTGTATACGATCCACTTGCCGGTTCTTACGTGCTCGGTGCCGTAATCGCGTATGACCTCCGTTCCGGAATACGGCTTATTGACGATTACTCCCCTTCCAGTCTTTTCGGAAAAGGCGTTGATTATTTCTTTAGGGAATCCGTTCGGATACGTCGGCAGCGGCTTCGGGGACACAAGTCCCGCAATCTCCCAATGCCCGATTATCGTATCCTTGCCCATCGAGCGTTCGATGCATCTTCCAACTGCCGCTTCGGGAGATGCGGAGGTTCCGAGTGAGGACAGCCCCTCAATATTTCCTATTCCCATTTTAACGAGATTGGGGATCGAAAGCTCCGGTGAAGACGCAAGAGTGCCGAGTGTATTTGCTCCGACATCCCCGAAAAGTCCGGCGTCGGGCAGATATCCCGCTCCGACGCTGTCAAGTACGATAAGAAAAAGTCTCATGGTCTCCTTTCCGCCGCCTTGCGGCTGAAAACATGTGAAATGCAAAATCAGGCAGTCACGCCGATGCTGTGCGGATATTCACAAAAGATCCGCTTTCCGACGCTTCTCATCAGTATCCTGCCGAATCCTCGTTCTTTACAAGCTTTACGATCCTGCTTGTGCCGAGCCGATCTGCTCCGAGCCTGAGAAAATTCTCGGCATCGGCGAGAGAGGATATTCCGCCCGCCGCCTTGATCTTAAGTCCGGGAGCAACATGCTCCGCAAAAAGCTTCACGTCGTGATCCGTCGCACCGCCCTTTGAAAATCCGGTTGAAGTCTTTATATAGTCGGCACCGCCGCGGTACACGACATCACACATGCGCACCTTTTCGCTGTCCGTAAGGAGGCAGGTTTCAACGATGACCTTCAGTATCCGATCTCCGCAGGCATCCTTTATTTCGGCGATCTCGTCCTGCACGCGGTCGTAAATTTCGTCCTTGACCCAGCCGATGTTGATAACGGTATCGATCTCATCCGCTCCGTTCTTCACGGAATCGGACGCCTGAAAAACCTTTGATGCGGTCGTGTCATATCCGTTCGGGAATCCGATGACGGTGCATATTTTCATGCGCCCCGCCGCATACTCCGATGCCTGTGCGACATAGGACTGCGGGATGCACACGGTCGCGGTCGAATATTTTATCGCATCGTCGATAAGGAGCTTTATATCGTCGAGCCGTGCGGCGGGTGAAAGCTCCGTATGATCGACGTGCGAAAGTATCTCCTTTATATCCATCTTTCCGTCCTTTCCGCGATCGCCGACGTCAGTATCCTCTGACGAAGAGCTTGACATATGACATATATTCTCTGACGACCGATGTGAATTCTATATAGAAATTGCTTCCCGGCGCACGGTAAAAATATTCGCCGAAGTCAGCCTTTGAGGTAAGGTACATTATCCTCGGGATATGGAACCCGGTGGAAACGCACGCGACGGTGCGTCCTTCAAGCCCCCTCTCCGTTATAAGCTTCTTTGAAAATTCCACGTTCTGTATCGTATCCTTTGCCTGATCCTCCACAATTATACGCTCATCCGGAATGCCCTTGGCAACAAGGTATTTACGCATTGCCTCCGCTTCAGATTCGGGCTCGTCAACGCCTTTTCCGCCCGTGACGATGCATACCGAATCCGGGCAGTACGACATGAGCTCGATCGTTTTGTCGAGCCGGCGCATGAGCGCTTTTCCGGGCGTAGAATCCGGCTTGATCTTCGCGCCGAAGGTGACGAACACCGTATCAGGCGGCAGCTTTTCCGGCGCGGGTCCGGAAGAAACACCGGAATAAACAAACACCGACATCGCGGTAAAGGTAACCATGTAAAAGCACAGCGCGGCGCAATACACGGTCTTCAGCACGGGATACGCCTTTTTCGTAAGCTTCCGTATGTATTTGTCAAGCGATATCGGAAGACAGACTCCGAGGATCACCGTAACGCACGCAATGATCGGCAGCGTCCCTTCGGGATAAACAAACAGCTTTATGAAATATGAAACATAGCAGACCAGCGCAAACGCGCCCGATATAATTATAAGTATGCTGAGGATTTTATCGTATTTCTTCATTTTTCGGATACCTCCTTATCCGCGGAATGTATTATTCCGCGCGGACATTTGTCGGCGCAGATACCGCAGCCGCTGCACTTGGAATAATCGATCGAGGCGACGTAATCGCTTACGCTTATCGCCTCCTCCGGACAGTTTTTCTCACATATGCGGCAGCTTATGCAGCCAACATCACAGTATTTTCTAGTGGTCTTGCCGTCGTCGACCGACATGCAGCCGACCCACTGCCGGCTGTCGAACGGGATCAGGCGGATTATATGCTTCGGACAGGCGGTTATGCAGATACCGCATCCGCGGCATTTGCGGTAATCGACCGCCGCAACGCCGTCACTCACGGATATCGCGTCAAAGGGGCAGTTCTTCGCGCAGGTGCCGAGTCCGATGCAGCCGTTCGGGCAGAGCTTATCTCCTCCGCCGAGCTTGGATGCGGCTATGCAGTCCTGCTCGCCCTCGTAGATATACTTTTTCTTTGCACATCCGTCGGTTCCCGAGCACATGACCTGCGCTCTCATTCTGACCGACGACGTATCCTCGGTTCCCATTATAGCGGCGATCTTCTTCGCCGTTTCTTCGCCGCCGGCGGCGCACGCCGACGTCTTTGCATCTCCGCGCACGATCGCCTCGGCAAGAGCATGACATCCGGCATATCCGCAGCCGCCGCAGTTTGCGCCCGGAAGAATTTCGGCGATCGCCTCGACCCGTTCATCCGTTTTCACGGCGAACGCGCGGGAGGCTATGGCGAGCATGGTGCTCATGAGTGCTCCGAGAACAACGAACACGGCGACGGGAATCAATATCTGAAAAGCAAGTTCCATCGTTTAATCTCCGCTTTTGCGTCTGCAAAAGCTTCCTTTCAGTAAGGATAATCGGCAGGCAGCATCAGGCAAAGCTTATTCCGGAGAATCCCGAAAAAGCCATGGCGATAAGCGCCGCCGCAAGAAGCAGTATCGGAAATCCGCGAAAAGCCTTCGGGGGATCGGAATAGCGCATTCTCTCACGGACTCCGGCAAAGATCACGATCGCAAGAGTGAAGCCGAGCGCCGCTGAAAAGCCGAACACAAGACTTTTTACGAAATCGTACTCCTTCTCGATATTGAGAAGTGCCGCGCCGAGCACGGCGCAGTTTGTCGTGATGAGCGGAAGATATATTCCGAGCGCGCCGTAGAGCGCGGGAACATTCTTCTTTAAGAACATTTCGATAAACTGAACGAGGGATGCGATCACAAGGATGAACGCAATCGTCTTCAGATACTCGAGATGAAGCGGGACAAGCGCATAGGTGTAGACAAGGTATGTCGCCGCACCAGACACCGTCATGACGAATGTGACTGCCATTCCCATTCCGAGCGCTGTCGAGGGCTTCTCGGATACGCCGAGGAACGGACATATTCCGTAAAACTTCGAAAATATGAAATTCTCGGTCAGTATCGCGGCAAACATGATAAGAAGTATGTCAGTCATCGCTCTCCTCCGTTTCCGCTTCCGCGTTTTCCTCCGCGCAGTTCTCCGTCAAATAAGCTTTCTTCTCTTTCTTTTCCGCCGACACCGAGATCAGCTTCTGAAAAAGCGCGACGAGAAACGCAAGCGTAAGAAAGGCTCCCGGAGGCAATATGAATATATTCGCGGGAGAATACCACGATCCGAGAATCGCAATTCCGCCGCTTCCGTCGGCGGCTGCCAAAATTTTGCCCGTTCCGAGAAGCTCGCGCACCGCCGCGGTGACCGTAATCGCCGCAGTATAGCCGAGCCCCATCGCAAAGCCGTCAAATACGGACGCGATCGGTCCGTTTTTCGACGCAAACGATTCCGCGCGGGCAAGGATTATGCAGTTTACAACAATCAGCGGGATAAACAGGCCGAGCGATTTATCGAGCGCGGGAAGATACGCCTTTATCAAAAGCTCGACGGCAGTTACAAATCCCGAAATTATAACGATGAATGCAGCTATTCTCACCTGCGGCATTATAACGCGCCGCAGAAGAGATATAAGCAGATTTGAGCAGATCAGGACAGCGGTAACGGAAAGCCCCATTCCGATGGCGTTTGTTACCGATGTCGTTATGGCAAGTGCCGAACACATACCGAGAAACTGTACAAATATCGGATTGTTCGTAACAAGCCCTTCTCTGAGTTGTTTTCCGAATGATGTTTTCATTGGTATACCGTATTTCCCTTTCAGTACGCTTTTTCTTCGGTCATGACGGATCCTCGTTTTCGTCCGCGCTGCCGGTGGTCTCCTCCTGCTTGGACTCGGTCTCCGGCGGCGTCTGCGTAGTAGTCTCGGGCTCCTTTGTCGTTGTAGTCTCCGGCGCTTTGGTCGTTGTCTCAGGTGCTTTTGTGGTGGTCTCCGGCGCCTTTGTCGTCGTTTCGGGAGCCTTGGTGGTGGTTTCCGGTGCGCTTGTTGTAGTCTCGGGAGGTGCGGGGGTGAGATCGGTATCGTCTCCGGTCTCGGTTTCCGTCTCCGTTATATAGACTTCGGTATCGCTCTGAACGGGGATGTCGATCTTCGGACGCTCGGCGGAAGGTGCGGCATTGGGATTTTCAACGCCGTCAACATAATCAAGCGTATCCTCAACTCTGCCGGACTGAATATTCGGTCTCTGATTCGGCTGGTATATCGGCGCGTCTCCTCCGTCGCCGTCAGTCTCCGGCGGATCCGTGTCAAGCTCGGAGACGTAAAGCATAACACCCTTTTTCTCGGCGATCGCGGCAATATCGATATCAAGCGCAAGTGCGGAGTTCACTCCCGCAGTCACCGCCTTTGAGCTTATCGTAGCTCCGGATACGGCATCTATATCAGCGCCGAGCGTGATCTTGCCCTTCTTTCCTTCGTAGCCGGAAAGAAAATCTCTTGTATTCGTCTTGCTTCCGAGACCCGGAGTTTCGGACATTGAAACTATATTCACGCCCGCAATGTCGGAGTCGGCGCCGATTCCGACCATCATGTTTATCTGTCCGCCGAAGCCCGAAGGAAACACGTTCACGCAATAGCCGTAAAGCATATTGCTCTTGTAAACAAGATAGACGTACATTTCCTCCGGCGATTCGAAATCGGTGTATTCCTCCGCGGTTATATACGAACCGAAGATCTTACGGATCGAGTTCTCCTTTTCGAGCTCCGTATTTTTCGCAATCCGATCGGCGGTAAACGCATTCACGGCTGCAAGCATGGCGGCGATAACCGCACAGATCACCGTAAGGCTTGCGATTATCTTCGCAACAGGTGTTTTTTTGTTTTTGTTGTTTTCGCCCGCAGCGGTATCATCCGTTTCTTCGTGCAAAGCGTCCTCCGGCGATTCTTCATTCTCTGGCATACCGTCGGGAATGTTCTTCTGCATTTCTTCCGTCGGTACTTCTTCTGCCTGCATGTCCTCCGAAGGCGAGTCATCCGTATCTTCCGGATCGGATTTTTCCGCAGCCGGGGGCGAATCGCTGTTCGAAAAGGCTTTTTCATCCGCGATTTCCGCGGTTTGCGCGCTGTCCTCGCCGTCCATGTCAGTCACGGAAGCCGCTTCGGCACGTTCCCCGTGTGCGGATTCGTCCGGTGTGTCGCCGATGTCTCCGGAAGGCTCTTCGGCTTCTTCCTCCGTCAGCCGTTCGATCATCTCTTCGGCCTCCTCACGAAGTGTCTCGAGATCATCATTTTCTGCGGAGGCTGCGGTATCCACGGTATCCGCGTCCGACGAATCACGGACGCTGTTTATAAGTTCGTCAAGGGTAACGTCCGTGTTGTCATACCTCACGTCCGCATTCTCCTCGTCGGCGGGAGAAAAAACGATGTTCTTCTTCGGTTTCTCCGAGCGAAGCGGATCGTGGGATTTACTTTGATGCTTTTTTTTCTTCAGCACGGCTGCGCTTACCTCCGAATTTCTGCGGTATCGTGAGCTTGTCGATATACCAGACAAGCAGGTTTGCTATGAGGATCGAGAAGGATACTCCTTCGGGATAGCCTCCGAAATAACGTATAAAGACGGTCAGCAGTCCGCATATGACTCCGTAGATCAGCCGTCCCGCCGACGTAACGGGAGATGTGGCATAATCCGTCGCCATAAACATCGCGCCGAGCAGAAGTCCGCCGGACACGATCTCGCAAAGCATAAAATCTACCCGCGCCTCGCTGTTCAGCGGAAAAAGCACGCACATAAGCGCCACCGTGCCTATATATGCAGCGGGGATATGCCATGTGATGACCTTGGTGAATATAAGATACAGGCCGCCGACCGTGAGAAGCAGCGCGGACAGCTCGCCGATGCATCCGCTTTGGTTTCCGACGAACATATCGAAAAACGTAGTATCCGGAAGCGAGCCCGTCTTGAGAGATGCGAGCGGAGTCGCGCCCGTAACCGCATCGGGCGGATTATAAGTAACGGCAAGGCTGTTTATTCTTTCGAAGGGCTTTGTGAAAATGCCCATCTCGGAGGGCCACGCAAACATGAATACTCTTGCGGCAAGCGCGGGGTTTACGATATTTTTTCCGATGCCGCCGAAGAGCTGCTTTACGACAACAATTGCGAAAAACGCCCCGGCGACGGGAAGCCACAGCGGCACCGAAGCCGAGAGATTCATTCCGATGAGAAGCCCCGTAAGCGCCGCGGAAAAATCCGCAACCGTGACGCTGCGTCGAAGTATCTTCTGCGTCGCCCATTCAAAGAAAACGGACGAAATTATAGAAATGATTATTATCGCGGCGGCGCGGAGTCCGAAGACGTAGACGCCCCACAGTGCCGCAGGAGTGAGCGCGATCATTACGCGGCGCATGATGGCCGGAGTTGTCTGCACGGTCCTCATATGCGGCGACGGCTCGACGGTCAGGATATCGGGATACTGTATTTTTTCCGCTCCGGCAGGTATGCCGGCGGCATTCTCTTCCGGCTCATTCTCAGCCGGAATGTTATTTACAATGTCGTTTTCAGCCATTATATCATGCCTTTCTTTATCCGTTTCTTGTGCTTCGGTAATCTTATTTTCCGCTTTCCGATTTCGTCATTGCAGCTTTTTTCTGAGCGGCGGCGGCGCGTATCTCACCCTTGGCTACTCTGATATGCTGCACTATCGGCACTCCCGCAGGACATCCGTAGGAGCACGTTCCGCATTCGACGCAGCTCATTGCGCCGTATTTTTCGGCTTTGTCGAATTCGCCGTTTGACGAAAACAGCGCTATATAGTTCGGCATAAGGCGCATCGGGCAATGTGCGACGCATCTTCCGCAGCGGATGCATACGGGAGGCGTCGACGGAAGCTTCGCAAAGCTTTCGGAAAGTACAAGAAGTGCCGATGTTCCCTTTACGACGGGAGCGTCCTTGTCCCACTGAGCCTGCCCCATCATCGGTCCGCCCGAGATCATATATTTAGGTTTTTTTGACAGTCCTCCGCAGTAATCGACAAGCGACGAAAACGGGGTGCCTATCGGTACAAGAAGATTCTTCGGCTCGGCAACGCAGTCGCCGCTGACGGTGACGCGACGGCTGACAAGCGGCATTCCCTTTGCGAATGCGCGGAATACCGCCGCGCAGGTCTCCGCGTTGAAAATCACGCAGCCCGCGTCTGCGGGAAGCTGCCCCTGTCTGAGCTCACGTCCGGTAAGAGCGTATACAAGCTGGCGCTCGTCGCCCTGAGGATATTTGGTTTTCATGACCGCGACGGATATCATGCGGCTTCGGCTGAGCATCTCCTCTAAAATATTCACGGCGTCGAGCTTGTTGTCTTCAACTGCGATGATTGCGCTTCTCACTCCGACCGCACGGAGAAGTATTTTGATTCCGTTTATAACTGATGCCGGATCCTCGACAAGAAGTCTGTGATTTGCGGTTATGAACGGCTCACACTCCGCACAGTTGATTATCATCTGCTCAACCTTGCCGGCGGCGGATGCTATCTTCGCATAGGTCGGAAACGATGCCCCTCCCATTCCGGTAACGCCCGCTTCGCGGATCACGGAAATGAGTTCATCATCGGTCGTCTCGGTAAGTCTTTTCGGAAATGGCTTTATATCCGGTGAAAGTTCATTCTTCTTATCGTTTGAGATAACTATATTCTTGATCCTCGCGCCGCTCGGCGAGCTTTTCTCGTCAATCGCGGTCACCGTTCCCGACACGCTCGCATGGACCGGACATCCGAGACCGCCTTCGACATCGCCTATCTTCTGTCCGAGGAAAACATGATCCCCGACGGAGACAAGCGGCACGCACGGCGCGCCTATATGCTGCGACATCGGTATCGAAACGGTATCCGGAGGAGTTATTATCTCCGTCTCGCAGTCTGCGGTATATTTATGCTCGTCAAGGCGGACTCCGCCTCTGAAAGTGTATTTCAAAGTGTTCACCTCTCGTTCGTGTTCGAGTATAAAAAGTGTTACTTCTATATTACCACATGTTGTCCGAAAATACAAGACACATCCGTTATTTTTATGTATACAAAGACGGTATAACAATATTTTTCATCTGTGCGTAATCCAGCCCTCCTGCCGAAAAAGCGAACTGACTGCTTTCTCCGACGTATGCCCATATATAACAAGAAGCGGGACGCTCCGGACGTCCCGCCGTATTGTTCCGTTATGCGTTCGTTGCGTAAGACACGGTTTCCGGTCAGTGCCGCCGCACCGCGGAAATATTTCACGTTCTCCGCACATCGGCGCATTTCCCCCGAAAGAGGGGGAATTTCCGTGCCGCGCAGCTTTATCATTTCGCCTTTGACTCGCAGTATATGCATCTGTACACGCGGTTCTCCCGGTCGCGCAGGCGAAAAACATGTTCGATATCCTGCTCGACCGAGGTTATGCACCGCGGATTCTTACATTTTATCACTCCGCGAACCTCATCGGGCAGGCGAAGATGGCGTTTTTCGACCATCTCGCCGTTCTTTATGATATTGACCGTGATCCCCGGATCGATATATCCGAGGACGGCAAGATCGAGATCAAGCTCCGCGTCGATCTTGATTATATCCTTTTTGCCCATCTTCAAGCTGTTTACGTTCTTTATTATCGCCACGGTGCAGTCAAGCTCGCCGAGTTCGAGAATACGGTATATTTCCATGCTCTGTCCCGCGCGGATATGGTCGAGGACGATTCCGTTCTTTATCGAATCAATGTTCATTTTCCGCCTCCGAAAGAAGCATAAGGATAAGCGCCATCCTTATGAATTTGCCGTTTTTCACCTGCTTGAAGTAGCAAGCGCGCTCGTCGCCGTCGATCTTCGTCGATATTTCGTTCACTCTCGGCAGAGGATGAAGTATTTTCAGCGTTTTCTTTGCATATTCAAGCTTGTCCGGTGTCAGAATATAGCTGTCTCTCAGGCGGAGATAATCATCTTCGTTGAAGAAACGTTCCTTCTGTACCCGTGTCATGTACAGAACATCGATATCCGGCATAGCCGAAACGAGATCGGCGGTTTCGGTATACTCCATTCCGTTTTTCTCGATGACTTCCTTTTTTATGTATCCGGGAAGCTTCAGCTCATCCGGCGAGACAAGCACAAGCTTTATTCCGGAATAACGTGAAAGCGCTGATATAAGAGAATGAACGGTCCGTCCGAATTTCAGGTCGCCGCAGAAGCAGACCGTGAGATCGCTGAGTCTGCCGAGCTCCCGCTTTATCGTGAGAAGATCGGTGAGAGTCTGCGTCGGGTGGTTATGTCCGCCGTCACCCGCATTTATCACGGGAACCTCGCTGTGCATTGAGGCGACGAGCGGAGCGCCCTCCTTCGGGTGGCGCATTGCGATGATGTCCGAATAGCAGCTCACTACGCGGACGGTGTCCGACACGCTCTCGCCCTTCGATGCCGAGCTTGACTGCGCTTCGGAGAAGCCGAGCGTACTGCCGCCGAGATCGAGCATTGCGGCTTCAAAGCTGAGGCGCGTTCTCGTAGAAGGCTCGAAGAAGAGCGTGGCAAGCTTCTTCCCGACGCAGGCGCTTCTGTACTTCGCCGGGTCGGCAATGATATCGTTTGCGGTATCGATCAGCGAATCGATCTCATCCACCGTAAGATCCATTATATCAATAAGATGACGCATATTCCCTCCGTTATGCTTTTATCCACGATTCGTCAGACGGATTGTCGCGGAAGGCACGGAGTCTTGAAGCGTCCTCCGGCTTTATATATCCGCTCTCTGCGGCAGCCTCGATCACGGAATCGAAATCGGTGAGGCTCACGTTTTTCACATTTGCGGCTTCGAGGCGATCGAGCCCTTTCTTCATGCCGTAAGTGAATATGCTGACGATGCCGAGAACCTCGGCGCCCGCCTCGCGGAGCGCGTCCACGACGTCGATAACGCTTCCTCCGGTCGAGATGAGGTCTTCTATCACGACTGTCTTTTCGCCCGCCTCAAGCTTTCCCTCAATCCTGTTCTGACGTCCGTGATCCTTCGCGCCTCCCCGCACATATCCCATCGGCATTCCGAGTATATGTGCGGCAATGGCGGCGTGTGCGATTCCCGCGGTGCTCGTTCCCATAAGGACTTCGGCATCGGGGTATTCCCTTTTTACGGTCTCGGCGATCGAGTTTTCTATAAGCGTTCTGACCTCAGGTGCCGTAAGGGTCAGTCGGTTGTCGCAGTAGATCGGGCTTTTTATTCCGCTCGCCCATGTGAACGGCTCGTCCGGTCGAAGGAACACCGCCTTTATCGAAAGAAGTGCGTTTGCAATTTCTTTTTTCATATGTACTCTGCCTTTCCTTATCCTGTTTTCGTGTAGCCGTTTATCCTAAAAATTCCGCAACCGCGCGGCGGTACTGTGCAACGGGATCGTCCGCGCGCGTTATCGGGCGTCCGACCACGATGTAGTCCGAGCCGATCTCCCTCGCTCTCGCGGGAGTAGTCACCCGCACCTGATCGAGGGACTGACCGTCCGCGAAGCGAACTCCCGGCGTCACGGTGAGGAATGAAGCGCCGCACGCTGCCTTTACGTCTCCCGCCTCGAGCGGAGAGCAGACCACGCCGTCGAGTCCGCATGCTGCGGCTCTCTTCGCGTAGTGAGACACTACGCTTTCCATCGGCTCGCGGATCAGAAGATCCTCTTCGAGCATCTTTTGGGATGTCGATGTAAGCTGAGTGACCGCGATGAGAAGCGGACGGCTTCCGTCCGGTCTTGTCAGTCCTTCGATCGCCGCTTCCATCATTTTCGAGCCGCCCGACGCATGAAGGTTCGTCATATCAACGTCGAGACGCGACAGCACCGCCATCGCGGATTTGACCGTATTCGGAATGTCGTGAAGCTTCAGATCGAGGAATATCTTATGCCCTCTCTTCTTTATCTCGGATATGACCGACGGGCCGAGCGCGTAGTAAAGCTCCATTCCGATCTTCACATACGGTTTCTCGCCGTCGAACAGATCGAGAAACGACATTACCTCGCTTTCCCCCGGAAAATCAAGTGCGATTATTACGTCCTTTGCCATCAGTGTGCCCCTCCCGTTATTTCACTGAGTTTTGTTATACCGTATTTCTCCATTGCCGACGGCAGATCGGCTATAATATCGCGGCAGGCGTAAGGCTCGACAAGGTTTGCCGCTCCCACCTCGACCGCCGCCGCGCCGGCAAGCATCATTTCTATTACGTCGTCGGCGCAGGATATGCCGCCGATTCCGATTATCGGTATTTTTACCGCCTTATACGTCTGGTATACCATGCGAACGGCTATCGGAAGCACGCACGGTCCAGACATTCCGCCGACTCCGTTTGCGACCACCGGACGGCGCGTGCGCGGATCGATTCTCATTCCGAGAGGCGTATTTATCATCGACAGTCCGTCGGCGCCTGCGTTTTCGACCGCGCGCGCGACCTCGGTTATATCGGTGACGTTAGGCGTAAGCTTAACGTAGACGGGCTTTTTCACCGCCTTTTTGACCGCAGCGGTCACCGCAGCCGCATCCGACGGGCACGCTCCGATGCTCACGCCTCCGCTTCGAACGTTCGGGCAGCTTATATTGATCTCGAGTATTCCGACATTTTCAACCGCGTCGAGGCGCTCGGCGCAATACACGAAATCCTCCGCCTCGAATCCGCTGATATTGGCGATCACGGGCTTTTCGAAATGCTCGCGCAGTCTCGGAAGCTCCTCCGATATGACCTTTTCGATTCCGGGATTCTGAAGTCCGACCGAGTTTATCATTCCCGACGGAATCTCCGCGATCCTCGGAGTGGGATTTCCGAATCTCGCTTCGCGTGTTGTTCCCTTGAAAGCTATCGAGCCGAGGATATTGAGATCGTACAGCTCGGCAAATTCATGACCGTATCCGAAGGTTCCCGATGCCGGGATAACGGGATTGTCAAGCTTTATCCCCGAAAGCGTTACGCTCATATCAAGTTCACTCATCGAATATCACCTCATCTTTCGTAAGGACGGGACCGTCCTTGCATATGCGCTTTGCGCCGTACTTCGTCTTACAGGTGCAGCCGACGCAGGCGCCGAATCCGCAGCCCATTCTTTCTTCGAACGAAAGCTCGCCGTCCGTCACGGTCGAGCGGTATACAGCCTTCAACATCGGCTCCGGACCGCAGGCGTAAAAATAGGTATAGCTTTCGGGGAGCGCGTCTGTCACAAAACCGCGGATGCCCGCGCTTCCGTCCGCGGTCGTGACGGTGAGGTTTACGCCGAGCGAGCGAAAATCCGATTCAAGAATAACGTCGCGCGACGAATTGAACCCGATCACGACATTCGGCGTTTTGCCTTCTTCGATAAGCCGACGGCAGAGCAGGTATAGCGGAGGTGTGCCGACGCCGCCACCGATAAGAAGCGGATTTTTCCCGCTCCTTGAGGTATCGAATCCGTTTCCGAGACCGCAGAGGATATCGAGTTCATCTCCCGCCTCCATCTCCGACATTTTCGCCGTGCCGCGTCCGACCGTCTTATAAACAAGCGTCATTTCGTCTTCCCTGACGTCGCATACCGAGATCGGACGTCTCAGATAAAGTCCGTCGATCCGTATATTCACAAACTGTCCGGGAGCGGCGATCGGCGAAATATCTCCGCCGAGCCTCATTCTGTAAATGCTCTGTGCGATCTGTTCGTTTGACAGAATCCTGTACATGCTTTGTTTCATATGCTGCTCCTTTCCGGTCCGGTTAATCGGCATCCACCGTCGATATGCAAAGCGTCGTCTCCTCGAGCACATCGAGAAGCACTCTCACGGTATCGAGCGCGGTAAACATCGTTACGTTGTTCTCCACCGCGCACCGACGGATCTCGTATCCGTCGGACATTACGGTATCCGAATTTATATCTCTCGTATTTATCACATAATTCACATAGCCGCGGCGTATTGAGTCGAGTATCTCCTCGCTCCCCTCGGATATTTTTTCCCGTTCGCGCGTCCTTATACCGTGTTTTTTAAGAAATTCCGCAGTGCCGTGCGTCGCCTCGATATTGAAGCCGAGCTCGTAAAAGCGGCGTATCAGCGGAAGCGCCTCTTCCTTGTCGCGGTCGGCGATCGTAACGAGGATCGTGCCGTAATTCACCACGTTCATTCCGGAGGACTGAAGCGCCTTGTACAGTGCGCGCGTCATCGTCTTATCGTAGCCGATCGCCTCGCCCGTCGATTTCATCTCCGGTGAGAGATATGCGTCAAGTCCGCGAAGCTTTGAGAACGAGAATGCCGGTGCTTTGACGTAGCGGCGCTCCTTCTCCTTCGGATATATTTCCGTATATCCCTGTTCGCGCAGGCTCTTTCCGAGAATGACGAGCGTCGCTATATCCGCAAGAGAATACCCCGTCGCCTTCGAGAGGAACGGCACCGTTCTCGACGAACGGGGATTGACCTCTATAACATAGACGTTTTCGTTTTCATCGACAATGAACTGAATGTTGTAAAGTCCGACGATACCTATGCCGAGACCGAGCTTTTCCGTGTATTCAAGGATCGTTCTTTTCGCCTTTTCAGACACGCTGAAGGTCGGGTAAACGCTTATCGAATCTCCGGAATGTATGCCGGTGCGCTCGACGTGCTCCATGATTCCGGGCACGAAAACATCCTTTCCGTCGCAGACCGCATCGACCTCGAGCTCCTTGCCGGAGATGTATTTGTCAACGAGTACCGGGCGGTCCGCATCGATCGCAACCGCATTGCCGAGATATCTTCTCAGGCTGTTTTCGTTTGCGACGATCTGCATCGCGCGTCCGCCGAGCACGAAGCTCGGGCGCACAAGCACGGGATACCCGATATCCTGCGCCGCCCGCACTCCGTCCTCGACATTCGTTACGGCTCTGCCCTTCGGCTGCGGAATTCCGAGCTTCTCCATGACCTTTTCAAACTGATCCCTGTCCTCTGCGCGGTCTATCGCCTCGCTGTCGGTGCCGATTATCTTCACACCGCGCTTCATCAGCTTATCGGCAAGGTTTATCGCCGTCTGACCGCCGAGAGATGCTATCACGCCTTCGGGCTGCTCAAGATCGATTATGTTCATGACATCCTCGACCGTCAGCGGCTCGAAGTAAAGTTTATCACTTATCGTATAGTCGGTGGAGACGGTTTCCGGGTTGTTGTTTATGATTATCGCTTCATATCCGTTTGCCTTGATCGTTTTCACGGCATGTACGGTCGAATAGTCGAATTCAACGCCCTGCCCGATCCTTATCGGTCCGGAGCCGAGCACGATTATTTTTCTTCCGCTGCCGATCTCCGATTCGTTTTCATCCTCGTATGTCGAGTAGAAATACGGGATATAGCTGTCAAATTCCGATGCGCAGGTGTCGATCATCTTATATGCAGGGATCACTCCCTCTCGGCGGCGCAGTCCGTACACGTCCTCTTCGCTCATGTTCCAGAGCATTCCGATGTATTTGTCGGAAAAGCCCATGCGCTTTGCGAAAGCAAGCTCGCGCACGTCTCCCGGACGGCGGCACAGCACGCTCTCCTCATCGACGATATTCTTTATCTTATCGAGGAAGAGCATATCAATCTGAGTCTCGTTTGCGATAATTCCGAGGTCCGTATGGCGGCGTATCAGCTCCGCAATTGCGAACAGTCTGTCGTCGCGTCCGTCGCGGATATACGAAAGGAGATCCTCGGAGGATTCGCCGTCGAATTTCGGGAGATAGAGGTGGCACGCGCCGATCTCAAGGCTGCGTACTGCTTTGAGCAGGCTTTCCTCTATCGTTCGTCCTATAGACATGACCTCGCCCGTCGCCTTCATCTGCGTGCTGAGCTTATTTGACGCGGATGTGAATTTGTCAAACGGAAACCGCGCCATCTTCGTCACCACATAATCGAGTGCAGGTTCGAATGCGGCGGGAGTGTTGGCGATCTGTATCTCGTCGAGCGTCATTCCGACGGCGATCTTCGCGGACACCCTTGCGATCGGGTATCCCGAGGCCTTCGAAGCAAGTGCCGACGAGCGCGAAACGCGCGGGTTGACTTCTATAAGGTAGTAGCTGAACGACTGCGGATCAAGCGCAAACTGAACATTGCATCCGCCCTCGACCTTCAGGGCGCGAATGATCTTGAGCGCGCTGTCACGCAGGAGGTGGTATTCCTTATTCGTAAGTGTCTGGCTCGGGCAGACCACCACCGAATCTCCCGTATGTATTCCGACGGGGTCGATGTTTTCCATATTGCATATGGTGATCACGGTGTCGTTTGCGTCGCGCATGACCTCGTATTCGATCTCCTTGTATCCGCGGATGCTCTTTTCGACAAGCACCTGATGCACGGGGGAGAGCTTCAGCGCGTTCTTCATTATTTCGCGCAGCTCGTCCTCATCGTCGGCAAAGCCGCCTCCGGTGCCGCCGAGCGTGAATGCGGGGCGCAGAACGACGGGATATCCGATGTTGCGCGCCGCGCGCTCGGCTTCCTCGATCGAGTGGGTTATGACGGAGGGGAGCACCGGCTCGCCGAGGCGCTCGCAAAGCTCCTTGAATTTTTCGCGGTCCTCCGCCATATCTATCGATTCGGGGCTTGTGCCAAGCAACTCCGTCTGGCACTCGGCAAGTATTCCCTTCCGCTCAAGCTGCATTGCGAGATTCAGACCCGTCTGTCCGCCGATTCCGGGAAGGATTGCGTCCGGGCGCTCATATCTGATGATCTTCGCCACATATTCGAGCGTCAGAGGCTCCATGTAGACCTTATCCGCCATCGTCGTGTCGGTCATTATAGTAGCGGGGTTGGAGTTCACGAGTATTACCTCGTATCCCTCTTCGCGCAGCGCAATGCACGCCTGCGTTCCGGCGTAGTCGAATTCCGCCGCCTGTCCGATAACGATAGGCCCCGAGCCTATAACAAGTACTTTCTTTATATCGCTTCTCTTAGGCATCGGCGTTCTCCTTCATCATATTTATAAATTTATCGAAAAGGTATGTGCTGTCCTGCGGGCCCGGTGCGCTCTCGGGGTGATACTGCACACTGAACACGCGATCCTTCTTTGACTCAACCCCTTCAACGGTGCCGTCGAGAAGGTTTATGTGGGTGACTTCAAGTCCGGTTCCGGCAAGGCTCTCCTCATCGACCGCGTAGCTGTGATTCTGGCTTGTGATTTCAAGCTTTCCGGTCTCGAGATTTTTCACCGGGTGATTTCCTCCGCGGTGTCCGAACTTCAGCTTGTACGTCCGTGCCCCGTATGCAAGACTTATCATCTGATGTCCGAGGCAGATCCCGAATATCGGGTACCTGCCTCTCAGCTCGCGCACAAGCCCGATCACGGAAGTTACGTCCTCGGGATCGCCCGGTCCGTTCGACAGGAAAATACCGTCGGGCTTCATCTTCTCTATTTCCGATGATGCCGTATTCCACGGAACCACCGTGACATTGCAGCCGCGGGCGTTAAGGCTCCGCACGATGTTGAGCTTTATTCCGCAATCGACGGCGACAACATTGAATTTGTGATTCGATGTGCGCGAATACCATTTTTTGCGGCAGCTGACCTTCGGTACCGCGTCGTGCGGCACCGGCGAGGCGGCGATTATTCTCAGCGCTTCCTCCGTCGGAGTATCCGCCGAGGTTATGAGAACGCGGCGGCTTCCGAGATCGCGTATGCTCCGCGTTATCTTTCTGGTATCGACTCCGGAGATTCCGGGAATATGGTTTTCCTCAAGTATTTCGGAGAGCGTTTTCGTATAGCGGAAATTTGAAGGATTGTCGTTGTATTCTCTCACGACAAGTCCGCCGATCGTCGGAGTGCGGCTTTCGAAATCCTCGTCGGCGATGCCGTAGTTTCCGATGAGCGGATATGTCATGACGACAGTCTGGTTTGTGTATGAAGGATCGGATATTATCTCCTGATATCCGACCATCGAAGTGTTGAAAACTATCTCGCAGACGCTCTGCACCTCCGTATCGCCGAATCCGTATCCGTAATATTCGGCTCCGTCCTCAAGGACGATCTTTCTGTCAAAATCCCTTCTCATATCAATCTCCGTTCTGCCGTGCCCGGCTCCGATAAATTTCATGCTTCTCGTGATTCCGGCTGCATCTGCCCGTGCGGGAGCGTCGCAATATGCTTTCCGTACACCGTATCCGCATCAAACGGTGTCGCGCGTCCCTTCGACCTGAATTTTTCAGGATCGACCGTATAGGCTTCGCCGAGATCGAACACCGCGTATGCTTCGTCGGTATCTATCCCGAACCGCCTTGCGGGAGCGGTGCTCATAGCCTCCGTGAGCCGCTCAAGGGTAAGCTTTCCCGTTTTCACGAGCTTCGTGTACAGCACGGGAAATGCACATTCAAGTCCGACGACGCCCATCAGACTTCCTTCAAGTCCGCGCGATTTTTCCTCGCGGCTGTGCGGCGCGTGATCCGTAGCCACCATGTCGATGCTGCCGTCGGCAAGCCCTTCAACAAGTGCGTCGCGGTCGTCAGGCGTTCTGAGCGGCGGATTCATCTTGAATCGCCCGTCCTCGCGTATGTCGTCCTCGCTCAGCACAAGATAGTGCGGCGCCGTCTCGCAGGTCACGTCAAGACCGCTTTTCTTCGCCTGTCTGATGATATCAAGGCTTTTCGCGGTCGATATATGGCAGACATGGTATGCACAGCCCGTCTGTGCACACAGCTCGACATCGCGTTCGATCTGCCTCCACTCCGATTCGGAGGAGATGCCCCGGTATCCGTGCGCTCTCGCGTATGCGCCGTCGTGAATATATCCGCCGTGAAGAAGGGAGTTGTCCTCGCAGTGTGCCGAGATCACTTTGCCGAGTGATCTCGCTTTCTCCATAGCGCTTCTCATTACCGCAGCAGACTGAACTCCTCTTCCGTCATCGGAAAATCCCGCGACATACGGAGCCATGCTCTCCATATCGGAAAGCCTCTCTCCGCCTTCCCCGACCGTGATCGCGCCGAACGGAACGACCTTTACCGCAGCGTCGCGTTCTATAATATCAAGCTGTACTTTCAGATTTTCAAGGCAATCCGGCACCGGGTCGAGGTTCGGCATTGTGCATACCGCGCAGAATCCGCCCGCGGACGCCGCGAGAGTGCCCGCCGAAACCGTTTCTTTATAAGAAAAACCCGGCTCTCGAAGATGTACATGAACATCAACGAAACCGGGAAAAACAAATATATTCGGATTTGAGAAATCGGTATCTGCGGAAACTTCGACGGAATTGCCGATAAGAAAGAAATCATCCTTGAAAACGAAATGCCCATTCCTGTAAACGCCAGCCCTGGTGAACGACAGTTTCATTTTCGCACCTCCGTGAATTTTTTCTATTATACCATGCGTCTTGCGCCGTGTCAATAGAAAAAATCAAAATCACGACGGATTTTTGTAGGAATGTCAATGATAGGTGACAGTGACTCCAAAAAATATAAAGAAACTATA
>OKSB01000654.1_pt1 | contig 37543 bp, 30 predicted proteins | sample 1601171 | NCBI WGS metagenome assembly OKSB01 (sample SAMEA3541496, study PRJEB24748) | human gut metagenome | biome: human gut; feature: human-associated habitat; material: faeces | place: China | collected 2012 | reverse complement strand
CATTCTCTCACGTGAGAGAATGGCCCCCTTTGCCGCGTCCCCACACGGTGTGGGGGATAATAGAGTGCGCCCTGCGGGCGCAAAAAAAGAAGCACCCTTTCGGGTGCTCCCTTTTTATTCAACAGTGACAGATTTCGCAAGATTGCGAGGCTTATCAATATCACACCCGCGCTGGAGCGCGATATAATACGCCAGCAGCTGCAGCGGCACGACACCGAGCGACGGCAGCAGCATCTGCGCCGTATCGGGGATCGTGATAACATTTTCGACGGTCTTCGCCATCTCGCCGCGATGGCTCTCGGTCGCGAGCGCGAGAACGTCCGCGCCGCGGGCCTTGACCTCGACCACGTTGCTCATGGCCTTGTCGAAAAGCGGGGCGTAGGTGCCGAGCGCGATAACGAGCGTGCCGTCCTCGATGAGCGAGATCGTGCCGTGCTTGAGCTCGCCGGAGGCGTAGGCCTCGGAGTGGATGTAGCTGATCTCCTTGAGCTTGAGCGAGCCCTCGAGTCCGAGCGCATAGTCGAGGTTGCGGCCGATGAAGAAGACAGAATTGTGGTTGAAATACTGGGAAGCGTACTTGGGGATGGCCTCGCAGCTCTCGCTCGCGAGGAACTGCTCCATCTTCTCCGGCAGCTTCTGAAGCTCTGCGACCGCCTCGTTGTACTCCTCCTTTTTCACCGTGCCGAGCGCCTCGCCAAACGCAAGGCCGATCATGTCGAGCACTGCGAGCTGCGTAGAATAGGCCTTCGTCGTCGCGACGGCGATCTCGGGGCCCGCCCAGGTGTAGAGCACGTCATCCGACTCACGCGCGATGGACGAGCCGACCACGTTGACGATGGAGAGGATGTAGCCGCCGCGCTTTTTCGCCTCGCGCAGCGCGGCCATGGTATCGAGCGTTTCGCCCGACTGGGAGATGACAATGACAAGGGACTGATCGTCCACGATGGGGTCGCTGTAGCGGAATTCGGACGCGAGCACGACCTCGACATTGCGGCGCAGCAGATGCTCGAGATTGTACTTGCCGATCATGCCGACATGATACGAAGAGCCGCAGGCCACAATGAAAATGCGGGTAAATTCACGCATCTTCTCAACGGGGAGCTTGAGATCGTCGAAGATGACCCTGCCGTCCTTGATGCGCGGGGAGATCGCGCGGCGCAGCGCCTCGGGCTGCTCCATGATCTCCTTGAGCATGAAGTGCTGGTAGCCGCCCTTTTCCGCGGCGGAGACCTCCCAGTCGATGGTAAAGTGCTTCTTTTCGACCTTCTGCTCCAGCGCGTCGTAGACCTCGATGCCCTCGCGCGTCAGCACGGCGACCTCGCCGTCTTCCATGTAGGCGACGTCGCGCGTGTGCTTGATGATGGCCGTCACGTCGGAGGCGAGGAAGTTGCAGCCCTTGCCGTAGCCGAGCAGCAGCGGCGCGTCCTTGCGCGCGGCGATGATGCGGTCCGGGCAGTCGGCGCAGAGCATACCGAGGGCGTAGGCACCCTCGATGCGGCGCAGCACGCGGCCCACAGCCTCTAAAAAGTCGTGACACTCGTTGTAGTAGAATTCCAGCAGCTGCGCCACGACCTCGGTATCGGTCTCGGACTTGAACCGGATGCCCTGACCGATCAGAAATTCCTTGATCTCGACGTAGTTTTCGATGATGCCGTTGTGGATGACGGCGAACTTGCCGTTTTCGCTCACGTGGGGGTGAGAGTTGATGATGTTCGGCGCGCCGTGCGTCGCCCAGCGGGTGTGACCAAGGCCGATGCAGCCCTCGAGGTCCGCGCCGCCGTGGATCTGTTCGCTGAGGACCTTGAGCCGGCCCACCGCTTTTTCGACCTGCAGCTTTCCCTGCGCCGAGATGACGGCCACGCCCGCGGAGTCATACCCGCGGTATTCCAGATGCACGAGCCCGTCCAGCAGGATGGGGGCCGCCTGTTCCTGACCAATGAATCCAACGATTCCGCACATATGATAACATTCTCCTTTTGATGATTTTTGAAAAATGGGCAAAATACCCCTTTGCGGCGCAAAGCCGCTTCTTCAAAAGGACAAATGCACAGTCATTTGTCGCTTTTCCCGTGGTCACAGCCCCTTTGTTCTGCGGTCGCCCGCATGTTTGTCGGCTGTGTGCGCGCCCACGGGCACGGGGAAGCATCCGCCGAAATTTCGATCCTCTTCCCACCTCGTCGTCCCGCCAAAGGCGGGCGCTGGCGCTTATGATGGAGAAACTCCATAGCTCCTTTCACTTCTGCGTTTTTTTAATATATTTCAAACCGGATTTCTCCGGATGAAAGCGGTTATTTCGCCCCTCCGCGGGGCAAACTCCCAAAAAGGGAGGATGACTATGGCTACTGCTTTTATCCGCACGATCGTGCTCTATTTTCTCATCATGGTCGGGCTGCGCCTTCTCGGCAAGCGGCAGATCGGCGAGCTCGAGCCGATCGAGCTCGTGCTCACGCTGCTCATTTCGGACCTTGCCGCCGTGCCGATGCAGGATTTCGGCATCCCGCTTTTAAACGGCGTCATCCCGATCGTGACGCTCTTGCTGCTCTCGATGCTGCTCTCGTGGGGGAGCGTGCGCTCCATCCGCCTGCGGCGGCTGATCTGCGGCAGCCCGACGGCGCTCATTTTAGATGGCAAGGTGCAGCAGGACGCAATGCGCCACAACCGCTTCACGCTCGACGAGCTCATCGAGGAACTCCGCTCTCAGGGCGTGACGGACCTCACAAGCGTCAAATACGCCGTGCTTGAAACGGACGGGCAGCTCTCTGTCCTCCTCTATCCCGACGAGCAGCCCGCAACGCCGAAGCAGCTGGGAAAGCCCGTCAAGGACGACACCTTCCTCCCGCACATCTTCATCAACGACGGGCGGGTGATGGGCGAAAACCTTTCGCTCGCGGGTCTGGATGCCGCGTGGCTAGACAAAACCGTGCGCGCGCAGGGCTACCGCGCACCGTCGGAGATTTTTCTGCTCTCGCTCGACGGCGCGGGCAAAATTCTGTGCATCGGAAAGGACAGTGCCAAATGAAGCGATTTTTCTGGATCCCGTTCTGCCTGCTGCTCGCGCTCTTTGGCGCGGCGCTCGCAAATGCCGCCGTCGCCGACGGCTTAGTTACAGACTGGTGCGCAGCGCTCGACAAATTGCAGGACACCGCGCAGGCGGAGAACTGGGACAGCGTGCGCGATGATCTCTCCGCGCTTCACGAAAGCTGGGACGCGCACGCGACGTATTTCCACATCATTTTGCAGCACGACGAGCTCAACGAGGTCGAATCCCTGCTTGCCCGCGCGGACAGCTTCGCCTTCGAGCAGGACGAGGGCGAATTTCGCGCGTGTGTCGCGGAGCTCAAATCGCAGCTTTTGGTGCTGTCGGAAATGCAGGAAATTTCGATTCAGAACATTTTATAGCTCACTTGCCCTCGAGCAGCTTGTTGAGTTCCTTCATAAACGTGTCGATGTCCTTGAACTGGCGGTAGACCGAGGCAAAGCGCACGTAGGCCACCTCGTCCACGGCGCGCAGCTTGTCCATGACGAGCTCGCCGATATACTCGGTGCTGACCTCGCGCTCGAGAGAGTTCTGCAGCGTCTGCTCGATCTCGTCCGCCTTCTGCTCGAGCACCTCAAAGGGAACGGGGCGCTTTTCGCACGCGCGGATCATGCCGTTCAAGACCTTGCGCTTGTCAAAGCTCTGGCGGCTGCCGTCCTTTTTGATGACGACCATCGGCAGGCTCTCCACCGTCTCATAGGTGGTGAAGCGCTTGGCACACGAGAGGCACTCGCGCCGGCGGCGGATGCTGCTGCCCTCTTCGGCAGGGCGGGAATCAATGACCTTGCTCTCTTTGTATCCGCAATAGGGACATTTCATCGTGCAGAACCTCTTTTCTCATCTTAGTCAGAGAGAGTATAGCATACTTTCTTTCGGGATGGTAGACATAATTTGCATTTTTTCACAGGATGGGCGAATTTTTCTCATTCACGCGATAGATCACACACTTTCTCCCGTCGACCGTCCCGATGTGGGCAAGGCAGAAGAGCTCCGGCAGCGGGAACGGCGCGCTCTCGCTGTACGGCAGCGCCAACAGTTTTCCGCTTTTCTCCTCGCGTACCATCGCGCCGGATAACAGTGAGAGTGCACAGTCGAGCCGCGCCGAACGCAAAAACGAGCCGCGCGGCAATGCTTTCCAGTCCCCCACCGCTCTCCCCTCCTGTCGGCACAAAATAAAGAGCCTGTGCTATTTCTATGCACAAGCTCTTTTCTTTATGTAGGGATTTTACTGCACGCTGTAATTGCCGCGTACGAGCAGCTTTGTGCTGTTCGCGCTCGCCTGCACGCCGCGGCTGTCGACCGTCGCCATGTAAAGGTGATTCTTTTGCAAACCGAGGCCGCCCGCAAGCGCCGCGCCCGACGTCTCGTCGATGAGCCCCGGGGTGCTCGCCGCTACGCACACGCCGCTGCCGGTGCGCAGCATCGCCTCGCAGCCGACGCCCATGTACAGGATCTGCCCCTGATTCAGCGTCACGACCGTAAAGCTCGCCGACGTGCCGCCGGAGGCGTTTCCGCTCGACGCGCCGTACTTCTGCTCGAAGGCCTGCGTCTCGCTCTTCACCTGCTCGGTGAGCTTACTCGAGAGCGTCTGTTCGCGAGAGGCGGTCTTCTTGTCCACCTCGGAAAGGATCTGCGGCAGGAATTTTTCGTTTAAGTAGCTCAGCGTCACGAGCGGGTCGCTGCTCGTGCCCGCGCCGCCGGTCGCGGCGACAGTCAGCGTCAGCACCGTCGCGCTCACCAGAAGCAGTCCCACCAGACGGGCAAAGGCGTTGTTTCTCTTTTTCATGCTGTATTCCTCATTTTCTCCCCGGCGCGCACTCTTTCCGTACGCGCCGGAGGGGTTAGACCAATTGTGTGTTTTGCAGGCCGAAGCTCACGGCGATGGCCGCGTCGATGCGCTCCATCAGCTCGCCGTCCACGCGCCCCATGCGCTCGCGCAGGCGCCGCTTGTCGAGCGTGCGGATCTGCTCGAGCAGCACCACGCTGTCGCGCGGCAGGCCGTAGTCCGGCGCGGAGAGCGCGATATGCGTCGGCAGCTTCGCCTTGTTCGTCTGCGAGGTGATGGCCGCCACGATCACCGTGGGGCTGTAGCGGTTACCGGTGTCGTTCTGCACGATGAGCACCGGACGCACGCCGCCCTGTTCGCTTCCGACCACGGGCGAGAGATCGGCGTAATAAATATCGCCGCGTTTCACATTGATATCCACTTAGCTATTCACACTCCGAGCGGAAGAAAGTACCCTTGCCTTTGTCAGGGGCCAATTTCATTCTCCCACGCGGGGGCGGAATTTATACGGGGGCTCGCAACTTTCCCCGTCTTTCTGCCCCCAGTCCATCGTATGCTGAGGACAGATGCCGCGTGCTTTTCTTAAAGCGGCTGCAAATTCTTGTCGACGGACACGCCGTTTAAGCGATAGACGCGCGGCACACGCTTGCTGACCGCGCACATCAGCTCATAGGGGATGGTATCGCAGAGCGCGGCATCGTCCGCGCAGAGGATGTGCTCGCCGAAGATCTCGACCTCGTCGCCGGACTTCACCTGCGGGAGGTCGGTCACGTCGATCATGCACATATCCATGCAGATGCGCCCGACCTGCTTGGCGCGGCCATAGGGCGTGAGCACTTCGATCTGATTCGAGAGCGCGCGGTGCAGGCCGTCGGCGTAGCCGATGGGCAGGACCGCAATGCGGCTGGGCCGCTGCGTAAAGTATGTGCGCCCGTAGCTGATGGGCTCGCCCACAGCGAAGTCCTTGATCGTCGCCACGCGCGTTTTGAGCGACATGACGGGCTGCATGCCCATCTTTTCGGCCAAGTCCCCCGAGCCGTAGAGGATGATGCCGCAGCGAACCATATCCCACGCCCATTCGGGGTAGCTTGCAATGCCGCCGGCATTGCAGCAGTGGTGGAGCTGGAAGCGGAAGCCGCTTTGCGTCTCCACCTTTTCGATCATGCGCGCGAAGCGCTTATGCTGCAATTTCGTAAATTCGACGCTCTCCGTCGTGTCCTCGTCCGACACGCTGAAGTGCGTGAACACTCCCTCGATGTCGAGTCCCGGCAGTTCGAGCACACGCAGAATGTCGCGCAGACTCGCGTCAAAGTGCGCCTCGTCGCACGAAAAGCCGAGGCGGCCCATGCCGGTGTCGAGCTTGACGTGCACGGTCATCTTCCCGCCCAGCGCGATGGCGCGGTCGGAAAATTCCTTTGCGATATCGTAGCTCTGCACCGCCTGCGTCATGTGCAGCTGCAAAATGCGCGCCGTCTGATCCGCGGGCGTGAAGCCCAGCATTAAGATTGGCAGCGTCACGCCGCTGTCGCGCAGCTCCTCGCATTCGTCGATGTTCGACACGGCGAGGTAGCCCGCGCCGAGCTGCTCGAGCCGCTTGGCGATCTCCACCGCGCCGTGGCCATAGCCGTCTGCCTTGACGACGCCGAGCAGCTTCACCTTATCGCCGACGTGGCGGCGGATGACCTCGAAATTATGGGTCAGATGGTCAAGGTCGATCTCCGCCCAGGTCCTCTTGAGCGTGTTTTCCATAGACGCTTCCACCCTTTTGCTTTCAGTTTCGACGCGCGCTATTGCGCTGCGTCTGGCGATAGTATATCACCAAAAATAAAATTCGTAAACTCCGCCGCGGCAATAATTTTGTCATTTTCCGCGATCTCGGCGTACACCGGCGCGCCGGAGGCGTCGAGCCAGAGCGAGCAGGCGAGCGTTTCGCCGCTGAGCGTCAGCGAAAAATCGGCACGCAGCGTATCGATGTCCCCGAGTGTTTCCGCACCCGAGCTGTCGAGATACACTTTCGGGAAGTTTTGCAGCACGAGCGGCACGCAGGAAAGCGCCGAAACGCGCGGCGAGAGCGTGCCCACGTCCAGCACCAGATCGTCGAACGTCAGTGTCAGCTTGTCGCCCTCAAGCACCGCGCCGACGCCCGTGAGCTCCTCCGGCGCGAGCACCGCCGCCCGCGTCTCCCCATTTGAATGTTCGAGCGAGAGCGTATAGTGCAGCGTCTCGTCCTCGCGCGGCACGGCGGTCTCCACGATCGCCTCATAGCCCTGCATCTGCGCATAGCGCGCCTGCAAGTCCTCCGCGCTCTTCTGTGTCTTTTCCCCGCAGCCCGCGAGCAGCAGCGCAAGCGCCGCGAGCAGCAAGCATCCCTTTTTCCTCATGCCCCGTCCCCCTTTTCTCCCCTATGAGTATGCGACGCGCGGCGCGCGCATACCGGAAAGCGCGGACGGGAAAACGCCCGCCACCGCACCCATCGGAGGGGCAATGGCGGGCGTTTGCGGTTTTCATGCGTTTACTGCGCTGCTTCTCCGTCCATCAGGACGTCGTTTTCCATGAGGAACGGGGGCGTCGTATCCTGTCCCCAGCCGGTGTCGTACTTTGCCATGAGATAGCTTTTGAGCGCGGCGCGGCTTTCAAACTTCGTCAGGCGGTACGGCTCCTGAAAGGCGACCTTTTCGACAAAATAAAGCCCATCGTCCCCGGCGGGAAGGAGCACGCCGACGTGTCCGATGAAGAGCGTATTCTCCGTTTCGGAAAAGCGGTCGTGGAAGACGACGGAGATCATGCTGCACCCGCCGTCTGAGAAGGTGACGCCGCGCGCCGCCCAGCCCTTGCGCAGGGTCTCCGCCTGCACGGAAGCGTCCGTTGAGTCCGCCGCCTCCACCGGCGCGAACAGGGCGCAGAAGTCTGCCGTGCTCTTTCCGCAGAGCGCGTCCGGGTCGCGCTTGAGCGTTTCAAGGTCCATGAAGAGCCAGTCTTCCCCGTTGGTGTCCGGCTGATCTTCGCCGGCGGTGATGCGATCTCCCATAAGCTCATACGCCGTGATGCGGCAGTTGTAGCCGGGGAAGTTCCCCTGCCGCTCCATCCACATTTCCTGCATCTCATAGGGGTCGTACTTTGTCTCCGTGGGGGCTGCCGTTTCAAAGCCGTCCGTCAGCCATTCCGCTTTGACGCTGCCGTTGAACTGGTCAAGGCAGGCAAAGAATTTGTCCGCCCGCTCCGCTGCGATCCCCGCGTCCGCGAAAAGCTCTGAAAGCAGCTCCTTAGACGCTTCGTCGCTGAGGTTGCTGTACGCCGCCGTCTGCGCCGTCTGCTCGGGCGCGTCGGGCGCGTCCTTTTTGCCGCAGCCGCTCAGCACGAGGGCTGCAAGCAAAAGCGCGAGCGCGCAGCGTCTCCGTCCCGTCATCATCACGTTCATTCTTATCCGCCTTTCCTTTTGGGTGCACGGCCGGTCAGTTTGAATCGAGGGCGCTCTTTTCGTATTCCTCAAGCGCGAGCAAATATGCGACATAGGCGTCCGTCAGGGAGTCGTATTTTTTCCCCGCCTTCAAGACCGACTTGTACTGCGAGTCGTTGTAGAGGTGCTCCGAGACCGCAATATAGTTGCCGCCCTTGCTTTCCCGCTCTCCGGTCGTGGTGTGGGAAACATAGTATTTCCCGTCACCGGTCTGAATAATCACGGGGATTTTCACGCCGCTGCCGACATCATTCGTGTTGAGAGAGGTCCAGAAGAGATAGCGCTCGCTTTCCCGGCCGTTATAGGGATTTCCCAGAAATGCCCAGGTGCAGTTTTCCTGCTGCAAGAGGCTGTTGTTCAGCTTCTCAAGCTCCTTCTCAAGAGAGGGGATGTAGCTTGAGCCCGGGCAGCGGGAATCAAACTCAAAATTAGTGGTATTGAGGCTGCCGTCCTTCCAGAACTTGGTGTTGTAGAGCAGCGAAAAATAGTCCTTCACGTCGGTGTCAAACGGATATTGGGGCTTGGCAGCCGCTTCGCCGCTCCATGTGAGCACCACGCCGACGTCTTCCTCGTAGGAAACGACGCAGCTTCCGCCCGGCGACGCAACGCCTTTCCAGTTGTCCGTGTCGCCCGCACCCTTGTAGTGGATGATCCCGCGGATGTTCACAGGGTCCATCGACTGCCAATCCGCCTGCTTCTGCTTCAGATCGACCGTAACGGTGGCTGTCTTATTCCCCATCAGCGCCTCCGCGGAAACGTGGTCGAATGCCGAGCGCACGCTGGAAATGTCCGCCGCCTCCCAGCTTTTCTCGATCAGAGTTGAGAATACCGGGTATGCGCCCACGCTCAGTATGGCGATGACCGCGATCACGATCAGCATATTCACCAGCGTAAAGCCTGCGTTGTTTTGTTTCATAAGCATTTTGTTGGACTTCATTCGTTTTACTCTCCGTTTTGGTGGGACTCTTCTTCGCTCAGCGCGGCAGCGATCACGAAAAAAAGAGGAAGGAACAGGTTTCCCTGTTCCTCTCTCAATAAGCTCGGAATTGCTGCGGTTTCGGCTTACTTGAAGTATCTTTCAAGCAGGCCCTTGAGCGCCTTGCCGTGACGCGCCTCGTCGCGTGCCATCTCGTGCACGGTGTCGTGGATGGCGTCGAGGCCGTTCTTCTTCGCGCAGGCGGCGAGATCGAACTTGCCGCTCGTGGCGCCGAACTCGCAGTCAACACGCCAGGCGAGATTCTTCTTGGTGGAGTCGGTCATGTTCGGCTCAAGGTCGGAGCCGAGGAGCTCGGCGAACTTCGCGGCGTGCTCCGCCTCTTCGTAGGCCGCCTTCTCCCAGTACAGGCCGATCTCGGGATAGCCCTCGCGATGGGCGATACGCGCCATGCAGAGGTACATGCCGACTTCGCTGCACTCGCCGTTGAAGTTGGCCATCAGCTGGTCAAAGATATACTTCTTGTCCTCTTCGGAGATGTCGGGGTTGTTCTTCACGGTCTTGCCGTAAACGCCGAACTCATGCTCGGCGGCGAACTTCAGCTCACCCTTGACTTCCTCGAACATATTGCTCTTGGCGTGGCACACGGGGCACTCCGCGGGCGCCTCAGGGCCTTCATAGATATAACCGCAAACCTTGCAAAGCCACTTTTTCATAATTGCTACCTCCATAAAGTTTATCTTGAAATGTGAATTGTTTTGCTTGCCTTTCACTGGCGTTAGTCTACCACACTTTACCGGCTTTATAGAAGTTGCAAATGCAACATTTTGATGAATTTTTTATGAATTGCGCTCCATGGCCTTCAGGATGCGAGGCGCGAGGATCACACTCACGACGATCTTGAGGCAGTCGCCGGGAAGATAGGGCAGCATGTAGGCCGTGGCGAGCGTCATCCCGCTCACGTTGCCGCCCTTGTAGACGTTGACGATCAACGCGATATAGGGAAGACCCACGAGGTACAGCACCGCGAGGCCTGCAAAGCACGCGAGCAGAAGACGCGGCACAGAGCGGTCCTTTTCGGCGATCTTGCCGATGACCCACGCCGTGGGGATCAGGCCCAGCAGGAAGCCAAACGTGGGGTTGAAGACATAGCCAAAGCCGCCGCCCGCCGCGAAAATAGGCACGCCGACAAGGCCGAGTACCACGTAGAGAAGCTGCGACAGCGCGCCGAGCTTTGCGCCCAGAAGCAATCCTGCCATCGCCGTGAAGAAGAACTGCAGCGTGATCGTCGCCTGGAAAAGCTGGAAGTGCAGGAACGCGCCGATAGCCGTCAGCGCGGCGAACAGCGCACAGTAGATCAGGTCTCTTGTTTTGATGTTTTTCATGGTGATCCTCCCTTTTCTCAAAAAAACTGGGCTCATCATAACATGACGCCCACCTATTGTCAACCTATAAATTTCATAAAGGTTTACAAGTTTGCAATTTTTCTTGCACAAAATCAAAATCGCAGCGCCTACGGCGCTGCACGAGGCAAAGGGGGTATTCTCTTTCGCGAAAGAGAATACCCCCTTTGGAACCCCAAGAGAAAGGCTTAGATTGGCAGTCTCGGACTTGAATGACTCCTATGCCTCCGGAATGGAAATGCCTGCGCGCGGCGGAGCCGCGTTTAGCGTTGCTATACGATTTGATTTGCTTCTATCATCCGCTACCGCTCTGCCCATCTTGTAGAAGTAGAGCCTAATTTCCGCCTACCGGAGCACTCCACAATGCGGCGAGCGTCAGCAATGCCGCATTCGGCAGGCAGTCTGCCGCCAGACAAACGTCACTCGCGCCTCACGATAGTAAGGCGCGGTTGAGAGTTGTTACGACTCGCAGGGATTCATGGCGAAGCCATGTACACCGCACCCACACTGCGCAGCGCGTGCAGTCATTCAAGCTATAAACTGCCAATGTCGGGGGTCGAGGGGTTCTCCCCTCGCGTTCTCTTGGGGGTTCAAGGGGGTCATTCTCTCACGTGAGAGAATGACCCCCTTGATTCGCTCCCCTGCGCGGCGCAGGGAACAAGTGCAGCGTTGTCGCGCTGCCTTCAATACTTCTTATTGTAGTACCAATAAGTCCCACAAAAAATAAGCGACTGCGCGCAGGTCACAAGACACAGCACCTGCCCGATGATTGGCTGCTTGAACACTAAAAGCGCCAGCAGTCCCGCCGCGAGCTGGGCGTAGACGCAGATGAAAAACGTCATGCTGCGCGCCTTATTCGCAACATACATCGTGCGCTCATCCTTGAGCATCGCGTCATAATCCGCGGCCTTTTCCGGGTCGCGGCTCAGGCGGTGCACGCGCAGCAGCCGCACCGCGCCGCAGACAAAGAGGCCGCAGCCAAGGCCGCTGTAAAAATCGCCCATATGCGCATCACCGAGCAGAAATCCGATGGCGAACATCACAAGTCCGATGACGGTCACCAGAATACCGCACTTTTTCTGCTCCTGCAAATTCATGCCCCTCAGGAATTTCAACTTCATGCCTCTTCCTCCTCAAAAATGAAAATGTCCTCGATCCGCTCGCCAAAGAGCCGCGCGATGCTGTGCGCCAGCAGGATGGACGGGTTGTACTTCCCGTTCTCGAGCGAAATGATCGTCTGGCGCGAGACGCCGAGTTCCGACGCCAACTGCTGCTGCGTCATGCCGCGCGCCTTTCTTCTCTCTTCAATGTGGTTTTTCATCGCTTCTCTCCGTTTTCCAAAGTCAAGTTTGCTTTACATCTGCGAGGATAGCACCGCGCAAGCAAAATGTCAAGCGCCTTTTACATTTTTTTGCATTGCTTTTGTTCCTGCGCTTTGCTACAATAAAAAATAAGAAAATTTTCGCAGGAGGATTCTTATCATGTCCGTCAAGATCGCACCGTCCATCCTCTCCGCCGACTTTGCCGAGCTCGGCGCCGGCGTCGAGGCCATTGCCACCGCCGACTACGTCCACTTTGACGTGATGGACGGCTGCTTCGTCCCCAATATCAGCATCGGTATCCCTGTGCTCCAGTCCATCCGCAAGCGCACGGCGCTGCCCATCGACGTGCACCTGATGATCGTGCAACCCGAGCGCTATGTCGACCAGTTCTGCGACGCGGGCGCGGACCTCGTCACCTGTCATGTCGAGGCCGACACGCCGGAGAAGATCCACCTCGCGCTCGACAAAATTCACGCCAAGGGCAAAAAGGCCGGCGTCGTCTTGAAGCCCAACACCCGCGCTGAGGCCGTGCTGCCGTTTCTTGACAAGTGCGACATCGTGCTCGTGATGACCGTCGAGCCCGGCTTTGGCGGGCAGAAGTTCATGGCCGATATGATGCCGAAAGTTTCCGCCATCCGCCGCTACATCGACGAGAGAAACCTTGACTGCGAGCTCGAGGTCGACGGCGGCGTCGACGCCGTGACGTGCAAAACCTGCATCGAGGCGGGCGCAAACGTGCTCGTCGCAGGCTCCGCCGTCTACAAGGCCGCGGATATCCCCGCCAAGATCAAAGAGCTGAGAGGTTAAGTCCATGGAATACTTTCCCGCGGCGCTCGAAAAGCTCGTTGAGCAGTTCGCGCGCCTGCCCGGCATCGGCAGCAAGAGCGCACAGCGGCTCGCGTTTTTCGTGCTGAGCCTGCCCGAAGAGGAGGCCAAGGCCTTTGCCGATGCCATCGTCGACGCCAAGCGCACCGTCACGTTCTGCCCCGTCTGCCGCAATCTGACGGACGGCGGCCTCTGCCCTATCTGCTCGTCGCCGAAGCGTGATGAACATGTCATCTGCGTCGTCGCCGACCCGCGCGACGTCGTCGCCATCGAGCGCGCGCGCGAATACAACGGCCGCTACCACGTGCTGCACGGCGTCATCTCGCCGATGAACCATGTGGGGCCCGACGATTTGGAGATTAAGCCGCTGCTCGACCGCGTGGCGCAGGGGAACATCGAAGAGGTCATCATGGCCACGAATCCTGACACCGAGGGCGAGGCGACGGCGATGTACCTCGCCCGCCTGCTGCGGCCGTTCGGCGTGCGCGTCACGCGCCTTGCCTACGGCATCCCCGTCGGCGGCCACCTCGAATTCGCCGACGACGCGACGCTGATGCGGGCTTTAGAAGGACGTCGCGACATATAAAAAGCAAAAAAGGAAGGCGAGTCCAAATGGACTCGCCTTCCTTTTGATTTCTTTACATCATTTTCACCGTGTAGTACACCGCGAGGAGGAATGTGCCAATCGCCAGCACCCAGAGGCCGTAGTAGGCGATGCTGCTGACGGCGAGCGCCGCCACAATGGCCAGCGCGCACACGGCGAGCACAGCGTAAATGAGCTTGTAGTCGCCGTCCTGCGACACGATACGAAGATCGCCGAGCTTTTTAAGCTTGCCGTCGTTCTTGCCCGCCTTGAAAACAGCGACACCAAGCACCGCGACCACGCAGATCGCGAGGATGCTGCATCCGATGACGATGCCGCCCCACGTGTCGCTCCCGCTGCCGCGGTGGATGAGGTACATCGCCATCAGCGACGCCGTCAGGCCCACGGCCTGCACGGAAAACTCACGCGGATAGAGCAGGAACACGATGCCGATGAGCATCACGACCGGCACGATCACGCACATCATCGTCGTGCCCTGCGGGTAGACCTTGAGCATCAGGATCGACGACACGGCGAAGAAAAAGCCGATGCATAAGAGCCACGGCGCGGCGGGCGCGAAGCGCGTCCACTTTTTGCGCATCAGCCAGACGACAAGGCCCGCGCCGAACAGCGCACAGCCGATGAACGCGCCTGCCATTGCGGCGATATCAAACCCGCCAACCTTTGACAGCACGTCCAAAACATCCGCTCCGTTGGGTTTGTGCAGCGCGAGCGCATCTGAAATAACACGTTTTTTCAGTGCAAATCCCTCGTCCGTAAGCCCGCTTCCGCGCCCGGTGACGCTTTCAACAGGGAGATTCAGCAGGCAGGCAAGCACAGCGGCGGATGTTGTTGTGTTGCCGATACCCATTTCGCCTATGCCGAGTGCATCCGCGCCCGAGTTGTGCGCACGCTCGGCTGCCTCGATTCCGATTGCAATGGCATCGACAGCCTGACTGCGCGTCATTGCGGGCCGCTTTGAAAAGTTTGCGGTGCCAAACCCCAGTTTGCGGTCAAGAATGGTTTCGGGAACACTGTCGGAATTTATGCCGACATCGATAACTTCAACATCAATGCCGAAGTCCCGCGCGATTGCGGACATGCCGGTTTTGCCGCGAGTCATATTTATTGCCTGCGCAAGCGTCACGCACTGCGGAGTTGAAGCAACGCCCTCGGCAACTATTCCGTTATCGGCTGCGAACACAACTATGCGTGTTTTTTCTATGCGATTGCACACGCGCCCTGTAATTCCCGCAAGTCGGACGGAGATTTCCTCAAGTGCTCCGAGGCTTCCCGGAGGCTTTGCGAGTTTGCTCTGCCTTTCCTTTGCGGCAGCTTTTGCAGCCGAGTCGGCGGGGCGAATGCGGGAAAGCAATGCTTTCAGTTCGGTTTCGTTCATAAGTTCAATCCACTGTATATATTTTGCATATCATGAATTATTTGCTCAAAAAGCCGTTTTCAACCAGCCAAACAACGGACGGCGCGGCAGTCATGTTTTCAATCGTAAAGGTTGCATCCGGAGATTTTCGGATGATATATTGAATCGTTTCCCGCATCGGAATATTTCCGCTGCCGAGAGGATTGTGAAGATCGTCCCCGCCGAAATTGTTGTGCAGGTGAACATGCATAAGCTTCGGTGCGAATCGGTCGATCCAATGCGGCAGCGGGGTTTCGGAAACGCGGCTGTTTGCATGCCCGATATCAAGGCAAAGCCCAAAGCGCGAATCGTTAACTCCCTCGGCAACCGCCGCTGTGATTTCCGGTTCGGGTTCCATAACGTTTTCAAGCAAAAAACTCATATCGTTCGGTGCGTTTTTCAGAAAAACACGCCAAAACTTAACGGATTCATCAATGAAATACTCTTTATAGTAAACAAAAGGTATGAATCCCGAGTGAAAAACAATTCGTTTTGCTCCGATAACATCCGCCGCAAACAGTGCTTGGTCAAATCGCCGCCGAACAACGTCGCGAACAAGCGGATCTATTGCACACGGGGAAAGCTCCGCAAACGGGGCGTGAAGCAGCAGCCGCAGACCGCAGCCCGATTCGGCAGTAAGCTGCGAAACGCGGCGAAAATGCGCCGCACTGTCCGTATCCATGTTCGGCGCATAGCAGAATTCTGCAATTTCAAGTCCCAGCGAGTGTTCCCGCGCAGCAGCAGCGCAGTCCTCCGCAATGGTTGAAACGAAAAGTTTTTTTGAAAAATCAAAAGTCATTTTGCATGTTGTAAGCTTGAGTCGGTTTGCATCCGTATCGGCACTGTATCCGCACTTTCCGCACCGCTGCAACAGCACGAACGGTGATGCATTCAAGATTACCCTCCGGACCGGTTCCTTCGGGCGTTGTAAACTTGACGCCGATATTTTCCGGCGGAACGCCGAGAGCCTCTGCAAGGTTTGCACGCATTGCTTCGCGGAAGGGCGCAAGCTTCGGTTTTTGAGCCGTTATCACGGAATCGATATTCACAATTTCAAAGCCTGCCGAGCGAATGCGTGCAGCGGCTTCTTTTGCAAGCAAAAGGCTCGATATGCCGCGAAATGCTTCATCACTGTCGGGAAAATGCTGCCCGATGTCGCCGAGTGCGCATGCGCCGAGGAGGGCATCAATCACGGCATGAGCAAGTGCGTCCGCATCGGAATGCCCAAGCAGTCCGAGTTCAAACGGAATTTCAACGCCGCCGAGGATGAGCTTTCGCCCGGCTGCAAGGCGGTGGGTGTCTTCGCCGATGCCGATTCTGAACATATTACTTACCTCCGCTGTCGGTAAAATCGGATTATCTCCCGAGCGCGGCTCCGCAGAGGATCTTGCGGACACATTGCCCGAGGGGAGCTTCCGCTCACTGCGTTTTGAAAGCAAAAACTCAAAATACGGAATATCGTCCCGCGTTGTGAGCTTCAGATTCTGTTTGCTGCCCTGAGAAAAATGCAGCTGTACTCCCGTTGAGCGGCAAAGGTCGGCATCATCCGTGAAGCTGCCGACGGCCTTGCTGTATGCATTCAAAAGAATATCTCTGCGGAAACTTTGCGGGGTTTGTGCCGCAAGAAGCCTGCTTCTGTCAAGCGTTTCTCCGGTATCGCCGAAACGAACGGTGTCCGCAACGGGCACGGAAGCAATGCCGCAGCCGTATTGCTCTGCGGCACGCAGGCTGGCTTTAATGGTTTCTCTGTCAACAAGGCAGCGGGCACAGTCGTGAACGGCGGCAATCGCACCCGATGCTGCGCGGACGGCATTGAATACTGACTCCTGCCGCGTACTTCCGCCGCGAACGATTTTCACGGGGTAGGGCGCGGAATTTGCCGCTGTAAGTGCAATTTCCTCCGTGTCGGGCGAAACGGCAATAACGGCTTCATCGGCAATTCCGCAAAAAGCTTCAACACAAAGCTCGACGGGTGTTTTGCCGCAAAAACGCATCAGCATTTTGTTTTCGCCCATTCGCGAGGATGAACCGGCCGCAAGCAGAATTGCGGATACTGTAGTTTTATCCATGCTGTTTCGGGCCTCTTCCGGCTGCGGTGTCAATCTGCATCGGTATTCAGACTGTCCTCAATGATTCTGTACATGCTGTCCGCTTCCTCTTTGCGAACGGTTTCGCGCACGGCAAGTACCTCGGCCGTCAGCCGCTTTGCGCCCATGCGAACGCTGATTATGTCCCCCGGGTTAACATCGGCTGCGGGCTTTGCAACTTTGTCATTCACCGTTACCCGTCCCATGGAACAGGCTTCGTTTGCAACGGTTCTGCGTTTGATAATTCGCGAAACCTTAAGGTATTTATCAAGTCTCATCAGGTGCTCCTCTTTAGTAATTATTCTTTAACATAGGTTTTTCCGACGGATGCGATAAGGTCTTTGTCATACACAATATCGGCGTCATCCATCCATGTATCAAGCAGCTCGTCCCATGCTTCGGTATCGCTTGTCGCTTTGACGATCGCCGTTACTTTGTCAATCACATCCGCAAGCTTAACTTCGCCGGGCGTTTCGTCCGCACCGCGGTAAATGATATGCAGGCTGCCGTCCGTGTCGGTGAACACATCCGAGTATTCACCGGGCTTAAGCAGCGAATAAATCTCCTTGACGGTTGAACTCCAGTCACCCTTTGAGGAGCTGTGTTTTGTTGAAATCAACTGCCCCTTTGTGCGGAAGGTTTCGCAGCCCCCGTAACTGTCGCTGCCTGCAACGTATTCGTTCTCTGTATACTTGAGCATGACCTGAGCAAAGTCCGCTCCACCTTCAAGCTCGGCAAAGGCCTTGTCGATTTTTGCACGATAAGGCTCAATGAATTTATTATACATTTCATCACATTCAGCCTGAAGAGTTTTATAGTCCGAAATCAGCTGCGCAATTCGCTCGGAATTTGCGCCGTCACCGTTTAAGGCATCCGTAAACAGCAGGGATGTGCATTCTTCACGCAGCGAATCAAGCTGTTCGTTCTTTTTTTTGTAGTCATCGCCGAGTTCGCCTTCGGGAATAACAACAATATCCATGATTCGGGAGTATCCCTCCGGAACAACAAGCGCGGGCGCGGCATCATCGTAGATACCGCAGTATTTTTCAAAATACTCTTCGTTATCTTTATACTGCCCGGGATTGGAGGCATAAAGCTCCTTATCCGATTTCAGCTGCTTTTCGTACCAATCGGCAATGTCTGCATCCGTCACGGAAAAATCTTTGCAAACATAGTCCTTGTATGCTTCGATAAGCGCCGTGTTGCGCAGTTCGAGTTTATATTCCTCGCAGTATTCATCATAGGTCATGGTTTTGCCGGTGTAATATTCGGAAAGCTCCGCAATGGCGGCATCGAAATACTGCTGAACAGTCTTTGAATCGTCCTTGGCATTGGATTCTTTGGCAGTTTTCATATACTCGTCATATATCTCTTTCAGTTCGGTTTCCGCCTGTGCATCGGATTCCGCAATCTGTTCATCGGAAAGCTTAAATCCCTCCTCCTTTGCCCGGTACAGAACCACCATATCCTTAACAAGATATTCAAGCACCCAATCGCGGAATTTTTGCAGCTCTTCCTCGTTGCTGACGGGATCATAGCCCATTTGTTCCATGTATGAAAGATATGAGTCGAAGGCAGCCGTATAGAGGGCGTAGCTCACGGTTTCGTCCCCGATGGATGCGACTGCAGCGGTCTTGTCGTTCGGAACACCGTTTTTGTCGTTATTATTGTTCTTGCATCCGCTGAAGCAGAACAGAAAAGCTGCTGCTGCAATAAGGCAGACAACACGCATGAATGTCGAAGTTTTTTTGGAAAAGCCGGCGAAAATGCTTCCGCATCCCGATCCTGCCGCGGCTGAGCAGCCGGGCTTGCGGCGGTCGTTGTTTGTTGCGGTCATAGTGTGTGATTCCTCCGTTCTGAGTTTTGGAAAAACGGAACCCCCTGATTTTTGATTAACGATTATTCAGAGCATTCCCGAAAATCAATCGATATCGGAAGCAGCGAAAACCGAGGCTTTGCTGCTGACGCTTAAGAACTGCCGAAAACTGCACATTAATTCTGCCGCCGGCAAGCGGTGCGCCGAGAGTATCCATTCCGCTGTCTATTATACAGCATTCAGCCCCGTTTGCCAATGAGTGCGGGAATAAATCACATTTTTCCGCCGAAGGGACACATTCGGTGCCAAAATCACGGTTTCTCGTGCCCGAATCGCGGAGCCGATAAAAACAGACAGCAAAAACAAGCTGAATATAATTTTAATAAAAACTCTTGCCCAAATCGAGGTAAATGCTGTATAATACGATAGATATTTTATGTACATGCGCCGGCGGGTGGATTCTGTGTCTGCCGCGCATGAGCCGACAGTGCCTGCTGCATTGTTCGGGATAAGGAGAAAGCATTGACTCGAAGGAAATTTTCAATATTTACCGCTTTGTTCGCTGCACTGATCGCTTTTGCGGCTGTTCTTCCCGTTTCAACGGGGTTCGCCGCAAATGCGCAGACTGTTCATGGCAATTCCGCCGAAATCACCGTTCTGCCCGCAAAAAACGGAACGGACGCGGCAAGCATTTCGGCAAACCCCGCATTTTTGTCCGGTCCCGGACAGGTCACCGTAAGCATCACGCTTCGCAACCCGGGCGGTGCTGCGGGACAGGGGCTGGATGATACCGCAACAGGTTCCCTGATAAAGGAACCGTCGGAATCCACTCCGGCACCCGAGCCGACACCCGAACCCGAGCCGTCAACTCAGCCCGGCGGCGGTGTGTACACAAATGTTTCAATAATCAACACATACGGCGTTTCTTTCAACACTTCCGATGTTCCCGCGGGGGAATCGCGCACATTTACCGGCACGATGAACGTTGCCCAGGAACAAATCGGCGAAACACTGCGCTTTACAATTGCATGGTTCGATACGGCAACCCAAACCGCAGGTTCGCGTGAGCTGACTCTTGTCATTTCCCGTGCGGATACGGCTTATCTTAAGCTTTCGCGCAGCGTTGACAAATCGATTGCTTCGGCGGGTGATATTGTCAAATTGACATACACAATGATAAACACAGGCGCCAAGAATCTCAACAGCATCATCCTTGTTGATAAGAATGTTGCCGGTACACAGGCAATGCTTCCCGCATTCAGCCTTGCCCCGGGAGAGAGCCGCGTATTCACTTACGAATACACAATGCGCACATCAACCGTAACGAGCAAACCGACCGTATCGTTTGTTCCCGAGGGGTCAACAAATGCCCTGTCGGTAACGCTTTCGGGGCTTACCATCGGCCTTATAAATGCGCAGCTCACCAAAACGGTCGAAATCGGCACACCCACACCGGAGGGCGTTGAATTCACACTGTATCTGACCAACAACGGCAACCAGAGCCTGAATTCGCTCACCGTTACGGACGATCTCGGAACCGTTGTTCAAAGCGGTTTCAGCCTTGCAATCGGTGAGTCGAAAACCATTAAATATTTCGTCAGAAACCCCGAAGCCGTTCGCTATGTTGTGTTCAACATCACCGGCGTTTATTCGTCCGGCATCGTGTTTAAGGACAACACAAAGAGCTACACTGTTCGCCCTTACATCGATCCGACAACTCTCGGCCTTGAGTTCCGCGCGGAAGTTCGCACTCAACTCAATCGAGAGAATATCATTGGGCTGACTTTCACCGTCACAAACACGGGAAGCACTCCCTACACCGATGTTGTCCTGACCGAAAAAGAACTGGATTATGAAATTCACAAGATTGCCGTTCTTGAACCCAACTCCGGCGCACAGTCATTCAATATCGATCTTAACGTCGGCGGAGAAAGAGATCTTGTGTTCTTCCTGACGGCTCTTGACGCTTCGGGCAACACGCACATGTTTGAGGCGCATCTGACCGCAAAATATATCGATGCCGAAGGCACCGTTCCGAACGAACCCCCGGCAACGGGCGGGGTCACGGTCGTTGACGATCCGAATATCGGCAGCAAACTGGACGGAATGCTCACAAAAACGGGAAGTGCGCTGAAAGTATGGTACAGTATTCTTATCATTATTGCGGCAGTTGCGCTTATCGCGATCATTGCCCTTGCCGCTGTTGAAATTTACAAGCGCAAGAACGGCGGAAACGCAAAAAAAGCACCGCGCAGACGCGCACAGGAGGACGATGAAGACTGATAAGGCTGATTAAAAACCAAGGCTGAGCGGTCGATTCATTCAACTGCACCGCTTCAGCTTAAACAAGTGACTGTTTATATAACCCGCGCCGGCGGGCGGCTCAGAACGGGTTGCCTGTTGAGCTGCGGGTTTTATAATTTGCCGATAAACGGCATCGGTGAACCGAACCGTGCGGCGGATAACAATTCAAAACAGAGGAAAACAAAGGAGAATAAGGTATGCCGAACACTCAATTCATTACCCTGCTCATCATTACGGTTTTCAGCCTGTTGGCGGGAATCGTTTCGGCTGTTGTTTTATTTGGGCAGCTGAATGCAAAAAAACGCGAACGCGCAGAGCTTGAGCGCAGATTGGAAAATACGGTCGGTGCCGCAATGAACTCCTCCGTCGGCAATGCCTCGGCGGAGCTTGAACGCAGGCTTCAGGACAGGCTGAAGGAGCTTTCGGACGCACTTTATCGATACAACGAACAAACAAAGAATGATTATGAACGATTTAAAAATGCTTTAAATGAAAGCATTGCTTCTTCGATGCGCGAAACCGCTTCCCGCCTTGCGGAGGCACAGACAGCGGCGGCAGAAAGAATCTCCGCAGAACAGAAAGCGTTTTCGGAAAAACTGAATACCGAACAAAACGCGCTTTCCGAAAGGCTCTCTTCCGAACAGAGGACGCTTTCCGACAGGCTTGCCGCAGGGCAGGATTCCTTCGAAAAACAGATTTCGGACAGACTTGCTGCTCAGAATACTCTGCTGAAAACACAGGCGGAGCAGGCGGAAACGCGCAATAAGCATTTTGAAACGGTCTGCACGGAAAAACTGGCGGCAATGGATGCGAGCGTGAAGCTCATGACGGAACGCAACGAAAAGCAGCTTGATGCAATTCGCGGTGTTGTTGACGAAAAATTGCAGGAGACGCTCACAAAGCAAATCTCCGAAAACTTCAAGCTTGTTGATGAACGTCTTAAACAGGTCTATCAGGGGCTCGGAGAAATGCAGACGCTTGCAAGCGGAGTGGGTGATCTTAAAAAGGTTCTTTCAAATGTCAAAACACGCGGCACACTCGGCGAAATTCAGCTCGGCGCAATTCTCGGCGAGGTTCTTGCGCCGGAACAATACGAATGTAATTTTGATGCAGGAAAACAGAATAATGAGCGCGTTGAATTTGCAATAAAACTTCCGAATGACGGCGGGGAAGCGGTTTACCTTCCCGTTGACAGCAAATTCCCTGCGGATATTTATTCCAAACTCTGCGATGCGTATGATTCCGGCGAGGATGTTGCCGCTGCGCAGAAAAACCTGCGTGAAGTTCTTCTGAAATGCGCGAAGGATATAAAGGATAAATACATAAATCCCCCGCGCACAACGGATTTTGCGATCATGTTCCTGCCCACGGAGGGACTTTATGCCGAAGCGGTGCGGCTCGGGCTTATCGAAGAGCTGCAAATGCGTTTCCGCGTTAACCTTTCCGGTCCTTCAACCATGGCGGCACTGCTTAACAGCCTGCAAATGGGGTTCCGAACACTTGCAATACAAAAACGCAGCAGCGAGGTCTGGGATTTGCTCTCTCAGATAAAAAGAGAGTTCGGAAAGTTTGACGATGTGCTCAGAGCAACGCAGAAATCGCTTGAAAAGGCGCATAATGACCTTGAAACGCTTGTGGGTGTTCGCACAAGGCAAATTTGCAGAACCCTCAAAAAGGTTGAAACCCTTCCCGAAACCGATCCCACCGGGGAATATAAAACCCTTGCGGAAGCTTTGATAAATGCGGATGACGGCGAAAACTGATGCGTTTTCGGTCGATTGCGGGTGAAGCTCAGCCGGAATAAAACGGATTCAGCTTTATCGGCGGGTACGGAACCGCAGCGAGAGTCGGAACGGGGTTTGCATAATCAAAGTTTGGATTGAAATACCTGTCGCCGCAAAGCAGTGTTTCGCGATATACGTCATAACAGCGCAAAAGATTGGCTTTGCCTGCATTGGCATAATCATTCGGAAGTTTGCCCGATAACCGCGCCTTTGCAAACGGAGTGAAGCAGTTTGCAAGACCTTTTCGCATGAGCCGAACACAGAACTCCGTGTCCCATCCCACTCCGGACAGTGTTTCGTCAAACATGCCGAAACTGAAAAAGTTTTCGCCGCTGACTGCCATAAATGCGCCGCTGACGGCGGTTACATTGCGCTGAACGTGCAGAAAACTGCATTTTAAAAAGTCTTCAAAATCATCCTTTTCGCCGGAATAAGGGCTTTGTGCCCAGCCGTTAAGGCCGATAACGGTGCCGGCGGAAAGGATGTTTCCGCTTTCGTTCACAATTTTTCCGCCAATCGCACCTGCGCCGTGCCGAAGCGCAAGTTCGGTGAATTCGCGAAGGAATGCAGGGGAGAGAATTTCAATATTTCCGTTTAAAAACAGCAGCAGATCCGCAGCGGCTTTGCATGCACATGCATTCAGCGTTTCGGGCAGCGGCTGTTCCGCATTGACGTGAACGATCTCTGCCGCCCTGTTCTTTTTGAGTGCCAGAAGATAACGGCGCATTCGCTCATCTCCGCTGCCGTCATCCGCAATGATAATTCGCCTGCAATCAACCGTTGACTGCATCTCCGCCGAGTCAATGCATCGCTGAAGGTTTTCAACTCCGTCCGCACCTGCGATAACAATGCCGACGGAGGGTTCGCGTTTTCTCGGGTAACGCATACGAAGTGTACCCAAAACGCTGCCCTCAAAGCAGTATCCGTTTGTGCGGTTTTTCTTTCCCGAACCGTCGCCGGGATAAAGGGAATTGAATTCACGCTTCAGTATATCGGTGCAGGGAATTTCGCTGCCGTCGCAGTCGCGGATAACGGTCAGCCCGATCCTTGCAATGTGAATGACCTGCTTGGCGACCGAAGCACAGTCAATGCAGTATGCCCAAAGTTCGGCCGGTGTGCTGCCGCGAAACCCGCCGACAGCCGTATGTACACGTTTGGAAACAAGCATGGGCCGCCCGATGCTGTTGAAGGAACGTAATGTGTCGCGCCCGTAGTCGGGCTTAAAAATCGGGTTTTGCCGAATGCCGTCAATCACGGAGTCCTCATCGGCAAAAACAACCTCCGCTTCGGGATTTGCATGAGTTTGCAGAACAAGCATGTGAAGCGCGTCCGGTGCGGGCAAATCTCCGGGCAGCAGCTGCAAAAAGTATGCACCGTTAAGCATCTTCTCGGCGGCTTTCAGCTGTTCGTGCGCTGTGCCGTTAAAAAGCACAAGCCTGAATTTCGGAATGCCTTCATAATCCGTAAGCCCTGCCTGCGCAAGCTCCGAAACCACGCAAACTTCAAAATTTGCATAGGTTTGTTTGCCGAGCGCTTCGAGCGTTGAGCGAACGGCCGCACGGCTTGCCCCCGAACAGGCAATTGCAACGGAAACGAGCGGTGCAGGGTTCAGCGGTTTTTCACGCTGCAAGTCCAACTCCGCTTGTGCAGGCAGGTTTTCACGCAGATAGTCGGCATAGTCGGAAAATTTATGCTGATTACAGACCCGCTTCGGAAGTGCGTTGAATGCCCCCGCAATAATATCCGCCGCGGCAGTGATTATGCCTGAAGTGTTTGTTTCTGTCATTTCGGATTCCTCCTGCATCATGCGGTATTTCGATACCGTGATTCTTTACCGCGTTTGAGCGGTTCGGCGGCTGTTCCGCCGCCTGCTGCATGATAGTATCTGCGGATTCTGCAATTTTGATTCCGAAACGCACGCGGGAGGACTGCGGTTTATACCTGCGGAAAACAGCTTTTTCTGTCGCTTTCTCAGAACTGTCGAATATTTACCTTTTGCGGGAAAGGGTCTTGTGTTTTTCGGCAAACAACATTTAGTCGGATAGACGGTGCATTCCACAGTTTCGCGATGTTGCAAAATCCGCTATATTGGTTTATAATTATTTTGTGTTCGCTGATTAATTCGGGAGGTGTCGGCAATGGAACAATATAATGCAAAATTTGCGGAGGTCTATGACATTTTCATGGACAATACGGATTATGATGCATGGGCGAAGTATATAATATCGCTGCTGCCGACCGACTTTCCGAAAGGAGCGAGAATTTTTGAGTGCGGCTGCGGAACAGGCGCATTGACTCTTCGGCTCAACAAAGCCGGGTACGATGTCACCGGTTCGGATATTTCAAGGGACATGCTCGAAGTTGCCGCTGAAAAATCCCGCCGGTGCGGGCAAAAAACAAAATTTATATGCATGGATATGCGCCGCATTGAATTGCATCGTCCCGTTGACTGCATCATTGCGGCATGTGACTGCGTGAATTACCTTACAAGCCGCGAGGATGTTGAAAAATTCCTTCTGACGGCATTCAACGGGCTCAGGCCGGGCGGCATTTTGCTGTTTGATGTTTCGTCAAGATATAAATTGCAGCACATTCTCGGGCAAAACGGCTATTGCGACAGCAGAACGGATGTTGCATACTTCTGGCAAAACTGCTATGATGCGGAGAGCAAGCTTGTGGAAATGGAGCTGGAGTTTTTTGTGAAGTCGGCAAACGACGCGCACGGCGAACCGCTTTATTCCCGATTTTCCGAAAAGCATATTCAACGTGCTCATTCCGAAAGGGAGCTTGTTTCGTGGCTTAAAAATATCGGCTTTGAAAATATCGGGGTTTTTTCGGCATTCACAACGGAACCGCCGCGTGATGAAAGCGAACGGCTGCAATTCACGGCAAGAAAGCCCGGCAGAGTCGGCAAATAACCTTTGCGGCCTGCTCAAAGGACCTTTAGCGAAAGGAAAACATTATGAATAACGAAATTGAAAATAAGATGACCGAAAGCGATGCAACTGTCGACCGCATTGAAAACACATGCGCTGAACGCGACAATATCATTCGCGGTCTGCTTTTTAACCGCACAGTGAACGTGATCGCCGTTTCGGGACGCGAAATAGTTGAAACCGCAAGAGAAATTCACGGAACAAGCCGTGTTTGCACCGCCGCTCTCGGAAGAATGCTGCTCGCCGTTTCCATGATGAGTGCACAGCTGAAAAGCGAAACGGACAGCATAACGGCGACAATTGCGGGCGGAGGGCCTGCGGGCAACATAACGGTTGTCGGGCATATGGGCGGAATCGTTAAGGGGTGCATCACCAATCCGGAGGTTGAACTGCCGCTTAACGAGTTCGGAAAGCTGGATGTTTCGGGTGCTGTCGGCGGCAGCGGTGAGCTGCGCGTTATTCGCGATTTGTCGCTGCGGGAGCCGTATGTCGGCAGGTGCGAGCTTATTGACGGCGAAATTGCAGATGATTTCGCAAACTATTTTTACACAAGCGAACAGCAGCCGTCGCTGGTTTATCTCGGCGTAAGGGTTGAGCCGCAGCAGGGGACCGTGCGCTCCGCTGCCGGGCTGATTATTGCCCCGCTGCCCGATTGTCCGGAGAGCGATATTATTCGGCTTGAACAGCTGACGGGCAAAATTGCAAAGCTGTCACAGCATATGGATGACGGAGAGACCCTCGAAAGCGCGCTTAACGCCCTTTTCGAAGGCATGGAGTTTGAAATTACCGACACTCTCTGCCCTGCATACCGCTGCGATTGCAGCAGGGAAAGGCTTGAGCGCGTCATTATGTCGCTCGGCGAAAACGAACTGAAAGATATTATTGAAAACGACGGCAAAGCGGAGCTTGTGTGTTCTTTCTGCCAAACGAAATACGTTTTTAACGAGGACGAACTCCGCGCTCTGCTTGAAGAGGCACAGGCGGGCGGAAACGATTCGGATGAGATTTCCGCAGATCTTGCCGAAGCGATAAACGACTGCGGAAATGAGTGATCTCAAAAACGGAACACAACCGAAATCAACAAAAATCGGAAACTCGCCGAACGGCTTGACTTTAATGAAACGGCTTCAACTCGGCGTCTGCTTAAAACCGGGTGGAGGATATGCAGCATGAGAAGCACAAAAAAGAAACCTGACAACGTTATTGATATCAGCGGCAATGTTGAGCTTGTTATGAAGCTTGCGGCGGACAAACTCGACGCGGGCGATCATATCGGCGCTCTTTCGCTGATGCGGCGTGCGGAAACAATTGAACCCGAAAACGAGGAAGTTATGCTTGCAATCGCGGGAACATACAACGAGATGAACAGGTTCACCGAGTCGCTTGCTTATTCCTCGTGCGTCCTGAATTCCGGTCATGAATATGTTCGGGATGCTTTCATGATCGCGGGCTACAGCTACCTTGGTCTCGGTGAATATGTTGCGGCGCGCAAAGCGTACAGGCAGTTCCTGATAAACGTTCCGGACAGCTACACTGATGAGGACTTGATTGCTGTTTACGAGGCTCTTGATATATGTGAGGCGAATTGTGCTTTGAACGAGTCAAGGGAATCCGTTCCTGCCGTTCGCGACAGCAGTGAGGTTGAGCTTGAAGAAACACTGAAACGCATTGAAGCAGAGGAGGATCGCGTGAACGGCGATATGGCATACGGACTTCTCAGCGATGCAATTGAAAAATTCCCGGATTCCTATGAACTGTTCGAAAAGTATCTTTTGAGCTGCTATGCTGTGATGCATTTTAAAAAAGGTATCAAAAAATACGAGGCCGCTCCCGAAAAATGGAAATCGAGATTAACGATTCGGTGCTATGCTGCGCTTTTGTACAGCGGAGCTCACAGGCCGCGCAAAGCAGCCGAGTGTGCAGACAACATCCTTAAAATGAAAGGGTTGGATGAAGAAGAGCTGATGCGGGCATCCGCCGTGATGCTGGAGATTCAAAATGCTTCCGCCGCGATGACTCTCGTTAAAAGGGTCTATTCGGAGCACCCGTACGATCAATTGGTAATCCATAACTATGCTCTGTCAGCCTACCTCAGCGGGGATTATGCTCTTGCCAGAACTCTCTTTGAAAAACAGCTGCGAATAGATCCGAGTGACAGTGTTGCTGCTTATTATCGCAAACTGTGCATAAAAACGCAGGAGGACGGCATTCTGAGAAACGTCAGCATACCCTATGATGTTCCGAGCGGCGAACTGTTCCGCTGCATGACCGTGCTTTCGAACGAACTCGGAAATGAAGATGCAGGCAGGATGTTGACCGAAAGCGAACCGGAGCTTACACAAGAGGAGATTGAAGAGTGCGTACGGTATTGCGCAGAAAAAACTCCTCCGCCCTTCCGTATCGGCGGATTGATGCTTTTGTACGAGCGTGACCGTCGGTCGGCGATGCATGAGCTTTACAAGATTCTTTTGGATCCGAGTTGCGACGACAGCGTTCGCAGGTTTGCAATCATGACTTTCCGCGATAAAGAGAATATGACAAGGTTCACGATTTTTGATAAGGGAAAACTCCTAACGGGTGAACTGTTCTCAACCGAAAATCAACCCGACAAAACGGATGACGAAGAAAAAGAGGATGATTGTCCGCATTTGCAGGCACCGTTCGGGCGGCTGAATGCACTCTTGCAGCAAAAGCTCTGCAATTGCAGCAAAAAAATCAGGCAGGAAGCCGAAAATATTGTTGAAGCGGCTGCGGAACTGTACAATGATTTGGGGTTGACCTTATCCAATTCGCAGGTTCCTGCATATGCAGCGGCGATTGATTATACATGCCGCTTTATGAACAGCAAAAGAGCAGTTAATGCAAAAAAACTTATAAAGGATTACGATATAACTCTGCGCAGGTTGGAAAATGCGGCGGAGAAGCTTCAAAGCGATCTTTGCGTATACGGAATGTTCGAGCCGGAAGAAATGTGCAAACTTGAAGACAGCTTTGAAGAAACATTCAAAAAGCTTCATGCAGAGGAAAAAGCAGCAGCAGAACGGAAAAAGGCCGGAAAAACCAAGCCGTCTTCCCGCAAAAACGCCGATGCCGGCTCAAACAAGGCGGATCTCGCTTCAAAAAAACGGACAAATTCGGGAAGAAAGTCTGATAAAGAAGCAAAAGATGATTCTGTGAACAAATCCGAAAGCGGGTCCGAAAACAACGGCGGCGCACCGGATGCGGAATGACAGTGCGCCGGCGGTTTACAGCAGCAACATAAACGGAGATATATGTATGACTGATACTTATTTTGCAACGTGCAAAATCGGGCTTGAGTCCGTCGTTGCGGGCGAATTGCGCGATCTTGGAATTGAGGTGCTTCGCGTCAGCGATGCAAGAGTTGATTTTGCGGGAGACCATTTTGCAATGGCGCGTGCCTGTCTTTGGCTCAGAACTGCGGAACGCGTGCTGATGAAGCTTGCTTCGTTCCGCGCCGTAACTTTTGATGAACTGTACGAGGGCGTGCGCCGCATTCGCTGGAAGGACTACCTGCTGCGCACAAGTTTTATCCATGTGAACGGCAAATCTGCAAAAAGCAGACTTTTTTCGGTTTCCGACTGTCAAAGCATTGCGAAAAAAGCGATTGTGGATTCGCTTTCGCGTGAATACGGACTTAAAATTCTGCCGGAAAACGGCAGGCGCATAATAATCGAAATCGGGATTCTGCGCGATGAAGTCACCGTTGCTCTTGATTGCTGCGGCGCGGGACTGTCCCGAAGGGGATACAGAACATACAATGTGCCTGCACCGATATCGGAAACGCTCGGTGCAGCAATAGTGATGCTTTCGGGTTACAGGCAAACACGTCCGCTCATAGACCCGATGTGCGGTTCGGGCACAATGCCGATTGAAGCTGCAATGATCGCAAACAATATCGCGCCGGGAATTAATCGGGAGTTTGCGGCTGAGGACTGGCATTTTTTGCAGAACAACGCATTCGCCGCGGCGCGGGAGCAGGCACGGGACAGTGTTCGCCGTGACACAGTGGATATATCGGGAAGGGATATAGACCCGCATTCGATTGAGCTCTGTAAAAAACATGCAAAAAAAGCGGGGGTCATGCTCGATTGGCGCGTTGAACCCGTTCAAAAGCTCCGTGAAACGCGTACGGGCGGCGTGATCGTCTGCAACCCGCCGTACGGTGAGCGATTGCTTGAAAAACAGAGTGCGGAAGAGCTGTATCGTCAAATGCACGGCATTTTTTCGCGGCTTGACGGCTGGAGCGTGAACATCATTGCATCACATCCGGATTTTGAACGCATATACGGCGCAAGAGCGGATAAAAGGCGCAAGCTTTCAAACGGAGGCATGACCTGCACGCTTTATCGCTATCGCCCGCATTATCTTTCCCCGAAACCGGAAAGGCCGAAGACGGACGAACCGCCAATCGACGAATGACCGGCGGCTTCGCATGGATTAATCCTCCCGCACCGTGTTTTAATACATCGAATTTCAATGCGCATTCGGAATAATTGAATCAACAGCATCAAAAAGGGAACCGTGCCGATTTGTTTCGACGGTTCCCTTTAGTTTGCGTTCCGTGCGTGTAATGCATCAATCGAAATACATTGAATACACGGAGCTGTTCGAATTTCGACGCAGTAATCAGCTCAATTCAAACATGCCTGTGTACAGCTCGTAATATCGGCCCTTGCGGCGGAGCAGCTCTTCATGGTCGCCGCGCTCAATGATACGGCCTTTTTCAAGCACCATAATGGCATTTGAATTGCGAACGGTGGAGAGTCGGTGTGCAATAACAAACACCGTTCTTCCTTCCATAAGGCTGTCCATGCCGCGTTCGATGAGCAGTTCGGTTCTTGTGTCGATCGAGCTTGTCGCCTCATCAAGAATGAGTACCTCGGGATTGGTAACGGCGGCTCGTGCAATTGCGATAAGCTGACGCTGACCTTGTGAAAGGTTTGCGCCGTCCGAAGTGAGCATCGTATCATAGCCGTTCGGCAGGTGAGAGATGAAGTAATGCGCATTTGCGATCTTTGCCGCCTGAATACATTCTTCATCCGTTGCATCCAGCTTGCCGTAACGAATGTTTTCCATAACCGTGCCGGTGAACAGGTGTGTATCCTGCAAAACCATGCCGAGTGTTCCGCGAAGGTCGCGTTTTTTGATGCGGCGAACATCGATTCCGTCATAGGTGATTTCACCCTCGTTAACATCATAGAACCTGTTGATAAGGTTGGTTATCGTCGTTTTGCCGGCACCGGTGGAGCCGACAAACGCGATCTTCTGTCCGCGCTTTGCATAGAGGGAAACATCGTTCAAAACGTTCACCTTGCCGTCATAGCTGAAGGTAACGTCGTGCAGCTCAACCATGCCCGCAAGCGGAATTTCAGTCACGGAATTGTTTGCTCCCGACTCGGTTCCGTTGGGAACGCGCCAGACTTTTTCGCCGTGTGCGTTCAAGCCGAGGGCAACATCGCCGTCATCGATTTCGGGCGGAACATCCATAAGCTTAAACACGCGCTCCGCGCCCGCAAGCGCAAGCAGAACGAAATTGAACTGCTGCGAAATCTGCGATATGCGCTCCGCAAACTGCCGTATGTACTGCAAAAAAGCAATAAGCACGCTGCCGGAAGTCACAAGGCCGAGAACACCGAGGGTGGTCGTTATCGAATAGAAAATATGAGACAGGTTGTTCATTATCGGCCCCATGATATTGGCATAGGTATTTGCCTTTGTTGCTGCCGAACAGAATTCAATATTCAGCACATCAAATGCCTTCATGGATTCTTCCTCATGGTTAAAGGCCTTAACGACCTTTTGACCCGCCATCATTTCTTCAATGTATCCGTTCACGGATGCAACGGCTTTTTGCTGACGGGCAAAATTCTTTCCGCTCTTTTTGCCGATGAATTTGACTGTAAAAAACACAACAAACCCCATAACAACAACGATTGCAAACAGCGAAACGGAAAGAATGAGCATCATTGCAACGATGCCGACGAGGGATATGCAGGAGATTATCAGCTGCGTGATGCTCTGGTGCAGAAGCTCGCGGATCGCGTCAATATCGTTGGTATAGTAACTCATAAGCTCGCCGTGCGTATGCGTGTCAAAATAGCTTATGGGAAGGCTTTGCATCTTATCAAACATATCCTTGCGCAGGTCACAAAGCACCGCTGCGGAGCATTTGAGCATCAGATAGTTTAAACAATAGTTGGTGAGAACACTGAGCACATACAGCCCCGCCATGCCGATAAGCAGAGCAAGGTATTTTGCCTGTGCCGCATCGGGCGTGATGCCTGCCTCTTCCAACACGGCAACAAGGGGTTTCATCATGTAGCTTGCGGCAATTGTTGCAAGGGAATAGACTGCGATCATAATAACCGCAACAGTGAACATCCAGCGGCATTTGCCGTAGTACTTTAGCAGCCTGCTCATTGTTTTGAGCGGATTTGCGGGGCGGCCGCTGCCTGCAAAACGTGCAGCGGGGTTGTTTCTTCCTCCGGGCATTTTAGGCATTAGTGACCGCCTCCTTTCCTTTTATGTCAGAGCTGCTGTTTACGCCGGAGACCATTCCGCCTTCCTGCGGAAGCTCCTTGTTTTGAGACAGGTAAACTTCGCGGTAGATTTCGCTGCGCTGCATAAGCTCATCGTGAGTGCCGACATCGGAAATGCGTCCCTTATCCATAACGATTATCCTGTCGGAATACATTATGGAGGCTATGCGCTGGGCAATGATGAGCTTTGTTGTTCCGGGCAGACTTTCGCGGAATGCGGCGCGGATGCTTTCATCGGTGCGTGAATCGACTGCGCTTGTGGAGTCGTCAAGGATCAGGATCTTCGGATTTTTGAGCAGCGCGCGGGCAATGCAAAGCCTTTGCTTCTGTCCGCCGGAAACATTCACACCGCCCTGCCCGAGATCCGTGTCGTACCCGTCGGGGAAGCTCATAACGAAATCGTGCGCACATGCAAGGCGACAGGCATGCTCAATCTGCTCGTCCGTTGCGTCCTTGTTTCCCCAACGGAGATTGTCGCGAATCGTGCCGGAAAAAAGCATGTTCTTTTGAAGCACCATTGATACGCTTTCGCGCAGTTCATACAGTGAATAATCCTTAACATTCCTTCCGCCGACAAGCACTTCGCCCGAAAGTGCATCGTAAAAACGCGGAATGAGCTGCATCAGGGTCGATTTTCCGTCACCGGTGCCGCCCACAACGCCGATGGTCTCACCGGCGCGAATGTGCAGGTTGATATCAGAAAGCGTGAGGTTGTCGTTTTTTCCGGAATAGCTGAAATTAACATGGCGGAATTCAATCTCACCGTTTTCGACTTTGAACGTGCTGCCGTTATCCGTAATGTCGGGAACTTCGTCAAGCACCTCGTTGATGCGCGTCACGGATTCGCGCGTCATGGTGAGCATCATGATGATCATTGCAACCATTGAAACGGAACCTACAACCTGATTGGTGTAGGTCAACATGCTGACAAGCTCGCCCTTCGTAAGCGTTCCCGCAAACACCTGATTGCCGCCCATCAGCATCAGAATGACGGCGCAGGTCCACATAATACCCATTTGAATCGCAGGCAGGAGGGAGAAAAGCTTCTGTGCGTAAATTTGAGCCTTTTTAAGGTCATCGGCGGAAGCGGCAAATTTCTTTTTTTCATAATCCTCGCGTGCAAAAGATTTCACAACGCGTGCGGCGACAAGATTTTCCTGAACGGAAGCGTTCATCTTATCATATTTTTTTAACATGATGCGGAAACGCGGCTTGCCTATCATTCCCATTGAAATGAGTGTGCAGAACATAATGGGCAGCGCAACAAGGAAAATGACCGAAAGCTCCGCATTTACGCGCAGAGCCATAACGGCCGCAAGCACCATCATGACCGGAGCGCGCACAAATATGCGTATCATCTGCTGATAAAGATTCTGAACGTTGTTGATATCCGCCGTTGTACGCATAACGAGGGAGGGTGTTGAGAATCTGTCCGTGTTTTTGAAAGAGAAAGACAGAATCTTTTCAAAAACTTTTCGGCGCAGGTTCTTTGCAAAACCCATGCTTGCAACCGCAGCCGTACGTGCGGCAAGCATACCGAATGCAAGCGACAGCATTGCCGCAAGCACCATTATGCCGCCGAGAATAATTACGAATCGGGTTTTGTCGGCGATAAGCTCTGCCGAAAAATACTTCCGAAGGGTGAAATCAGGCGAGCCGTAAAGCCCGCCGTCAACTATTGCCGCCATAAGGAGTGGGATAAAAACTTCCATCGTAACTTCAAGAACGATGAATATCGGTGTCAGAAACGAGGGAAGCCGATATCCCTTTGCGCAGGGCAGCAGGCTGCGAAAACCGCTGTTCTTTGCGCTTTTTTCAGTGCTTGTTTTTTTTGTTTTCATAATACGCTGTTAAGTGCCGAATTGCCGGTGGGCAAACAATACCTCCAAACTTCCTTTAGTGATTGTATTTTAACATCATAAATAATATATTGCAAAGCATTTTTATTAAATGCCGTTCACAAAACAAAAATCCTGTCCCGCGGCATTGGTGTCCTGTCGGCGGGGAAATGCTTTTAAACCAAACCGACGGCATCCATAAGCAGCATCAGAAGAGGGACAAAGATGAAACAGCCGAGAGTCGTAAGGCTCATTCCGGCAGCAACGAATGATTCATCTGCATCGTTTGCCGCCGCAACAACAACGGCCTGCGTCATAACGGGCATGGCGGATTCGATAACAAGAACCCCGCTCGGCATTCCGCTCAGACCGAAAAGTTTGCAGAGCACAAGCATGATGAGCGGCGCGGCGATAAAGCGCATTCCCATGACAGCAAACATGCAGCGGTCGGGCTTAAGGCTTTTCAACCCGTATTCGTACAGTGCATATCCGATATAAAACAGCGCGAGCGGCGTTACGATATTGCCCATATAGCCGGAGAGCTTAACAACGGGCTGCGGCATTTTGACGCCGAGTGCCGCAAGCGGAAGGCAAACAGCAAGCGCAACCAGGGGTGGGGAAACGATTTTTTTTAGATTGTGCAAAAATCCGCCGCGCTTTTCACCTTCACCGGAGCGAGAGATGAGATAATTCCCGATCGTCCAAAAAAGGGTTGTGTTGACAATGTAGAAGCACATCACATACGGCACGGCTTCATCGCCGAAAAGCCCGGTGTTCATCGGCAGTCCGACAAAAACGGAATTCGAAAAAGCACACATCGCAATAAACCCGCCGCGCCGTTTTGCCTCGGGTTTCAGCAGCTTTGCAAAAATAAAGCCGAGCAGAAGAGTTATAATCATGCTCAGCGCGGGTAAAAGAAACAGCAGTGCGGGATTTTGCAGTGCGTCAAGGTCGATTTTTCCGAACACGGTGTTCACAACAAGGGAAGGCATACCCGCCGAAATAATAAGTTTGGTCATAAGCTTTTTGTGTTCGCGGCGCAGATAGCCGAGTTTGCCGAAAAGCCAGCCCACGGCGACCATGAACATCACGATAAGCACGGCCGTAAGCGAATGGAATGTTGTTTCAAGCATTGTTTGTTACCTTGCCTTTGACAGAGTATTTGACAGAAAGTGTTTTTAATTAATTCGAAGAAAACCTGCAAACGGAGCATTCCGTGAAGCAGCGCCTCACAAAACGCTCCGTAAATCGGGTTCAATATGAATCGGTCTTCGGTTCAGCCGTTTGCAGGCTCCGAAACTCGAGCATTTAACTCAAAGCGCAGGTTTTACTTGCAGATCTTCCTGCATTCGAGGTAATACCTCTTTTCATGTGCTTCGCCCATTGAGAAAGTCTTGCGGGGCAGTGCGCCGTCAAAAACAACGGTGCGGAAGAATGCGCTCTTTTCCATGGGGGGAAGCAGGAAGCCGATGTTGCCGTGCTTGCTGCCGAGGTCGTTCACAACGTCTGCACCATGGATATAGTCGATAGTCGCGCCTTCGGTTGCTTTAAGAACAACGTCAAGAGCGTTTTGAAGCGTGCCGACTTCAAGCTGTGCATTGGGTTTTGCAACAACAATAAGTCCTTTGCCGTTTTCGGTAATGACGGGAATAACGTGCGCGCCCTCGGGAGCGGCCTTCTCCGCCTTTTCCATGCAGCATTCGCAGTCATAGAAGTTGATTTCGCATTCGCCGTTGTTCTGCTCCGCAAGCTTCGCCTTCAGTGCTTCAAGGAATGCGGGAACATGAACGTTGAAAAGGACCCTGTGGATGGGTTCGAAAACGATGCCGTCATCGTGAACGTTTTCAAGTTCAACAAGTGCAAAGCGTGCGGGGTGATCCGCCTGCTCTTCGGGGGTGAGGGTGGCCTTGACTTTTTCCCAATTTGCTTTTGCGGTTGCAAAGCTGTGGTTGCCGTCGCCCATTGCAAACAGCAGGGGAGGCATTTCGGTGCCGTACTTGTTGGGATCAACAAGTGCGTTCAGCGCGGAGATAACGTCCTCGATCATGCCTTCATTGTTGACGAACCAGCCTTCAATGTGTCCGCCGTTCTGCATAAGGTCGAAATCGTAGAGCTTTTCAGTGTTCTGAAGCTTTTCCGCAAGGGGTTCGATAACGGTTTTCTTTTCATCGTCGATAAGAACAAGAATATGGGGCAGCTCAAGCAGTGCGCCGTCGCGAATCTTCAGGCGGGGCGGGATGCGCTCAACGATCGTGCCCTCGGTTGCGCGGATAAGGGTCGTTGAACCTTTGGAGTAGTCATAGCACTCGAGATCCAGTGCAACAACAAGACCGCTGCGGGTGTTGCCGCCGACGCTGCGGCGCGTGAAAACGAAACCTTCGCCAAGATTTTGAAGGATGCCGTTGTCGATATAGTCGTGCATTGCCTTGCGGATCGCGGCAATTTTTTCGGTTTCGCCGGGCTTTTCAAGATAAATCTCCGGAAGCATAAGGCGCAGAGTGGACGGCGCATCGCCGACGATCTCTTCGCACTTGTTCCAATAGTCGGGCTGGGAAGTGTACTGGTCGCACGCAACGCATGCCCATTTGGTAAGGTCAACATTCTTTGCGGGCATCAGGATTTCGGGAACCATGATACCGATATTGTTCTTGAATTTCGGGTTCATTGAAGTAATTCCTCCGTGATTTAATGAATGCTTTGCGCATTCCGTCGTTCATGCCAATTTTACAACACTTTTCCTTTTTTGGCAATGGTTTAAACGCTTTTTTTCAAATATATGCCGCACGGCAAAACACCCCCGCCCGGTATTACATTACCCGGGCAGGGGTGTTTTATTCGGAAAAAGAAAGGAGGTTATCGGTTACGGTTAATTCCCTTTTCTTTCATTCAAACCTTATGCTCTCTGCAACGCGCTTGGAAAGGCTTGCAGAGTCCTCGTAAGTATTGGAAAGCTCAACGGCAACGGACACGGGATTGCCCGTTGCACAGCACGAAACTGCGGTCGGGCAATAGAAAGGGTGAAAACCCCAGCCGTCTATCCATGCAGCGGATGAAATTCCGTGATACGAAACGGAATACACACTCTCGCAGTTTGAAGAATCACCGTCCACAAAATGATAATTATCCCAGTCGAAGTATTTGACGTGTCCCAAAGCAAAGGGAGCGAAAGCCTCACGGTATCCATACTCCGCATACCCCTCGGCACCGTATGAATGAAATCCGACTGCACCGGCAAGATTGCCGTTTTCATCAAACAACAGCTTGCGTCCGGGTAGGGCGCAGCCGTATTCGTCATATCCCGGATCAAAGGAAGAAGACGAATTATCATAAACACCTTCGTCACTTCTGACCGTCCAGCCTTCCGGCAGGTCGAACGTAACGCTGAAAGCGCGGGTTAATTCCGTTGCCGGAAAATCAACCTTGACCTTTTGGCAGGGTTTCGTGTATTCGCCGA
>OKSB01000628.1_pt1 | contig 38506 bp, 33 predicted proteins | sample 1601171 | NCBI WGS metagenome assembly OKSB01 (sample SAMEA3541496, study PRJEB24748) | human gut metagenome | biome: human gut; feature: human-associated habitat; material: faeces | place: China | collected 2012 | reverse complement strand
TTTTCTTGCGAGGGAGCATGTCTGAATCCATGCGCGCGCCACGGCGCGTCAGTTTGCCTGATTTCGCGGGGCGCAGCCTGAGCCTGCCCGACAATCCCGAGGCATGGGAACGACTGGGCGTCGGCAAGGATGTGCTGTTGTTGGGGCTGGGGCCGGGGCGGCCTGAGGATCTGCCTTTTGCGCAAGGAGGGGCGGGCTGCGCGCGCGTGTTCTGGCTGGACGAGCCGGAAACCTTACGGCGTCTGGAGGTCGCGCGTCCGGGAGGGGGGCGGCGGTCCCTGCCCGGGCACTGGCAACAGGTCACGCCGGAAGATATCGTGGCTCTGGCCGCGCGCTGTTCTGTCTTTTTTTATCGGCCGGGTCTGCGCCTGGCCCCGGATTTCTGGGGTCCGCTCCTGGGACGCCTGGGTGCGGCCCGACTGGAAGTGCGGACGCGGCGGACAGTCATTGAAGACGCTACGAAACATGCGGCGGAGGAGGGCGGTCGCCGCCCGGTTCTGCTGCCCGGCACAGAGCGGCAGCTTCTGCATCAGGAATTGCGTCAGGCCTTGGGCGAAGCCGGTTTCGAGCCGGTGCTGGAAAGTGTGCCCATGTGCCGCGACACGGAAAACCTGTTGGCGGCCTGGGAAAATCTGCTGGCCGGGAGCAATCCCGTGCTGCTGCTCTCCGTCAACCTGCGCGGCCTGGACCCGGAAGGGCGGATTTTTTATCTTTGCCAAGCTCTGGGCGTGCCGGTGGCTGTCTGGTTTGTGGACAACCCCTGGCATTTGCTCTCCGGTCTGCGTCTGCCCTGGTGGCAAGAGGCCGCGCTGTTCGTGACCGACGAGAGTTTTATTCCCGGCCTGCGGGCCGCCGGAGCCCGGCGGGTTTTTTATTTGCCTCTGGCCGTGGCCCCACAAATGTGGCGGGATTTGCCGGACGAAAACGAGGCTGCGGACCTTGTCCAAAACCCGCCGCTCTTCGTGGGGCGTTCGGCTTTTCCGGAGCGGGAACGTTTTTTTGCGGCGGCCCGTGTGCCACAGGGCCTGGAGCAGGAGGCGCGCACCCTCTTGACGCATTCCGGCGGTCCTGCGGAGGGGCCGCATTTTCATTGGTGGCTCCGGAAATCTGGGGTTGCCCTCTGGCCAGGACAGGATGTGCGTTGCGTTGGTCTGGGCGCGGAGATCTGCTCCCAGGCCAATCGCGCCCGCTGGGTCCGGGCCGGGCTGGAAGCCGGAATGCGGGTGGTGGGCGATGCGGGCTGGCAAGATTTGCTGCCGGGCCTCGAGGTGCTGCCGCCGGTGGATTATTATACGGTCCTGCCGGATCTCTACCGTCGAGCCGAGGCCGTGCTCAACGTGACCAGCCTGTTGCTGCCGCAGAGTCTGAGCCAGCGCCATTTCGACGTCTGGGCTGCCGGTGGACTGCTTTTGAGCGACGCCACGCCCGGTCTGAGACTTTTTCCCGAGGAGTTGACCCGGCCTGTAACATTAAGTAGCCCGGCAGACCTGCTGCCCCGGCTGGCTGCCCTGCGCGCTGATCCGGCCCGGACCCGTGAACTGCGCCGCGCCTGGCGGGAATACTTATGCGCCGGGCATGCCTACCGTCATCGCGTGGCGCAACTGCGTGGAATTTTGGAAATCTGAGGAAAAACATGTGGCGCAAACGCGATCAGACCTGGACTGGAGAAGAGCTTGACAGGCCGACCTTTTTTGCCTAAAAATTTTTTTCCACGATGTTTCCATTTGTGGGGAAGTAGCTCAGCTGGGAGAGCATCGCCTTCGCAAGGCGGGGGTCGAGGGTTCAAATCCCTTCTTCTCCACCACAAATTTAAGGGGTTATGGTTTTAAAACCATAACCCCTTTCGTCGAGTTATAGATTTTCCGCGAAATGCATTCAATGGACATCGCTTCTATTTATAGATAAAAACAGAGTCTACCAAGACTTGCTCGCCTTATCTGCGCTTCCGTACTTGCGGATTGTGGCGCATAACTCATTATAATAAAAATGAATGTTATGAAAAAAGCTTTGATCACCGGTATTACCGGACAGGACGGCGCGTATCTCGCGGAATTCCTCCTTCAGAAAGGTTATGAGGTGCACGGTCTCAAACGACGAGCTTCTCTGTTCAACACTGACCGCATCGATCATCTCTATCAGGATCCCCACGCCTGTGAGCGGCGTTTTATTTTGCACTATGGCGATCTCAGTGATTCCAGCAATCTCGTGCGCATCATGCAGGAAGTAAGACCCGATGAGGTTTACAACCTGGCGGCCCAGAGCCATGTGCAGGTGTCCTTTGAATCGCCTGAATATACGGCGGATGTGGATGCCCTGGGCACGTTGCGCTTGCTGGAAGCCATACGCATTACCGGTCTTGCCGAGCAAACCCGCTTTTATCAGGCCTCCACTTCCGAACTGTTCGGTCTGGTGCAGGAAGTGCCGCAGACTGAGAAAACACCTTTCTACCCCCGCTCGCCTTACGCCTGCGCCAAGCTCTATGCCTACTGGATTACGGTGAACTACCGTGAGGCGTACGGCATGTATGCCTGCAACGGCATTCTGTTTAACCATGAGTCGCCCATCCGCGGCGAAACCTTTGTGACCCGCAAGATCACCCGCGCCTTGTCGCGTATGGTACTGGGGCTTCAGGACTGCCTGTATCTCGGCAACCTGGATGCCAAGCGCGACTGGGGCCATGCCCGCGACTATGTGGAAATGCAATGGCTCATGTTGCAGCAGGAACAGCCGGACGATTTCGTCATCGCAACGGGGCGGCAGTTCTCGGTGCGGGATTTCGTCAATGCGGCGGCGGCTGAAGTGGGCGTAAGCCTGATCTGGCAGGGCAGCGGTGTTGACGAAACCGGTACTGTGGCCGCCGTGGACGTATCCCGTCTTGCCCGGGCTGCCGGAGGACGCCAGAGCATGGAATGCCATGTTAAGCCCGGCGACGTTATTATACGGGTGGATCCGCGCTATTTTCGTCCCACGGAAGTGGAAACTCTGCTGGGCAATCCGGTCAAGGCCAAGGAAAAGTTGGGCTGGACGCCCAAGACGACCTTTGAGGATATGGTGGCTGAAATGACCCGTGAGGATCTGGGCTTAAGCATGCGTGACGCCGTATGCAAGGTGGCGGGCTTCAAGACCTTCAGCCACAACGAGTAGGGCATGGACAAAAACGCGCTTATTTATGTGGCCGGGCACCGGGGCTTGGTGGGCGGCGGCATCTGCCGCGCCTTGCGACGGGCCGGTTACGAGAATCTGCTTATCCGTACGCATGCGGAGCTTGATCTCTGCGATCAGACTGCCGTGCGCGCGTTTTTCGCGGAATACCGCCCGGACTATGTCATCCTGGCGGCGGCCAAGGTGGGCGGCATTTACGCCAACGCCACGTATCCGGCGGAATTTATCTACCAGAATTTGCAGATCCAGAATAACGTCATTGACAGCGCATACCGCAACGGAGCGAAGAAACTGCTCTTTCTGGGCTCATCCTGCATCTATCCCAAGCTCTGTCCGCAGCCCATCAAGGAAGAATATCTGCTCACCGGGCCTCTGGAATCCACCAACGACGCTTACGCCCTGGCGAAGATTGCAGGGATCAAGATGTGCCAGGCCTACAGAAAACAGTATGGCTTTGACGCCATCAGCGCCATGCCCACCAATCTGTATGGGCCGGGCGACAATTACCATCCCGAAAACAGCCACGTCATCCCGGCGCTGATCCGGCGCTTCCACGAAGCCAAACTGGCCGGGGCGGAGAAAGTGTTTATCTGGGGTAGCGGCAGGCCGCGCCGTGAATTTTTGTATATAGATGATCTTGCTGATGCCCTGCTTTTTTTGATGAAGCATTATTCTGACAAGGAGCATGTCAACGTAGGTCGTGGGTCCGATGTTACTATAATGGAGCTGGCAAAATTTGTAGCAAGAGCAGTTGGTTATGAAGGTGACATTCTGACCGATCCAACAAAGCCCGACGGCACTCCACAAAAACTGCTGGATGTTGGTAAGCTGACAGCTTTGGGATGGCAAGCACAAACGGTCCTGCAAGATGGTTTAGCCGCAACCTATCATTGGTTTTTGGATCAGGATAGGGTGCGGCGATGAGCGAAGGACGCTCTATATTCCAAGCCATGTGCATGATGGCCCCGCTAGTACCCCGTGCGGAAAAGCGACGCTTTGTGGGGCTCTTGGGTTTGACGGTGATTATGGCGCTCCTCGAACTTGTGATCACTGGCCTTGTGGCTTTGTTGGCGACGGTGTTCGGATCATTAGAAACCGCTCTTAACCATAATCCCCTGCTCTGGATGCGTACAAGCTTCGGTCTCGACTTTGGCAAAGACACTCGCTATCTGGCCTTGGCCATTCTTTGTGCCATCTTATTCGCCATTATTTGCAAAGGTGTTTTGATCATAGTGCAACAATGGCACATGACCGTTTTTTCTGAAAGCATTGGCAATGTCGTGCGTATCCATTTGCTCCGTTTTTTTTTGCGTGCTCCCTTTTTATGGATATTGCATATCGGCACGTCCGAAATGTTGTTTGGTTTCAGTGCCGGAACCGTGCTCGGGCAAACGTTGTTGACGGCCTTGCAAATATTCAGCAATGGGTTGATGATTCTGACTGTTTTCTGCGGATTGGTGGCGGTATCTCCTGTGCCTTCGTTAGCTTTTTTATTTGTTCTCGGCTTTGGTGGCTGGCTGATTATCAAAGTAACGCGTAGAGTGCTGGATGCAAGAGCCGGTGCGGTATACCAGGCGGATTTTGCTACACACAACATACAGCAAACTGTTGTACACGGTTTGAAAGAAATGCGTTTGTATGGGCGCGAAGCCGTTATTCTTTCAACCTATATGGCAAAGCTGTATGATGTGCTGACAGCGAAAAAATGGTTCCAGTCCTTGGCCCGCCTTCCTGTCGGCAGTTTGGAGATTTTGGGCTTCACTTCACTGGTCGGCGTGTTGCTCTTTTTAATTTTTGTGCAGAATGCGAGCATAGCAACGATATCAGGTATCATGGGCTTCATGGCCGCCGCTGCCTGGCGTACTTTGCCAGTGGCCAATCGATTGATGGACAGCCTGACTCAATTACGCTCATCGCTTCCCTACATGAACAAAGTGGCGGATCTAATTGTCTTGGAAAAAGAGCTGAGGGATCGCCTCTCGTTGCCTTTTGAAACACCCGCGCCAGCATTGCCTTTTGACAAAGTCATCCGACTGGAAAAGGTGAGTTTCCGCTACCCCGGTGCTGCCGCTGAAGCTCTGCACGATATCAGCCTTACCATTGAGCCCGGACAGATGGTTGGCGTGGTGGGGCTTTCTGGCGCAGGCAAAAGTACTTTGGTTAATATCCTGACCGGGCTTATTCCAGCGGAATCTGGGTGTCTTTCAGTGGATGGTGTGCCGATAACCAAGGATAATACTCGCTCCTGGTTGAAACGTATCGGCTACGTGGGTCAAGCTCCATATATTTTGGACGCCTCGTTGGCAGAAAATATAGCCCTTTCCCGTTGGGGTGAGGAAATTGACCGCGACCGAGTGCTAGAATGCTGTCGTATGGCAGCCCTTGATTTTATAGAAACACTGGATAATGGTCTTGACACTGTACTTGGAGAACGCGGGATGCGCCTTTCTGGCGGCCAGGCCCAGCGGGTGGCGATTGCCAGGGCACTCTACAGCGAGCCGGAATTGATTATTTTTGACGAAGCTACCAGCTCACTGGACATAAAAAACGAAAAATCTATTCATGCGACCATTCTGTCTTTGCGGAAAAAGGTGACCATGGTCATTATCGCGCACAGGCTGAGTACGGTGGAGGGCTGTGACTCAGTTATTTGGCTAAAAAAAGGGCGCGTACATAAGGTGGGAAGAGTGGATGAGGTGCTGCCAGAATATATGGCGGTATTGCGTGGCAGCATGGAACAAATACTACCCGGCAACATAGTCGGTGCGGAAGTAGAAAGGCATGTTTAACGGAAAATCCATCCTCATTACCGGTGCTACTGGTTCTTTCGGTAAAAAATGCACGGAAATTTTGCTACGATCGTATGCGCCGAAGAGATTGATTGTCTTTTCTCGTGATGAACTCAAGCAGTTCGAAATGGCACAACAGTTTTCCACAGTGCAATATCCCTGTATGCGCTATTTTATTGGTGATGTGCGCGATAAAGAGCGTCTGTACCGGGCCCTTCACGGAGTGGATTACGTCATTCACGCCGCAGCGCTCAAGCAAGTTCCGGCGGCTGAATATAACCCTACGGAATGCATTCGCACCAATATCGGCGGCGCTGAAAATATTATCAATGTAGCTGCCGACTGTGGGGTCAAAAAAGTTGTTGCTCTTTCTACAGACAAAGCTGTTGCTCCTGTTAACCTTTACGGTGCGACTAAACTGTGCTCAGATAAGCTTTTTATCGCCGCTAACGCTTTTACAGCATGCGAAACAATCTATTCCGTTGTGCGTTATGGTAATGTCATGGGAAGCCGCGGCAGCGTAATTCCTTTCTTTATTAAACAGCGTGAAGCGGGGGGACCGCTGACCATTACCGATAAGCGTATGACGCGTTTTTGGATTACGCTGGAAGAATCCGTATATATGGTTTTACGCTCCCTTGAAATCGCGGGCGGAGGCGAGGTGCTTGTGCCTAAGATTCCCAGCATGAAAATTATTGACTTGGCTGAAGCCATAGCGCCTGGAATGGCGACGTCAGAAACGGGTATCCGTCCTGGTGAGAAGGTACATGAGACAATGATTACTTCTGAGGATGCGCGTCATACTATTGATATTGGTGACTATTACGTCATCAAGCCGGAAACGTTCCGCTATCGTGGGCCTGACGGCAAGCCCGTAGCTGAAGGATTTTGCTACAATTCTGGCACCAATGATCAATGGTTGACTGTGCCACAATTGCAGATCACCCTCAAAAATCAGGATATTGACATTAGGTAAACGGCATGAGTACTAATCCCGATTTTCTTCCCTACGGTCGCCAAATTATTGATGTGGAAGACATTCAGTCTGTAATTAACGTATTGCAGTCAGATTGGCTCACTGGAGGCCCGGAAGTAGAACGCTTTGAAAATGATCTTTGTCGATACGTCGGCGCCAAGCACGCTATTGCTGTGGCTAATGGCACTGCAGCGCTACATGCGGCAATGTTTGCACTGGGAGTCGATAGCGGGGATGAGATTATCGTCACGCCTATGACGTTCGCGGCTTCTTCTAACTGTATACTTTATCAGGGGGGAACCCCTATATTCGTAGATGTCAACCCTGACACCCTACTACTTAACCCTGCAGCAGTGGAAGCCGCTATAACCCCCCGTACCAAGGCCATAATTGCAGTAGATTATGCTGGGCAGCCTTGTGACTGGACCTCTCTGCGTGCCATTGCGGACAAGTATCACTTGGCTCTGGTAGCAGACAGCTGTCATGCCCTCGGGGCGGAATATAATAACCATCGCGTAGGAACATTGGCCGACATCACTGTGTTTAGCTTTCACCCTGTCAAGCATATCACCACTGGCGAGGGCGGCATAGCTGTGACGGCCGATGAAAAGCTTGCGGCCCGGATGCGAACTTTTCGGGGGCATGGCATCAACACGACAGCCAATCAACGTGAAAAATCTGGAGCATGGTTTTATGAAATGAGAGAATTGGGTTACAACTATCGTATTACCGATTTTCAGTGCGCCTTGGGTCGCTCTCAACTGAAAAAAGTGGAAGGGTGGATTGAGAAGCGTAATCAGCTGGCGCAACAGTATGACGCATTTTTTGTGGCCAATAGTGTGATTAAACCACTTGTAAAGCAGCCGAATGTACGTCACGCCTATCATCTTTATGTGATAAAGACACCGGAGCGTAATGCACTTTTCAAAAAAATGCGCTCTGCCGGAATCGGTGTTAATGTGCACTATGTGCCGGTTCATTTGCACTCTTACTATCAAAAGCTCGGGTATAAAAAAGGCATTTGTCCTGTGGCCGAAACCGCCTATGAAGAAATCCTGACACTACCGCTCTGGCCAGGGATGAAAGAAGCGGATGTGGAAAGAGTGTGTATGGTAGCAGAGCAAGGTTAGAGAACTATATTGGAATGCCATTTTTATGTAAATAAGTTGTTTGAACGCTATACTAATCGTAGAGTACTGTATGGATCCTATTATCAATACAAATCGTCTTGTTTTGCGCAGGCTATTATTGAATGATATTACAGAAGATTATATACAATGGCTTAACAATCCTGAAGTGAACCAATTTTTAGAAATACGCCATCAGACACACACGAGAGCAGACTGTGAAGCATATATCAAAATGCGGTATGATTCCCCACATCTTGGTCTGCATTTTGGCGTCTTTGATGAACATAATACGCGTTTTGTCGGCACTGTCACTTTCAACAATCTCAATAATGCATATAAAACTGCGGATATTTCATTTGTCATCGGGCATCCACGGGCGCAACGCAAGGGCTATGCCACTGAAGCCATTGAAGCCGCATGCCGTTTTGCTTTTACCTCTCAAGGCATATTTAAAATTACTGGCGGCCACTATGCAAGCAACATTGGTTCACTGAGAGTTTTTCAGAAAAATGGCTTCCATATTGAAGGGGTACGCAGGGCTCAATGCATCAACGCTCAAGGTCAGCGCGAAGACGGTATTTTACATGGTTTGCTTGCAGATGAATTCAATATATTTCACAAACGAAAGTTATAAGAGACCTTCAAATGTCAGGTAGGCTTATTCTTGGTACGGTGCAGCTGGGTCAGATTTACGGTATAGCCAACGCTACTGGAAAACCTGAGCAATGCGAAGCCGATGCTATCGTTCGGACGGCGTTAAGAGGCGGTATTAAATACTTTGATACAGCCCAAGGATATGGTAATAGCGAATTTGTCCTGAAGAAGGCTCTGCAGCATAGTGGAGCATCAGATACAGTTCACATCATTACAAAACTTTCTCCTTCCCTTCCCATGGATGTCGCTGGCTTGCGGGCTTCCATCATACAGTCACTATCCTGTCTAGGCGTAAAAAGGCTATATTGTCTCATGCTTCACCGTCAAGAGCAAATCGCATTACTTGATTCATGGCAGGGGGAAGTCATAGAGGAGTTTTTATTACGGGGTGGTTCGGAACATATTGGTATATCGGTCTATACGCCGGAAGCCGCGTTGCGAGCTCTGACCCATAGACTTATTTCCGTGGTGCAGATCCCCGCCAGCCTTTTTGACCGGCGGTTTGAGGCCGCTGGTGTTTTTGACGAAGCCTTTAAACAGAATAAAGAGCTTCATATCCGTTCGATTTTTCTTCAGGGTGTTATGGGGCTGGCATCGGAACAGCTGCCTAGCGGGCTGCACGGACTGGCACCAGCGCTGACGGAATTACGTCAAATCTGTGCGCGGTTCGACTTTTCTCCGCTTCAGTTGGCGCTGGGCTGGATGCTGCAGCGCTATCCTCATGCCCGGCTAGTCTTCGGTGCTGAGCGCTCCGAGCAGGTACAGCAGAATCTTGACTTTGCCGCACAGAGTGCTAGCCTTCCTGAGGTCTTGTATAGGGAGCTTGAATCAGTTCTGCCCCCGCAAATACCCGAACTTCTCAATCCCGCCTTATGGCGGAGGTAAGTATGCTTCAGTCTCTACAGTTGCAGGAAGATGGCCGTCAACGTATTCCCGGTATGACACAACTTCTTTCCAAACGGCCTGATATGTTTTCTCTTGGCGTCTGGCCAGGATACTACAGCAAGGCCAAAGGCGCTACTGTATGGGATTTGGATGGAAAGGAATATCTCGACATGTCCATAGGGGGCATCGGCGCTTGCGTTCTGGGCTATGCTGACGACGAAGTGGATGATGCCGTATTATGGGCCATCCGCAACGGAGTGGCATGCTCTCTTAATTGTCCCGAAGAGGTGAAACTAGCTAACCTTTTGTGCGAGGTACACCCTTGGGCAGATATGGTGCGCTATGCACGTGGAGGCGGCGAGGCATTGAGCGTTGCCGTGCGTATCGCCAGAGCTCATACCGGCCGTGATGTGGTGGCCTGCTGCGGCTATCACGGCTGGAGCGATTGGTATCTAGCAGCCAATCTTGCTGAGGATTCGGCTCTGGACGGGCATCTTATACCCGGTCTTGCCCCTTCCGGTGTCCCACGCGGACTTCTGGGCTCTGTTTACACTTTTCGCTACAACCACGCTGATGAACTGCAGGCCATTATCGATAAATATGGTAAGTCGCTAGCCGCCATTGTTATGGAGCCTGTGCGGTCAGAAATGCCTGCTTCCAACTTCATTGAGGCCGTTAGGCAGATGGCAGATGACACTGGCGCAGTGCTTATCATGGACGAAGTCTCTGCAGGTTTCAGATACTGCTTGGGGGGGGCGCATCTGGTACTGCATAAGGTGCAGCCCGATATGGCCGTCTTCTCCAAGGCCTTGGGCAATGGCTATGCTATTTCCGCGATCATTGGTAGGTCTGACGTTATGCAGGCTGCACAAAAGACTTTTATTTCATCCACCAATTGGACAGAACGTGTGGGTCCCACAGCAGCATTGGCCTGTATGAAGGCCTATGCCAAGCGCAAGCCTTACGAAAAATTTATGCGTCTTGGTCAGCGAATTAAAAAATCTTGGACAGAACTCGGTACTGCCAATGGCCTCGCCACTTATGTAGGTGGCATGGATGCTATGCCGCATTTTGCTTTTGCTGATCCGGAATTTTCCGTGCTCAAAGCCTACTTTGTACAGTGCATGCTTGAAGAAAATATCTTAGCATCTAATCTTTGCTACCTCATGGATGCACATACCGATGCCGACGTGACCCGCTACCTTGGCGCTTGTGATCGCTCATTTGCTAAAGTTGCCGAAGCTCGAAAAATTGGAGATATCGGCTCACGTCTTAAGGGTAAACCTGCTGCCAGTGGATTCAAGCGTCTTGCGTAGGATTATAGATATGAATATCGCAATTATAACTGCAAGAGGTGGATCTAAGCGTATTCCCCGCAAAAACATCCGCTTATTTCGAGGCAAACCCATGATAGCTTGGTCTATTGAAGCCGCGTTGGCTTCAAAATGCTTTGCTCATGTGCTTGTTAGTACGGATGATGAGGAGATCGCCGATGTGGCGAAGCGCTACGGGGCGAGAGTCCCTTTTTTACGCCCGGCCAACTTGGCTGATGATTATGCTCCAGCCCATAAGGCCGCTCGTCACGCACTTGAGTGGGCCATTGAAACTTACGGTAACATAAAAATTTTCTGCCACCTCTATGCTACCGCTCCGTTGCTAGATGCTGCAACTCTTGTGGAAAGCATACGAAAGATACAAAGCGATAGCTTCAAATCTATCTGGGCTGTCACGCATATTCCCTATCCCGTTTATCAGATTATGATAAAGAATGAGGCGGGTGGACTAAGTCGTTTGTTTTCTAAGAACAAGGTTTGTATGCGTTCCCAGGATATGCCGCCTGCATATATTGACGTTGGCCAATTTTACACATTTGACGTAAAACATTTCCTGAAAAACGAAATGTCTTTGAGTAATGCAGTTGGTTTTGTGGAGGTTCCCCAAGATACGGCTTTAGATATCGACACAGAAGCCGATTGGATGCGAGCTGAAAAGATGGCGGAAAAATTATTTTCTAATCCTAACTCATAATAATTAGAATAAAATTGGATAATATACTCGTATTACCTCACGAATCAAAAAAGTATTGCAAGCTGTGGCGCCTATGAAAGAAGTAAAAAATCAATTCAGCCCTAGAATTGGTCTAAAGCTTTGGAGTTCAAATGTAGAAAATTATATAAAGGAAGTGGAACGCCTACATAAGTCTGGCTACTTTGATTATATTGAATTGTATGTAGTCCCGAATACTCTTCATACACTTAAGCGCTGGCGATGTTTAAATATTCCTTTTCAAATTCATGCTCCGCATTTTGCTCATGGAGTTAATCTTGCGGAGCAAAGTCAAAAAAACTATAATATTGGTGTGTATGAGCAGGTAAAAATTTTTTCTGAAGCATTGAGTGTCGAGTACGTCATTATCCACTTGGGAACTGAAGGTTCTATAGGGGAGTCGATACGACAGCTTAAGTTGATTCGTCTACCCTCAATGCTTGTAGAAAACAAGCCTTTCATGATGCCTGGGTCACAAAAATTGCATTGTCGTGGTGCGATTGCTGATGAGATCTTATTAGCCATGCATTCTTTGGAGTGTGGGTTCTGCCTTGATATTGGGCATGCGATTTGCACCGCAAATCATCTACATATCGATCCGTATAATATGTTAGAAACATTTGAAAGCCTAAATCCATTGTGCTATCACATTAGTGATAATTATTTTGATAGTAGTGTGGATCGCCATCTCAATTTTGGTACAGGTAATTATAATTTTTATAACATATTTAAAATTATACAAAAACCACTCTCCATTACTATTGAAACAGATAAAAACTCTCAAAATAATTTGGATGATTTTGTTAAAGACTCAATATTTCTAAAAGGATTTTTTGTATGAAAAATGCAATTCTAATTTTAGGAGGTAATGCGCTTAATGTTGGAGTTGCAGATATATTTCGACAGCTTGGATATAAAATCGTTGTCGTAGACTTCCGGAGCAGGATAGGATTTGGCGCTGATATGCACTTGCGCCTTGATGCGACAGACCCTAATGTTGCGCATACTGTGCAGGCAGAGTGTAATTTTGAGATACAAGGTGTATATACCTCAATGGATGATGCAGTATTAACACAAAAAAATATATGTAAGGCATATGGACTGCTTTGTGCTCATGATGATGCACTAAAATCAGCTCATAGCAAAGAGTTGATGCATAAAAAATGGTTGGATGCTGGCCTTCTCGGAAGAAAAAGTATCGCTCTTGGAGTCTATAGAAAGAAAGAATTCGAGCAATTAAGTAAAAAATCAACAACAATAATAATTAAGCCTGTAGATAGTTGCGCGTCGCGTGGAATTTCGATCCTTCCCTCAAATGCAACAGAAAAAGAGCTCAAAAATGCCTTTAATATGGCGCAGAGAGCTTCTAAGGCTGGAGTTGTCAATATCGAAGAGTTTGTTGAAGGACAAGAATATACTGTAGAAATGCTTGGCGATAATTATGGAAACATTGCTATTTATGGAATCTCCAAAAAGTATCACACGAATTACACTGTCAACAATAAAATTGCAATAAAATTGCACTACAATTCGACTGATATCCCTGTTTATGTTCGGAAAGAACTTGCTGCTTTTGGCCAGAAATGTTATAGTACATTAGGATTAAGAAATACTTTTGGACACCTTGAGGTCATTCGGAAGCCTAATGGAGAGCTGTCTCCTGTTGAGCTCGGGGCACGCTCTAGTGGTTTTATTGCAAGTCATTTGGCTGGGGCGGCCTCTGGGCATAATTACCTAAAAGATTTCATTGAGGTGCAGCATGGGGCAACGGTGAATGATTGTCTGTTAGCTCAAGGTAATGTTTCGGCTATGTATTTTTTTTATGATGTTCCGCCCAATATTTGCTCAAAAAAAGAAACTAATCTGATGAATTATATTAATCCTGAAATCAAGAGTGTATACTATGACCGATCGAAACTTCTTGCAGGCACAGTTTTTAAAGAATTGTGTCAGGATACAGATCGTTACGGCTATGAAATTCTTGTGGGCCCTGCTACGGCGTTGACTATTGCAGAAGTTGAAAAAGCTGAGAATGCTTTTTTGAAGGATTTTTTCAGTGAAAGCGCTTAGCATTCAAGATATTGAAGATACTTGCACGCGATATGCGGTAAGGTATCAACAATATGGCTATTCCCCTAAGACACTTGGCTGGCTCAAGGGCAAGCAAGACATTCGTTTTGAGATATTAACCTCACAATATAATTTTGCAAACAAATCAGTACTAGACTTAGGTTGCGGCTTCGGTGATCTAAATATTACTCTGTCAAAAAAGAATATTCCATATACCTATTTGGGTATTGATCTGTGCGAAGAGCTAGTTAAGAAGGGGCGAGAGATATTCAAGGCACCACACATTGATATGCTTTGCGCTGACTTCCTTTCATATAAATTCAAAAATTCTTTTGATTGGGCCATCTCATCAGGGGTATTTAATCATATTTTGACCCATAAGAATAATTATAAATTTATTTATGCAGCAATGAAGAAATGTTATTGTATAGTGAATGATGGGTTTTCATTTGATTTTATCAGTGATAAAGTTGACTATCGTGATGGACATATTTTTTACGCTAATCCTGAGAAAATTCTTGAATTCGCCTATTCATTCTCACGGAGAGTGATCCTGCGGTCCGATTATATGCCCTTTGAATTTAGTATATTTGTCTTTAAGGACGATTCATTTGATAGGCAAGACACAATTTTTACAAATTATAAAAAATGATTGAAATATTTGACAGTTTGGCTCATCCAACTGTGGATGAATCTTGGCTAAACCCTCGTTTTAATGATAACTGTTCCCTTAGCAAGCTTTTAGGCGAGATGCCTCGCCACGGAATCAAGGGGGCTTTTGCCGTTGGGCTTGCTGGGGTGGGCGGTTATTCTCCTGAGAGTTTTATGCGCATGCTTAAGCCTCACCCCCAACTCGTGCCCGTCGCTTTTTGTAATGTTGCCGCCAGTGATGCCACTTTGATGGGCACACTAAAAGCGCTAGGTTATAAGGGGATCAAAATTCATCCCCGCTTATCTAAGATTGCTGGAGATGATACGCGTATCTTCGACTGTATAAGGCAGGCAAATAGGCTTGGCTTAAGGGTTCTTTATTGCGGGTTTCTTGGTGCCACAGAAAAATTTGCTGCTCAAATAAATGATGAACGCCTTATTTTTCTTCATTGTGGTGGAAAAAATTTTCACGAAACGTTTAACTTGCTTAGATATAAAAATAACATTCTTCTTGATCTATCGTACACATTAACTAATATGCCAGAATTTACAGAAGAAATTTCTGTTCTGCTGGAGAGATATCCAGAGCGTTTTTGCGTAGGCTCCGATTATCCAGAAGTATCACTGAGTACTGTGCGACAAAAATTTGAATATGTGACGAGGCATTTGTCTCTTGCACATAAAGGTCTTGTCGGACACGGAAATATTGAAAACTTTCTTCACATATAGCTAGTGAGGTTGCTATGTCTCTTTTAGTTGATGAAATCCTTGATTATATTGAAATTAACAAGATTTCAACTACCGAAGTCGCAGATGTGTTAAATAAAACAGGAGAATTCGATCCTCGCATACGTCCCCTTAATCAACGTTCAAGAGCTGTGGGGAGATTGTTTTACGCTCCTGCCTTTAATGAATCCAATTGGTACACACACTATTTTCTACAAGAAACGCCAGAACATTCTATCCCTTATGTTGAGGGTATTAACTGTGGTGAGAGAGCAATCTTTGGCGACTTAGTAGCAAAGTATACTTTGTTATATAAGAGAGCTAATGGTATCGTTGTTTCTGGCAATCTCCGTGATGTTCAACAGCTTATTAAAGAACAATATCCGATATGGTGCTGGGGAGGGACACCAATAGGATGCTTTAACTCTGATCGCGGCATGGATAAAGAATATTATCATGAAAGAAAAGCTAAATTAGATGGAGCTATTCTTGTGGCCGATGATTCAGGTGTTATTATAGTATTGAAGAATCAATTGACACAAGAATTTTTTAATGGCCTTTTAGCAATTGAACAACAAGAGGATATATGGTACGATTGTATCGATCGTCTAAAATTCTCCACTTTTGAAACAGTTTGTCAAAAAAAATATTTGGGCAAGAAATAAACCATAGTTAGGTTAGATATGATGTTCTCAGTATTACCTTCAGCCCTTGAACATAAATGCTTTGTAGTGGCGGAGCTTTCTGCTAATCACAATAACTCACTTGATAGGGCTTTGCAAATTGTCCGTGCTGCCTCTGATGCTGGCGCCGATGCAATAAAGTTGCAAACTTATACCCCCGATAGTATCACCTTGAATTTGCCTGCTCAAAAGGGATTTTTTATTGACAACCCTTCTAGTATCTGGGCGGGTAGAACAACTTATGAGCTTTATAAAGAGGCTTCGCTTCCCTATGAGTGGCACGCCCCAATTTTTGCCGCAGCCCAAGCTCTTGGCCTTGTCTGTTTTTCGACTCCATTCGACGTCAATGCCGTAGACTTTTTGAATAAACTTAATGTGCCTATTTATAAAATTGCTTCTGCTGAAATTGTAGATATTCCTTTGCTCAAAAAGGTGGCTGCAACAGGCAAGCCGGTAATTATATCCACAGGTATGGCCACATTGGGAGAGATTGATGATGCTGTGCGCACCTTGCGTGAAAATGATTCAGGTGAGATTGTATTGCTCAAATGTACCAGTGCTTATCCCGCCCCACCAGAAGAATCAAACTTGCGTACTATTCCACATTTAGCCCAAGCCTTTGGTTGCAAGGTTGGTCTCTCTGATCATACAATGGGCAGTGCTGTTGCTGTCGCCGCCATTGCGTTAGGAGCGCAAGTGATTGAAAAACACTTTACTCTTTCGCGTTCTGGCAGCGGCCCGGATGATTCGTTCAGCATGGAGCCGGATGAATTCCAACAAATGGTGGAAGATATAAGAGTGGCTGAAAAAGCTTTGGGACAGGTGTGCTATGCTCCCTCATCGGCAGAATTATACAGCAGAGAGTACCGGCGCTCACTTTATGTAGTACAGGACATCAAGGCTGGCGAAGTTTTTACGACTGAAAACGTGCGGTCAATTCGTCCCGGGTATGGTTTGCCTCCCCGGTACTTGGGCATAGTGCTTGGTCGTATAGCTCGGCAAGATATAGCTATGGGAACTCCCCTTAGATGGGATATTATATAGATTTTTCACATACTTTATTTTGATGCGTCTTCTGTTTGTGTCCTCAATGAAATTGCCCGACTTATTTTTATGAACGTTTTTTCTTTATTTATGGAAGTTTATTGTAAATAATATTATTCAGGGAAATGTGTTATGGATGTTAACAAAGGCTTACATAAATTTTTTTCCGAGTTGATATGTCGGGTAAAAAAAAATATTCCAAGTAGGATAAAGAGAACGATAGATTTTTATAAAAGAGATTTCTTGTTTGATATTATGGTAGAAAAGAGATTGTTTTTGCCAGTGAATGATATTTCTAATCTTTCTCTTGATATTCCACTGTCTATAATGCCTAAGCATGAGCTTGGAGCAGCAAATGTATTTTATGGAATAGCGCAAATAATAAAGAGTTATGCTCAAGTCCCAGAAAGATATAGTCTAAAGTGTACATATACCCATATGTTTTATGGGCGACCTTGGAAAAGCGATTTTGATTCATCTCTACCAATATGCATGGTTTGGGGGGATGCCATGCGTAATGCTTTTATGGAATATACAACTAAACCTATTTTTACTGTGGGTCCTCCAATATGCTATGCACAATGTTTATATAGCCAGAAAGAAATTGCTGATGAAAAAAAACGATTGGGGAAAAATGCACTTATATTTCCAGCGCACTCAACGCACTATGCAAATACGATATATAGTCCAAGCTTTTTGCTTAAGAAAGCAAGGTGGTTAAAGAATGATTTTGATTCTATTAGGTTTTGTATCTATTGGAAAGATTATATTCTGGGTAATGCTAAGGCTTTTTTAGAGAGTGAATTTGAATGTATTACTGCCGGGCATATTTTTGATCCTTTATTTTTGCCGCGATTAAAAGCTATCATCTCTGTTGCTGATCATACCTTCGGCAATGCGCTGGGCTCTCATTCCGGGCTAAGTATAGGAATGAATGTGCCCCATTCTATTTTTTATCAAAAGCTAAGCCATTCCGGCGATATTTATTATGCAAAAGCTGATGAATATGTCCGAGAATTAAAAAAACTATCTGAATTATTTTATGAATATTCTTCTGTGATTACTGCTGAACAGAAGAAAGTTGTTGATAATTATTGGGGATTTTCAAATGTAAAAGAACCAGGTGAGTTACGGCAAATTTTCCAATTTGCAGAAGAGTCATACCAAAAAAACAATTGAAATAGACAATTAGGGAGTCGTATGTTGCAATCAAGTAAACAACGACTATGTTATTTTATAGAAAAAAACCAGTTTTTCCCCAGTGTTGCCGGTGTTCTGGTCAACCCTTTTTGGCTCTGTCGTCGAGAATTATATCGCAAATTGTTGCGATATGCTCCTCGCCTTTCAGGTCATGTACTTGACTTCGGCTGCGGCACGGGCCCGTATCGTACATTATTGACAGGTGCTACGACCTATATCGGCCTTGAATATGACAGTCCGGAAAATCGAGCATATAAAAAGGCGAACATTTTTTATGACGGCCAGACTATCCCCTTGGAAACTGCTTCCATTGACGGCGTTCTGTCTACGCAGACCCTTGAGCATGTGTCTAACCCGGAGCGTATCGTAACAGAATGGGCGCGTGTTTTGCGCCCCTCCGGCCTTTTACTGCTTACCGTGCCCTTTATGTGGCCTGAGCATGAAATGCCTTATGATTTTCAGCGCTATACTACCAATGGATTACGCCATCTGTTGAAAGAAAAAGGATTTGAAATTTTAACACAGGAACGCCTCTTGTGCGACTGCCGTGCTCCGGCGCAAATTTTTTTGGCTTGGCTCTATGACATTCTACGCCTTGGTTCGCGCAGCCTGGCGGCACGTCTTATATTGACTGCCTTTCTGTTTGCTCCGATATCTTTGTTAGCCACAGCTCTTTCCATTGTAGCGCCGACGAATTTGAATACTTATGCAGATAATATTATTTTTGCCAGAAAAAATTGAATCAAGGCAATTTTTTCTAGTATTCAGTAATAATATTTTCTGAAAAATAAGAAAGCTGTAATTTCAGGAAATTTTTATGAAGATGCTTTTGAGCATATTAGGGCAGTGCACAATCTTTATAAAAACTATTCCATTCATGGGCAACTTCAGAAATATTGATGAGTCTTTTTTTTAAATGTAGAAATGGAGATTTCTAATATATTATATGTTACTGCTAATGTATAAAGCTTTATATGTTTTTTAACTAAAGAAAGTAAATTCATTAAAAAATATCATGCCTAAAAATTGTTTGGTTTCAAATTTGCTCATATACATAAGCTTGAATCACCTGTAGAGTCTTTGGGGATTGTTTTACGGCCCTTGTGGCAATTATTGTGACAAAATTTCTAAAAGAATGGCATAGCTTTCTTATTGTTATAGAACATTGTCGTTTTAACGTGGTTCTTTGAAGTAAGTTTGAAACTTAGTGCACGCTAAAACCAGAAAATGAAGCTTTGTTTTTGATCAACGGCGAAGAAATTCACCTTACATGGTTTCTCTATCTTATGGATTGTTGGTACGAAAAAAATCAGAAATTTATTTAAATGTGTTTTTTCAAATTAGCGATATAAGCGCTTGTGTATAGTAATGTAAATATTAATTCTTCTCATATGTATTTCATAACGATCTTAAAAAATAGAAAATACTCTCAAGGTTGTAATGTATGATATAGGGAAAATAAATCTTGGAAGTGTATCCGAGGACAATATATGCCTGTAGATAGGTATGTAGAAATCGTTAACGTCGTATTCAGTTAGCCAGCGAATAATAGCTTATAGCGGAAATTTTTGTTAGCTTATTCTATAAGTAATGTATGTTTAAACCTGGTATTGTTGGCACAGAACATGAAATATCAAAGGCAAGGTTGAAAAAAATTAATCTACAAGAGATTGCTGATATTGTATTCAGCGAGGCGAATATTCGTTATGTAGAAATCAGGTCGTTATTTTATGATATTATTTAGAGTAGCTGAACAAACTAATTATACGAGGAAAATACGGAACGTCAAAAAAATCTTTCCTGTAAAATTTGTTGACGAAATAGTGCAAAATAATGTCTCCTTAAAAAATATAAAAATATTTTGAAAGTATTAACTAAATAATGTTTTAATATCCTCCAAGCAACCCTTCACATGAAAACGGGCAAACAAGGCCATTGTAAGATCAACCATTTGCAGACCTTTTTTCTTTTAAATCCTGCAAACCAGTGCCTCTGATGGCAATTGTTTCTTTCGATATGGACAGCTCCGGATTTGCCTTGCAGCAAATCATTTTTCGATATTTCCTTAGGGTAAACTTTCCAGTTGTCGGCACAGTAAAACCATACGTTCCATTTTCGCAATCGTTCCATTAATCGATGTAAGGAGCTTTGATCATGCCCGCCACATTATTCAGAGCCTGTTTTTTGACTTGAGATAGTGCCACATTTCATCTAATTCAACTATGGCAGCTTCTCCGGATTGGGCTTTTCATATGTTTTTTCAGTAAATTTTTTGACCCAGCGTAATACTGCCGGAGCGAATACATGGAATAGTCGTGCAATCGCATTTAATGAAAGTCCTAGTGTATAAAGCGTAACGGCAAGAGCTTTTTTACTTACAGAACGGCCACGTGGCGTAGTCTGAGTAAATGTAGACCGCATTCTTTACATAGATGCCGTTGTTTGCTCAATGCCTTGCCATTTTTTATGACCTTCGACGACTGACACTTAGGACAGATAGGCTTCTCTCGCATGGGGTGTCTCCATACAAAAAGCAACCATAATTTCATTATTTTGTTAATACCCTCAATATTTTTAACAGTGGGTGAGGATACTTCTTATGTCTTTTCCCCCTATTCCCTTTGCCAATCCCCGTGTGGCTTATATGCAGCGCAGGCGGGAGATTCTGGATGCTGTGGCTCACGTCTTTGATGTTGGGCAGTATATTCTTGGACCAGAAGTGGAAGCATTTGAAAAAGCCTTTGCCTCTTGGCTCGGCTGTGGGAATGCCATTGGTTGCGCCAATGGTACAGACGCTATTGAGTTGGCTTTGCGCGCCTTGGGCGTGGAGGCTGGCAAGGTAGTTTTTACCGTGTCGCACACGGCGGTGGCCACCGTGGCAGCTATTGTGCGGGCGGGCGGCCTGCCGGTACTGGTGGACATTGACGAAGCCACTTATACGATGGACCCAGTCTCGCTGGGCGAAGCCATTATATATCTGCGAACCCACCGGCCGGATCTGACCCCGGCGGTGATCATTCCCGTCCATCTTTATGGCCATCCTTGCGATATGGAGGCCATCATGTCCATAGCCGCACGCTATGGGCTGGCTGTGCTGGAAGATTGCGCTCAGGCCCACGGTGCGAGATATCTTAGCAATATGATTGGAACATTTGGCCATGCCGCCGCTTTCAGCTTCTATCCTACCAAAAATTTGGGGGCGTTAGGTGACGGAGGGGGGGTGGTCACCGATGACGCGGCTCTCGCCGACGAGATGATCGCTCTGCGCCAATATGGCTGGAAAGAGCGTTATGTCAGCTCTGTTATTGGCATCAATAGTCGACTTGACCCAGTGCAGGCGGCTATTTTACGTGTTCAATTACGCTATCTGGGTGCGGATAATACTGCCCGACAGCGTTTGGCTGTCGCCTACGGAGAGGGGCTTGATAGAAGCGGTCTGATTCTTCCAAAAGTCGCTCCTTGGGCGGAGTCCGTATTCCATCTCTATGTTGTTCGTTGCGCTGGGGAGAGGGAGGAATTTATGGATTTTTTGCGGGCTAGGGGGATAGGCACTGCTATTCACTACCCCGCTCCCGTGCACTTGCAACCCGCATACGCAGGGCGTATCCTGACTCATCCACAAGGGCTTCCCGTTACTGAACGTATCATGGGGGAATTGGTTAGTCTGCCGATGTTCCCGCAACTCAGCGAGCGGGAGGTTGAGCGGGTTTGTACGACCGTGGGAGAATGGGCCAGAGCTGGCACGTAAAATTGGGACACCAAGGAGTGACTGTGGACTTTTCAGGTGCCAATATTCTTATTACTGGCGGAGCAGGCTTTATCGGTGCAAATCTTGCGCGGCGACTTGTAGCTGCGGGTGCTATGGTTACCATAGTGGATAGTCTTATTCCTGAATATGGAGGCAATCTTGCCAATCTGGAAAGCATTCGAAGTAAAATTTTTTTTAATATCACTGATGTACGCGACCCTTACTCTATGCGCTATCTGATTCAAAGGCAGGATTTTCTTTTTAACTTGGCTGGTCAGACAAGCCATATGGACTCCATGGCTGATCCGTTCACAGATCTTGAGATCAATGCCAAGGCGCAACTTTCCATTCTGGAGGCCTGCCGCACCTATAACCCGAATGTAAAAATTATCTTTGCCGGAACACGACAGATATATGGACGCCCGGATTACCTGCCTGTAGATGAAGAGCACCCCATACGCCCTGTGGATATCAACGGTATTCACAAGGTCGCGGGCGAGTGGTATCATCTGCTGTATAATAACGTATACGGCCTGCGCTCAACGGTGCTGCGAATTACCAATACCTATGGCCCTTGCATGCGGATCAAAGACGCCCGACAAACTTTTGTGGGTATTTGGATACGTTTGGTTTTGGAAGGAAAGCCTTTTGAAGTCTGGGGCGGTTCCCAGTTACGTGATTTCACGTATGTGGATGATTGCGTGGAGGCGTTGCTTTTGGCCGCTGAGAATTCCGAGGCAGACGGGCGCGTCTACAATCTAGGCGGTGGCAGTGTGGTCAGCCTCCTCGAGTTGGCCGAAACACTTCTTGCAGTTCACGGAAGTGGAAATTATGTGCTGCGGGAATTTCCGGAGGAACGAAAAAAAATCGACATTGGCGATTACTACTCCAAGGATGCGCGCATTCGAGATGAACTGGATTGGGTGCCAGCAGTTTCTCTAACAGAAGGCCTGAAGCGTACTCTTACCTATTTTGGGTCACGTTTGGAGCAATATTTGTGACGAGCCGTCATTTTTGTACTTATTTCGATCACAATTACCTGCCGCGCGCAATGGTGATGCTGGAAAGCCTGCATGAGCACTGCCCTCATGCCCATATTCATGTCCTCTGCCTTACCGATCAATGCTACAGCGCGTTGGTTTCGCTTGCCTATCCATATGTTTCCCTGATTCGTCTAGCTGATCTTGAATCCGCAGATCTAGAACTAGCAGCTACCCGCTCAACTAGAAGCCTTATTGAATATTATTTTACTATTACTCCATGTCTACCTTGGTATTTACTGACGCGAGATGACGCTCTTGAGGAAATAACCTATCTAGATGCGGATATGCTGTTTTTTTCGTCGCCTGAACCAATCTTTGCAGAAGCAATAGAGGCCTCGGTTATCATTACTCCTCACAGGTTCGCGGCGCATTTGGTAGATTTGGTGAAATATGGCGTTTATAACGTAAGTTGGATGACATTTCGGCGAACAAAAGATGGTTTGGGCTGTCTCCGCTGGTATCGCGATGCCTGCCTGGCTTGGTGCAAGGATGAGCTTGAGGCGGATCGCTTTGCAGATCAAAAATATTTGGATACATTCCCGCTACGCTTTGCGAACGTCCATTGTATGCAGCACAAAGGCGGAGGCGTCGCCCCTTGGAACTTGGCGGATGCCAGTGTGGCACGGGCAGGTGGTGTCGTTTTGGTCGATAATGAGACGCTGATTTTTTATCACGCCCAAGGGTTTAAGAGGATTTGCGGGCCGTTCTATTCTTCTGGTTTGCTAGATTTTTGTAGCGCCTTGAGCTATGGGGCCAGAGAATATATTGTTCGCCCATATATTGAACGCTATTTTTATGCAGTGAAGGCAGTAAAAATTGCTGTTGGTCTTAATTCTTTTGCAAATATTCGTTATAATCCCAAAAGGAGATACGCATTTTTGCATGATTGTAAAAATATTCTTCAGGAATGGAAAAAACAGACATTGGTAATATACTGGCCATGACCCCCTTCTTCTCTATCATCACCGCCACATATAACGCGGCTGTATCTCTGCCGCGCCTGTTGGTTTCGCTTGCCGAGCAAACCTGTCGGGATTTTGAGCTGATCATTCAGGACGGTGCGTCAAGTGACGATACCATGGCGATGGCGGAGAGCTACCGTGACAGAGTTCCCGGATTGTCGCTTGTCAGCGAGCCAGACAAAGGTATTTACGATGCCTGGAATAAGGCTATTACTGTGCAGAGGGAGCTGTTGGGGCGATGGATTCTTTTTCTTGGTGCGGACGATGCTCTCTACGCGCCTGATGTCCTAGCTCGCTGTAAGGCGGCAATTCAAGCGTTTGAGAAGAGTCGTGGTGAACAAAGACCATTTCTATTTGCTGCAGGAGGGATTGTCGTTACTGCGCAAAGTGGACATGTTCACCGTTTTTTATCTGGCCGGGCTACTAGTGCCATCAGTCACCTTCATGCTGGAGGGATTCCTACACCATTTCCTGGATTATTTATTCATCGCTCTGTCTTTAAGTCGCATAGATTTGATCCTTCATGGCGAATTGCGGGCGATTATGATTTTTTGTGTCGCTCTTGGACAGGAGTTGATATGGGGATTGAGCTTCCTTTTATTGTATCTGACATGCGTGGGGGGGGGGTCTCTAGCCGATTTTCTAATGCGGCTGTTTGCTTAAAAGAAACGCGTGAGATCGCACAAAAATATTTTGGCAGCGGTTGGACTTTTTCACGTCGTTTGGAATATATCCGTTCGTGTTTTATAAGTTCTTTGTATAGGTATTTCCCAAAATATGCACCAGTACTACATAATACTATTAGGAAGTTGTGTAAAAAGCAACCCGTACAAAGTATAATTTCAGATCAAGCTGTTGCACCTTTTAGACCAGCGGATGTTCCTGTATTTATAATCTCCTATAATAGAGTTTCTTATCTTAAGGCAATGGTTCAATGGCTTGAGAACTATGGACTGAATAATATTATTATTGTGGACAATAACTCCACATATCCTCCCTTACTTGATTATTTATCTGTTACGCCATACCGGGTTGTGCGGGTTTCTGAAAATTTTGGACATTTGGTCGTTTGGAAGTGCGGTTTGTTTAATGATATTTTGAGAAAAAATTACTATATTGTTACTGATCCTGATGTATTGCCAGATCAAAGTTGCCCGCATGATGCTGTGCTGCGATTTTATAATATGCTTCAGGATTATCCCCATATTACAAAGAGCGGCTTTAGCCTTAAGATCGACGACCTTCCTGCGTATTTCCCGATTAGGGATATTGTGCTTGAAATGGAAAAGCGATTTTGGACGAAGCCCACACCTGATGGAGAAGGCTACTTCGCACATATTGATACAACGTTTGCCCTTTACCGACCAGGAATTTTCCCTGAAGATGGAGCATGGTTCGATGGGGTAAGGCTAGCCCCGCCGTATATTGCCCAGCACATGCCTTGGTATGAAAATCCCGCAGAGCTTAACGATGAAAGCCTGTACTATCAACAGAATACCAAGCCTGAGGCTTCCATGTGGAGCGTACATGATGCGGTAGCCTTAAAACAGGAAAATATGCGCCTGCGTGAGAAGGTGACCTTCCTGGAAAAGCAGGTCAACCTACTTTCTCGTTCATGGAATGGCCAGCTTTCTCTGCTAGTTTTCAAATCGCTGCGGCAAATTAAACACAAATTTTTTAAATATTGATGCCGTACTTTTCTCCTTTTGAGGGGAGAGGGTAGTGAGGGATTAGGGGGCTGGGATGAATGTTTGGCGTAACTTGTATTATTCCTGCATCAAAGAAATTGTCAATCGTCGCTTTTTGCACCAGCCTCCTGTGGAAAATATTTTTCCGAACACAAAAGTTATTGACCTCCTACTTATCACTGTGGCTTTCAATAATGCACAGGTGCTGGATTGGCAGCTTGCCTTGTGCAAACGGTTTATTGAAGATGAATATTTGCACGTTATCTTGGATAATTCTTCATCTTTGGGAGTGAGGCGAAAAAACAAGAGTATCTGTGTTCGTCATGGGGCTGCTTATATCTCTTTACCGCCTAATCCTTGGACGAATATCCATAACTCCCGCTCACACGGTATTGCTCTGGATTGGGCCTTTCGCCATGTAGTGCCGCAGTATTCTTTTCAGGTGCTGGGCTTGTTGGATCATGATGTCTTTCCTGTAAAGCGTCACAGTCTCCTGACTGGCATGAACGATAAACTGTATATGGGAGTATTGCAGGAGCGCCCAAAACTGTGGTATTTATGGCCAGGTTTGTTTTTTGTTCGGTCAAGTGCTCTGGATTTAGATAATTTTTCTATGCTGCCAACTGGTAAAGCTGATACTGGCGGTGCTCTTTGGGAAAAAGTTTTTCGTCATATGGACAGAAAAGAAGTATTTTTTTGGGAAGAGCGAGAATGCCGTTTACGAGAAGGAGCGTCTCGTCAAAGTGCATTTTACTATCAAATAGGTCCGTGGATACATACGGTCAATGCATCGTACTGGGATGCATGTGCGCCTAAGGAAAAAGGAATCCTCCTCTTTTTGCGAAAAGAGACGGGGATTACAGATCTTTTCGTAGAGAGTGGGGAAGGATAATTTCTCTCATGCATATAGCCATTCTATATATCTGCACAGGCAAATATTCTCTATTTTGGAAGGATTTTTTTACTTCTTGTGAGAAATATTTTGCTCCAAGACATGAAAAAGAGTACTTTGTTTTTACCGATCAAATAATATTGCATCAAGAAAACGCCAGAGTGCATCATATAGAGCAAGCTTCACTTGGCTGGCCCGATATAACTCTCAAGCGGTACCATATGTTTGCAGGCATACAGGATTGCCTGCGGACCTTTGACTGCATTTTCTTCTTTAATGCAAATGTGCGTTTTTGTCGTGTCATTGATGATACCTACTTGCCGGACACTGAGCATCCACTTGTTTTTCAGCAACATCCCGGTTTTTATAACAGACCGCCCCGCATGTATCCGTATGAACGCAACATGGCTTCGCAGGCTTTTATCCCCAAAGCTCGGGGGCGGCATTATTTGGCCGGAGGAATTAACGGGGGGATGCGCGATGATTATCTCGCTATGATTGAGGCCAATATCAGGGCGATAGATAAGGATTTGCGGCAGGGTATCGTGGCCTGCTGGCATGACGAATCTCACCTCAATAAATATGCTCTTGGCAAGGCGTATAAGTTGTGGCATCCCGGCTTCGCTACGCCCGACGGTCGCAATTTGCCTTTTCCCCGCATGATAAGATTGGTGGACAAGCGTGCTGTTGGTGGGCACGAGTATATGCGCGGCGTCAGCGAGCAGAAGCCCAAGACGCTCAGAGAACGATTTGTCTTTCGTCCCTCCTTTCCCCACCCTCCTGCCAAAGGCGATAGCCCTCTTGTGCTGGCGCGACTTCTTGGTGGCTTGGGCAACCAGATGTTCATCTACGCCGCCGCCTATGCTTTGGCCAAAAGGCTTGGCGCAGAGCTGGCCATCGATTCCGGAGCGTTACAGAGTGACAAGATCCGACGCTATGAGCTTTATCGCTTTGGGCTTATGGACCCTCAATGGCGGATACCTAACGGCTGTGATAGGTTGTTAGGTATATGGTTTAACCTACATACACGGGTGGGATTACACCGTTGGACATATTTGAAGTGTCCGCCAGCCTATACTCCAAGTCTGGAGCAAGTTTGTGGAAATTGCTATCTTACAGGGTACTGGCAGTCACCCAAGTATTTTGACGCTTATGCGGAAGATATACGCAAATTATTCTCCTGCCAACTATCGTCGACGCCGACCGTCAAAGAGCTTCAGGATTATGTAGCGTCGCGACCCACAGTGGCTGTGCATCTGCGGCGTGGCGACTATACCAGTCCAAAAAATTTACAAAGGCATGGCATACTTCCTGTCGAATACTATGAGTCTGCAAAGGCACGTATGGAAGAGTTCGCGCCGGAATGCCAATATCTCGTTTTTTCCGACGATCAGGCAGAAGCCAGACGTATATTCAGTCATTGGCGACACTGCCGTATCGCTCCTCCCCAAGACCATATGGATGATCTCATGCTCATGCGCCGCTGCCACCACGCGATTATTGCCAATTCTTCCTTCAGTTGGTGGGGGGCATGGCTTGGCCAACGTGAAGATCGGCACGTTATCGCTCCACATCAATGGTTCGCTAGAGGTAGTGCGGCTCTATTTTCCGTGGAGGATCTCTTTCCCTTATCTTGGACTGTCTTGTGATTGCTCATAATCCTCCGCGCATCACCCTGCTGGCAACAACACGGGGACGGTTGGAGCCGGTAAGAAGGCTTTTTGAAAGCCTCGAAACACAAACCTGTCATGACTTCATGCTACTTCTGGGAGATCAGAACCCAAGGGGCTACTTGGATGACTTGGTGGCTGAATATCGGGATACTTTTCTTATTGAGCACGTCTATCTTTTGCCTCAGGGACTTTCACATGCGCGAAACATGTTGCTGCCCTATGTAACCGGCGATGTGGTAGCGTTGACGGATGATGACTGCCATTATGAGCCCAATTGCCTAGAGCGTGTGACTGAACTTTTTGATACCAATCCTCAAATGAGTGCTCTTGTGGGCAATGCTAATGGTCGAGTTTCTACTTGTGTCCTGGAACAAAAAGAAAGCCGTATTTCACTTTTCAAGAATGCTCCATCATGGGTATTGTTTTTTAGGACAACAGTTATGAAGGAAGTAGGATGTTTTGATGAAAACTTGGGTATCGGCAGCAATGGACCATATCAAAGTGGTGAAGAAACCGATTATCTTCTCCGCGTGTTCGCCTCTGGTAGGGGAAGCATTCTACGCTCGTCAGACGTATGTGTTTTTCATGATGATTTTTTTTCTGATCATCCGTCATTGGTTGCAAAGACAAAAGGCTACGCGCTTGGCCGCATGTATCTCTTACGCAAGCACGACTTTCCTCTCTGGTTCAAATTGGCTAATGTACTCTATCCTCTGATACGCTTGCCGTTTGATGAAGGCCATACGTGGCTATACAGAAGAAACATGTTTTTGGGGAGGCTAAGAGGCCTATTTCAGCGGTAAAGAAGATAGGCTATCTTATTGCAACGGCAGCAGACTTCTATATCAAGTCAAGTTTAGCTGATAGTGTTTAGATGTTTTTTTAGACCGAACAGAACGCCGACGTGGATGACCCGCGTCGGCGCTGCTTCCCCTGAAGAAGAGATTTTCCGGCCCCAGGCACCCGCCGGGGGCCGGAAAATCGTGTGGGGAGGGGAGTATCTACTGGCTGCGCGCAAGGCCGGGCGTGCGCCCGGCCTTGTCTTACGCGGCCATGGTGTCGAAAAGTTCCTTGGCGTTGTTATTGGACGGATTGGCGCCCAGCACGGTTTCCAGGTGCTGGCGGGCTTCGTCGCTGCGGCCCAGGTAGATCAGGCAGCCGGCCAAGGTCACGCGCACGGCCTCGGCTTCTTCGCTGCAGGCCAGAGCGGCTTCCAGGTAGGGCAGAACCTGTTCCACGCAGCCCAGCTGATAGGCTTCGCGCACCAGGCAGTTCAATGCCACAATGTTGGCGGCGGATTTGTCCAGCGCGCGGGCAAAGTGGCTGAAGGCGTCTTCGTGTTTGCCCTGTTCCATGTAGACCAGCCCGATACCGCAGAGGGCCTTGTCGGTTTCTTCCACGGCGGCGGCTTTCTGATAGAGCACCAGGGCTTTTTCCAGTTCGGAACGCTGCACGGCCACGGTGGCCAGCCCCATGTAGGGCGCGGCGCTCTGGGCATTGTTGCTGGCGGCCTTGCGGTAGTATTCCTCGGCCTTGTCAAAATCGCCCATGAAAAGATAGCACTCGCCCAATTCCTTATTGATTTCGTAATCCAGTTGGTTGTCCATGTTGTCCTCCCCATGAGGCTGTTTCCCACACCGGCGCCGTATGCGCCTGTGGCTTGTGTCCTTCTGTATGCACTGCTTGTGCCATTCAAAATAAAAGGTAATAAAATCAGCGGAATTTTTTCTAAAAAATATCTCACGAGCGGGATGCATACGCCGTAATGGCATGGACGCGCCAAAGACTTGCCGCGCTGGGGGAGGGCCGTCGGCAATTTCTGCCGTGAATAGGCAATTTCTGCCGAGGTCATGGCGAACTGGGGTTTGGGAAATACGGCGAGGGAAAGAGGGGATATGGCGGGACAGAAAGCGTCGTCACGTCAGAAGTCAACCAACAGGACATTTCAACAGGAAAAGGAGAAAAAAAGATTGGGGGATTGTGCCTACGATGCTGCCGGAAACGCAACATCTGCACGCGGTCGTCCAAGGTAACGCCCCGAGTCATAGAAATGGGCCAAAGATGGCTCCAGGGCCAAGCCTTTATAGGAAACGGCGACGAAGAAGGGGAAACAGCGGAAAGGAAATCTTCATTTCAACTGTTGCGCTGGAGTCCTGAAATCTTACCATTCGCTGGATAGTAATAATTACTGGAAACCGCAGAGGTGCCGTCGAGGTCCGCCTGGACGGCGACAGCAGAACAAGGGATAAAACGCCTTTCCCTATTTCGCCTGTGAGGATAAGGCCTGCATGCCGCCGTGCACATTGATATAGTGCAACATCACGCCCAAAACGCCTTCAATATCCAGCTGGGATGTATCCACAATCAAGGCATCCGCAGCCGGACGCAGAGGGGCCACAGTTCGATTGCGGTCCAGGGCGTCGCGTTGCCGGATCTGTTCGGTCAGGGCGGTCAGTTCCGCATGCTCGCCCCGGTTTTCCAGGTCGCGCAGGCGGCGCATGGCGCGCACTTCGGGCGCGGCGTCCAGAAAAAACTTGAAGCGCGCATCCGGAAAGACCACAGTGCCCATATCCCGGCCCTCCGCCACCAAGGGCGAGTGTTCGCCCATGGCCCGCTGCGCCCGACGCAGCACGTCGCGCACCACCGGCACTGTGCCGATGCGCGCGGCCAACATGCCCACTTCTTCAGTGCGCACTTCGCCGCGCACGGCCTGGCCGTTGCAGAACAGCGTGGCGCTCTGGCCCCTGCCCGCGATGCTGAAAGTCCACTGGCCGCAACGCTCGCGCAGTTCGTCCTCGGGCAGATGCTCCGCGCCGGGGCCCAGTTTGAGGGCCAGGCAACGGAACATGGCCCCGGTATCCAGATAGGCCAGGCCCAGGCTTTCGGCCATGCGTCGGGCCAGGGTGGTCTTGCCCACGCCCGCGGGGCCGTCCAGCGTCACCACCGGCAGACGTCCGCTCATGCGCGCCTCCCTTCGGACCCGGTCAGAATGTCGCGCATGGCGGCAAGAAAGGTCGCGTTTTCTTTGGCGTCGCCCACGCTGACGCGCAAGTGCTCTGGCAGATGATAACTGTTCAGCGGGCGGATGATGATGCCGCGCCGGAGCAGGGCCTCAAAGCAGTCCCTGGCCGTACCCGCGCCCGGAGGCAGTTGGAAAAGCAGAAAATTGGCCGCGCTGGGCCAGACAGCGCAACCCAACTTCGTAAGGCCGTCGCGCAGCGTGGCACGTCCCTGGCGCACAGCGTCCAGAGTCGCCCGGCGGAAGGCCGTGTCCGACAGGGCGGCCAGCGCCGCCTCTTCCGCCAGGATGTTGACGGAGAAGGGCAGGCGCGCCCGCCAGAAATATTCGGCCAGAGCGGGCGGCAGCACCCCGTAGCCCAGGCGCAGCCCGGCCAGGCCCCAGCTTTTGGAGAAGGTGCGCAGAACGGCCGTGTTGTCCGGCAGCATGTCCGAGGCCAAGAGGGATGCGCTTGCCTCGTCCCCGGCAAAATCCATATAGGCCTCGTCCACTACCAGCAGGCAGTCCGGCGCGAGCCCGGCCAAACGCCGGGCCAGGTCCGCCACAGCCTCGCGCGGCGGGCAGTAACCTGAGGGATTGTCCGGGGTGGTCACGAAAACCAGGCGGGTGCTCTGGTCCACCAGGTCGAGCAGCGCGTCGAAATTGAAGGAAAAATCCTTTTCCAGCGGGCAGCGGCGGACCTCCACGCCGGAAATCCGGCCCTGAATGGGGTAAATGCTGAAGCAGGGTTCAAAGCAGGCCAGGGAATGTTTGCCCGGTTCGGCCAGGATGCGGATCAGCAGATCAATGATTTCATCGGAGCCGTTGCCCACGGCCACCCGGCACGGGTCCACCCCGTGCAGTCCGGCCAGGGCCTGAACCAGACGCGGATTGCCGCCCTGGGGATAGCGGAACAGAAACGGCGCGTGGCGGCGCACGGCTTCCTGGGCCAGAGGCGAAGCCCCCAACGGGTTTTCATTGCTGGCCATTTTGATGACCTGGGAAAGGCTGTATTTCTGCTGTATTTCCGCAATGGAAAGCCCCGGCACGTAGGCGTCGAGCTCCCGGATGTGTGGGCGCACGCTGATCTCGGACATGGTCACCCCAAAAAAAGCCGCCGCTGGCGCGGCGGCTGACAGGCGTTGCATGGCGGCGGGAAATGGTCCCCGTCGCCGTCACGGCGGATTATTCCCCGATGGGTTCTGCGGGACGGATGGTCAGCACGGGCATGTCGGCATTCTTGACCACCTTTTCGGCGACGGAACCGAAAAGGATGCGGTCAATGCCCTTGCGGCCGTGGGTACCCATGACAATGATGTCCACCTTTTCCTCATGGGCGCGGTTCAGAATTTCCTCGGCCGCGTAGCCGATGAGCACCTGGCCCTTGGCTTCCACGCCGGCGAAGTTCTCGGCCACGAAGGCCTCCATGGACTTTTCCGCGCCGGTGACAATTTCACCCACGAAGTTCTCAATGGTATTGGGCGGTACATGAAAACCCACATATTGGCTCAGCGAGGGAGCCGTATACACGACGAGGACGCTGGCCCCCAAACCCTTGGCAAGCAGGACCGCGTATTCGGCCACGGCCTTGCTGTGCTCGGAGAGGTCCACAGCGCAAAGAATCTTCTTGATTTCCTTCATGGCAAGCTCCATTTCCCCTGCGGGCTGCTAGTGTGACTGGGGAGCTCCCGGCAGGGGCGGAAAATTTCCCCCGCCCTAGCCGAAGGCGCGCCCGGCTTGAAACCGGACGCTTTAACCCTGTAACTTGTATAAAAGCATAGAGTTTTTTTGAATAATAGACAAGGGCTTTTACAAAGCATATGCTTCGGACACGGGAAATTTTTTCCTTCTTTACAGGGATGAAGGCTGAAAAAACAACATGTTAGCTGTCTATCCTCCTGTGGCAGAGATCTTGCATGTGCGGAATGAACGCCAACCCTGGAGGCGATTATGGAAATTAATACCGAACAATTGGAAGCCTTGCTGCGCCAACAGGAGCAGCAGGCAACGACGGCTCGCAGGCAGACCGGCCAGAGCGGCGGTTTTGACGCCATTCTGGCCCAGCAGCTGGGAACCGGCGCGGAACAGGCCAATGCCGCTGCCAGCCCGCTCTCACCCGGAGCGGCGCAGGCCGGGATGATCAGCCAGATGCTGTTGAACGGCGCGGGACAGAGCCAGGCTGCCGATCCCGACGCGGAGATTTTGCAGGAAGCCTTCAATCAGGCCTCCGGCACGCTGGATCTCTGGGATTCCTATGCCAAAACCCTGGGCTCGTCCTCTGGCGCGGGTTCCCTGCGCGACGCCTATGCCCTGTTGCAGGGCATCGACAGCCAGGTGGCCCAACTCAAGCAGGGCACAGCTGGCGTGCGCGGCCAAAACCCCAGTTTCGATTCGTTGCTGAACGAGCTGGAAGTGATGACCGCCACGGAAAAATTCAAATTCAACCGGGGCGATTACAACGTGTAAGCGCCTTGCATAGCTTGTTATGTTAAGAGCCGCGGATTTCAGGGGATCCGCGGCTCTTTTTTTATATAAGCGCCTACGTGTGCCGTCGGAATGCGTAAAATCCATACGAAAAGGGGAGCCTTGTGGGCTCCCCTTTGTCTGTTTGAAGATGTTGTTGCGTCCCTGAAGGTTAGAAAGCGTACACGAAGCTCAGGTTGACGTTCCAGGGATCGCGCTCCTGGTCGCTGCCGCCCTTGCCGTTCATCTTGCTGTTGCCCCACACCGATCTGGAGTGATCGAGCCATGTGGCCAGATAGTTGGCGTCCAGATAAACAGTGAAGTTTTCGTACATCTGGTAGCTGTTGCTCAAGCCGATTTCCAGGGCGCTGTCTTCGGTGGTCATATACAGCGGATCCATGCCCACAGCCTGCATGTTCGGGCCGGTGATATTGCCGCCGAGGCCGGGATAGCCGCGGTCAACATTACCCACAATGTACTTGGCCATCTTGGGAGCGTTGGTGCCGCCGATGTAGTTCACGCGCAAGGTGTGCTTGAGGTCTTCCACAAAGCTCACGTCCTTGACGCGCGCGCCGATGCCCCAGGTGCCGGCCATGCTGTAACCCAGCACGCCTTCACGGTTGGTCCAGTAGGGGTTGCCGTTGAAGGCGAAGTTGGAGAAGCCGTTGTTGCCGTTGTTCACGCTCATGCTGGGCATGCGCTCGGAACCGTTGGCCGGGTTGTCGTCGTCGCCGGAAGCGTACCAGCCGTACAGGCCCGGAATGCCCCAATCCATTTTGTATTCGAAGAGCAGGGAAGCCAGCCAGCCGGAGCGGTTCAGGCGGCTTTCGTCATAGTTCACAGCGCCGTAGTTGAAATCCCAGGCGATGCGGAAGGGATCCCACATGGTCACTTCACCGGTCAGGCCAGCCCACCATGCGGTACCGTACTCATGCAGGCGCATGTTCTTGACAGGCGTGCCATCTTTGTGCATGGCGCCGCCTACCGGAAGCATGCCGGCGGCCGGGTACTTGTTGGAAGTGCCGGGGACGTTGAAGTAGTCACGGCCGTTGGTCCCCTTGGTCGGATCGTCATCCACATACTTCTGCGCGCCAAAGGCATTGGGACCGATGGCGGCCATCATGCCCCAGGGGGTCACTTTTACGCCGTCAAAGGACAGGGGCACAAGCAAGCCGAACATGTCCACATTGTCCATGTAATTCTGTTCGTAGTTTTTGCCGTGGCCAGCGTCATCCCAGCCGGTGAAATTGTCGTTGAAAGGACGTGCCCAGAATGCGGTGAGGCCCACATTTTCATTAAACTGGTAGCTGGCCACCACGGCGGCCACATCGTCATTGTACACATTGGTGCCGGTGGTAAAGCTGGGCAGAGCCACGCCCTGAATGCCCATGCGCACCTTCAGGTCGGTCTGGGGTACCATCCAGTCGATATAGGCGTTCTTCACCTTTACAACGTTGTTGCCGTCAGCGCCCAGCGCACCGCCGTTCGAGGCATTGCCCCAGCTCTGACCGCCGATTTCAAAGAAGACTGTGCCGGACAGGGATTCAGAAGCCACGGCATCCAACTGCAAGCGCACGCGCTGCATGGCATTGAACTCGTCTTCATTCTTGCCCTGCTTGGTGGCCTTATTGTAACCGGTCATGCCGTTGCCGCCGGTGAACCCTCCGTTCTGGCCAAAAGCATATGTCTCAGTTAATCATTTGAAATAAAATGATTAAAATAAAAATAAAGTAAAAATACCCGCAATTCTACCAACAGCGTTTCTGAAAAAAGGCCGGTCCGCATTATGGCGCACCGGCCCCGCGCGTCCTGGTTATTTCGGGCAGAGCGCCGCACGTCGATGTTCGGCTATCCGCCGATTATCCCGCATTTTTCTTTTGTGAAGCGCCAAACGCATGTCTTCAAGGTAGGCGGCGTGGTGCCGTTCTTTATAGGACACGCGCAGGTGGTCGAGATAATCCGCCCATTCCTGCATCATTTTTTTGCGCTCCGGCAGATAACGGGCATGGTTATAGGAGGCGCGCACGCTGTTTTTCTCGCAATGGGCCAACTGGCGTTCGATCCAGTCACTGTTGTAGCCCCGCTCGTTGAGCAGGGTGGAGGCCATGGAGCGGAAACCGTGGAATGACATCCTCTCCCTGTCATAGCCCAACCTGCGGATCGCGCTCACCAGCGTGATATTGCAGATTCTGTCCTGTCCGCCGTGCAGGCCGGAAAAGAGAAAACGGCTGTTGCCGCCGTAGGTTCGCAATTGCTCCAGAAGAGCCACGACCTGGCGGGCCAGAGGCACGATATGCGCCACGCGGGTTTTCATCCGCTCGGCGGGGATGCGCCATTCCGCTCCGGGCAGGTCGAACTCCCGCCACTGGGCCCCAGCCAGTTCGTTGGCTCGGACAAAGACATAGGGAGCCATTTGCAACGCGCATTTAACGGGAAAGGTGCCCCAGTAGGCGTCAATGGCGCAGAGCAGCCGTCCGATTTCACCGGGTTCGGTCAGGGCGGCGAGGTGCCGGGTGCGCATGGGGCGCAGCGCGCCGCGCAGATCGGCGGCCACATCACGCTCGGCCCGGCCTGTGGCAACGGCATAGCGGAAAATGCGTCCGCACTCGGACAACAGCCTGTGCGCCGTGACCACGGAGCGGCGTTCCACGCCGCGCAACATATCCAGCAATTCCGGAGGGCTGATGTGCTTGATGGGACGCGCGCCCAAGGCGGGGATCAGAACCTGCGTGACGTGCCCCACAATGGCGGCGGCGGTGCGCGGAGCCCACTGGCCGGAAAATTTGTCCAGCCAGTCGCGCGCCACGGCTTCCAGGGTATTGCGGGAAACGGCCAGGGCTTCGGCTTTGGCCGCCCGCTTCGCCGCGCTGGGATCAATATGTTCCAGCAACAGTTTTTTGGCCGCTTCCCGGCGTTCCCTGGCGTCCCGCAGACTGAGTTCGGGCCAGGGGCCGATGACCAGCAGTTTCTGGCGGCCCAGATAGCGGTAGGCCAGCCGCCAGGATTTCCCGCCCTTGGGCGAGACGTACAAAAAAAGCCCGCCCCCGTCAGCGAGCTTTTGGGCCTTGCCGTTGCCGGTGACGGCGCGGACGGCTTTTTCCGTGAGTTTCATGCTTCCTCCTTGGCGGCTGGATGCCGCCAAGGAGGAAATCGGCAAAAAACGGGGAGGTACGGGGCGGCTCGATGCGAAAACAGGTTCCCGGGAGATACCAACGCCCGTACCAACAGCCGCGCGCGGCGGCGAAAAAGCTGTCAGTCCCGGCGGCGCAACGACAGCAAACCGTCCAGAATGCTCCAGGGATTGGGCGGGCAGCCGGGCACAAAGACATCCACGGGCGGCAGGCGGCCGCCTCCATCCAGACCCCCATGACATTGCGGGCTTTCCCGGAACAGGCCGCCGGAAATGGCGCAGGCCCCCACGGCCACCAGCAGGCGCGGCTCCGGCATGGCGGCCCACGTGTCCAGCAGAGCCCGACGCATGTTTTCCGTCACCGGGCCGGTGACCACCAGGCCGTCGGCATGGCGCGGCGAGGCCGTAAATTCGATGCCGAAACGGCTCAGATCATACACCAGGGTGCCCAGCACATTGCAGTCGGCCTCGCAGGCGTTGCAGCCCCCGGCGCTGACCTGGCGCAACTTGAGGGAGCGGCGGAACAGGCTGTAATCGCGGGGCGGGCACGGCGACGCGGATGCCGGAGCGGACACGCCGGACGGCAGGGGCGCGATGCGCAGAGCCTCCCGCCGGAAGGCGGCCAGACGGTGCTCCACGCTGAAGTGGAAGGCCCCTTTGGGGCAGGCCGCGCGGCAGGCGCCGCAAAAAATACAGCGGCCCATGTCCAGCAGCGGGGTGCGCGCGCCGCAGGACTGACCGGATGGGCCGGATGCAGCGGAGGGGGACGGCAACAGCGCGCCTGCGGGGCAGGCCGTGAAACAGGCCCGGCAGTCGCCGCAATCCACATCCGTAAGTGTGGGACGCCCCAGATAGCGCGGCGAAAGCGCGGGCTCCCTCCGGGGATAGTCCAGAGTGCGGTATTTCTGGTGCAAGCGTTCCTTGATGATGCGCAGCATGGGCAAGCCTCACAGATCGTGGCCGCAATATGAAAGATTGAAGCTCTTGTTGCAGAGGGGAAAATCCGAGATCTGGCCGCCGCGCATGGCTAGCGCCAGGCCGGGCCAGTTGTGGAAGGACGGGTCCACGATTTTGCAGACCAGCGGTTCCCCGTTCGTGCCGGTGACGGCCAGATGGCAGATTTCGCCGCGCCACCCCTCCACCTGGGCCACGGCCAGCTTGCGGGCCGGAAGACGCGGCGGCCACGAAAGCGCGGACACGGCGGGCGTTTCCGGACAGGCGGCCAGACGGGCCAGATCCTCCCGCAGCAACGCCAGGGAATCGTCCAGTTCATGGCTGCGCACCAGGGCGCGGGCCAGCACGTCGCCGCCGCGTTCCCGGCGCGGACCGTGATCGCCCACGGGCAGCTCCGACAGAGGGGCATGAAAGCGCGCGTCCAGATCAAGGCCGCAGGCCCGCGCGGGCACGCCCACCAGCCCCAGAACGCGGGCGTCCTCGGGGCACAGCGCGCCGATACCCGCCAGCCGGTCGCGCACGCTGGCCGCCTCCAGCATGATGTCCACCGCGCCGCGCGTGTCCCGTCCGGCCGCCCGCAGCCGAGCCGCCAGATCCTCGCAGCCCGCCGGGTCCAGATCCCAGGCCACGCCGCCGTAGCGCAGCAGGCCGCGCCCGAAACGGTTGCCGCACAGGCTGGCGGTCATATTCAGAAAATCGCCCCGGATGCGCCCGTTCCAGGAGGAAGTGGGCAGAAAGCCCGTATCCCCGGCAATGGCCCCCAGGTCGCCGCAATGGTTGGCCAGACGCTCCAGCTCCAGGCCGATGCGGCGCACAAGCTGGGCGCGTTGGGGCACGCCCGTCCCGGTCAGGCGTTCCCACAGCACGCAATGGGCCGTGGCGTGGGCCACGCTGGAATCTCCGGCCGCGCATTCCAGCAACGGCAGGCGGCGACCCGCC